>Ga0075366_10000002_pt1 | contig 153795 bp, 153 predicted proteins | sample EndMethybrTD3031_FD_72351 | JGI IMG/M metagenome (GOLD analysis project Ga0075366, IMG submission 72351) | Populus endosphere microbial communities from Tennessee, USA - Endosphere MetaG P. TD hybrid TD303-1 | ecosystem: Host-associated > Plants > Roots > Endosphere | place: USA: Tennessee...
TTCTAGCCATACGTTATTGAGGAGCGCATGCCGAATAATTTCACGCGTAACTCCAAGCACCACTTCATTACCGCCGTCCTGCGTCTGCCGAGTTAAGCACAATTTTGCGACTCGAGTCGCGCCGCGCGGGTCGCTGTTCCACAGGTTTACAAAAACAGATAACATGCCTTTTACGTCGCTGGTATTTTCGCTGCGTGCGAAGCTTGCATATAGTTCGGTGGCTTTGCCAGGATTGGTGTAGAGCGAATACGACGGATATAACGATAGGGCATGCTGCAGATGATCGTACAGCATTGATCGAAGCGGATCTTCCGCTTGCTTGCCTACATATAATTCTTGGTGCGCCTGGACTACATCCAAAGGTTCTGCCTGATCAAACCAATCAAGGTACAGCGTCACCTCTTGGGGGAGTTGCTCTTGGTATGCACCTTCCGTCTCCATTACTTTCATTGTAACAGGGGTTGGCCTGTGATATAAAAAGTATAGAGGAAGCTATACGCAGCCTCGGTAGTTTGTACGTTCGTCCCCCCATCCCAGGAGATTGTCATGAGCAACGAATCCACGACACTCACCGGAGCGCAGGTGGCAGGTGCCGTCGCAGGCGCCGCTGTCGGTGCACTCACCGGCATGCTCACCTGCGGTGTCGCCGCTCCTGCGGCCGTTCCGGCAGCCACCCAGATTGGCATCGCCGTCGGCGGCTACTTCGGTGGCAGGAACCCCAGCGCAGCCGTGTTCTCCCTGGGGAGCATCCTGCGCGGCGGTAACTAACCCGTCGCCGGGCTGAACAGGCACAACTACTGATCGTCCCTCGGGACACCCTCCAGAGAAAAAGTGAACGGCTGCGTGGCCACGGACCCTGCGCACCTGCGCATCCCAACCACGCAGCCCGACACTTTTCTCTTCACCCCCAGCTTTGTAACGCACGTTGAAAGGTGCGCTTTTTTATGTCATACTACCCCTGTTCAGAAGCCCAGAAGAAGGACACATGACATGCGTAAACTGCGTAGGCTTGCTGTGCTGGTGGCGATTCTGGTGGCGATCGCTGCAGCCTTTCTCTTTACCCAACAGAGTGGGTCGAACGGTTCGCCAGCCTCGCCAGAAGTAACACACACGACATTCATTCCCCAACGCACCACCGTCATCACCGAGCCGGCCGGCAAACTCACGCTGTACTTCAGCCCGCCGCTACGCATGGTGTTGGCCGTCAAGGCAACCACCGACAAGGGCTATTTCAGCCTGAAATGCCAGGGGCGAGGTCACCTGATCAGTGTGCCGGGTAACGGTCAGACCAAGTCCACCACCTGCCGCCTGGTCGAGGTCCGCTACACCGACAACAGCGCCGACACAGGCACCATCGTTCTTCAACCCCAGCACTGAACGGGCATCATCACCTTATGATGCCAGGCGGGCAGCAGTACATTTTTTTTCGTACACTGCCCGCCTTCCGTCCCCATCTCTCTAGTTCAACCAAGAAAAAACGACCGCAAATGCGATCGTTTTTTCTTGGTCGGGGATAAAGGACTCGAACCTTCGACCTCGCGGTCCCAAACCGCGCGCGCTAGCCAACTGCGCCAATCCCCGAAACAGGTTTACCTCAGCAATTATACCAGAAACTTTTTGAATTACCAGAGGTTACCTGGGGGAAACGGTGGCAAAACGCAAAAAAGCTCACAAAGAGCTAGCTGTTCGCGATTCGCCACCGCCCAGGTTGCAAAGAACTCCCCAGTTGATGATGCCAAAAGGCTAAAATACGTCGTCATCCGTCGACGTGTCCGTGGTCTAGGGCCAGGTGGCGATGACCTTTTCACCCACTCGGGCCTCGACCTTCTTCACGGGCGCATCGGTGGAGCAGTTCGATACTCCGCAGTACTTCTTGGTGCCGCTGACGAAGGTGACGACCAAGTTGACCTTGTTCTTGCGAGCCTCGTCGCCAGGGATCAAGCTGGTCAGAGCGTCTTCCTTGTCGAACCGCAGCGTGATGTCGCCCTTCGGCGTGCTGAAGTTCTGGTCACCTGCGGCGCGATCCGGCCACGGGTGCCAAATGTAAACGGCTGCGGCACCGATTACCACAACAACCATCCACAGTGCAGCTTTCCGCAACTTCTCCACGGGTATGGCCCTTCCCTCGATTGCTGGACCGCGCTATTATAGCAGCTACCGATGTTGACATCTACCGTTTCTTGATTTTCTTGCTATAATGTAGTTAGAGATGAAATACGCATCAATTTTTGTGACCATTGTGTTGATATGGGTGGCAGTCATTTTAATGGCTGTGACGCGCCGCGATCCAACCGATATTTTTGAGCTGTACGTTTCGGGAATTATTTCTACGTTAGTACTGTTTTTGATCGGTTTTAGCAAGCGATAGGAGCTTCCATGCCAAAGTCCAAGCAACAACCAACGATCGCCGCCATCAAACGTCAACGAACAAAACGCCTGGCACAGCTTGGAGCTCGGGCCTATTATTTGACGCGCCGTGGCAAAGAACAGGAAATGTACAATTTGGTGTGTGACGAATTTGTGGACCTCGGCGGCGTGTACGTCAAGTTCCTGCAAGGTGTACTCTTTAACTCACCAGTTATGAAGCGTTGGCGCAGTCCGCATCGCCTCAAGATTTTTGAAAACTTGGCCAGCGAGCCACTCGATATTATTGCTATTTTGCGCGAAGAATTGAATGCCGAACAGCTGCAGCACATTGCGTTGATTCAGCCCGAACCGTTCGCCGCCGGTAGTTTTGGCCAGGTATACATGGGTCAGCACGCCAATGGCAAGCGCATTATTATTAAGGTTTTGCGTCCGATGGTGCGTGAACTTTTGCGCTATGACCTGCGCTTACTTAGCATGTTCAGCAAGCGCTTTGCTGCGAAGCAATATGACAACTTTACGGTTAAAATGAACACTGCTATCAAAGAATTCCGCGAAGCCACACTCAGTGAAACCGACTATGTTACCGAGGCTCGCTTTGCTCGTGAACTATTTGACGCATACAAAGACAATCCCTACCTGGTTATTCCCGAAACCTACATGGATTTGTGCACGACGCACATCATTGTGCAGGAATATGTGGATGGCATTTCGGGCGCCGAACTTTTGCGCCTCAAAGAAAGTCACGGCGTTGACATTGTAGAATACGTCAAAGAAAAGCTGGGCTCCGACCTAGAATTACAGCTCGAAAAGTTAGGTACCGAATTATTAGCTGGCGCCTTTGATTTGCCACAAATTCAGGGTGACCCGCATCCCGGTAACATTCGCTTTTTGCCCAATAACCAAGTAGGCTTGATCGATTTTGGTATCGCCGCGCCAGCGCCACGTAACAAAGCCGCTTTTTACGGATTGCTTGCTGAATGGGGCCGCATGTACTCGCACACTGGCAATGTCGGCAACATGTTCGAACAGTTTATGCGCTTCTTTGTGAACGACCTGTATCGCGCGCTCAAAAAGCTCAGCACCTTTATTCCAGGCGTATCGCACTTTGGTGCACCACTAGCTGACCCAGAACCAAAACCCGAAGCAACCATTGCCGTGCCAACCATGGGTGCATTCGTAACACAAAATGCCGGCCTAACGCCACCAATTATCGAAACCAAACCCGTAGAAATTAAAAAGCAAAATGGCAGTCGCGACCTTATGAAAGAAGTCGGCAAAATTGTACAGACGATGTTCGACAGCGCCTTGGGTACCCGTGACATCAACCAAATCCTGGACGACGGGCGCATGCTCAGTGCGTTCTCACAAATGGTCAACAAGGGCAATCGCCTTGGCTTGGTCATTAACCTGGAATCTTCCGAGGTTCTACGTGCGGCGCAAACCTACATTTCCCTGCTCGAAACCATGGGTGTTATGCGTAGCGTGTTACCAAAAATCCTAGAAAACGTTACCGAGCGAGTTCGTCGCAGCCATCCCGAAATTGTAAACGAAACCGAATACATGCCCAGCACGTCGCAAGCTGTTGATACGGTAAATCGATGGCTGGAACGTGTTGCTGTTAAAGACCCGCTGCTTTTCCGTCAGTTGCTGCAGCAAATTGATATCAAGAAAGCCATTAATAAAGCTAAAAGAAAGACCAGCGATGCTTAAAGACCTACTACTATTCATCAAATATCCATACACCGCCGGCGTGATTGCCACAATTTGGATCTGTAGTGCCATCTTGATGGCCATCAGCCATGATTTGGACGGACTCAAAATTGTGATCATCGATATGATCGTTAGCGTGATCATTGCGCTGATCGGTTTTGGCGGCAAAGAAGACTAATTTTAGTTTTATGCGTCGTAGATTCGGCGCAGCGACTCAGCTGCGGTAGCTAAGCCAGTTTCTTCATTAATATCAGCGATCAAGCCATTAATTTGAAATGGCGGCTTTGTTTCAAGCACGTTGCGTGTCTGCACGCCATCGTGCCAACGCGGAATAATACTATTGAACGTTACGCCCAGACTAGAATTCAGCACGCCACACATTCCCACATCAGTCATATGTGCTGTCCCACCTGGCAAGACACGAGCATCAGCCGTTGGAACGTGCCAGTGATCGCCCACCACCAATGACGCTCGGCCATCCAAGTAGTGACCAATCACTACCTTTTCGCTACTAAAATCACCATGAAAATTCACCACCAACGCCACGCGCTTGGTGTGTTTTTCGGTCTCCAAGATCTTATCAATAGTTTGCAGTGGACTGTCCACAATAAGGTCTGCGTCGCGGCCCACAATCTGGCCCAGTAAACTTACGACCAGCACCAATCCTTTGGCAGTTTTTAGATATTTATAACCCCGGCCTGGCTTCCCAATGGGATAATTAGCCGGTCGCACAATAGGCGCTTCGGGATCTGTTAACTGCGGATAGATTTCTTCCCTAAAAAATGTGTGATTACCGCCCGTGCAAAAATCCACGCCAGCAGCTTGCAAGCGCTCAAAATCACCGACACGAATGCCTTTGCCATCCGACAAGTTTTCGGCCTGAGCAATTACCACGTCTAGACTCAATTCTTTACGTAGCTTGGGCAGTTCGCGCTCCAGTAATTGCAGACCTGGGCCAGCCATCACATCACCAAGATACAATATTCGCATACTTATATTGTATCGCTAGATAATAGCGACGCCAACTCATTCCACGACTCCAAGACAAACGCTGGCTCAAAAGCTTCAAACTCTTGTCGCTCATAGAACTGCTGATGGATTTTTGGATAAAACAAAATGCTATCGATACCAGCATTTTTTGCGGCGCCTAGATCTTTGTCAGTATCGCCCAGCATCACAGCCTTTTCTTTTGCCACGCCCAAATGCTCAAGTGCGGACAGTATGCCTTCTGGGTCTGGCTTGTGCACTTTCACGTCATCACCAGTAATAATGGTGTCAAAGTAATCGTTTAAGCCATGCTGGAGCAGCATTTTTTCGATAGCATCTCGGTGGGAAGTCGTGATCAGTGCCAGCTTCTTTTTATTGTTTTTTAACTGTTCTAGAGTCGCGAAGGCGCTATCAAAAAGTGGTGCTTGTGGATAGCGATTATATGCACGGAGCAGGAGCTGCTTTTTAAACGCCTCTTTGTATTCATCTGGAAGAGGCCGTAAAGTTTCGTCCCAATCGCCCAAAACCTTGCCGATTTCTTTATCAGTCCGGGCAATTTTATATTGTGAATAACAGCGGCGAATCTCAGAGGTCCAAATGTCAATGGACTGCAGCAAAGTTCCATCCCAGTCAAATAAGTACGCGTCGTAATCTATCATAGTGTTACAGAGTTCGTGTTTCGTTTTGAACATAGAACGGAAAATTTCCGCTCTGCGCAGCCGCAACGACTGCTTGCATCCGTGGTGCATCGGTGTAATTTTTAAGGTCGGCAATTGCCACAAAGCGGAATTCCGACAGCTCGCCGTCTTGCAATGTAATTGAAGCTGTTTCGTCATCAGTCAGTTGGGCTCGAAAATATAATTGCGAATCTTCCATGCGACCTTTGCGCGCTTCAACATATCGATAGCCAGCAAGTGTAAATCGTTTGGCATCCAGCAACAGGCCTATCTCTTCATGTATTTCGCGAATAACTGCGGCCAGTGGCGATTCGTCTTTGTCAGTCATGCCGCCAACCAACGTCCAGCCTTTTTTGTACGACGGTTTTGCAATCAGCAATTCGCCACGCGAATTTTCCAGCCAAGCTGTAGCGCCAATGCGCTTACCGGGCTGATTATTATAGAAGTCGTTCTGCTCCTGCTCTGTGAATTGAGGCATTGTTATTTGGCGAACTCAACTGCGCGAGTTTCACGGATTACGTTAACCTTGATCGTACCCGGATATTGCATAGTTGATTCAATTTTTGTAGCGATATCGCGAGCCAAACGTACTGCGGACAGGTCATCAATGTGTTGCGGTTTTACAAACACGCGGACTTCGCGACCAGCCGAAATAGCGTAGGCTTTTTCGATTCCCTCAAAACCAGTGGCAACATTTTCGAGCTCTTTCATGCGTTCCACAAAGTTCTCGGCACTGATGTTTCTGGCACCAGGACGAGCAGCGCTAATGGCGTCAACCACACGGATAATCAATGATTCAACTGTGGTAGCTTCCATGTCGTCGTGATGTTGTTCAGCGGCAATTGCCACGGCGTCAGGCGCGCCGTATTTGCGCAACATTTCGCCTGAAATGTGGTGGTGCTTGCCCTCCATTTTGTGAGTCAGCGCCTTGCCCAAATCGTGTACCAATGCGGCGTACTTAGCAGTCTTTACATTAGCGCCTAATTCTTCGGCGATCATGCCAGCAATGTGTGCCATTTCGGTGCTGTGCTTGAGCACGTTTTGCCCATAACTAGTACGGAATTTCAATTCACCCAACAGATGCAAAATTTCTTTTGGAATGCCAATAACACCCACTTCGCGAGCAGCATCCTCACCAGCACGAACCACTTCTTTTTCTACGCTCTTTTGTGCTTTTTCAACCACTTCTTCAATACGTCCTGGGTGAATGCGGCCGTCTTTCATCAGCATTTCTAATGTCTGGCGAGCAACTTCGCGGCGTACGGGGTCAAACGAACTCAACACCACGTACCCAGGTGTGTCGTCCACCATAATGTCCACACCCGTAGCGCGTTGCAGAGCCTGAATATTGCGGCCCTCTTTACCAATAATACGGCCCTTCATTTCGTCATCAGCCAACTTGACACTGGTAACAGTGCGCTCGGCAGTCACTTCGCTGGCCATGCGCTCCATAGCCGTCACAATAATAAGCGAGGCTTTTTCTTCGGCCTCGTCTTGTGCTTCGTCTTGCATTTTACTGATTAAACCAGTTAGGTCATTGCGAATGTCGCGTTCGGTCATTTTCATGAGTTTTTCGGCGGCATCCTGACGGGTCAGTTGTGCAATTTTTTCTAACTTTTCTTGCTGCTTTTTGCGGATGTCACGGATTTCATCTTTCAGCTGTTCAACTTCAGACTCACCTTTGCGTAGTTTCTCTGTTCGCTTATCCAGTTCATCCAGCTTGCGATCTAATGTTTCTTCGCGAGTTACCAAACGCTGTTCCAGATCTTTTAGCTCGTTACGACGTAGCTTTTCTTCTTTGCGAGTTGCATCCGAGATTCTGCCAGCCTCATCGCGAGCATCTTGTGTAATTTTAGAGGCTTCACGCTTGGCTTTACTAAGTTCCTTTTGCGCCTGATCTTGCGCAGACCCTAAACGCTTTTTTGTGAGTACCGTGTTTGCGCCAAAACCAGCAGCAATCCCAGCCACAGCAAGTACTATGGTAATTGGGTCCATGGTATGTCCTTTCTTTTCGAGCAGCAGCGCCGGTGCATCCGTCTGGCAATCGCTTTCACGTCACTAGCCTTCCTAAGATGGTATCGGTTCTGCTGATGGTCGAATCTGAGTTTTAGTGGTTTGTATCGATTAAGATGGATTATTTGTTGTCGAAAATAAGACTAATCCACTTTTAACTATACGCCGCTTTTGTTTAGGTGGTCAACAAAAAGTACAAAAAGCTGAATATTGGCGGGAAATCTACTTGCGTTGCGTGGTGATGTGCGCATCTCGACCATAAAATGGCAGCGCAACTTCGTCTTGCTCGCCCGCATGCAGGCGATTTATGCCCGTGTCAATCCACGTGTCTTCTTTGCTAGCAACAATCGGGATTTGCAGGCTGTAAGCTAAGGTATTTGCTACTGTTAAACCAATGCGCAAGCCTGTAAAACTGCCGGGGCCCTCATATACAACAACGCCCTGCAGGTCTTCTGGCTTTTTGCCCGCTTCCGCCAAGACTTCGTCAATTGTTTGGTGAATGGTTTCAGCCAGTTTTCTGTGGGCTTCCCACGTTTTGTAGGCAACCTTGGTTTGATTGTCAAATACGCCAATTTCGGCCTGCGGGTTGTCAGTTTTAATAGTCAAGATCAGCATTATTGAACCGCCTTTATAAGATAATCAAGCGCGAGCGGTGCACGAAAAGTGAGTTCACGGCCATCAGTCGGTGTTTTGGCAATGGTGATCGTCAGGCGCTGCGTCGGCAATACGTCTTGAACAATGTCCGCCCACTCTACAACCGTAATAATATTTGGGTCACCTAATACCTCTGATAGTTCTTCACCAATCAGGCCGGCCTCACCGAGTCGGTAAAAATCAAAGTGATGAATTTCTTTGTCGCCCGCTTCATATATACGACTAATGGTGAATGTTGGGCTCGCTACACGATCTTTGCTGCCTGCACCACGAGCTAAGCCGCGTACAAAGGTAGTTTTGCCGCCGCCCAAGTCGCTAATCAATTCAATAACTTCACCGCCCCTTAGACTGCTGCCGAGCTTCTCGGCGAGCTTCTCGGTATCTTCGGAATTGATAGAACTTGTTTGCCATGTCACGACGGTACTCATATGCCCCGTATAGTAGCGCGAATCCTCCCACTACTGCAAGCGTTAGCGGATGAAGCGGCGTGTCTTCCACGGTGTTAGATGCAAGTTGCGTGCCGTTCGTTGTGGCGGACTTTTTACTGCTAGCCGTTTTAGCCGCTGCAGATGACTTTTTAGCTGCGCTTGTAGTACTCGAGGATTTCTTGGTTTTGGCGACAGGCTGTTGGATAACGTTGGCTGCGTTTGGCGTAGCTGATGTTGTCCAGTACCATGCACCATTAGCTCGCGCCCATGCCAAGTCGTCTTTGGCTGTGTCGTATACGTCGCTTTGCGCGATAATTCGCTGCAAAGGGTCCCGTAATACAACTTTGCCACTAGTGTTTGAAAGGCTTAGCTTGGTAGTTTCAGAAAAGTACGCCACAAATGCATGCGCCGGAATAGTGGTCCCCGCAGGAAAAGCGTAGTGCTTATTTCCCGTCAGCCCAGCCTCCAATATAAAGCCCGATAGGTCAAATGCTGCTGCATTAGGATTATACAGCTCCACAAATTCGTCAGTTGCGTCAGTACGTGGCGTGCCGGGATTCGGTAACAACTCGGTGATTTGCGGTGCGCTGAGGCCTGCATCTGCCGCCGGAATAGCTGGTGTTGTGGCACTTGTCGTCACTGTGGTAGTTTCGGCAGGTATTAATACGGCTGGCGGCTCAATATTAGCAGTAGGTATTTCGCTTTCCGGATCAGTTTCGCCAGATGTAGTAACACATAACGGATTAGTAATATCTACCGTGGTAGCGAGCGGCCCAGTTGCGCTATCAGCCAAGGGCACGCTGGGAGCTACATTATTTGCCGTTGGACTTGGACACGGTGATACAGCAAAGTTTTGCGCCACATCAGTGCCTGCTATAAAAACATGATTAGCATCTGTTTTTCGTTTAATACTAGAGCCCGCATCTAGTGCAGAATCCAAAGCAAAGGCATTACTACCGCCTATACCCGGACTTATATATACCCCACTTGTTTGAGTGCTCCACTCTAGACGATCTACCTCAGTGGCCACATTATTCACTGTATGCACAAGTCGAATGTGACCCGATGTCGCCGTAAGTCCAGAACTAAACTGCACGCTGGCATATTGCTGCAGGTAGCTTTGCGTATCGCCGGTTGCTGTGTAATTGCTCGACAGCAACATGTAGGTTCCCGGATAAAACACACCCGTCAGCGCTACGCTCTTGGCGCTATCCCATGATGTCGCTTTTGATGAGGCAATCTGTACCTGCCACTGCTCAGCGTTCAGGTTAACAGCCTGGGTGGACTGATTATAAAGTTCTATAAATTCCTGCGAGCCGCTGACCGCAGTACCGGGCGACATTTCGGTAATCACAATGGCTGGCGTTGCTACAGTTGCGGTTGCAGTTGCTAACACCGAGGCTGGCAACGCCATCATACCAACGATTAATAAACATAGGATACGGGCAAATAAATGCATAGGATTTTTCATGACAGCGCGATTGTATGAATGGCTGCCTCGCAATGCAAGCAAATGGTAAAAATAATTTTACAACACCCTGTCTAAGCACGAGGTTTTTGCCCTGTTTTACAAAGAGCGGTATACTTGCTTTAGATATGCTTCAACTAAGTAGTGCCCTAAAGAACCTGCCAGTAATGAGTTTGCGCACTGGTACGCAAGTTGCCGTGGCTTTGGCGCCGGTTATTAATCCGAACAATCTAAAAATTGAAGGGTTCTATTGTCAAGATACGCACAGCAAGGGCAAGCAAGAAGTAATTCTAATTAATCAGGACATTCGTGACATTATTCCGCAGGGAATTGTAGTTAACGATTACGATGTGCTTACCGAGGCGTCTGAACTGGTTCGCCTGCGTGATGTCCTGAGCATGCGTTTTGACGTCCTAGGCAAGCTCGTCACAACCACGCGACATATGCGCGTCGGAAAGGTAGAAGACTATTCTGTAGAGCTCAACAGCATGTATATTCAAAAACTGTATATTTCACGACCTCTGTACAAAATCAGCGGTGGCAACTTGGGTGTTGATCGTACCCAGATAGTCGAAATCACTGACAAGAAAATAATTATTCAGGACTTGCTTGAAAAAGTTCCTGCCGGTGTTCGCGCTACGGCTTAATCCATTTCTGGATTCTGGAGCGCGTTTTTAATATCATCGTAGCCAAATCCTTGGCGCGCTAAATATTGCATAAATTTAGTTTGGTCAGGATACCGAGCTCGCTTTTTTGCGATAATCTCGGCCAATGCGGTGCGATCTGGCGCCTCGGTAGCTTCTTCGGCTTCAGCCCTCAAAACCGCATCAATAATCGGGCTAGCGACATGTTTTTGGCGCAGTTCTAACTGTAGTTTGCGTCGGCTTGTTGGCTTAAGCAAGCGTCTGTTGGTCACCCAGGCTTGCGCAAACTTGTGATCATCCAATAAATCCACTGCCATTAAGCGGTCGATAATTTCTTTGGCCACCGGCTCGTCAACCTTTTTACGCATAAAATACTGCTGCATTTCCCATACGCTACGTGGCCGCATCGCCACATACCGCAACGCGTTGCCGTAAGCCTTGTCGGTGGCCGCGTCAGACTTCAGCGCCTCAAATTGCTCTATGGAAATTTCTTGGCCGCTCGCCAAGCCACTACTTAACAACCCCGCTTCACTCAGGCCAAATGCAAATGTATCATCTACATAAATCGAGTAGCGATCCGGACGTTTAACCTGCTGTTTAATCTGTGTAATCTTCATGTTGCCAGGGCCATCACCGTAATCGCCATAGCTGCCCAAACCATTTCTACCAGCAATCCCCACGGTGTTTCGCTCCATTGAATACGCTGGTGCCACAACATAAATTTGGTTCGAGCACGAGCTACCTTATGACGAATTTCGTGTAAAAAGTGCGGGATCCATAGCAAGTCAGGAATCAAGGCGGCCAGCATGGCAATCAAAACAGACCACGCGTTTACGTGGTTATGAAGCGCCACTGGCACTAAAGCGAGCGCAGCGATTGTGAAAACAGTGTCGGTCGCCACAACAGAGCGGAACAGCCAATGACCGTTCCGCTTTAATGTGTCGTCTTCATGAATGCCAAAGTGTGGAATGGCGTCGAGCACAAAGTGTGATGCAAATGCCAAAGGCACGGCTATCACCGGCGACCCTACCACCGTTGCAATAACTGCTCCTGTTAATACGTGGTTCGTCGCGGTCACGCTTTACCTACTCTGCGCTAGCAGCTTCCTTAACTTTAGCGGCGATCTCCGTCATTACGTCAGGATTAGCCTGCAAGTACTGTTTTGCGGCTTCGCGACCCTGACCGATCTTTTGGTCGTTATAAGCAAACCAAGCACCAGCTTTATCTACAATGTTGCGATTTACGGCCATGTCCAAAACGTCACCGGACCTAGAAATACCTTCGTTGTACATAATATCGAATTCAGCCTCACGGAACGGAGGTGCAATCTTGTTCTTGACTACCTTTACTCGAGTGCGGTTACCAATAACCGCGTCCGCTTGTTTAATTTGCGAGATGCGGCGAATGTCCATACGAACAGACGCGTAGAATTTAAGCGCGTTACCACCAGTAGTTGTTTCGGGGTTACCGAACATCACACCAATCTTCATACGAATCTGGTTAATAAAGATCACAGTAGCTTTAGACTTATTAATAACACCGGTGAGCTTACGCAAAGCCTGGCTCATCAAGCGAGCCTGCAGACCTGGCAAGCTGTCGCCCATGTCACCTTCAATTTCGGCGCGTGGCACCAATGCCGCAACAGAGTCAACGACGATCAAGTCAACGGCGTTGGATCGTACCAACGTTTCGGCAATTTCGAGTGCCTGCTCACCGTTATCTGGCTGGCTTAGTAGTAAGTTGTCTACATCTACACCAATACGCTTGGCATAGCTTGGGTCTAATGCGTGCTCAGCGTCAATAAACGCAGCAGTGCCACCCTGTTTTTGCACTTCAGCGATTGCGTGCAGCGTTAGCGTGGTTTTACCAGAGCTTTCAGGACCATAAATTTCGATAATACGACCCCTGGGGATACCGCCACCTAAAGCCAAGTCTAGCGAAATAGCACCAGTTGGGTAGCACTCAACCTTTTGATGCGTGGCTTCACCCAGTTTCATGATGGCGCCCTTACCAAACTGCTTTTCAATGGTCTCTAGTGCCAAACCAAGCGCTTTGGACTTGCCGTCAGTCTGCTGAGCAAGCTCTGCATTGGCTTCAGTAGCCGCCTTTTTAGAATCTTTTTCCTTTGCCATTCGTAATACCCTCCGAATTGTTACCCCACCGGTCTTGCTGATTTACTGTTATTATACCAGAAAAGCGTCTGGCGAGCGCCCTTTCTCGCATCTGCTGGCGGCAATCATAACGAACAATCGTACAACTTGCAACAAATCTTCAGAAAATAGTAGCGGCAAGCATAAGTTCTATATATAATAGATGCAAATGGATGGGAAGAATTCGTTTATTGAGCGGCTTTTGGGCAGTGCCGAAAAGTTTACACCTGAGCAGGTCGAACAGACAATCCAGCTGTTGTTAGAGCATGGTGTGGTTTGGCAAGCCAGTGATATTCATATTGAGCCTCAGGACCAATACGTACAGGTTCGCTATAGAGTTGACGGCGCACTGAAGGGCGGGCACAAAATCCCGTTGGGTGCCTTGCCTATTCTCATGCAACACCTCAAGAATCAGGCGCACTTAGACCCTGCCAACGAGCACACGCCACAAAATGGCCAATTTACGGTGCAGGTTGACGATCACAGCTACACAGTAAAAATCGCCATCATGCCAGTATTAGGCGGCGAAAAGGCCGTGTTGCACTTAGCTCCGCAGATTCGTGAACCACACAAGTTGGAGCACTTAGGATTCTGGGGTAGCAGCCTTACTAGTTTACAAGCGACCCTAGCGCGCAGTCACGGCATGGTTGTTATTGCAGCGCCAAAACACCACGGACGTCCCACCACTGCTGCCAGTATGCTCGCCGCGCTCAATAACCCCACACTCAATATTGCGACTGTTGAAGAAACCATCGAATATCGTATTCCGCACGCCAGTCAAACAACTATCAATCCGCGTGCCGGGCTAACCATGTTTACCGGTTTACAGGCCGCACTGCACCAAGATCCGAATGTTCTGCTGGTTGGCAACGTACCCGACAAAGCCACCGCCGAACTAGCCGTACAAACAGCGCTGAGTGGTCATTTAGTTGTTGCCGGTCTGCACAGCGACTCAAGCGCCAGCGCCCTTATGCACCTTCGCTCTATGGGTATTGAATCATATCTGTTGGCAAGCACCATTCGCACCGTTATTTCACAGCGTCTAGTTCGTCAACTGTGCGAACATTGCCGCGAGCGATACGAACTTACCGCCGAGCAACTCGAATTGCTAGAGCGCGTCTTTGGTATTGGCTCGGCCAGCGCTTTTCGACGCATTAACCAGTTAGAGAAACAAGCCATCGAATTAGGCATGGGCAATGATGATCGGGCCAATAGTACCGCTAGCAAAATCACTCACCTGTGGCGTCCGAGGCGCGAAGGCTGTGAGCATTGCAATCACACCGGGTATAATGGTCGCGTAGCACTGGTAGAAGTTATGCCGATTAGCGAAGCACTACAGCATGCTTTACTTGCACCACAAACAACCGCCGGCAGCCTGCAAGCGCACGCTCTTAAAGAAAATTTTGTGCCGCTAGCTCTCGACGGAATCACTAAAGCACTGCGTGGCATCGTGACAATCAAAGATGTTTTACACGTCGTTGACCGCAATTTACGGCATAATACTTGAGGCTTACTTGATAAGTCGCGTATAATTGGCTACAGATGAAACAATTTAGCAAACCCGTATTCAAAAAAACTAACGGCTTTACCATTATTGAACTTTTGGTGGTTGTTATAATTGTGGGCATCCTGGCCACGCTTGTTGCCACCACGTACGGCGGCGTGCAGGCCAAGAACCGCAACAGTGATCGTGAAGCGAGCCTCGACAAGTTACAGGCTCAGTTAGAGACGTACTATGCTCAATACAGCAAGTACCCAACGCTCGCCAATATCAACGATGCCTCATGGCGCAAAACTAACATGAAGGACTTGTCGGCCGGAACCCTACAAGATCCCCGTTGGAACAAAGACACTGCACATTGTACTGCCGCAGGTGTAGCTGTTTTGAGCAGTTCACCAGCGAGCAACTGCTTCGCCTACCAGGTCACTACTTCTGAAGGTGCCGTATGCGACAACGTAAAAGTTGCCTGTGCTCAATACACACTCACCGCACAATTAGAGGGCGGCGACAAGTACGTCAAGAGTAGTCTAAACTAGCCACTTACGTCATACAAAAACAGCCCTGTCGCGAGGGCTGTTTTAGTGTACACAAAGTTAGGCTAGTCGCCCCAGATTGCTGGGCCAGAGTGCTTTTGTTGATCAGCGCTTTGACTGGGTTGTTGCATGTTTTGGGGCTGCTGGCCAGAAGCTGGAGCCTGTGGCTGTTGCACAGGATCAGCAGGCATTCCGGGCTGCTGTAGTTGTGGTGACATCTGCTGCTGTGGCACTTGCTGCACCGGTTGTTGCTGCTGCATTGGCTGCTGATAGCCGCCGTTGTATGCAGGCATTGGTGTTACCGGGTTCACTGCTTGCGGCTGGTGGCGACTTTGGTGAATAAATGTTTCGTGCACTTCCAGAATTTTGCGCGCGTAGGTTGCCGGATCAGGGCAAAATGGGAACATAAACTTAGATCGCTCACCAGCAGTCTCGGCTTTGAGCGTACCAAAGTTTAGCATTGTTTGGATAATCCCGCTTTTATCAATGGTTACATCTTCCAGATTTTCCATAGAAAGCTGGCTCACACGGCGGCCAAATAAACCGTCTTGTGTAATTTGTGTGATGCTGTCGTCGGTTACAATCCAGCGGTTTTGCCAGTACACGAACGTAGCAACCCACAGCATAAGCAGCACGCCAACAATAACAATGCCGGCGCCCACCATCGCCATGCTGGAAATGTCAGTTCCAGTGCTGATAATTTGCGGGGCAAAAGCGGCCAGCACGATTGCAATTACAATGGCGATCAAGCCAGAAAAGTACATACTCAAAATGCCGAACGGGTGACGCTTGATTTCGCAAATAACGCGCTCGCCAGGGCGCAATACCACCATCGGGTCTAATTTTTTGACATCAAACTGCGAAGGCTGTTGCTGGTTGTTCTGTTGATTCGGATCCATTTTAGGAATTATACCAGATTTGCCTGTCCATCGTCGTGGTATGGGCGCCCCAAATGCTTGTACGCCTTAGGAGTAACCTTACGACCACGCGGTGTACGCTCCAAAAGTCCGATCTGCATCAGATACGGTTCGTAAAAATCTTCGATAGTGCCCCGCTCTTCAGCAGTCAGCGCAGCAATTGTTTCCACGCCAACCGGACCACCCCGATGGCTGTCAATAATAGCGCTCAGCAGCATGCGATCTGCCGGATCCAAACCCAATTCGTCTATCTCTAACAACGCCAGCGCTTTGTGATTAATAACCGCGTCAATAATGCCATCGCCGTTTACGTCGGCATAGTCACGGACTCGTTTTAAGAGGCGGTTTGCAATACGCGGTGTTAATCGCGCGCGCGTGGCCAGCTCTTTTGCGGCCTCAGATTTAATGCTCACCTGCAAAATTGCGGCAGCGCGTTCAATGATCTGTCTGATTTCGTCGTCTGTGTAAAATTCCAGGCGATGCAGCATGCCAAAGCGATCTCGCAGTGGCGCAGCTAGCGCGCCAGTTCGAGTGGTGGCGCCAAGCAGCGTGAATTTTGGCAAATCCAGTCGCAAGCTACGCGCACTGGGACCCTTGCCAATCATAATATCCAGCTTAAAATCTTCCATAGCCGAGTACAGCACTTCTTCTACTTGGCGATTAAGACGGTGGATTTCGTCGATGAATAAGATGTCACCATCTTGTAAATTGGTGAGCAAGCTAGCCAAATCGCCACCATGCGCAATGGCTGGACCGCTAGTAACTTTAATTTGAGCACCCATTTCATGAGCAATTACGTTAGCCATCGTGGTTTTACCCAGGCCGGGCGGACCGTACAGCAGCACGTGATCGAGCGGTTCACCACGTTTTTTGGCAGCTTGAATTGCCAATTTTAAGTTCTGTTTTAACCGCTCTTGACCGATGTAATTTGCAAAGTCCTTAGGACGCAAAACGTTTTCAAACTCTTGCTCCTGCTTGCCGTCGTCGGCTACGTCATTAACACTGGTATTTACAATGCGCTCAACTGCCATGACTATCCTTTGAGCGCCATTTTAATGCGCTCTTCGGTGGGCAAGTCTGCCGGAATTTTTTGCAAAGCCACCGCAGCATCTTGCGCCGAAAATCCCAAAGAGATCAACGCAGCTGCGGCATCATCTTGTTCGATAATAGAGGTGGATTGTAGCATGCCGGTGTCGGCCAAATCTACACCCGCAAGCCCAACCTTATCTTTCAGGTCAACCACAATACGCTCAGCTACACGCTTGCCTACGCCCTGTGCCTGCTGAATTTTTTTGGTGTCGCCACTGGCAATCGCCGAGCGAACCTCGCCAGCATTTCCTACGCTCAAAACACTGAGCGCCATTTTAGGGCCCACACCATTGACGCCCAGTAATTGCTCGAACAACTGCTTGGTATCCAAAGTTACAAATGCAAACAGATCATGCGCCTGCTCACGAATGTGCTCATAAATATAGACTTTGGTGATCGTGCCGGTGGCAAGGCGGCCAAAATCCTCGTTGGTCACCAGCACGCCGTACCCCACGCCCCCGACGTCGAGAACCACTTGGTCAGCAATTTTTTCGGCAACTTGGCCAGTAAGTGTTGCAATCATCTTTACGTATTATGTCACAGATTAGTTCCAGAGAACAGCTTACGTTTTGCTTAGGCAAAATGCGCACTTTGGGCATAGGTAAGCGCCGCCGCCAACGCATCGGCGCAGTCATCGGGCTTAGGGACTTCGGTAAGCCCCAAGTGCACGCGCACCATTTCCTGCATCTGTTTTTTGTCGGCCTTACCATAGCCGGTAATCGCCTGCTTGATCTGCATTGGCGTGTATTCAAAAATCTTCATGCTAGCTTGCATACCACAGAGCAAAACCACACCACGCGCCTGCGCAACGGTCATAGCAGTGGTTACGTTACGCGCAAAAAACAGCTTTTCTACTGACATAATCGTTGGCTTGCTGTACGCAATAATATCCGTGAGTTCTTCGTAAATCGTCAGCAGTCGCACCGCATCATCTTCATGGACAGGCGTTCGAATCACACCAGCGTCCACCATCTGTGGCTTGCCTCGTGTAACGTCGATCACGCCAAATCCCAAAATGCCAGTTCCTGGGTCGATTCCTAAAATTCGCATAAGCATAGTATAAAATAAGGTCATGTCAATTACACCCTTGCAGGCCAACGATTTCACTTTTTACAACCGTCCAGACTATTTTGCGGAGCTTGTCCGGCTATGCGATCAGAGCGGCCCTGGCGACAGAATTTTAGTAGCCAGCATGAACTTTGAGCCCAATCATATCCCCAAAGTTGTGGCTGCTTTAGCCGGCGCAAGTACGCGCGGTGCCAACGTAACGCTTATTTTTGACGCTTACGCAATCACGTATGCCAACCGCACGCCGTTACTAATTGGCGCATTTATTTGGCCTGGCGTTAATCCGCGAGTGCAAGGCGGCAAGCACCGTGCCATTACCAACGCGCTGGCGTATTTGCGCAAAAGTGGTGTTCGCTGCGTTATTACCAACCAGCCCCAGTCGCCGCTTTCACCACCGTTTGTGGGGCGTTCACATATTAAAACTGCTATTTTTAATGACCGCGTTTTTGTAGGCGGCAATAATCTGCACGAGCCAACGTATCTTGATGAAATGGTCAGTTTTGTAAGTCCGGCTACCGCAAACTGGCTCTACGCACACATGTCACTCCTTGATAAAACACCTTATACGCTGCAGGCATTTGGCACTCACGACCTTACCCATAATATTGATGCCGACACGACATTATTATTAGACGTCGGTGCTCGAGGGCAGTCAATCATTTTACAAAATGCGCTCGACCTCATTAACACAGCACAAAAACGGCTGCTCATTACCTGTCAATATTTTCCGAATGGCGAGACCGCCCTTGCACTTAAGCGCGCAGCGAAGCGAGGTGTGGACGTCACAATTCTGTACAATCTTCCACACAAGCACAGCCCACTCGAAACTCCAGCACAACTTCTGTCGGAAGGACGAGAGCGATTACGCCTGCCCAAAAAACTCTTCAAACATCATTTGACGGCTAAACAACCATTCATACACGCCAAAGTTCTAGTAAGTGAACACGAGGCGATGGTTGGCAGCCATAATTTCATTGCTGCTGGGGTTACATTTGGCACGGCCGAGCTCGCACTGCGCCGAAAAGACGCGGCGTTTGCAGAGGCAGCTGCGCAGTGCATTGTTGATCAAACACATCCTGCTTTAAGATAGCATTGCGCTACAGTCAAAATCAGTATACAATCCTGCAGTCGACAATCGTCGCGTTTCTTTTTTGCTTCGCTAGAAGGCGGCATGCTTCAGGCAAGTGCGAGCATCAGATCTTCCAGCGCGTACGTTCTTTAGGACTTGCGCTGCGTTGGCGTGGCTCATCGGGAAAATCTAGAAAATGGAGCACATCGTGGTTACTGACATTGCCGGCATTCTTCTGTGTCTGGCTGTCGGGCTCGTAATAATCAGCTTCGTCACCAAGCTCGTGGATCCCAAAGGCAAACTGGCTTCGCCGTGGTTCTTCCTGCGGCCGGCGTTAATCCTTGGCCTTCTGGGGGCTGCGTTGCTGCTGATCGTGCACTACACCACCAATACGATCAGCTGTGGTGACTACGGAATGGCTGTGGTACGCATGCTGCAGAACTAGCACAAGGCGACGCGCCACAAGGTCTTACGGACCCGCCCAAAGAAGCAACAAAAAGAAACAAGCGGCTTGCTAGAGCACCCCACCTTTGCTCGCAAGCCGCTTTTTCATATCTGAAAAATGCTATTTTATGAGCGAGTCATCGATATCAAAGTTAACGTGGGTGTTAGTCACGTCTTCGCACGCTTCCAGTGCGTCCATGAGGCGCATGATTTTACCAGCTGTTGCTTCATCAGTCACTTCAACGGTGTTGTTTGGCACAAATGTCAGCTCAGCTTCTACCACTTCTATGCCTGCTGCCGTTAAAGCTTCACGTACTTGCGCGAGTGCTTTTGGATCGGTGTATACCACTGATTCATCGCCTTCTTCTTGCATGTCATCAGCACCAGCTTCCAAGGCCTGCAGCATCAGATCGTCGCCACTTCCCTTTACGCGAATTAAACCTTTGCGCTCAAACTGAAATGCCACAGCACCTTTTTCGGCAATATTGCCACCATGTTTGCTAAATGCCAAACGGACTTCCGGATAGGTACGGTTGATATTATCCGTTGCACATTCTACCAAAATCGCCGTGCCGCCTGGGCCATAACCTTCGTACAAAATTTCTTGTAGCTGCGCCGCATTCTTATCCTTAACGCGGTCAATGGCACGTTGAATATTTGCAGATGGCATGTTGGCAGCCTTGGCTTTGTCGATAGCCAAACGTAACGCAAAGTTCATGTCTGGATCGGTGCCACTTCGAGCAGCAATCGCAATCGCATTACCGATCTTGGTAAATACTGCGCCGCGAGCTGCATCTTTGGCGCCCTTTTCGCGTTTAATCGTAGACCATTTTGAGTGTCCTGACATATGGTAGTTCTCCTTTTTGGCGATTATGATGTATCTGGAGCTGGCGGAGCCAACTGCGTCTTATCTGTTATTATAGCATAATTTCGAATATTTTTCGCTCGCATGAGTAGCAAAATAGCACCAATAATTCCGTAACTTACCAGGAGCATGCCTAGCGAAAACCCAATATGCTCCAAAAAGGCGTGCGGCACACGGCTAAGCAACGTAGCAACATCCAACATATAGGTCATGAGCATCATGGCGGGCCATGCAAGCCAACCGAGCCAAGCTGGCGCGAGCATTCCAGCCAAACCTGCAAGGAGCGACAGTAACATGGCCGGTGGAATTAACGCCGCAACCAGTACATTTGCCAGCGTACTTACCGTAGACATTTGCCCAAAAATGTACAGTACGTACGGCAATGTCATGGCTTCGGCACACAGACTCTCAAGTAAAATCGCCGCCACAAACCCTGGTTCACGTGCACCATATAAGCGTCGGGTTATCACCGGCGACAATACCAGCACCCCAAAGAAAGCCAAAAATGATAAATACCAACTAACATTTCCCCAGACGTAGGGTGGGTTTGCCAAACCAGTAATTCCCGCCGCAACCAACAAAAGTACCAATGGCCGTACCGTTCGCCCATAGAACCACGCCGCAAGACCCAGGCAGCAAACCACTGCAGCACGAACAATCGACGGGCTATTGCCAGTTAGCAACAAAAATGTTCCGATCAAACTCAGGCTTATTGCTAAATACTGGAACTTGGATCGTTTTTGTAACAGCCGCCCTACAGCTCGCAAAATAATTGTTAAGTTGTAGCCAGAAACAGCAATGATGTGCGTCAGCCCAACCATAGTCAGCTGTGTTGAAACGGTTTCGGGCAACGTATTGCGCTGGCCAATCAAAATGCCCATACCAAACGATGCCACTGGCTCTGGTAATACCGACTGCATGCCTGCTGCAAACTTGCGGCGCACCACATCAATCGGTGATGTATGGTGTGCTAAAACCGTTATTTGCGCATAGCTAACCCGTGCCACATTGTTGCCTCGCGCCCGTCGCAGTTTACCCATAACGCGGACTGTATCGCCTTTAAAAACTGCCGTAGCACCAAAACCACTCAGTGTAAGCGTTCCCGGCAACTCTTGGCCGCTTGGTAGTCGAGCGTGCCCCGCATCAAAAGTTAGCTGATAGTGGTCATCATACACTGCGTCGGTCAACGCCGTTGCCACAAGCTCCACTTTTTGATCAGCCACAGCATCGTACATGTGCATTTTGGACGAAAACAAAGCACCGCGCCATACACCGACACAGCCAGCAATGATCACCAGGCTAAATAGCATCATAAAGTTATGAGACCGCCACGAAATAACCAATAATGGCACAAATATTACTGCCAGCCAAATAGTGGCGGTCATGTGCTGACCTGCCGCCAAGCCCAACAACAAGGTCACACCTGCCGCGGTGATCAGGGTAGCTCGTTTAAAGCGATGCTGTATTATTTTTTTGAACACGCGCGCATGGTAGCACAGGTTCGTTCAAAGTACAGTCTTTTAATGATTCCCTGTGCCAGCTTTGAGCGCTGTGGCGCTAAACCCAGGACAATTTGCCTGCTCCAACGCTGTGGTAAGTGGCGTTACTACTCCGGGTAAAAATAGCTTCAGTGTAGTCGAATTACTGCTACAAACTCCCGGGTCAAAATTACCTGCCTGTGGAAAGCCAAGTACCGTGTGCGCTTTGCCGCCGTGAGCACCAAGCGTAATCTGCGTGGGTGTATACAACGAGCTAGCCATTGCACCGCCTCCCAGCTGTACATTGCTTGCATCCACCAAGTACGCGCCAGCATAGCCGGTGAGTGTACAATCATTGTCGCCATGGTTGGTGATAACTGCATTACGATATATTGTACCTGCCGCGCCCGACGAGTCCCCCATTGATAAGTGCAGATTATCTGCCTTACAAACAGCAATTGCATCTACATGAGTTCGCCAGCACCATGCCAACAAAAAAGCCAAAAACAAGGTAAATAAGCTGAGCAACACCATCGGTAAGGGATTATCTGAAGATGTAACAGGTTGATTTTTTGTTTTTGCAGCCATAAATATGTCCTTTTTACATTTATAGTATAGTCCTTATGTATATAGTTTTTAAAGTAGACTTATGTAAGGTTGCAAAATAAAAGAGCCTTTTAGGGGCTCTTTGTGCTATCTAGTAGCGCGAACTTTCATCGGGTGGGTTGGCTTGCGGCTTCAGAGTTGCGCCGCCGCCTCCACCGCTTTTATGACGTGTGTCATATTCCGCGGATAGTTTATTCATTACTGGTATGTACTGTCCGCTATCTGGAATGTGACGAACGTTAATGTGTGTTAGTTTTTTAAATGTTTTTGGGCTATGTGTTTGTGTGTTTTTCATAGTAACTCTATAGTATCATGCTTTTGCTTTTTTGTAAAGATGCTTATGCTATAAAGTTACACACCCTGCCGTACGGCTCGTGCTATTTACTCTGCAAATACAAGAAAACAAACAAACCAATAACTATACAGAATACCGCCACGGTTGCTATAAAGGGCGCTGAACTACGCGGAGACTTATATACGCCAGCATCTTTTGCTTTAGCAATGAACGTGGCATAATCACTATTTGCCTGTTGAACTGCGGCGGCCATGCTAGTCTTGTCTACCTGTGCGCCGTTGTTATCTTTGAGCGCTTGCACAGCGCCCTGCCTGTCGCCACTTAAAAGCTTTTCATATACATCGAGCCCATTGTTCAACGCAGGGCTTTCAGATCCAAAAACAACCTTATATGCTTCGTTCAGACCAATATACAGAACGACTCCCGGGCTACGCGGGGACGTAAAAATACCCAGTTGCATGGGCCGCACACCTACTAGTTCTGCAAGTGGTTTTTGCACTACAATTTGCTGCGAAGCAGTATCGGTAAGCGTTAGTATGCCCGCTGCGTCCAGGCTCAGAATGCCTGGCTTGGGCACAACATTGGTTCGCACAGACGCGTACAAGCTAAAAAGAACGCGGTAATTAAACAAGTTTGTATCCATATATTTAGTATAACAAAAAGACCCCCTAATGAGGTCTTTGTATAATTTTGGAGGGCCCACTGGGATTCGAACCCAGGACACGTGGCTTAAAAGGCCACTGCTCTAACCAACTGAGCTATGGGCCCATTGCAGCTATTGCTAACAGATTATATTATCCTGATTTTGGCAAAAAAGTCAATGGTCTACGGCAAGCTATTTACTGTGGTGCTTTGTGTCGTGCCCCACAGCCGCTCGTTGCGTCCACAAAAATAGGATACTCACAACGGCGCTCACCCCAACAATAAGAGATTGTAGCTTCAGAATTTCAGGCCACACGTGACCGTGTTGCACGCCTTGGCGAAGCTCTGGCGGTAGCAAAGGAACTACCAACAAAACGCCCAAGAAACCCACACCCAACGATGGCAGAATGTTCGTAATAATACGTAGGCGGCCCTGCACGCTTAAGACCATAAAAATACTAGTTAGCACCACCGGCAAACACAACACAACGACCTGAATAAAGCTGGTCACTTTGCCTGACACACCGGGTGCAAATAGCGTAAGAAGTGAATTTGCATCGCTGGCCACATATTTTACCAACACGTCGCCAAGGCACAGGCTCAGAAAGACGAGCACGGCATTAATGCGCAATAAGGTAAAGACTACGGGCGGGGCCACGAGCAAGATGATCGGCAAGATATCATGTGCCATATCACCATAATAGCATGAGCGTTAAAAATCTATTCGTTGGCCAATGTGCGCGTCGCTAGCTTTAGCTTGGCCAGCGCGCAACTCCAGCACATACTGTGCCTGGGCACAGAACTGTTGCGGAAATGTTTTGGGCGAGACGTTTTGCTGCATAGAAACAATGTGATGGTTGGAATCCATCCATATAATGTCGAGTGAAAAATACATATCCTTCATCCAAAAACAGAGTTGCTGCGGCCGTTCATAGCTAAATAACATTGCCTGTCGAGGCGAAAAACTCGTCCGTTCGCTTAAGCCCTGCTGTTGGGCGGCAGGCGTACTAGCCACCTCTGTTACATAAGCGTGAGAACCAATGCGCGTATACGTACGGTGATGACCAGCATACAAACCAGCACACACCAAAATGGTCGCCAAAGCGACCAAGATTGCTACCAAACGCTTTCTAGGCGCCCACGCGGTCTTTGCGGTTGCGTTGTTTGGCATTTTTTTCGATGTATTCGATCATTTTTGCAGCAACGTTTCGAGTGCTAAGCATTTCAGGTGTTTTAATGCTGGCGGACGAATTTACTTCCAATACCAGCGGGCCACGGCTAGAGCGCATCATGTCAACACCGCAAATGGAAAGGTTCATAGCGCGAGCAGCGCGAAGTGCGGTACGCTCTTCTTCGGGAGTCAGCTTAACGATTTTACCCACGCCGCCTTGGTGCGTGTTTGAACGAAAGTCGTCATCCAAGCTTTGGCGCTTGATGCTGGCAACAACTTGGCTACCAACCACGATCGCACGAATATCTTCACCGGCAGATTCTTTCACAAATTCCTGTACCAAAAAGCTCACGCCCTCTACGTAAAAGGCCTGCATTACAGCTTTGGCAGCTTTTTCGGTTTCCGCCAGAACAACACCGTTACCGTGTGTTCCACGAGCTACCTTTACAATCAGCGGTGCACCACCGGCTTTTTTGATCACGTCTTCAAAGTCGGCAGTTTCGTGAGCGAACACCGTTTTGGGAACACCAACACCATCACGGGCAAGTAATTGATAGGTACGTAGCTTGTCACGCGAGCGGTTAATGGCGATAGATTTAGTAGGAGTGTACACGCCTTGCATTTCGAATTGGCGAACCACAGCACAGCCATATTTGGTGTAGCTTTGCGCAATACGAGGGATCACCGCGTCAAATCCGGTCAGCGGCTTACCTTTGTAGTACACCATCGGGTTGCTTTTTTCGATGGTCATGTAACATTTAGAATAATTGATCACTTTTACTTCGTGACCGCGAGCAATCGCCTCTTCTTTGAGTCGGCGAGTTGTGTAGTTCGCGGCACCACGTGACAAAATTGCAATTCGCATTATTGTTGGTCCTCCACCTCTTCGTCATCTGGGAACGAAATACCATACTGTTTTTTCAGCTCAACGCGATTAATTTGCGCATGCGCCGTATCCACCAAAAAGCGGCTATTAAGCATCTTTCGTCCTAGCAAAATAGGATAAATCTTTTTGGATCGATCAGCAAGCGAAAATGTTGCTGTAAAAATTTTAGGCCCAAGCTTTACGCGCAGTTTTACTTCATAGCGCTCTTCGGTATGACCAAACGAGTTCGAGATAAGTACAACTTTAAATGAATCAGTGCTCATATCAGTTGCCAGGGCGCCACAAACCGGATGTCCGCCCAATAAACGGAAAGAAAGCGTTTTGCCATCCTCGGAAAGTTGGATATTATCAGCATGTACTGCCGAGCGGTATGCGCCCGTATCAACTTTTGCGGGAATATCGGCCATATTGTAATCCATGAAATGCAAGGATTCTGAGCGGCCTACAATAACTTTGTGAAAATCGGTTCGTGCCATAATGGTATAGTATCAGACTTTTATTAAGCGTGTAATTTTGCTTGAAAATGTAAAATAACTGTGGTAATTTTATTATAAAATAACGAATTTGTCAAGGAATGGTTATGGTTAGTCCTCATCTTATTATCGTCGGCGACAGCACAAAGGTCGCTCGTTCATACCTGTCGGACCATGGTTTTGACTTTACGACCATCAAGGACAAGCGCCTTACCAAGTTCCCTGAAAAGCGTTTGAAACATCGAGTGGTAGCTGATTTTTCGTCACGCCAGGAATTGCTACACGTCGTAGATACATTACACGCCAAAAAGCCAATTCACGGCGTACTGGTTATTTACGAACGATTCATCGGCGACGCTTCTGCAATTGCCGCTCATTTAGGCCTGCCGGGACTACCAAGGGAAGCAGCCGAAGCCTGCACCGATAAATTTGTGATGCGTCAGAAGTTTAGCGCTGCTCCACAAAAAATCAGCCCTGATTTTGCGGTTATAACGTCCGAAGAAGGCGTGCGCGCCTTTGCCGAAGTGCATGATTTTCCGCTCATTTTGAAGCCAGCTAACTTGTCTAAAAGTTTGTTGGTCAGCAAAGCCGTGGACCTAGAAGAACTACTGCAAAATTATGCCAAAACTATGCGCAACATCAATGCTGTATACGCTAAATATGCGCCAGGAGTAACGCCCAAGCTACTGATTGAGGAATTCATGGAAGGGCCAGTACACTCCGTGGATGCATTTGTAGATGCGAACGGCGAGCCGCACGTTTTGGACGCGGTTGTGGACTACCAAACTGGCTACGACATTGGGTTTGACGATAACTTTCACTATAGTCGCTTGCTCCCTTCTGCACTCCCTGCCGAAACAATTGCCCGCATTCGAGATGTTGCCGCCCTGGGTTGCAAAGCGCTGGGCATGAAAAATTCGCCAGCACATATCGAAATCATTTTGACTACCGATGGCCCACGTATCGTAGAAATCGGTGCTCGAAACGGTGGCTACCGAGATCGCATGCACGGTTTGAGCAATGGCATCGATCTAGAAGCGAACGCTATTCGACTAAGCCTAGGCCAACAGCCGCGCATATCCGCCACAAAGTCCGAACCAATCGGTGTTTTTGAACTGTTTCCTAAAACGCCAGGTATTTTTACCGGCATCGCCAACGAGGACCGCTTGCGCGAGCTGCCATCGCTAGTCAGCTTATCTATTCACGCCAAAGAAGGTCAGTTTGTAGGCACATCATCTGATGGCTACAAGATGTGCGCCGTGGTCATATTACATCATAGCAATAGCGATCAGTTCGCCAAAGATATGGCGTTCTTAAACGATCAGGTTGCTGTGCAAACCGCCGCAGATACTACTGCGTAGCGTTATTTCCAGAAACCTTTTTTGCCGTTAGCCGCAAATTCTTCTAGCAATTCTTTTTGCTTTTTGCTGAGTTTGGTTGGCGTGTCTACCACTAATGTCACAATGTGTGCACCACGAGTACTGCCGCGCAAGTGTGGCACGCCGTGGTTGGCCAGTTTAAAGTCAGTACCGCTTTGTGTGCCAGCTGGCACTTTCATGCGCACCACCCCGTCCACGGTTTCAACATCAATTTCGGTACCCAAAGCTGCGTCAACCATGTCGATGTGCTCTTCGCTTAGAATAAGATCGCCTTCACGAGTGAATTTCTTGTGTGGCTTAACGCGAATATTCACATACAAGTCGCCTTTGGGGCCATGCGCCACTGCTTCACCGCGCTCACGCAAACGAATAGTCGCACCATCGTCCACGCCCGCCGGAATTTTGATCGTAATGTCTTGTGCACGATGCTGTGTGCCCTTGCCATGACACACGGTGCAAGCTTTTTCGGGAATTTTGCCGCGACCCTTGCACGTTGGACACATGCTAGCCTGCTGAATATTGCCAAAAATAGTTTGCACATTGCGTACAACTTGGCCAGAACCGCCACAGGTGTCACAATTTTTGAGTTCGTGGCCTGGTTCTACGGTTGATCCCTTACAGTGATCACAGGTATCTTCGATATTTAGATGCAATGTGGTTTCGGTGCCAAACACCGCGTCTTCAAAACTGATATCAGTCCTGGATTCGATGTCACGGCCGCGAGCTTGTTGGCCGCGCTGATGACCACCTTGGCCACCGCCAAAAAAGTTCTCAAAAATATCGCCGAGGCCCAAGTCGCCAAAGTCAAAGTGCACGTTTTGGCCGCCTTGGCCACCAAATCCACCAAAGCCCTCGAATGGGTTTCCTCCGGCACCGGCATCACCCACGCCCGCATGACCAAACTGATCGTAGCGTTGGCGCTTGGAAGGATCCTTCAAAATTTCGTAGGCTTCGTTGACTTCTTTAAATTTAGCTTCGTCGCCGCCTTCTTTATCGGGGTGATATTTAATAGCAGCACGGCGAAATGCTTTTTTAACTTCGTCAGCGCTCGCGTCTTTGCCGACTCCTAAAACTTCGTAATAATCTCGTTTGGACATAAATATATAAGGTTAGTTTGCTTTGTCGATTGGCAGAGTTGCGGCAGTGGTAAGCAGCGCGTCCAATACTTTTTTGAGGTATTCAGCGTTGCCGCTCGTATGATCGGCACCCGGCGTAACCACGTAAATATCGGCTACGCGAGTGTCGTTTTCTTTCCAGGTCAGAATCAGTTCAAAACAGTCTGCGCGGTTTTGGTCACGCTCAAACCATACGGCTTGGCCGGCCTGCACCAGACCAAACCGCAGAAATTCTTTGGCAGTGCCAGGATCGAGCCGCACGGCGCGAGTGTTTTCTTTCCACAAGCGCTCAGCCAGAGCAAAAGCGCTTTTGTCTTGCACCACTTGGACCATTACTGGCAAGCGGTCATCAATTGCTGAGCGAGAACGTCCGAATCCTAACATATTTTTGCGCCGAGCAGGCACTCCTTATTTCTTGTCTTTGTCGTCAACAACTTCACCTTCTACAGGCTCGTCGTTGTCTTTGCTTTCGTTGGTTTTTTCTGAGCCTTCGGCTGCGTCAGCGGTGTCACCTTCAGCTTTTTCGGCCGATTCGTACATCTTGGCGCCGATTGGCATCATAACGTCATTTATTTTTTTGGCGGATGCTTCAATTGTTTCTTTATCGCTAGTTTCACTAATTTCTTTAGCATCGTTGATTGCTCCTTCAAGTGATTTCTTATCGTCTTCACTCATTTTATCACTATAATCGCTCAACATCTTCTCGGCTTGGTAGATTGTGCTTTCAAGCAAGTTTCGGGCTTCTACTGATTCACGCTTGTTCTTATCTTCTTCGGCGTGTGCTTCAGCTTCTTTGGCCATTTTTTCTACTTCAGTCTTATCGAGATTGCCGCTGCCAGAAATGGTAATAGACTGCTCTTTGCCGGTACCCTTGTCTTTGGCAGAAACGTTCAGAATGCCGTTAGCGTCGATGTTAAAAGTAACTTCAATTTGTGGCACGCCACGAGGTGCTGAGGGGATGCCGTCCAAAATGAAGCGGCCCAGTGATTTGTTGTCGGTGGCCATACCGCGCTCGCCTTGCAAAACGTGTACTTCTACTTGCGGCTGGTTGTCGGCAGCAGTAGAGAACACTTGGCTTTTGCTAGTTGGGATAGTGGTATTGCGATCGATCAAAGCAGTCATAACACCGCCCATAGTCTCAATGCCAAGGCTCAACGGAGTTACGTCCAGCAATAGCACGTCTTTGACGTCACCCTGCAACACGCCACCCTGAATTGCTGCACCAATGGCTACGACTTCGTCAGGGTTCACACCCTTCATAGGATCTTTGCCAAAAATCTGCTTTACCTTCTCTTGTACAGCTGGCATACGAGTCATACCGCCCACCAATACAACAGCGTCGATATCGCTTGCCTTCAGGCCAGCGTCGTTCAGAGCTTTTTCACAAGGATTTGCCGTTTTGGTGATCAATTCAGCAACCAATTGCTCTAATTTTGAGCGACTTAATTTGTGCTCAAAGTGCTTTGGACCTTCACTGTCGGCAGTAAGGAATGGCAGGTTGATGTCTACCTCTTGTGCGGTTGAAAGTTCAATCTTGGCTTTTTCGGCTTCATCACGCAAGCGCTGCATAGCAGCTTTGTCATTCGTAAGGTCAATGCCGTTTTCTTTCTTAAATTCGTCAACAAAGTAGTTCACAATGGTACGGTCAAAGTCAGCGCCACCAAGGTGGGTGTCACCGTTGGTTGATTTCACTTCGAAGACGCCGTCGCCCAGTTCCAAAATAGAAACGTCGAACGTACCACCACCAAGGTCGTACACGGCAATCTTTTCGTCTTTCTTTTCGCCCTTGTCGAGGCCATACGCCAAAGCTGCGGCCGTTGGCTCGTTAATAATGCGCTTTACTTCGAGGCCGGCAATTTTACCAGCGTCTTTGGTAGCTTGGCGCTGCGAGTCGTCAAAGTAGGCAGGAACAGTAATAACCGCTTCGGTAACAGGTTCACCCAAGAAACCTTCGGCGTCAGTCTTTAGTTTGCCCAAAATCATGGCGCTAATTTCTTCAGGACTGTATTCTTTGTCGCCCATGCTAACCTTAACGCCGTTACCGCTCTTCACAATTTCGTAACCCATCAGTTTGAGGTCACGTTGCACTTCTTTGTCGTCAAAGTTGCGACCAATCAGGCGCTTTACTTCGTAGATAGTGTTCTTTGAGTTAGTAACCTGCTGGCGTCGAGCCACCTGGCCGGCCAAGCGTTCGCCATTTTTGTTAATGGCAACAACTGATGGAGTGGTGCGTTGACCCTCAGAGTTGGCAATGATTTCTGGTTTGCCAGATTGCATCACAGCCATAGCTGAGTTGGTTGTACCAAGGTCAATTCCAATAATTTTTCCCATTATAATTTCCCTTTCATTTAGCAATAAGTAGGTTCAGGTGCTGATACTATTCTAGCATAAATAATTGGCACTCGTGAGTCAAGAGTGCCAAGTGATCTATCGTTCGCATTTTTGCTATTATAAGGGCACTAAGCAGGAGGATACATGGGAGAACTTTCATATTTACCGCAAGAGCTGGCACAGCTGACGCCTGATGGGCAGGTAGCTATTGCTATGACCGGGCGAGCTTTTGACGAAGCGATTGAGGCTGGCGTCGTGGCTTTAACGCCACTTGTTGATAACATTCGTGATATTGCCGTGGGCGCCGGTGTTCTTCGTCTAGAGGATCCGACACCGCCGACAGTCATGGTTATTCGCAGTTCATCTACCGAGGGTAAATATATTAACAACTGGGATAGTCAGTGGCCCGTCCACCGTGGCCAGCCACAGCATGGCATGTTTTTCTCGGCTGCAGTTATGGACATTGCCGCCGCACACCATGGGTCAATGCGTGACATCATGAGCTACGCCGAGACAATTGGCGCCTCGGCAATAACAGAGGTGAGCGTGGCATCATGGAAGCCAGGATCATCATTTATCCAAGCTGTAGGTGATGGATTTGCATTGCGACAACGTGCCGTCCGACCTGGTCCAGCGCGCTCACCCCTTGATCACGTAACGTCGTTTTTTTCGGAAAGTAGCAAGGAACGACAGGGACTTAAACGGGCGCGCGCACTCGGCGAACTAACCCTAAAAGAGCCGTGGGCGTTAACGTATCGGCAGACGCCCCAGGAGCTGCTAGCCTAAACGTCGTCGCTTTCGGCTCGGCGCGGTTACGCCAGCGTTACGCGGACCATAGCATGGCGAATGACTTCATCGCCAATGGCGTACCCAGCCTGCAACTCTTCACTGACAACTTCTTGCGTGCCGTCGCCCTCTTCCATGCTTACCGCTTCGTGCCATTTCGGATCAAAGGGCTGGCCTGTAGTTTTAATTCTCTGGACGCCAAGCTGCTCAAGTGTTTTCTCGAACTGCTTTACAACACCTTGCACACCTTTGATGTAGTCGTCGTCCTTTAGGTGTGCAGGTATGTGCTTAAGGGCGCGCTCAAAATTATCGATTACCGGCAAAAGATCACGGACCACTTCGGCCTTGATCATGGTCTTTAGGCCTGCAACTTGCTCAGTGTGGCGGCGTCGAATGTTAGTGGCGTCGGCACGCTCGCGCTGCAAAGCATCGGTTAATTCCGCAACTTGCTGCTCGAGTGCAACTACGTCTACTTCCATATGTTTTGTAGGGTGGTGTGGCTGATCTTGCGCCTGGTCATCACCGTCAATGTCAATGTGTTTATTCATATAAAACCTCCTCTAATGATTCGCCCGCAAAGCGAACAAGCTGCATAACGTCACGGTAACTCTGTCTGGTGGGGCCCAATACGCCAATGTAACTTTGGTCGGAATAGGGGCTGCGGAATTTGCTAATAATTAACGAGCAGCCGGCGGTTCGACCAATGGGATTCTCTTGGCCAATATAGACGCTGAGTGGCTGATTTGGTGCAGCCTCGCGCAGCCAAGGCTCTAGATTATCAAGCAGTTGCGCTACCTGGCGCACCTGTGAAGCTTGCATAAATTCTGGCTGACCAAATAAGTTACTAAGTCCGCTCATATACAATTGGTTGCCAATGGTTGCCATTCCAAGGTTATGTGTCAGTTCTACAAGAGTGTCCACCGCATTGCGAATAGTGCGCTCCGGGAGGCCACCTGTTTGTACGCGCGCGCTTAAGGCTCGCTCGGCACGCCGCTCGGCCCCAGTTTCGGCATGGCTTTCGCCCAGATTATTGACGTAAAAACGGTAGCCCTTGTCGGTGGGTACGCGCCCGGCGCTGGTGTGTGGCTGCGTAATGTATCCTAAACGCTCTAATTCGGCCATTTCGGCGCGAATCGTTGCCGAACTAACTCCGAAAAGTTTAGCAAGCAAACTAGACCCAACAGGACTAGCAACTTCGGCATACTGCTCAACCACAGCATGTAAGATCTGTTTTTGACGATCGGTCATACTGTACATGATAGTGCCCCTAGCACTCATCAGTCAAGAGTGCTAGATCCTGGCGACGCTGAGCTTCTTCGGCCCAGTTTAAAACCAGCCCCTCAACAGGAACTATGTGGCCATCCGGTTCTGGAGGTAATTCTGCAAACTGCTGGACGATTTGCTGCCCAACCTGTTGCGGCGTGAATGTAGCACCGTCCCGTGCAGCTCGATACGTTCGCGTAGGATCAATCAAGCGAGCATGTACAACATCACATAATTGCACAGTGTGAGCGATACCAGCGTATCCGTTCGTACGGTAGTGCTCTGGGGTAAAAGACTGGTGATGCGTAAGAGCTGTATATGCCGCGGCGTCCATTGCTGGGACGTTACGCAAAGCGTTAGAACCGCACTGGCGCGCAATACTCAAAAAGCCACGGGAAGCATGAGTGCGCATAAGTCGTGCCTGATCAGACGTAAATTTTTGGCCTTGTGTCTCGGCCATAAGATGTTGGATCGTGGGGTGAAATTTGCCCACATCATGTAGTACACCTGCAATCGCCCCCACAGCAACTGCCCCTTCGTCGCACCCCGCTGCACGCATAGCCTCCATTGTCATCGCGCCTGTTGCCAGACTGTGCGACAACGTGCCCTCATCTACGCGAAGCATACCTTCCATGATATCCGTTCCGACAGTTTCAACAGTTAATGCGGTAACTTCTGGATATCGTGCAAGCGGCATTACGCAGCAAGCTCACCAAGCTTGGCGTTAATAGCAGCAATTATTTCTTGGGCAACAGCTATAGCTGCTGGCGGTCGGCGCTCTGTTGGCGTATCATGCGCAATCGTATTGATAATCTGTACTGCCTCATCAAGATCATCATTAATAACAAAGTAAAAATACTCTGTTTCTAATGCATGTTCTATTTCGCTGCGGGCAGTTTTCATACGAGCTAACCAGTCAACTTGGTCAATGTTGCCGTCTGGATAGCGGGTTAGCAGTCGCTGTTGCCATACTTCGTAACTGGGCGGCAAAATGAAAACAGGCAGTACATGCAATCCAAGTCGTACAAAGTTAGCAACGCCATTCACGTCGATGTCGCCAATAACAATGCGGTGCTTTTGCTGCGCTAAAGCAAGTTCACTAACACTTGTTCCGTAGATATTGTTGCTATAGATATTAGCTTCAATATATTGTTGATCATCCAACATTTTATTGGCGGTTTCCATGCTAATAAAATGATAATCCACACCGTTCTGCTCAAGTACGCCGTTATTTTTACGTGGCGCCCGTGTAACGTTAGTGACCAACTGGTGATATTCACCCGGGTGCTCAGCCTTTAGCTTTGTAGAGATTGCGTTCTTGCCCGCCCCCGAAACGCCAACAATAAACAGCAACGGGGTACCCCGCAAATGGGCAAAATGCTCTGGTTGCGGGCGGTAGTTTGCAACCTTTGTTCGTAGCTGTTCATCTAATTCCATACGCGTACTATACCGTAAACTCCCCTGTATCGCTACCTAATTAAAGAGTACAATTGCTTTTGTAATGGAGATTACTACTCATGAAAGCACCAAGCTTTTCACTTCCCGACCAGGACGGCGTTATGCACACCCTACAAGATTACGCAGACAAGTGGGTCGTCCTATATTTTTATCCCAAAGATGACACACCCGGTTGCACTACCGAAGCCTGCAATTTTCGCGACGCTCGTGACGCGATTGCAGAATTTGGCAATGCAGTTGTTATTGGTATTAGCAAAGATTCCGTGGCAAGTCACAAGAAATTTGCCGATAAGCACAAATTAGCGTTCACTCTGCTGAGCGACCCTGAACATACTACTATCGAGGCATATGGCGCTTGGGGGCCACGCAAATTTTGGGGACAGGAATACATGGGCACACACCGAAACACCTACATTATTAGCCCAGCTGGTGAAATAGTAAAAAAGTACGAGGGTGTTGACCCTAAAAAGCATGCCGCCGAAATTATTGCAGACCTGCAGAAGCTGCAAAACAACAAAGCATAACTTTTAGTCACGTCCCCGAAGCAAGATGCGGTACCCCAGGGCCGTGACGGGCGCATTATCTAGCGAGTTCCCTCACCTCTCAAGAGCAAAACATGCTTCAATAAAATTGCAAGTTTTGGGCCATCAGGGGTGTATCGTTGTATTTTTGTTTAAATAATCTAGTCGCGCTTAAGCATCACCGTAAATGCTTCGGCAGGAATATCAATTTTTCCAAAGCGTTTCATGCGCGCTTTACCGCGTTTTTGCTTCGCCAGCAGTTTCTTTTTGCGCGACACGTCACCACCGTACAAATAGCCTGTCACGTCTTTTCGATACGCACTAATATCTTCACGGGCAATAAATTTACCGCCAATAGCTGCCTGCAAAGCCACAGGGAATTGTTGGCGTGGAATAACATCTTTCAATTTCTTGACGACTTCACGGCCCACGTACGGCGCTTCGCTACGATGCACCATGATCGCCAAAGCGTCAACGCGCTCACCAGCAACATAAAAATCAAGGCGCACTAGATCTTCGGCACGATAATCGGCCAGTTCATAGTTAAACGAACCGTATCCAGATGTAATACTCTTGAGTTGATCATAAAAGTCAGTTAACAAGTTGGCCAGTGGTGCCTCAAAACTCACCAACGTGCGCTCGTCAATGTAGCTCAGATTTTTCTGAATACCACGCTTGCTAACAATCAGTTGAATCACCGCACCCACGTAATCTTGCGGTACGACGATTTCGCCCCTAATCCATGGTTCACGGATTTCGGTAATTTTGGCAGGATCCGGCAAGTCTGCGGCGCTCTTAATGTCCAGTTCTTCGTTAGAGGTTAGCGTAACTTGATAGTCAGTTGATGGATTAGTGACCACTAAGTCCAAATTATATTCGCGCTCCAGGCGTTCGCGAACGATATCCATGTGCAGCAGGCCCAAAAAGCCAATGCGCACGCCAAATCCGAGCACCGGTGAGTTCTCGGGTTCAAATTGCAGCGCAGAATCACTAAGACTCAGCTTTTCTACTGCGTCTTTCAGCGGTTGATAATTTTCGTTGCTATCAGGGAAGAATCCAGCGTATACAAATGGCTTTACGTCTTGATAACCGGGTAATGGCAAAATATCAGCGGTTGTTTGTGTTAACGTCACGGTGTCACCAACTCGTGCCTCGCGAGTACTGCGCAAGTTGGTCACAATGTAGCCAATTTCACCCGTTTGTAGCACCGCGTTCGGCGTCATATCTGGTTTGAGCGCGCCCACTTCCAGCGCGATTCCGCGTGCGTCGGTTGCCAGCATGCGTATGTTGGCGCCTTTTTTGACTTGCCCGTCGACAACCCGTACGTACAAAATAACGCCTCGGTAATCGTCATAGTAACTGTCAAAAATCAATGCACGAGTTGGCGATTCAGGCTCACCTTTTGGCGCCGGAACGTCACGTACAACACGCTCCAAAACAGCTTCCACGCCCTGGCCGGTCTTGGCCGAGATGTGCAAGATGTCTTCGGGCTTGCAGCCTAGTAAGCTGACAATTTCCTTGGTTACGCGCACTACATCGGCAGCTGGCAGGTCGATTTTGTTCAAAACCGGAATAATCGTTAGATCGGCAGCCATTGCCAAATACACATTCGCCAAGGTTTGCGCCTGCATGCCTTGCGTGGCATCAACAACCAAAATTGCACCCTCACAGGCCTCAAGACTACGCGAAACTTCGTAGCTAAAATCCACGTGACCAGGCGTATCAATAAGGTTCAACTGATGGCCTTTGTAATCCATGCGTACCGGCTGCAATTTAATGGTGATGCCGCGTTCGCGCTCCAGGTCCATACGGTCCAATAGCTGCTCTTTCATTTGGCGCTTTTCAACCGTCCCGGTAAGTTCCAGCAAGCGATCAGCCAAGGTGCTTTTTCCGTGGTCGATATGCGCAATGATGCAAAAGTTTCTGATATTTTCCATATTCATTATCTCGCATTATAACAGAGGTGAACCTTTTTAGCCATGCCACACCCTGTTCGCAAATTGTGACAAAATTATCACGCTTATGCTCTTGAAGGTTTCCATTTTGGCATGTACCATTAATGTATCGACCACCATCGCCGGGCGACTATTTTTTACTCACTCCCGAATTTCCCCCGAATACGTAATTTATCCCTAGAGCGGTTTTAACAAATACAAAGAAGTGGCTTAAAAAACGGTAGTAATATGAGGGTATAAAAAATGAGCGAAACATTGGTCCACACAGCAACATCAGGAATTAGGATGCAAGATGCGTCCCTGAGACCAGAGGTAGTCAGTCGAGCTACTCTGAATGCTGGGCAAACTCATGAAGTTTTACTTGGGCTCTACGAAAATAGCTTTCCCGAACCTCAGCTTGACGTTGATGTTCAACCGGGTAGCGCGAAAATACAAATTTCTCTACTTCGCAAACCTCAAAACGGTGACTACATTCTCAGCTATTCTTTAAAAAACCTCTGGGATCAAAGCTGCAAAGTTGTTGTGCGCATGACGCCAGCCGCTTAGTACTGAATCTTAATTGGTTTGAGCAATCGGCGCAGCCAGGCAAAGACCGGGCGTACTTCTTCGAGGCTAAAGAGTTGTGAAACACCAATGTGCACCATAAATGTTACGCCAGCAATTAAGGCAAATTTACTACCTAAGGTAACCAAACCGCGGTCGCTCGCCTCAAGCGGATAGAATGAAACCGCCGTGTAGGCAGCGAGTACGCTGAAGCCCCCAACCGAAATAATACGCACAATTCCGCCCCAAAAGGCAGCATCAAACAGCTTAGTATCGCGAACCAGCATGATACTAAATAACACTATAACTTCGAGTGTTGCCACAATAGACTGTGCCATTGCCAAACCCGCTGCACCGTAGCTGCTTGGTCGGGCTAATACCGTAACTAACGCAAAGTTTAAGCCGATGGTAAAGAGCGAGACAAACAGCGGTGTTTTGGTGTCTTTTTGGGCATAGAACCAGCGCGAAATAATCGCGTACAAAGTACGGAAAAAGATTGCGACACATAAGAATCCAAAAATCAGTGCAATCTCTTGGGCGTCGCGCGAGAAAATCAAGCGAGCTAGGTAGCCACGAGCAAAGAAACAAACGATAACGACCGGCATAGCCAGCCAAATTATAATGCGCAGTACTCGCAAAAAGTCGCGACGGAACAGATCAGGACGCCCCTGCGACAAACGCTTATTTAAGCGCGGGAAAGCAGCGGTTGAAATAGCCGTACCCAACAGCAGAATTGGTGCCGTATGCAAGGTATAGGCGTTGTTGTAGTAGCTAATATAGCCTTCGCCCAGACGGCGAGCAAAGTTAGTCTCGATGATACTCTGTACCTGGTCAACACCCTGGTCCAAAGATCGTGGTGGCAAGTTTTTAAGCACCGTACGAAAATCTTGATCACGCCATGGAATACGCGGATGCCAATGAAATTTGGTACCGAATAGCCCAAGGCAAACAATCAACAATTGTAAGAATCCACCGATTGCCGCACCGATTCCCAGGCCCACAATGCCCAAATCTGTATGACGAAACGCGTAAATACTGATGATAATCGATAAGTTGTAAAACAGCGGCGAAACAGCGTAAAAGAAGAATTTGCCGAGCGTTTGCTGTGCGCTCGTTAAGATACCAGACAGCGTAAAGAACAGCGGGTTTAACGCCAGAAGTCGCATGATTGTCGCCGCATTGTGCATCTGTTGTGGGTCCATGTTAGGTGCCACAATATGCCGAATGAGCCACTCAGCATATACAAAGATGACTATCGCGACGAACAGCATGATAACACTTAGCATGTTAAGCAAACCGGCGACTAATTCCCACATGGCTTTACGATCGTGTTTGGTAAGTTTGTCGGTAAGCACCGGCATAAATGCTACGCCCAAGGCGCCAGCAGCAAGGGTGTAAAAGAAGAAGTCAGGTATGTTGAATGCCGCGAAGTACGTGTCTGTGCTCTGCGGGCCAGTGGCAGCAAAGTTGGCGTTTACTAAACGAGTGCGCATAAAACCAAGCAACTGACCAACGAGCGTTGTCACCATAAGTAACATCGCTACGCCGCCAAGCGAAATGCGTTTACGCGTACGTCGAGTAGGTTTTTCCTGCATGCATTAACAACTGTGTTTTAGGTTTGTTCCTTTTAGTATACGCTTTAAGGTTGCCTATGACCACCGTTGACAGCGGATTTTACAGCAGTTTATGCGACCTCAGAAGAGCCTTCAGTTTTGGGCTTAGAGCGGCGACGGCGACGGCGTCGTTTTTTGGGTGCTTCTTCGCCTTCGGGGGTGTCATTTTCGGGTGGCTGTGACTGCGCAAGTGCTTCGATTTGCGGCTCAACCGTTCGCCTCGGTTGCTCAGTGGGCGCCTCCTCGTGCAACGAAACAGCAGCCTCTTGTACGCCTCCGCTACGCGAAAACATAGTCACTTCGCCATCAGCCTTGAGCAGATTAGCAGGTTCTGTAGGCTTTGGCGTCGGAGCCGGCTTTGGTGCTGCAGGCTGGGTAGCTCGAGTAGGCTTAGCAGGAGCGCTGGGTTTCTCAGCTTTATCTGTTCTGTCGGGCTTTGGCGTTTCCTTTTTTGGCTTGGCTGCGGCGGTAGATTCTGGTGAAGACAATGCCAAGCGAGACAATGCTCGCACAATAATATTACGCTGGTCGGCGCTCACCGCTACTGCCTCTTTGGGCTTCGTTGGCTCAGCTTTTGTCTTAGTTTTTTCGGCGGGCTTTCTTTCTGTTTTGTCGGGCTTGGCCTCTTTGGCAGGCTTGTCGGCTTTAGGAGGATTTGGCTGTGGTTTTTTAACAATATATTGCTCGTTAACAACGCCCTCAACTTCTTTGAGCGGCCGGGCGTACATACGACGACTTTCGGCAATAATAGCATTTGTCCAGTCAGCTTCTTCGGGTGGCAAGTTCAAACTGATCGCCGAGAACGCGGCAGCTTTTTCACCCTCGATAGCCATGCTGATTACAAAGTGGCGGTTGTGCATGTGCACCAAGTCTTGCTCTTCAAATTTGGGCTCGAAGTACTTCATCATAACCCGAGCGTCATCGGCACTGGTACGGAAAGCAATGATCGAACCAACGTTACCAAATACAGCATCCTTCACTTCTTGCATCATCTGTGCCGTGTACTGGTTAGCCACCGTTAAGTTCAGGCCATATTTTCGAGCCTCAGACAAAATGGTAGCAAACGAGTCCGTAGCAAAGTTCTGAAATTCGTCCACATATAAGTAGAATGGCGTACGCTCTTCAATTGGTATGTCGGCGCGCGACATTGCAGCCATCTGAATTTTAGTCACAATAAGCGCACCCAGCAATGCGGCGTTGTCCTCGCCAACCAAACCGCGGCTAAGGTTAATAATAAGGATCTTGCGTTCGTCCATAATTTGACGAACATTAAAACTACTCTTTGGCTGACCAATAATATTACGAACCAACGGGTTGGCCGTGAATGCACCAACCTTGTTCAATACCGGTGCCACGGCTTCGGCAGCAAATTTGTCGTTCCAGCTGGCAAATTCCACCGTCCAAAAGTTAAGTACTACGGGGTCTTCCACGTGATCAAGCACGCGCTTGCGGAAATTCTTATCCGTTAAAATGCGCGTGATATCCAGCATAGTTGCGTTGGGATAGTCCAGTAGTGCCAGCAAACTGTAGCGCAAAATGTATTCCAACCTAGGACCCCACGACTCAAACATTCGCTTGAGCACGCCAATCAATTCAGAGGTAGTGTGGTTCTTAAGTTTGGGATCGTAAATTTCCATTGGGTTGAACGCAATCGGAAAGTCGGTGTCAGCAGCATTGAAGTAAATAACATCTTTCATGCGCTCCTGTGGGATGCGTTTTACGATGTTTTGCGCGTAGTCACCGTGCGGGTCAATAATTGCAAAACCGTACGGACTATAAACGTCAGAAATAGTTAAAAGCTCCAGAAGACCAGACTTACCTACACCGGTTTGACCGATGATATACAAGTGACGGCCACGGTCTGAGCGCGGCATACCAAACGCGGTATCGTGACCACGAAAATGTGTCATGGCAATTGGGCTGATATCGGTGCGACCCGGCGTAGCGATCGGCAAGTTAGCTGGCGGTTCAGCTGTCTGGCTAGACGCCCACAGAATGAACGGCGTTTCTACAGTGGTATGCGGCAAGTGGTACAGCGTGGCCACTTCTTCGATGTTCATAATGTACCGGGCTTTGGTAAATTCACGATCAAAATAATTTTCAGGAATGGCTTCGAGCGCCGTCAACTTGCCCTGTTCAAAACCGTTCAAATAGGTGCTGTTAAACTGTTTGTAACTGGCAATGATTGACTGCATGCGCAGGCGAGCCTGCGATTCGGTTGTGTGACTGCGATATACCACGCGCAAGACCGCCTCGAAGGCTAACTTCTGGCTTTTAGTGTCGGCACCTGTGGCCTGCGCCTGTTGGAATTCGGTAAGCTTTGCGGGCGTTGTGGTTGCCTCGGGTGGCGTCCATAATGCCTGCAACAAACCAGTGGTTTTGGTTTTGCCACCCTTAATCCCTGACAGGTATTGCTCGGTTTTACGCTGCCATTGGCTAGATGCCGGACGCATAATTAATTGCACCCAAGCTTCTTCGTTGTCGTCAAATTTGGCTAGTGTTGCGGTAATAGCCGCCAGTGGGTCAACGTCAAAGCTTTGGAAGGTCTTGATCGGCAACACGTCGTTGGACGTCATCTGCAGGTCAGTCGTTAAAATAGTCTGGTGATCTTGGGTCGGAGCAGAATAATCTTCTACCTCCGAAATTTGCACACTTGGATACTGCGCGTAAATTTGCTCAGCCACAAAATCCTTGAGATATTTGGGAACCCACACATAAAAACCGATGCGCTTGTTAACTACTGCAATCTCAAAACTAATGCGTTCGCGAACCGGACCGCTAAAGCTACTGACGGCAGGCAAAGTTAGCAAACCGTGCAAACTTGCTAGCATTTGTTCGGCAGCAAGGGCTTTTTTGTCGTTCGTTCGTGGCACCTGTAGCAATAGCAAACAGCCCTCCACGGGCTCACTGGCTTTGGGTTGCAAGATTCCAAATTTCATTCGTGTTTGTTACCAATTGTTGTCTAAATTATATCAGATTTCTAGCGTCTTTGCTATATCGGTTATGCCGATACCCATAGTATACACCGTTATGCTTGCGAAATCTCACGGCCCAAAAAGCGCCCACCATGGTGAGCGCTTTTACGAGTGAGCGTGCGAAGCGGTGTTAGTACAGCGCTGCTGATGCAGGCATTTTGCTGCCTTTCAGCACTTCCTTAACTTCTTGAGCTTCAACGGTTTCCTTTTCAAGCAAACGGTCTTTAAGCGCACGCAGGTTTTCCTTGTTTTCCTTGATCACAGCGCGAGCACGATCGGCTGCTTCTTTGATCAAAGCTTCAACTTCGTCATCAATAACCTTGGCAGTTTCGTCAGAGTATTCACGTTCGTGCACCATGCGTTCCAGCATCATGCCATCTTCAACATGGAATACCTGGTCTTGCAATTTCTTGCCCATACCCTGGTTGATAACCATGTCGCGAGCCAGTTCGGCAGCCTTTTGCAAGTCGCTACCAGCACCGGTTGTTACGTGGTCACGACCGAACATAACTTCTTCGGCAATGCGGCCGCCCAGCATACGAGCCAAGACGTCTTTATATTCAACAACAGAGTGATAGCTTTTGTCTTCTGGAGGAATGAACCAGGTTACACCGCCAGTGCCACCGCGGGGAATAATAGTAACCTTGTGTACCACATCGCTATCGGGGAGTACGTGACCAACAATAGCGTGACCAGCTTCGTGGAAGGCAGTAATTTCCTTCTCTTTTTCGCTCATCACTTTGCTCTTGCGTTCTGGACCAATAGCAACTTTTTCAAATGCGCTGGTTACGTCATCGTTACTAATTTCTTTGTGGTTCAAACGAGCAGCAATAATTGCAGATTCGTTAGCAATGTTAGCCAAGTCAGCACCAGATGAACCAGCAGACTTAGCAGCTAGCGCGTCTAGGTCAACGTTCTTGCCAGTCGGCTTCTTCTTGAAGTGAACCTTCAGAATTGCTTCGCGGTCTTTGCGGTCAGGCAAGCCGATGTCAACGCGACGGTCAAAGCGGCCTGGGCGCAACAGGGCTGGGTCAAGGACGTCAGCACGGTTGGTTGCAGCCAGAACAATAACGTTCTGTCCCTGCTCAAAGCCATCCATTTCTACCAAAATTTGGTTAAGTGTTTGCTCACGTTCATCGTGACCACCACCCATACCAGAACCACGGCGGCGACCAACAGCGTCAATTTCGTCAACAAAGATAATGCACGGCGCATTCTTTTTGGCTTTGGCGAACAAGTCACGAACACGGCTAGCACCAACACCAACGAACATTTCCACAAATTCAGAACCTGAAATGCTAAAGAATGGCACATTTGCTTCACCTGCTACAGCGCGGGCCAGCATGGTCTTACCGGTACCGGGAGGGCCAACCAATAGCACACCCTTAGGAATACGGGCGCCAACGTTGGCAAACTTCTTTGGGTACTTCAGGAACTCGACAACTTCTTGCAAGTCTTGCTTCGCCTCGGCAGAACCAGCGATGTCATTAAACATAACTTTGTCTTTTTCGTTGCCGTACAAGCGAGCGCGGCTTTTACCAAAGCTCATAGCTTGATTGCCTTGACCCTGTGCGCTACGCAGCATAATGAACAAAACGGCGCTAATGATGATCACCGGAATGATCGACAAAGCAACATTTTCCCACATGGAGCCGCCGCTGGACTGCTGTTTAAAGGAAATTTGCGTCTTTGACGAATTAAAACCTTCTTCTTTCAGCGTTGAATTAGGGTCTGAGTATGACTTCAGCGTTGCGTGATCTTCACCTTTTTTGGTAATGGTCAGCTGGTTGCCGTCAACTTCAATTTTTTTATAATCACCACTGTTCGCTTGCGACACAGCCTCGGAAAGCGGGATGGTCTTGAGCGTTGCTGGCTGGCTATACGCAGCAAAAATAATGAGGCCAAACAGGATCAGTAGGGCAACGAAACCAGCGTTACGAAAACCGCGTCGGCCGCCCTTATTGTTGTTGGAACGAAAAGTCTTTTTATTATCCACGAATTATCTCCATACCTGAGCATTATACACCCTACGCGCGTCTTTGCGAGAGGGGTTCAAGAACAATTTCCGCAAATTTCAGGGTGATCTTCATGTTTTTGCGATTTTCGATATTGTGCGTCGTACCAGGCTGTGCAGTTTTAACCGCCACAACTAATCGTTCAATCTGTTTTGCGGACATATTCCGAACATCATAGGAACGTAACCAGGCGGCCATGACCTCTTTTGCAAGCGCGTGCGGTAATTGTGCAAATTGGTAGCGGCTGAGCTTTTCACCTAGAGTAATCGCACCAAGCAGTTCGCCTATCTCTTGGTCTAATCTACGGTTCACCTCTGTTACCCGTTGATTAATTGCAAGTAACTGAGATTTTTGCGTAGCAGTCAGGCGTGGCAAAACGGTTTGGCGCAAACGGTTGCGCAAATAGGTGTCGGTTGCGTTAGTGCTATCTTCGCGCCAATGGATATCATGCGTCCGGGCATACTCCAATACATCGCCCTTCCCTGTTTTTAAAAGCGGACGCAGCAGTTTACTGTGTGATCGCAGCGACGACAGGCCTTTACGATTAGTGCCACGAATCAAGTTAATCAGCATGGTTTCTAGCAAGTCGTCTTGATGATGCGCCGTAATAATCGCCTGGGCGCTGTGCTGCGCCCTTGCCCGCTCCAAAAAGTCATACCGCGCTTTTCTGGCTTGCGCCTCACTGGCCGCAGGGCCCAAATGGCCTTCTTCATATATATAGGGAAGATTGTAACGTTGAGCTGCCTGCGCAACGAGCCGGCGGTCTTCGGTACTATCAGGTCTGATGCCGTGGTCAAAATGTGCTACCACTAAATCGAGGTCTTTTTGTTTAGCGAGCATGTCGAGCAACACCATCGAGTCCACACCGCCCGACACGGCCACCACATACTTCCCTGGTGGAACAGATTCCAACTTCATTGTACAATTGTACCAGTATGAACACTTTCTCTGTAATTACCACGAACGAACAAAAGTTTCGCACTGCTCAAACAGTCTGCGCTGAGTTTGGCATTGACCTGGAGCAAATTTCTACGCACGACATCGATGAAATTCAGGGTGAAGACGCTGAAAAAATCATTGCTCGCAAAGCTGCCGATGCCTTTGCACTGGTGCAAAAACCTATAATTGTCACCGATGATTCATGGATTATCCCGGGTCTCGGCGGCTTTCCGGGCGCCTATATGAAATCAGTTAGCGGCTGGTTTACGACCGCAGATTGGGGCCGTTTATTGGCTGGCGTACCAGATCGAACTATCATCTTACGCCAGATGGTCGCATATCAGGACGAGCACGAGCAAGTGATCTTCTCGAATGACGTTGCCGGTATTTTGTTAAACGAGCCGCGTGCCGAATTTTCCAAAACACCAATCATGGCTTTTGTGTCATTTGACGGCGGTAAAACATCAGTGGCCGAGAACTTTGCCAATGGCGCTAGCTCAATTGGGCACCTCAAAACTGCCTGGCATGAACTGGCCGCTTGGCTGCAAGAACGCCAAAGCTAAGGCTCGATTTGCCCCTAGTCAACAGATGCAGAATATGCTATATTAATGGTTGTATTTTCAGTTGCGCGTGTAGCGCGACTCGATATGGCGGCGTAGCTCAGCTGGTTAGAGCACAGGACTCATAAGCCTGGGGTCAGTGGTTCAAGTCCACTCGCCGCTACCAAAAAAAGGATCTCACGAATGTGGGATCTTTTTCTTTGCACAAAGGCCGTCTGCATCTGTGTTGCCGTTGTAAATAATGATCTTGTCTAAGGAACCACCAGCCTATACGCTACGGACAGTATGAAAATACCCATTGTGACCCAGATCATAAACGACATACAACAGATTAAACCTCACGATAAACTCGAACAGGCGCATATTCACGACGCGCTAACATGGGCGCAAACTGCCACAAATATCTTTCGAATTCAAAAGCCCGACAAACCACCAAAACATTTGGTTTCATATTTTGTAGTGATCGACCCGACGCACAAAACCGTGCTGCTTGGCGATCACATAAAAGCACAGTTATGGCTACCGTCTGGCGGGCACGTAGAACTTAACGAACATCCTAAAGATACTGTTATTCGAGAGTGCGTCGAGGAGCTGCATCAAGACGCTGTATTTCTTAAAAATAACGATCGTCCATTTTTTATTACCGTCACACAAACGGTAGGATTAACGGCCGGCCACACAGATGTAAGCCTGTGGTATTTGCTGCGTGGTGACATGCACGAACCACTTACCTTTGATCGTGGTGAGTTTGTCGATATGAACTGGTTTGGTTTTGAGGAAATTCTGGATTCACATCCGGCAGTCTTTGATCCGCACATGCAGCGCTTTACCAAAAAACTCCAGCGCTATTTGCGCTGATTTACTAACCAAACAATTTATTGTAAAATAGGCTGAGCTTTCGGGACTTCCGGAGGTGTTTTTTAACTCTAGACAAGTAGACGAAGGGTGTTTTCGTGAAATCACGCTGGCGCTTTTGGCGCCGACCCCGAGCCCTGTGGCCGCAAGCGTGGCTGCTGGTATTCATGCTGCGGGTCATCTACTGGCCGATCAAGAAGTGGCTTCTGAACGTGGAAGTCATCAATCAGCAGGTAATCCCCAAGCGTGGGCCGGTCATTCTGGCGGGCAACCACATCTCGGACACCGATCCGCCGCTGGAAATGGCGGCCGTGCCACTTCGGCGTACGCCAGTGGCGATGGCCATGGCCGAGCTGTGGCGAGTGCCGGGTCTGAACATCATGCTGTGGCTATTGGGCCAGATCTCGGTGGATCGCAAAGACCGCCAGTCTGGACTGCGCGCGTTCCAGCGTGCCATCAAGGTGCTGGAGCACAACGGTCTGATCGTGATCTACCCCGAAGGTGGCTGTTCACGCGACGGAAAACTGCGCAAGTTCAAGTCTGGCGTAGCCGACCTAGCTCTCTCGATCCCGGACGCCGTGGTCATTCCCATGCACATCTCGGGTAGTGACCAGCTGAAGCGACCGGGCGAACATTCCATGGACCGCAGCGCACCAGTGCGTATCGCGTTCGGCGACCCGATCAAGTCCGACGGCTTCATCGGTGTTGACCGCAGAGCGCAGTACCTGAAGAATCTGGCTGATCGCATCCAGGACCTCGCGCCAGCCGGCTACTACGAGCCCGATCTCGACCCCGAAGACGCTGCCCCGGCAGCCTGACGACGACCTGTAGACGTGGCTCGCCAAAGCGAACCTGCCGCGCTCACGCGCCGCCACGTCTACTTGTCAGATTCCCCCAAGAATTATTTATAAGCCACACTGACAGTGGCAAAATGCATCGTATTTGCGACATTTTTGCGAATATAAAATCGCGGACGTACGCTAGAGGTATGTACTCTCATTACCAAGCTAGACCCAAACATACACGCAAAAAGCTGCCACTTCGCTACTTGATAATAGGTATTTTAGTATGCGGCGGTATTAGTTTAAGCTGGCATACGAAAACACATGCAAAGCCGACTAAGCCGCTACGAAACACCATCAAATCCTCACGCTTAGAGGCAAACACAGTGCAGCCCGCAAATACACCTTGCGCGAGCAATACCGCGGGCAAATTGATTATTGTAAGCATTTCTGCTCGGCATTTGTGGGCCTGTACTGGCACTGCCCAGCAATACAGCTCTGCCGTGGTTACTGGCCAAGAAAACCTGGCCGCCGATCTTACACCAACCGGCACCTATCAAATATATGGCAAGCAAACCAATCTTTCCCTAAAAGGCTCGGACCGTACCGGCAGCTGGAACGACTACGTATATTATTGGATGCCGTTTTTACACAACCAATATGGCACTTACGGATTCCACGACGCCACCTGGCGTAACGCAAACGACTTCGGCAACATCGACCCCTACTCTTCGCAAGGGTCGCATGGGTGCATAGAACTTCCACTGGCAACGGCCAAGTGGATCTACAGCTGGGCCGAAAACGGCACTACGGTGAATATTGTTTCTTAGTAGGCGCTCACGACTGCTTTAGCAATTGCCTTTTGGCCAGCTGCAGTTGGATGGAATGGAGCGGCGGCCTGCAGCCCTTGAACCCACGGAGTAGTGCTACACAGTGCGTGGCCAGCAAAGCTAACAGGCACATATTTTGCAAAACCGTACCATTGTTTGACGCTGTAAATTGCCTGGTTCAACTGCGCTGTCTGGTCGTTGACCCAGGTCTTTTCGGCGGTAGTCAGTCCTGCCGTGTCGCTGCATTGTGCGGTCGAAAATGGCGCATAGTATCCAGTCAGCAAAACTTTGGGCGGATTACCGTTGCTCTTTTGGTTAATGTACCAAAGCGCCTTAAAGAGCTGCACGCGCAAGACTCCGCGCAGCGTTTTGGCGGTAGCGTTATCCACCGAAGTACCACAAGTGCTTACATAACATTTTTTGATAAAGTTGGTCCACTGAATATCATTCGCGCCCACGGTGATTGAGATAACACTGGGTTTGCCTGACGCAAACGCCGCGTCAATTTGTGGCGCTAACGTTACGGTGTTTGTACTTTGCGAATTGTATAAATCATTGGTCTCAGCGCCGCTGCAGGCAACGTTTTTGACCGTTGTTCCCCACGCGGCTGCTACGTATTTGGAATATGCTTGCGCCGATCGGCCGCAGGCCACATCGCTTGTAGTAGGACTAGCCAAAGAAGCCAGGCCCAGCCCAGCGGCGACTGAATCGCCCATGGCAACGTAGCGCATACCAGATTGAGCACCCGCCGTAGCCGGCAACACTCCGATCATGAGTAAGAGACTTGCAACAACCAAAAACAGCCCGTTTTGTAGCTTCTTCATGCTTTCGTTCCTTTTACCTTTTTATTGTACGCCGCACGTCAACTTGCGGCTACGCGCATCTGTTCGTATGATAATAGGATGACGAAAGTACAGCACGATAGCGAAACCCCAGCCCAGGGGCAGCAAGTTTTTAGCGCCTGCGCCCTGATCCACCAAACCATTGATGGTGTTCCACGAATTTTTGTAGCCCAACGAGCTCATACCAAAAAAATCCTTCCCGGCGTTTATGAAATTCCGGGTGGTCACATTGATTTTGGCGAAACGATCACCGACGGCCTTATGCGCGAAATTCACGAAGAATTTCAGGTGAACGTACGCCTGGGCGATCCATTTTACGTGTTCGACTACCACAATCCGGTGAAAGGTTCGCACACGATTGAGGTAATTTATTTTGCTACGTTGGTTGACTCAGCTGATGCTATCGTTTTACATCCCGAGGACCATGCCGGCTCCAAATGGATATCTGAAGACGAGATTGAATCTATCTATGCGGGGCCAAAAGGAGCCGACGACCCCGAGATCAAGGCAATTCGCAAAGCGTTCACACTGCTCAAAGGCAAGCCGCTCAACTTCGGACAATAAACTGCTATAATAGGTACAAGATGACGCCACAACAATCAGGCCCTACTCTGTTAGAATTGCTCACTGGACAGTTAGAGGCCGCTCAACAACGCAACACGACAGCCGCACAATACAATTCCGAAGGTCAGCACATTCGCGTGCCTGGCCTGGGTAAAAAAATCTCGAGTGCATATGAGCAACTTCGCAATGCTGCCGAATATTCCGAGGAACACTTGCTGTTGCAACGCGCAATTCGTCGCTTTTATAAGCGTAGTTTGCCGCTTTCAACTCACCGAAAGATGGATAACATCGGTGAAGAACTTGTTATTGAACTGACACAAGCTGGATATATAGCCAACGACACGTTTGGCGCGCACATTGCACCGCAACTAACCAGCTTTGCACAGTATGCGCTGCAAACCTACCATCTGCTTCGCGAAGCCAATGTTTCCCGTGAGCATGCTACCGACTGGGTGCTTGACGTTATTGCTGTGCAATCCGAAGAGCTGCTCAATCCTCATTACCATCTGAACGCACTTGCTAGTTTTGCCTACTACCACTATTTGCAGGCGCTGCCACGCGAGGGCCTGGGCACTATTGAGCAATACGAAATTTGCTTGTACATTGCCGTGCATAAAACACTCCTGAAATCTGACATCGCCATGGTGCGCTACGACCTCATGAACATGTATCAGCAAAAAGCCGAAACCAACGTTCAGGCGTTTATTACGTTCAATAAGCAGGTAGATACGCTATTTGTTAGCCCGCAAACACAAAAGGTTGAACGCAGCGTGAGCCGTTACGGCGCACCAATTCGCCTACTCAAAAGCATGGTGGAATCCAACCCTAATACCGCACAATTGTTGAATGACCCTCAGCAGTTCATTACCGCGTATGACCGCGTCGTGGCACAAGACTACCGTGATGTTGGTCGTCGTGTAAACAAAGGCATTATGCGCAGTATTGCGTTCATTTTTATTACCAAAATGCTGATTGGTGCCGGCGTGGAAGTGCCTTATGATCTTATTTTTGTAGGCTCTGTGGCCTTCTTGCCGCTCACCGTTAACCTGTTGGTACCGCCTTTGTACATGGCTGGACTCAAACTTGGGTTGCGACCGCCAGACATTAAGAATGCGCATGCTATTCGCGACTACATGACTGGCGTGCTGTATCCGTCGCCAACATCGCCCGCACCCGTTTTACAGGTAAGTAGTAAGGCAGCCTCGGCTGGCATGAAGCTGCTCTACACCATTTGTTTCTTTGTACCATTTGGCATCACGCTGTATCTGTTAATGCTGCTGCATTTCAACGCTATACAGAGTGTGATTTTCTTTGTGTTCTTGTCTACGGCCAGCTTCCTGGGCTTCCGCCTGAGCAGCATGATCCGCGAGCTCGAAATCGTCAACAAAGAGCAAAATATGCTCAGCATTATTCGCGATTTCTTTTACCTGCCATACATTTTGGTTGGACAGTGGTTGTCGCGCAAGTACGCGCGCATGAATCTGGTGGCGTTTGTGCTAGATATGACTATCGAGCTCCCGCTGAAGACCGTGTTAAAACTGTTCCGCCAGTGGAATCGCTTTTTGAACGAAAAGCACCAAGAACTATATTAGTGTTTAAACCGGCGGTCTTTGACTACCTTTTCTTCTTGAGGAATAAAGCGATCGACGTGTGAATAGAGTTCGTACGCCTGCAAATCTGCCTCTGTTGGCTTATTGCCTTGGAGGCCCCGTGGCCAGAGCTGCAAATGTCGCACGCTGTCAATTTCTACCGCGTATACAATCACTTGTGCCAGCAGGTAAATCCAGAACAGCATTCCCAATACTACGGCAAACGTCCCATATAATGAGTCGAAACTTTTAAGCTGATGCGCCAGTAACACACTGCCAAACGTCAGCAAAAGCTGGATGATTGCGGCAGCGATGCCTGTTCCGAGCATCATATCTTTACGAGGCACACGACGCGCGGTAGAAGTGGCAAAAATGAACAGCAAAATAGCAAATAACACGCCAAAACCAGCAAGGTTGGCAACAATTTTTACCCAAGTGGCATGGCCAAGCAGAGCGCTAAAACTAGACACAGCAACAGTGGCCGCAAAGCCTAGCGCGCTAGCAGCCATGATAAGTAGGCTACGGTACAATCCTTGGGGAAACCCAGCGCGGCGCATACGCGGCACTTGCCAAATATTATTCAGCGTATGTTGTAACACATCGGCCATACCGCGAGCACCGTACAGGGTCAAAACCAAACCAATCGCCAAACCAATACCCGACCGACGAAAACTGTGCACATTTTGCTCCAGCAGTCCGCCAATTCCCGGAAAGAAGTGACTAACACCGGAGGCAACTTGGTGGTTTACCTGCGCATCATTATGAAAAAAGATCTGCAGCACCGTTAACAGCACCAGCAGCAACGGGAATACTGCCAAAAATCCGTAGTATGTGATGAGCGCCGCTTGATAGCCACCGCTATCGTCACCATATTTTTTGAGCACAGCAAAGGGTAACCCAAACGCCGGATGACGCTGCTGAAACTCATCTATTCCCCGAATGGCGCGCTCAATAACGTTCATTATTTCTTGTGGCGATCAGCAAAATCTCGGGCTTTGTCTACAACAGCTTCGCCCATCTTTACCATCTGGATTACAGAGTGCAAACGCTCTTCAATCTGACGATGAATTTCGTTAATTTTGGCTTTAATAGCGAATACCGCAATTACGAGCACGATAATAATAACGGTCATCAGTGACATGTATATGATGCCGATTACGTAAAAGGTGTTCTGTAAATCCATAAATCCCCCTTAGGCTTGGTTGTTGGTTTTATTGTACCACTGCTTGAAGCTTGGCTTAAGCGCGTTTGCTACTTTTGAGGGTAGACATACGATTCCAAAAGCATATAATGAATTTCGGTGGGGCATCTTTCCCAATTTAGCCTAATGTTTCCCTTTGTAAGGGTCCGCGTAAGCGCTCCATTTGAAGTAGAAAATTGCTTGAACGAACAATAAAGACATGTTACGGTATGCAACTATAACGATATTTACGTTCGTAGGCAGCTGCTTACGTATATGTTATCGCTTCATACGGAAACATATCAGCAATTTTTAACTAGAGGGACGTGCTAAAATCATGTTGTATTTCAAGAACTCCGAACTCGCATACACATATCATGTGTCTGTTAGAACAGTCCGAAACTGGATCGAAGCAGCCAAGCAGGGCAAACTAGAGCTTGACCTGCATAGCCAAGGAAATAAGACATATGTTTCCAATACATCTAGGAACCTGTCTACTATTGAGCAACTCGTGGAGCGCGGCAAAAAGTATCGCCCGCATCGTGCAGTAAAAACGGTCACGCCCAAACCCGAGTTCTACCAGTTGTTTAATGATGCTCAGATCTACGACATTATCCGTAGTATTAACCTCTATAAAGAAATCCCTACGCAGTATAGCTACTTCGACGGTGGTGCTGAGCAATGGGACAAGTATGCACAACGGCTTGCTCTTGAGGAAACTCCAAATAACTTAACGAGCACTGCGAAACTCCTTGAGTATAATTACGATTATCTAGAAGCTGCCCTAAGCAATTATAAAACTATCAATGTGATAGATATTGGAGTAGGAAACGCACTGCCCATCAAAGGCCTAATTAGTTTTCTTCTGCAGAAGAAGAAAATGGGTAGATATATTGCTCTTGATATTAGCCCCAGCATGTTAGAGATCGCCAAGAAGAATGTCACCGCTTGGTTTGAGGGCAAGGTCCTATTTGAAAGCCAAGCTATAGACATAAGCAAAGAAGGCTTTACGGATGTGCTTGTTGACGAATATCTGCAAGATAACGCAGAAGACATCGGCAATATCGTACTTTTCTTAGGCGGCTCCATTCAAGGTTTTCGGGATCCAAGAGCAGTTATGCGGCGTATTCACGATAGCATGGCGGAAAATGCGCTATTCCTTCTTTCACAAAAACTGGATACTGAAAATAGTCGAAGGTACTTTGATTTTAATGCAGACTCCGAGAAAAAGAATAGGCTTCCTGCGCAAGATAGGTTTCTTACAGATATCCTAGGCATAGACGAGCCGCTCTATGATGTTGAAACTGGCTACGACCATAAGAAAAACGAACGTTTTATAAAAATAAACTTAAACATTGCATTATCGTTAGAGTTTAAATTTGGCCAAAATAGCAGAACATTAGCCTTCGACAAAGGTGAATCTTTGCTTATGTGGCGCGCGCATCAGAATAGCGCTTCAGAAGTTATTGACCAGCTCGAACAGAGCGGATTCTACGTCCTTCAATCAAATCAAACAAAAGATCAGGAGTATCTTCTGACGATCTCACGCATTAAGCGTACGTAAATATTACAGCAACCCACTGTTGTTAAGAGGGGCTTGTATTTTCTAACGAGCCAGTTCTAGAATATCGACACTCCAAAAAAGGAGCACTTCGGACCATCTAGGAGGGTGACGTGTTTCTGAGCAAGCTCAGGAAACTCTCGCGGAAAGGCCGCGTGGCAATCGGGTCGCTGGTAGCCACTGCAATGGTGGCTGTGTTCAGTGTCATGGGTGCACCGGACCGGGCTTCGGCTGGGCTCAGCAGGACATCTGCATAGCCATCCAGCCCGGTGCCAAGGACTCCATCAACCACCGCCAGTGGCTCGGCAAGGAGTAAAATTAAGATATTGGCTAGGTCTTCACAAAATAATTTAGGAGATTTTATGGTGCGCATAAAAACCACTCAAACTTTTTTGTATTCTTTCTTGAGCATGCTCATTGGCTTCGCCATACTCTGGTTCGTTAGGTGGAAGACTGCAACAACATCATGCTACCCCAGCTGTCCTGGTCTTGGTAGAATGCGCAGTATATTCATGCCCCTCGGTGACATTCTGTTTTTATTGGGGTTCATCGGACTTATTAGTGCATTAATCCTCAGCATAGTTCGACCTGCAAACCGCAAAGCTAAAAAATAAATCCTCGCTCTTTATACGACTCGTAAAATTCCTGGATAGATTGCTCCAGCTGGTCTTCTACGCCGTAGTGCCGAGCAATTCCCAGCGTCGCCCGCAGTACATCTTGTAATTCTTTCACCAAATGCTCGTCAGTTGCCTCGCCGTGTTTCTGAGCTTTGATACCCATGTTCTCGCGATGGTTCACGGCAGCCGCCAGCTCCCCGCACTCTTCGGCCAATCTAGAAACACGTTGAAATGCTGAATTTCCATCAGGGAATCGCTTATCCAAGGCCGCAACGATCTCTTGCAGCGCTGCGTATGTTTCCCTTTTCTCGCCATTAGATGTACTACTCATCGCTTCTCCTTTTGCTTGCACATAGTGTACCAGAAGGTAGCGATCCAAAAGCCCAGGAACTATTTGTCGAACAGCCAAAAGCTGATATTTTGTGAGTCCAGCTGGTTGATAAAGTCGGTAATTACAGGGGTTGCGTTGGAGCTAAAGGGGTCTGTGCCGCTCCAGTAAGACCAATTGGTTTCTTCGGATTCTTTGCTTTTATCTTGCGCAAAAATATTCACGGCAACTTCGTAGCCCTTCTTTTGCAACGAGACAGCTTGCGTGTCGATAGTCGTCAGTACCGCCTTGCGACGCTCTGGCGTCATCGTTACCATTGCAGCGGGATCCAACGTGTATTTAGATCCAAATGTGCCGGTGTTAAACCAGACCTTTTTGGTGCCCAAAGCGTCGGCCATTTCACTAAGCAAAGTTGGGTTCAAAAACTCTGCGGCGTTCAAAATAGATCCATTGCCGCCTTGGCGAGCCATCCATGGGAATCCTTGCAAGCCAGCGTAATTAATCGTACCCGGCGTTATGCCCTTTACGTAGGGCAACAAGCTGCTGTAGTCGCCATTTTCCCAGTTAAAATCGGTCGTTTCGTAGGTGGCCGAGTTCAGCATTACACTGGTTTGAGCAGTTGGGAATGACGCATGCAGTGCGCTTACGTAGTTGTTGATAGATGGCGCAAAATACTGCGGATGATTGTTGCTCCAGTACGGCAAGTTGGCCTCTGGGAATGGCGTCCAAATACCCAACTGCGCATCAGAAATACCGGCAGCCTTTAGCGTTTCAAAATAAGTCTTAAAGTAGTCGTTGTACGAGCCCGAAGCCGTGTCTGCAAAGTCAATTTGTGCACCGCTTTGGTCGGTTGGCTCGGCAATTACCAGTGGTCGCACGCCATGTTTAGAGAAATCTTTGAGCATATCAGCGTCTTGCGCGGCGTAGGTTTTGGCCTCGGCGTTAGACATTGGCATAGAGATAAATACCATTGCGGTATCTGTTACAAACGAGTGACATGCCTGCTGATATTGCGACAATTTTACCAGTGGCGCGGCTTTGGAACCGGACAACTTCAGCGGATCTTTTGCAGTACATGCGCTGGTAGTCACCACGGTAGACTTGTGGCTGTGGCCCAAGCTTTTAATAAATGCCAGGGGCTTGGTGCCGGTCATAAACTGGTACACCATGCCTGCAGAGAACAGCATCAGACCCAAGAAAAATAGGTTAATCAAAATCATGTGACGACGTTTCATAGACTAAATTCCCTCCCGTTGCCACTTTTGCCATTCCAGTTGATCGCCACGCAGCACCATATGGGCACCACGAGTCAGCGCATGGAATTCGATCCACACCACCATATAGAACAGTGGCCACGTAAACGGCAGTAATGCCAACAATCGAGCACGCTCCTTCAGACTTAGGCGCGTGCCGAATACTGCAACAACAAAGTACGAAATGCCCACGAACAGCATGCTGAGCGCCAGCGAAACGTACTCGCCAGAAATGATGCTATAGGTAATCAGCAAGGTAGCACCGATTGGCTCCAGCAGCAGTTGCGCTTCAGCCATCAACGCCAACGGCAGTACGAACCAGCCCAGAAATTTATTGTGGTCTTTGTGCATCGAAAAGAACATGCGACGGTAGCGGATAAAGGTGTCGAAGCGGCCCTTCTTCCAACGCAAACGCTGGTTAATCAAACCCATGTAGCTGGCTGCTCCCTCGGTGTAACAGATCACGTCTTCGGCATAAATTGAGCGCAGACCGTGATATTTGGTGCGCATCGACATTTCGATGTCTTCGGTTTTGTTGGCTTCGTCAAAGTAACCAAAGTATTCAAATGTTGCCGAGCGACGGAACGCAGCACAAGCACCGCCATAAATATATTCGGCGCCCATCACGCAGTGTGCACGTTTAAAGTAAAAGCCAAACAAGTATTCCAACTGTTGCATACGACCAATCAAGCGACCATGTACGTTTGCTACGCGAACCTGGCCCACCACAGCGGCAACACGGCTATCACGGAAGTGCTCAACTAAGTTAGGAATCGCGTCAGGTGCTAGTGCCGAATCGGCGTCGATGGTCAAAATAATACTGCCTTTGCTCTTTTTTATTCCGTGGTTCAACGCACGGCCCTTACCTCCGTTAGAAATGTAATATTGGAACATTCGCAGACGCTTATTGCGGCTCTTTTGCTCGGCAATAAAAGCGTCAATTAATTCACGTGAGTTATCGGTAGAGCCATCGTTTACCACAATAATTTCCATATATGGATACTTGTTGGCTAGTACCGATTTAAGCGTCTTAATTACACCAACTTCTTCGTTCCACGCAGGAATAATCACTGACACCGATGGTCGATACGCGCGAAGTTTGCCATGGCGAGCTGCCTCGCGACGCAAAACACGATAACGACGGCGCTGTTGGCTCACTGGATACAGCGCAGCCAGTACCAAAAAGACAAAGTACTTCACCACCATCACCGTGGCCAACAAGATGGTCAGGTTACGGAAGAACAGAAATAGAGATTCATTGGTCATTACTGGTCAACTCCTTGTACCGACAACAACGTAGCTTCAATCACCACATTGCTGTGCGCTGCGGCATCGTTACAGTCAATTACCAATTTACCGCTAGTACCAGTGTCGCTAGCGATGTACGGAACTTGATCAGAAAACACCTTGGCCGAAGTAATCTTATACACATACCGCCAATCTTTGTCGGTATCCATAAAAATGTTGCTACTTACCGCTGGCAAATTCTGAGCATTCAGCGTGCGGAAACCGGCTCGACAGTACAACATTGTCACGCCAATGTTGCCATTGCGCGTGTCTTCGGGAAGCAACAGGTGTAATGCGGTAGCACGTGACAGCCACTGACCCTGGTAGTAAATAGGTGCAGCTACGTTAAAACGGAAACTACGATCAGGGAATTTTACCGTAGTAGGTTTACCAAAGTCACCATATAAAGCTTTGTTGTCATATGTTTTGGCGTCCAGCTTGTAGCTTTCGGTCATGGCAGAAAGATTTACAGGGTCAATGGTGTGCACCAAAGGCAAAGAACGGTTATAGACCGACTCGTAGCCTGACATCAACAAAAAGGCGCTGATCAAACCGCAAATAGTGAAAACGATGGTGCGCGACATAAAACTAGTAAACTTCTTACCGGTTCGGCGCTTTGGCTTCGGCTGCACTTTTCTCATGCCTTGCCCCTGTTTGAAGCGTATTTGCGCTCCAATCGACGAGTGCGCCACGAGAAGAGTTTGCCCGCTATAAAGGCAAGCAAGTTAATCAAAATTACGGCGCCTAAAAACACAAGGTACATGTACCACAGAACTAAAAATGGGCTGCTATTGTCCGTGTTTAAAATGATCACCGCATCTGATCCTTACTGATCACGCTCTCGCGCTTTTTTTGTGAATAAAATCACAACAATCACTCAGATAATATCACACAACATATATATATTCAACAATATTCTTGCTAATATGTCATATCTGTTAAACAACTGTTACTGAACCACCGGAGCGTTCGACGTGTTCCCAACTACTACTGTGCATCTCGCGGCGGAACAATTGTCGGCTCTGTCGGATCGATGAAACCAGCGCTGCAAATTCTACTGCCGTTAATATATACATTAGCACGTAAGCCATAGGGAGCGCTGTACTAAGTACGATTTTTGATCGTGTTGATTCGCTGTCTTCACCGGTCAGCATCAAAAAGACAAAGCCGGTCACAATAATATATACGCTAATCAGTGATGTGACATCGGCAAATCTTACTGCAACAAATAAAATATAACTTACCAAAATTGGTTCCAGCAGCAGCACAAACTCGCCCACTAGTGCATATGGCAGCTGGTACCACGTAAGCCGTTTGTCATATTTGCGTCCGTTGTTAAAAAACAGATCTTGGTTTTTGAGTAGCGTCTGAAAACGGCCGTACTTCCAGCGGAAGCGTTGCTTCACGAGCGACTTAAACGTGAGCACATGCTCGGTGTAAGCAATTGAGTCAGCCGCATAGTGCACGCGATACGATTTGTTGCCGTAGTGTCGAATTAGCTTCACCGTTAGGTCAATGTCTTCGGTCATTGTGTCAGTATCGTACAGCCCTGTTTTGAGCAGCGCTGACTTGCGGAATGTAGAACCCACGCCACCCACAATATATTCCATGTTCAAGGTAGTCAGCGACCGTTTCATGCGATACGAAATCAAGTACTCAAGACGCTGTGCTACACCCAATAGACTACGGGATGGGATAATTTTAACGTTCGAGGCCACTGCGATAATCTTGCGATCACGGAAGTGTGCAGCCATATTGGCAATGGCGTCAGGCGCCAGCAACGAGTCAGCGTCAACCACCATAACAAGCGATCCCTTGGCCCAGTACTGCACCGCACGATTGATAGCCGCCGCTTTGCCGGCATTCGCCTGATGGACCACCGTAAATTTGCCTTTGTGTTGGCGCTGGAAGGAGCGCAACATACTCAGGGTTTTATCTTTAGAGCCGTCATCGACCACAACAATCTGCACCTTGTTGTATGTGTTAGCCATTACCGATCGCACTGTGCGGATAACACCCATTTCTTCGTTGTATGCCGGAATAACCACCGTTATCAGCGGCGTATATGGGCTCCGCAGCTGCTTTCGCTTGCGCATAATCTGTTTGATGTCATATATATCTGCACCAACCAACATTGTTACCACACGAATAAAGTTCAGCAAACTAAGCACGGCGATTAAATAATACATGCTATGGGAAATGTTCATGCTTGACTCCCCTGGCCTACCAGCTCAAAACGCAAGACACGTCGACTTTCAAAATGTGTACCAGTACAGGTCATTAGCAGTACGTTATTAGAGTAGCGCACCGTAAAAACCGAATTGTCGTGCGGGCCAACAACTACATCATCTATATAACGTAACGTATATGTTTTGCCGTTTTGCTGCGTAATTATCAGGATTTCATTAGAAGCCACGCCGTTCAGATGCATAAATACTGCCGGAATATCATGGCCGTAAATCACTGGCGTCATAGGAAGTTGCGCCCCGGTCTGATCCTGCCACGGCTGCATAACAAAAGCGCTGGTACGATCCAACGACCAGCTTTGTGTTGTCTTATTATATATACCCTGTTTTATATCAACTTGTATGCCCAGGCGAGGAAGTTCTAACTGCACCGGGTTTTGCAGCGTAAATGACTTCACGGCTACCGTTTTATGAGCGGCTGCCTGCAATGCAGTGTTGTTGTGCTGCGCACCTTGATGACGCTGCCACGTAGCTCGTAGCAGCGGGACACCAAGATACAGGCTACCGCTTACAATAAGCAGTGCCCCAAAAGCAACACAAATCCGTGCCCGGTGCAGTGTACGCATCTTTTTACTGCGGGGCGTTTAGACGCTGTACTTGCGACGGATAACGCGCACGATCATCTGGCTGATGATTGCGGTTACACCGATTGCGATAGCGCTGTAGGCCAAGATTGCGCCTACCATGTTGCCGCTCGTGTGCGGCAGAACTACTGCGCCCACGCCTGTTACTGTTGCTCCACCAATCACTGATCCAGAACCTTTACCGTACATAGCATCTCCTCTGTTCGGTTACGGAATTCAAAAAAGAGGGCGCCCTATATGGGGGCTACCCTCTCTTCTGAACATTTATATAACTCCACTGTAGCACTATTGTGGATAAATGTAAACAATTACACAACAAGTGGCTTACAGCTAGCATCCTTCACCAGAGTATAGTATGGGCAGGAGGCAAAATGAGTACACGAAAAGAAGAGTTCAAAGTCAAGGGTGACGACCTCATCCGCAAGATCAAGGAAATTGTTGCCGAAGGTAATGTTCGACGCATTATTATTAAGGACAAAGACGGTAAAACAATGGTGGAATTGCCACTGACCGTTGGTGTTGTAGGCGTTGTTTTGGCGCCCGTTTTGGCAGCGCTTGGCGCGATTGCAGCGCTCGTTACCGAGTGTACTATCGCCGTTGAGCGCGAGATCAAATAGTGTCTGCTCCTATTTCTGCAAATTTTGAAGCTTTTAGCAACGAGATTCAACGCCACCCCCAGTTTGTGTCATTAGTCGAGGAAGGCTCGGCTGCCGTTGGCGACCCGTGGCAGCAAGGCTACAGCGATCACGATCTGCACGTCGTAACCGAGGAGGACCTCCCCAGCGATCTGATGGCGGTACAGGGTGCGCTGCTTCGCCACCCCTTGGGAGATACTTATTTGGTCACCCATCATCGACGAGCCGATTTTACAGCTACAGGCCATACACTGAACGATTTGTCGGTGCAATATCGAAGTTCACTAATAGCCGGCGAAGACCTCGTTGCCCAGCGTCCCCAATACAACAGGCCGCGCGCCCTGACACATGGCTTCATTGGCCTCCAGGCAATCGAAGATAAGCTGGATAAACGCATCCTTAATGCACATAGCTGGACCGAAGATCGCCTGCGCCACGAATCCTACGATTTACTTAAAAAGTGGTTCTGCTACAACGCCGCAGTAGTATTTGGCCGAGGCGAAGCATATCCTGTTCAGCGTGAATCAATCGTTGAACACCTGCCTGACGCCGAAATTGGCGGGCATATTCTGCGTGTCACTCATAGCATTGCCACGGCCGAAAAGTATGAACTCATAGGCGTACTGAGCGCAGCTCGAGATATGACAGCCCACATATTACATCTACCACGTCCAGACGAACAAGACTAAATAAGCGCTTGCTTTTTGAACGAAGCCTGCGTATTATGACGCCAACAACCTAAAAGATGCGGGCAAGGATGTGCAGTGGCGCGGCTTCCCAATCCTGGCGGCGATGCGGGCAGTTGGGGCAAAGTATTAAACGAATTCCTATCTGTTGAGCATAACAGCGACGGTACATTACGGCGCGCCGCCGAAATATCCGGTGCTTCGCAAGATGCTACCGAGAGCATTAAGGGGCGTGTCAAACTCAGTGGCGACTTAAGCGGCAGTGCCGATAGTCCCACAATTAAAAATAGACTGCGCATATACGATGTTTTAGATTTCGGTGCGACAGCCAATGGCTCCACCACTGATGGTGCGGCAATCAAAAATACTGCAGACACAGCTCACGCTGCTGGTGGCGGAACTGTGCAGTTAGCGGCTGGTACGCATGCTATTAATTCCAGCATTACCGGTGCATATAAAAACATTCACTTTAAAGGCTACCACGGCAAGACCACCCTAAAAGCAACTGGTTCATTTACCAATGGGATTGTTAATCTGGACGCAGCCGATAGTGCCGTTGAAAATATAATTTTTGAGGATATTATTTTTGACGTTAATGGTCAGCTAAATGTGCACGGCGTGAGCATTAAAGGTGGCTTATTTGCATCGGGGGCATATGCTAAGAACATTATATTCCGTAACTGTGTCTTCAAGAATCTAGCGACTAGCGATATTGGTCTTATAACCCTGTATTCCGGACGTGGCAGCACCGATCGTGGACCTGTTACGAACGTCCACATGGAGCACTGCGTCTTCGACACCACCACTAAATATCACTGGTACGCTCGAGGCGGATCGGTGGAAAATATTAGCTTTTATCAGTGTACGTTCAAAAACTCACAGTATGGCTGCATTGCCTTTTATCAACCAGCTAAAGATGACGAAGCTGCAGCACCTGGTGTGCGATCCAACCGAAATTGGTCAATTGACCACTGTATGTTTCAGAATAATCACTTGTCCAATACGGCACTAGGTGCGTTACTCGGCGATTTTACAGATTCCAACAGAACTGGAATTCGAACACTACGGCTTACCAATAATTACTTCAAGGGCAATGGTTCCGCCAACACTACCATTGAGCAATACGCCATGAGCATCCACTCTAGTTGGGACGTTGTTATTCAAGGTAATACCTTTTGGAAAATTCGGTCTGCTTTTAATATTGGCCAATCTTATAATGGACCGTTCTACGAGGAAGACGGCGACCAAATGGTTCGCATCAAAGATAACGTATTCTACCAGTGCTACAACATTGTTGATAACGATTCAGAGTTCTTTGCAGAGTGGAGCGGTAATACGTTTAAAGAGATAAACCACGCTGGTATCTGGGGTTACTCCAGACATTGGCCATCTACGTACCACCATAATTTCTTCTATAATACACCTACTGATACGAGCGCCGGAACTACCTTTAGGGCAGCTGCATTCTACGTTACCGGACGCAACGGTATCAGAATCGACAGTAATACCATTATTGATGATCGCTTGCTTGGCAATCCTACAACTGCCCCTACCCTGAGCACTGCAACCGGCGGTTCGCTGGGCGTGCGCACATATTATGTTGCCTACACATGGGCGAATGACACCGGTGAAACCTTGTATTCTGCCGAGTCTACGCAAAGCTTGGCTGATGGTCAGTTGCTAAAATTTACTCACCCCTACAGTGATACATATGGACCGCCAACCGGCGCAAAAACCGTGAATATTTATGTTGGCACATCAAGCGGTACCGAAACCCTGCAAGCATCTGTGCCAACAGCATGGCAGCAAGAGACCCAAGACGTTGCCACGAACACATTTGGTCCTGTTACATGGACAGAGCCAACAACTGGGCTTGTGTCGGGCACGGCGCCTCCAGGCGCCAATACTACTGCCACCGTTATGAAGTATGGCATTTACGAGGAATCGTCTGAGTCGAGCGGCACGCACTATATAAACACCTATAGCAACAACCAAATCTATGGCACTTCTAAGGTGAACGCCATAAAGCTTAATAGCGCGTTCTCGTCTAACGTTGCAAACAACATAGTCTTTCCAAACACTAATACCACTACATATCGCCTCCTTGGATCCGACATTAATCCAAACGCTTCTCGATCAGACACTGGATCGGGTGACGACTTAAAACTAATCGCCGAAGGAGCAGCCTCCGGTGCAACCAACGGTAATGGTGGCGATGTGCTCATAAAAGGTGGTATCGTTACCGGATCCGGGTCGTCCGCCATTCGGTTCTTTACTACAGGCGGAAGTAGTTCTGGCACCGCTGACCATACTGTAGCTGAACGCATGAATGTTTCTGGTGCGCAAAACGGCCGATTAGCCATTGGCACTGGAGCGACAACTGGCTCGATAGACGGAATTACCTTAGGTGGCGAAGTAGATCGATCACTATTTGTGGCACGACGCACCGTGTCCGGAGGCGTGGGGCATAGTCTTACCGTTCAATCGGGTGGTGCGTTTTCGGGAGATACCAATAAAGACGCTGGTAGCCTTATTCTGTCTACCGGTGCGTCTACTGGCACAGGAACAGCGTCGGTCCAAGTTAAGGTCGCCAAAGCCGGTACCTCTGGTAGCGTAGATAACGCGCCAGCAACAATTGCTACCTTCGATGCTAACGGCGCGGCGCTCACTAGATTATTCGTCACTGCGCCGCTCGTTCCTACCACAGCCGCTAGCACTGGAACAGCAGGCGAAATTGCCTGGGATAATACCTATTTGTATGTATGCACAGCGACAAATACGTGGAAGCGCACAACTTTAACATCATGGTAAAAGAAAAGACCCCCTTTTCAGGGGGTCTTTTCTGTGCGAATGTCTAACCTATAACGGTCTAGTACCACTCGTTAGGGTCACCTGCGTAACCACTACCACCGTGTTGTACTACCCAAGCCACACATTGACCGCGGCTGTTGAAGCCCCAAACGTACCACCAACCGGTGTTACAGTCAGCTTTGCTGGTTGGAGCTTTGGTAGATACATAGCGTAAACAGTGGTCAAGGTTTTTGAAGCCAAGGGCTTGCCAACCGGGACCGTACTGCATGTAACATACTTTTTGTGTCGTTGGTTTTGGAACACTAAAGTAGTTTGGTGCAGCAGCTGCAACGCTTGATGCACTCACTGCAGCTACAGTGGCAACCACTGCGAAAGCCGCAACGAGCTTTGATGATTTAACTAATCGGACTAAGGAACCCATCATATGCTTCATAGCTTGCATCTCCTTAAATTTGTTATTACCTTTTCGAAGCAATACAGCTTTAATTGTACTTAAGGCTGATTACGTAATCAATGTAATTGCACTATTTTACAACTTTTTTACACGACTCTCGCGCCATTGTTCGCCAAAAGCTGAAAAGACGCCAAAACAAAGCAACAAAAACGCATATTGCGCAAAGTTTCCGGCCAGATCAGCGTTACGAACCATCGACAAGAAAGCTGTGCCCACAAGAGCAATAACGGCCATCTTGAAGGTTTCGCCACTTTTGACACCGGCCAGCAACGCAACGAATCCGTATGCAATAATAACGACCTTTCCAAAGGAAGCGTCCTTAAACAACAAGCCGAGCAACACAAGCAACACCAAACCAACGCCATAAGCGAGTGGTCGAAAGGCGGTCATAAGCTTGCGTGCCCTCTCGATGAGCGCGTGCATTATTTTCCCTCCACTTCATATAATTTAAGTGACGGCGTATCCAAGTCGACCTTCAAGCCTTTTTGCTTGTCTAGATACGCATACCGCTTGAAATCGTTTTCTTTAGCGAGCAAAACATACTGAATGTGCTGAGCGCGCAATGCGGCAGCAACGTCCTTCCCCTGCTCGGCGTTAGGAAGAATGGTTCTGGAAATGGTCTTCTGTAAATTATTCTGCGTGTAACCAGCGGCCCCTTCAAGCTCTGGATCGGTACTGGAAACGATGTATGATCCAAAGAATTTGGTTGCCGGGCTGGCGATAATTCGATCCGCAAAATCATAGTGCATATATAAATGCCATGGCAAAAACAGCACTTTGCAGTTGTCTTTGCACTGCACATTCAAACGGTCGTGAATGGCGTACCATTCCACAGGATAATCAGCGGCGTGTAGTTGTCCATGAAATGCCCAGGGCATCAACGGCGCACACAAAATAGGAATCAGCATAAAGATAGCGCCCGCGGTTTGCCAATGCTCTTTTAGTTTTGCGTCGTGTTTAAGCTGCTGCGTGATCGTAGCCACGGCAGCCCCACCAAAGAAGGCATATACCAGCGCAATCAAGGCTACGAATTTCTGCGGTTCGCGGTAGCCAGCAAAGAACGGCACATGATCAATCAAAAATCGATTTAACGGCGCGGCAAACGTACCCGCCGTGCCTACGGCGAGCAATGCCGAAACACCAATAACTACTAGGCCCAATACCGCAACTGCTCGGCGACGGCGCCACAACGAAATCGCGCCAACAAGCACCAGCGCCCATAGCGCAATAACTGGGAATAGCCACCAAGAATACATGTCGGATGCCGTAAAGAATAAGTTCTTGCTCTCGCCCCAGAACCCGTTCAACGCTAACACGTTGCCGATCAGGCCAAGCGATCCAGGATTTGTAGCAAATGCCTGTTGGTCTGCCGAAGTAAAACCATCCACAATTGTGGCAGTACTACCGTGACCAAGCGCCGTCGGAATCAACCAAAAACTCTGAACAATCGCTGTTATAACCATCGCCGCCAGGAGCCATTTGATAAATCCCGTAGCTTTATCGCGATGTCGAGCAATCACAATCGTCACAATGCCCAGCGCAAGAATCAGTAGCAGTCCAACGGCATGAATCGAAACAATCAGCGTCAATGACGTAATCGCAGCCAGCCACAACGCGTTACGTTTGCTAGGATCTTTGTACAATCGCCACAATGCGTACGTGAATAATGGCAGTAGCGCCGAGCCAGCCAAAATCATATATTGACCAGCCATAAATCGATCGTAAACATACGGATTAAACATGTACAAAACACCAGCGAAATAGCTTCCCCACTGCCATGTTTCGGCATCTACATGATGGTTCGGGCGAAGTTTTTGCACCAATAAGTACATGCTCCAGCCGCTTATAAACAAGATGCCAAACAGCAGTGCTTTTTCTAGAAGTTGGCTAGGAATAGCCAAGTTCAAAATGTGCAGCAAACCCCAAAATGGGTAGCTCGGCGAAATCTGATCCGGCATCGAAATATGCGGCGTAAACACCATATCCAGCGTCAGCACATAGCCGCTTTTGAGCAATGGCAACATCACCAGCAGCGCGAGTCCGGCAAATATATATTGAGAAAAATACTTTTTAAAATGAGTCATTATTTCCTCCGTTTTATAATCAAACTACTGTACTTAAGCACGCGACGCGTCTGTTCATAATGAGCAGTTGGGTGCCGCTCGCGAGCGTGATACAAGTACGCTAAACATGCCAATAATGTAATGCCGCTTACCCAACAACCAATGTAAAACCAGTGTTGCGGCGCAAAACCAATTGTTAAATCAAGGTCATACGAACCATCTGAATTGCGGTGACAGGCAGACGATTCCGTCTTGCACAAAGCTTGCGGATCAACATACCAGCCGTTCGCGTAATCGTCTAAGGCGTAGTGCTCAACGGCTGTTTTTGGCGTGCCGCCTGCTGCTAATTTGAGTGTCCACAATGGGTTGTAGCTTTCGGCCATATTCACATAAAATGGCGTGGTTGCGCCGGTAACATGAACCTTTTTATCGGTAGCGCTTTGGTAATCAAAAGTTAGGTTTTTGGGAGCACGCAACTGCATAACGTTGCTGGCTACCACAAATTGCGATTCGCTATCGGGAACTTGCTGCAAACCAACATTATCGTAACCAATGTCTACCCATTTGGTTTTGTATTGCGACTCGTAAGAAAAGAATGCTACGCGCGCTTTTGTTGCACCATACGGAGCCTGCACCTGCTTACTAAACGCTTGCCAACCCGTGCCTTTTACAGGGGCGCTACCGTCAATTTCGGTGTGGTTGTCGTCGTTAAATTCAATACGGTAGTAAGCAAACTTAGAAGTACTACTTTGGTAATCAAAGCTCAACAAGTACGTCTGCATTTCACTAACGGCAATGTTCCCTTGGCTTGTACAGGCAGCGTGTGTCAGCGCGCTCAGTCGCAGGCTTTTTGTAGATTGATCGCCCTTGCCTATACTCATTTTTATCTTGGCATTGTCGTCGTAATTGTTGCAGTCACCAACCTTTTTCTGCCAAGCACCGTGTTCGAACCCAGCGTTAGAAACCAGATTCTTACTTTGCGTAACCGACTGATCGGTATACGTTAGAGCAGTTTTATTAGATGCTGGCAGCTGCAGCGTGCTAAAAGCAGTGGATGGGCTTGCCACCGCCGCAACGTTGTCGACCGCATTAGCACGCACGTTATCATAGTTGGTAACGCCGGTGTATCGACCTAGGTAATCTGGGTAGCCGAGCAATTTGATAGTAAAATTCTTGGCGCCAGCCGGCACTGCAAATGTGCCACGATACGTTTGCCAGTACGAATGTTCACGTTGAATATCCTGCTTGATCACTGTGTGATGCGGATCGTCAAACACAATTTGATATCCCAACGTTTGGGTATTGGTTGCCAAATAGTCAAAGCTCAGCATGTAATTTGCGGCAGTCACGGCAATTTTATTACTTTCAGTACAGGCCGTGTGTTTGTCAGCATCGAGCTGCAACGATGCTTTGCCTTCGTTCATGACGCGCGTGTCGATCATCATATTGATGACTGATTTTTTATCATAATTGTTGCAGTCCTGTACGTCTTTTTGCCATAAGCCTTGCTCAAACGACGGATTTTGGACCAGATTAGCTGGCGTATATTCGTACAACTTAATTGCATCATGTACGACGCCCAAACTACGTGCAGTGTCACTGGTATTCAACGTATAGGTCGTTTTGCCAATCTGTAATGCGTAGCTTTTTTGCGAATCGAGCGGCCGTGTAGCCAAAACCTTTTCGGCGGTAGGACCCAGCAATTGTTGGCCATTAGCTGCTAACGTACCATTATTTCTGGCATAAAACGTCAGCGTACCATTCTTAATTTCGTAGCGTAGCGTTTGCTGCGTCTGTGCGTATAACTTAGCTGTAGCGTCCGTGGTAATCGTGGTGCTGAGCTGGCCGCCGGTACTGACATTTTTAGCCGAGATATCCTGAAATGGATCAGACACTGCTGCAGTAGCATGCGCGATTGTGGCTTTTGCCGAATCCACCGCAACGTTAAATCCCTGCTTCATATATGCAGTAGTTACGGCATATATATTGTCCAGCGACGGAATGTCACTCTGTACTTTTTGCAAGCTATTAGACGCAGTTATATAACCTTTGTAATCTTTATTTTCATATACCAGAAGTTTGTCGGTGCCAATATCTACCTTTTTCAAATACGGCTTGTCATTCAATTGGTCAATATATTTTTGGCGATCGTCACCATACTTGGTAAAGAAGTCGTCTTCATTGGCAGTGTCGCGAATCGGCACCACAACGTACTTAATACTAGCGCTGTTCAGTGCCGCATCGGACGTTTGTTTGTCAAACAGCCCCGCAGATTTATCGCGTAGTGTTGCTAGCGCATCATCTGGATCAGCACCCAACTGGGTCAGCCAATCACCTTTTGACATTTGGCTCACCGTGACGCTTGGATGGATGTTAGACTGGTCGCCCCAGCGCGAATTTGTTGGCACCCACAGCACGCGGAAGAAATCTTTTTGGTCACCAATATATGTATTAAGCATTTGGTAATCTTTTGGTTCTTGACGAGCCGTGTATAGCGTCTTAAAACTACCTGTCAGCAGTGGCCACACGTTCAGAATTAATAAGAACGCGATGGCAGCGACCGGCCCGACAAACACTAACTTATGCCAAGGATTTTTTTGGCGAGCCAAGCGCTCATCATAGTACGCCTTCAGTAATACAATTGAGCGCGGCACCAAAACCGCGTAACCCATTGCAATTAACAGATAGAACTTAGATGCTTCGCGGAATGCCGCCGAGCCAGGCAGATGTCCATATAGCCATGGATAAACGGTTGGAAACGGATCGTTTACTTGCTTCACCAGGAACATTCCCACTAATGCCACTAATGCCCAATAGAGATATTCGGTGTGATCGAGCACTTTTTCACGAACGGTTTTGGGAACTAGAAAACCAGAGAATGCGACAAGCGGCAACGCCCATGCAAAATACGGAATATGCTGAATAACAAATGTTGCCGGCCGGCCGCCTGTCCAGAATGGATGGAATAAAGTAAGCGAGTTTTGAATACTACTGAAACTTACAAACAATTGGCGGCTCAGCAAGTCTGAAAACGTTACGCCTGACTTGGCATTTACTGCATATGGAATCAGCCAAAAGGCATGCAGTAATACAAAAATTGCTAGTAATTTTGCAACCGGCCAAAAGCGGTTCTGCAGATACTTAAAACCACCAAATGCTGTGTTAAAGATTACCAGGCCAAATGCCATAGCAAACACCAATAGCACAATGCGTTGCTCGTACGCCGCAATCAACGAAAAGATTAGCGCGTTTTGCACAAGCAGCAAAACGTTTTTGGGTCTAGCCATGTACTGCATAAATAAGTACAACGCCATAGGACACAATGCATATGCCGTGGCAATAGTCAGCGCGCCAGCGTAGTTAAAAATCATGGCTGTGTTAAATGCAAACAGCAGCGTACCCAAGAATGCCATTGGCGGTTTTAGGTATTGGCGCAAGAAAATATACGCCCCAAACGTAGAGCCTAGCACAATCGGCAAAAAGAAAAAGATCTTTTCGGTCACCATAAATGTGCCGCCCACAAACGTGGTCAGACCTTCCAGAAAGCGAATAAAGTAAAACGGCGGCACTGCACTCGTTGAGCCCAAGCCATCGGTTACCCAAATTGGCGAAAAATGACGAAAATCTATCAGACGAGCAAGGCTAATATACCACCAGTCGCCTGAGGTAAAAACCTTAAATTCAAAGAGCCACTTAAGATGTGTGGCAACGGCAACAATGCCCAAAAGCCACACATATAGTCGATCTTGTTTACTCTTAAATAGTTCCTTCATATGCCGCTTTAATAGAGTTAATCGCTTTCTGCCCTTCGGCTACTTGGCCAGGCAGATTATTAATCAACAATGTGCGATACGCATCTTTATTGTTCAACAACAAATCGATGCGCTGCTGCAATGTTTGCGGCGTCACGTCCTTAATATCAATGGTTAGATCTTCTAATCCTAAACCACGCATAATGCCACGTGTTTTGTGTTCGTATTCAATAGCCACCACGGGCACTTTGCTAATCAGCGAGAAAATATTTGAGTGCATACGAGTACCAATAAATATGTCCATGGCACCACACAGGCCAATCACCTCAAATGGATGCAGGTCGGCATCAACCACCGTAAATAGGTCTTTATTCTTTACTTTATCCCAAACCTCTTTGGCCACAATACGGTCATCGTCGCCAAAGTTTTCGGCAATAACTTGCGGAATGTAGAACACCTGGGCGTTATGTTTTTCGATCAAGTAGTCAATGTTTTGCGCTACGGCAGTTTCGTAAGCTTCCAGTTGTGCCGTATCTTTAAACCACTTACGGACTGTTAAGCCAACATGCATTTTTTGCTTGTCTAATGTAGCGACGCGTTCCGGAAATACGCCCGTGCCGCCCAACAGTAACGCCGCGTCAGCGGTTGGGACCACTTTGGCCTTGATGCCTAATTTTTGCAAATATGCCACACTTACGTCTTCGCGAGGCTGCACAATATCAACACGATTCAGCGTAAATTTGAGCATCTTTTCTTGGAGCCCACCATGCACCGGACCAATAGACTGGGAATACAGATACACTTGCTTGCCCAAGTATTTGGCAGTCAAAAAGTTAAGGCAGGTTACAAACAGCAAGATAGTTTCGCGCAAGCTACCGTGTGCCGTGCGCAGATACCCGCCGCCACAAGCAATCACCAAATCGGCCTGCTTATTTTCATCTACAAATTGCTTCATATCGCGGTTCAGCAAAAAGCGAAATTCTTTGTGAAACGCGTTCACGCAGAACAAGTACAAACTAAGGCTGAGGATACCTTTGATTGGCACATACAACCGTTTAACAATGTTGTCATCACGGACGCGCGACAGCAACGTCCATAATAGTGATTGCGTTACTGGCACGTCGTACTTGCCGTCGTCATGCTTAATGTCAGCTGTTTGCGCCAAGATTTCGGCATCGTTGCCAAATGCACGGCGGATTTCTTTGATCAGTGACACTACAATTGCAGCGTCACCTTTGTTTTTGTAACTGTATACATTGGTAATCAGAATTTTCATGACTGTTCTCCCATATCAAGCATTGTTCTAAGTTGGCCGTAAATATTCTGTGGTTCAAATTGGTCGGAAGCCTGGCTCTGTGGGACGCCTGACGCAGTTTTGTATTCGCTCAAGGCACTTACCAGCATCTGGATCATTTCCTGCTTGGTCTTGGCTATGTGCCCGCCTTCGTATGCCGAGAAAATGTCGGACGGACCAGGAATGTCATATGCAAACCCCTGGAGCCCAAAAGCTTGCATTTCGATCAGGGTGTACGGATAGCCTTCCCATTTGCTGGTGCTCAAAAACAGCTGTTGCTGCTTATAGCTTTCGGCCATTTTTTTCTGATCAACGTGTCCATGATAGCGCACATTGTCACATTCTGCAGCAAGATCTTCTACTAACTGTCGTTCCTCGCCATCGCCAAAAATGTTCCAAATAACAGGCACGCTATTGTTCAATTCTTTGTTCACGGCGCGCACAATTTCTACCAAATCTTTTACGCCCTTTTGCTCGGTCAAACGACCCACCCACATAATGTTAATAGCGTCGTCGGTAGTGGTGTTCGTTGTTACATCCAAACCTTTTTTAAATCGAGCAATGTCAAACGGGTTAAAGATTTTAAACACTTCACGCTTTGGGAAAAGCTGCTGATACAAGTCTGCCTCAAACGCATTAATGGCATGAAATCGGCGCCCCGGACCTGCCATATATTTGTACAAACTGCTGCTATACAAAAAGTTGTGCAGCTTAGCATGGAAGCTTTCAGGGTTAGGGTACATCAGGGGTGTATGACCGCCAAATACTACTGGTGGAATGTGCTTGTAGCCCACAATGAATTTAAAAATAAACGATTCAACCAACTCGTTTTTGGTGTATACAACGTCGTAATCTTGCAGCTTTTTGCGCAGCTGTTTAAAGTTGGCAACCTTGTAGTAATTGGCCTCGCCTAATCGTGCACGGATGTTGGCGATGTCTTCTTTGTAGTTGGCTTTTTTGTCCATTTTTTTCATGTAGAACACGCTGTACAAGTCAGTGCGGCGACTCATGAACGCATCGTCCATGGTTATAATGTCAGCCGTTACGCCTAGCTCGTTAGCTAAGTATGCCGCGGTTTCAATAAGGTATTTTTCAAATCCACCGCCGTATTCAAGAATGTATGTGGAATAAAATGCGACTTTCATGCTAAATCTACTGCCTGTTTAAAATCTTTGTAACTTTGGTCAAATGTCAGCTGCTTGCTCCACTCCCAACCCTTCTGGCGCATTGACAGGTAGGCTTGTTGATCAGCAAAAATGCTCACAATACCATCGGCCAATCCAGCTGGATTTTCGGCGGTGATCAAACCTGTTTCGCCGTGTCGAACACTATCGCGCAAACCAGCCACATCGTATACGATCGCCGGTGTTCCCTGGCTATTCGCCTCGGTCACAATCAGGCCCCAGCCTTCTTCAATGGATGTCACCAAAATGGCATGACATTTTTGCATTAATTCCATTTTTTGCTCGTCAGTTGTGCGGCCCAGATATTCAATGTCACTTTTATAAGGACTGTGCGCAATATAGTCCAGTACCTTTTTGCCATAGGCGCCCGACGAGCTACCAGAGATTTTCATCTGCAAATTGGGAATATGCTTTTTGGCCAGCTCAAAAGCTTTGATTTGATCAATAGTGCGCTTCATAGCTCGCATACTGCCGTGGCTAAGCACCGTTGGTTGTGCGTATTTTGTCACCGTAGCAATCTGAGACAACGGGTCAATTTGAATACCCTCCGAAATAATATTTGTTGTAGCAGCATTAAATCCATACCGATTCAATTCTTGTTTGCTGCTTTCCGAAACAGTAATTAATGGAGCACCAGCAAGGCTCGCAAGGCGTGTGGCAAGCGGCACTAACACGTAATATCCCAAATAGCTAAATGGCGATGGGATCTCGTACAGCCAGTTAATGCGGGCCAACTGATGATACAGCATATACCGAGGCGATTTGCGACCAAACCAACTAGTAAAGTACGGCGCGCCGCCGTTTACTTCCTCTATTACTACATCAAATTTGTTGCGTAAATGCCGAATGTAATACCACAGTGCCTGGAAAGGATGCGTATACCGGCTACTGCCAATACGAATCACCGCAACGCCATCAATGTTTGATTGCGGCTTAGCCCCTGGATAATCCGTGGTAAGCATAGTCACCTGATGACCGTCGCGTGCCAGCCGTTTGCACAGTTCGTAGCAAACCACTTCGGCGCCGCCGGCCTCTGGGTGTCCCATATCTTTCCACGTTATCCACAGGATGTTCATGCGCCCTGTACCTCGCCATTAGAGAATACCGCTTCGCCAGCTTGGGCGTTCTGCGGTGAGGCTTGATCGTCAGCAACCTGCTGCACTGAGCGCGTAGGTTTTCGACGCACAATATATAACGGTCGATTTATAACTTCTGCATGAATGTGCGCAATGTACAGCGCCACCAAGCCTAAGCATGCAAGCACCACACCAACCGAAAACAGGTTGAGTACAGCCAGGAAGGTGGTACCATGAATGCCCCAATGGAATGGGTCATGGAACACAAAGCGCAATACAAAGAGCGCAATACCCACTGGAATACTGAACGTTAAAATAAAGATACCTAGATAGCCGGCCAGCTTCAGGGGCAGTAAGCTATATGCGGTAAAGCTGTTTACGGCCAGCTGCACCAACTTGCCAAAGCTATACGTTGGGTCACCGTTTTTGCGAGGTGCCTGCTTAAAGTAAATGTAGTCGCGCTTAAAGCCTAACCAGTCGATCAAACCACGCGTGATGCGATTTCGTTCAGTTAGGTTATTAAATACGTCCACTACTTCTCGATCGAGCAAGCGGTAGTCGGTGGCGTTTGGCGTAATTTTAGTACTGCCAATTTTGCCCATAATTCTGTAAAAATTTCGAGCACCGAATGCACGCAATCGGCTCATGTTGCGTTCAGCAAACACACCAACAACAACCTCCGCACCTTGTTCCCACTTGGCAAAAAACTTGCCCATAATTGACGGCGGCATTTGCAAGTCGGCGTCCATAATAAGCACGGCGTCACCTTGCGCCTCAGCAAGTCCGGCACTCACAGCCGCCTCTTTGCCAAAGTTTCGTGCAAGTTGCACCAATTTTATGCGTTCGTCTTGTGCGGCAGCACGCTGAATAGCGTCAACCGAGTTATCGCGACTGCCGTCATCTACCAGCAGGAATTCAAAATCGTACGCCTGCGCATCGGCATTGCGTCCCAACTCCTGAGCCAGTAGCGGCACGTTCGCTTCCTCGTTATACACTGGCACAACGATGGAAATCAGTTTTTGTTGGTTGTGAGATTTTGTGTGTTGGCGTTTGCTATGGGGTAATTCTTCCATCACTTTCTCGCATCCTTTTAAAGTTAGTTAGCACGTCCCAGAGCACCAGCAATCCAAGCATGCTGACGCTTCCGTACAATAAACTTGAAACAATATTGTCCAGAGTCTGGTGCGACAGCGCCAACAGCGCGGTCGTAATCACTGCTCCGACAATAACAACAATAGCCACGCCATATCGGCGCAGCGCAACATAATACGAAACCAGTAAATTCAATACAGAAATAACCAACATAGCAAGGCTTAGCTTACCCAGCAAGTGTGCGTACGTTGTGAACGCGTGGCCCATCAGAATAGAAATAATCTTGTTTGCGAATAACACGAATGCCAGCCAGGTAATCCCACCGAGTAACGTAACCAGCGCCAGAGACTTTAGGAGCAAGTTGCGGTTTTGCGTGGCACTGGCGTGAATTTTGACAGACGGCAGCAGCACCTGCGCAACTGGCGCAGTTAAAAAGAAAATCATTCGTGCAACGGTAGAAATACCAGCGTAGCGACCAGCAGTTGTCGCGTCAAAAAAGTGTTTCACTACAAAAATGTCGATGCTCGAAAGAATCGTAACAGTTAATGAACCGCATAGCACCAGTAAGCCGTAGCGCACTTCTGGCGCCAATACTTTCCAGTTAGGCAAACTGTGTAATGATACGCCATCGGGACGTGTGAAGCCTATCTTACGCGCCACTGCGGCAGCATAGGCGAACGCAATCAGCTGTGCAATGACCAAACCAAAGATTGCACCCACTGTGCTCCAGCCGATCCAAACGAGCGCGGCTGACAGGACAATTTTGAAGGCCGCACCGTACACGTTTGCCAGTGATACAGCACCAAATTTTTTATGGCCACGCAAAAAAGCGCTGCGGAAAGCTAGAGGTACGCTCGCAACAACAGCAATCATTACTACGATAAAAGGCCAAACCGACGTAAAGTTGAAGAACGTCTTGAGCTTCCATCCAAACAGTGCCACAACCACTAGGCCAGCCATGCTCATAAATAAGCCGAGCTTTTCTAACTCGTATACCACACGCTCACGATCGGCGTCGTCCTTATAATTTGCAACGACGTTAACCGTGACTTGACCGAGCACTGCCAAAAAGATGTTCAGCTGTAAAAAAAGCGAGACAATTGCTTGAACCTCGCCGTATGCTTCAATATCTAATAAACGACCTAAAATCGGGTAGTACGCGTAATTCAGTACCCCCACCGCTACCGAGCCAAATAAAAATATAATATTATGCCTCAGAAAGGCGCTCGACCGAATCTGTTTTGTCAGTTTCGCGATCATACCTATCTAACCTAGCAGATCCCACCCCTAATCTCTAGGGAAAAACATACAGCAGGTTTTAAAGAACCTTACTGGATCGAACAAAATAAGCTCAAAAAACATCGGTGGTCTGCATGTGCAGCATTTGCAATGTGTGTTCTATATTACAACAGCGTAATGCTTGGAAATGTGTAGATAAAATAACAATTGTTATATAAAACACCCGGGGTTTCCCGGGTGTTCGTGGTCTATGAGTGAAAATCTCGTGACGGAAAATCTATGATTTGCCGAGCAAGAGACGATCAATAAAGCTGAATCGCTTGTCGCTGCTTGGTGCAACTTCAAATGCTAATCCGCTCTTGGTCTTAACTGTCATGGTGCCTTATCCCCTTTTGTTTTACCGTTTTATATTTCTACTTTTTGAAGTTTTTGTTTGTGATCACAACACTTATTATTATACATTTTTTTGTGTATTTGTCAATGTGTTGCCCTTCACTTAAAGGTATAATATCAGTCCGCTTATGTTTCGTGCAAGCGGCTTTTGTAAAAGGCAATATGGTTATCCACAGGTCAGTCTACGTGGCTTGCGTAACGCTCGATTGCTTCGAAGACAGCCGTAAAATAGCCATCGCCATGCGGCACGTAGTTGTCACTGTGCTGCTCTAAAACTTCTGTGCGGAAGTCAGATAGCGGCTTCCATTCCAAGCCTGCAACTTCTTCTTGTTGCAGCGTAAAGTCGTAAGCGGCGGTTAGCTCCAGCAGATAAACCCAACAGAATTCATTTTCTGTGCGGCCATTACCTGCGGGCATCTTCCGGCGATGAACCATTATAAGTTCCAGATCGGTCTGGGCTACTTCTAGACCGATCTCTTCACGAGTTTCGCGGATCGCTGCAGTCAGCGGCTCCTCACCCAAATCAATATGCCCGGCGGCAGAAATATCAAAGCAGTTGGGCCACGTCCACTTTTGAGCAGAGCGCTTTTGCAGCAGGACCTCAATACCCTGCTGACCACGACGCCACAACCACACGTGCGCTGCACCGTGCAACGCCGCCTGCGCATACCCTTCGTTTGGTTTGATCCCTTTATTTGGTACAACCCGCCCCTGCGCGTCGTACGCCTGCCATTGTTCTTCTTGCATTTGCAGTCAGTATAGCAGGGGTTCCGGGGTATATAAAACTATTTTCTAAAAGAAGCTATACCGCTTAGCGCTACGTAGATAAGCACCGATAGTATGCCGACAAAAACTGCCGCGACCAGAAGGTTGGAATCGTTAAGCTGCTCCCTGTTGTTGGTGTAAAGATAGAGCCTGTATAAGCCAAGACCGAGCACGCTACCTGTCAGCGACGCAACCAGTCGTCTTTTGTTTATTTGCATGCCTTTACTATAGCAGGGCTCAACAGCAAGAAAAAACGACCACCGAAGTGATCGTTTTTTCTTGGTTGCGGGACCAGGACTCGAACCTGGGACCTCGTGGTTATGAGCCACGCGAGCTGCCGCTGCTCCATCCCGCATATCTCCTACATCTCTGTAGTACCGTATTATCTTAGCAGCCCTGGTCGTATCTGTCAATCTTGGAGTGTTTGGCGATGCAAGAAGAAATTGATCCAGGCCTGGAAGTGGCGTTGGTATGCTGGCTGCTTAGCTTTGTTCTGAGCAGCTTGTGTTTCCTGCGAGCTCGTAACTGTTATGGTGTGCGCCATGGCGACGCTGGCAGGTACAATCAGCTCTGTTTCGCCCGGTTTGGCCAGACCAAAGTTCTGGCGAGCACTCAGTTCCAAATATTGATCAGTGTTGTAGTACTGGTTAGTCAGTTTGAGGTTATTGTTGGCCAGCTCCTGCACCGCGTTTTGTTGCTCCAGCTGTGAGATTTGTTTCTGCAGTTTGTAGTTAGTGTCGATAGCCTTCACGCCACTCCAACTGATCAGCAAAATCATCACGGCAAAACTCAACAAACCAATAACACGGACGTCGTGCAATTGGTCCAAATATGTTTCGGCTTTTTCTTGATAGTGTTTGAGTTTTTCGTGCATAGAACCACCCATAGTATATAACTTTTTGGTAAAAGCTGGTATACTCATCTCTGTTAGGATTCGCAATTTTGCGGAGTTCATGGGGGCGTAGCTCAGTGGTTAGAGCAGTCGGCTCATAACCGATTGGTCACTGGTTCAAGTCCAGTCGCCCCCACCAGATCGGAATTCAGTAGCTTTCACCAACGTCGCGAATGGTTCGCGCCAGAGGTAGGAAGCTACTTTTTCGTTATCTACACGTAGGTTCAAGAACAAAATCCGTGCAAGTGCGTCTTTTTCGACCGCAGAGCCAGCCTTCATCTTGTCGGAGGCTGTTTTTATTAGGTTCAAAAACTCCTCTTTACTTAGTTTGATTTGGGCTGGATCAATGATCTTTGCCTCTAAACTTTTGATCTTTAGTTCGAGCTCAATTTGCTGGTTACTTAGCTCTTCTAGCCTGTCTTCATTTGGCTTACGTACTGGAGAAGTTACGGGGATTGTGGCCAATGCTAACGCCCGCCCTTTTGTCTCGCTAATAATATGAGCGAGTGCACCACGATAGCTATGAATGTCCTGCTTTATCGCTACAATTTGGTCTCCAGTTTGTGCATCCATTTCTTCGTTGTAGCGCGCATACGCTTCGTCTGATAGCTCAAAATGCTCGAGCATGTCATATATAGAGTTGAAGATATTTTTAGCGCGCAATGACTTTGGCGAACGCGAGCAGTCCTTGTTGTCACAGCGATATGACAGCACATATTTGCCACTGCCAGTTTTGTTCTTGCCAACCTGCATATACCTGTCACCGCCGCAGACATCACAGTACACCAGGCCGCGCAGTGGATAGAACGCAGCGCGTTTCTTATCTGCCAGATCCTTTGTATGACCATAGCCGATAACCTGCACCTTGTTAAATGTTTCTTCGTCGATCATAGGCTGGAAATTAGTTAGTTCACGCAAATCTGTTTCCTGGCGTGATTGCACGAGAATACCGTAATAGAATGGGTCACGGAATATGTTGCTGACCGTACTCTTCGTTGGTTTGAGTACACGTTGGTTTTTCTTATTTTTGGTTACGCGATGGACGCCTTCATCTAGCAAGAACTCTGTAATCTTCTCGAGGCTGTCGCCGTTTAAGCGACGCGTCCATGCTTCCTGGACCGTGTCGAAGAACTCATTAGGTTCGTAGTAGCCAGTGATTTCACTGCGCGTATAGCCAAACTTTGGCGTGCCGGACGATTTGCCTTCAGCTAAGTTACCGCTCATGCCACGGTTCACTTTGTCGGACAAGTCATCGGAATACTGTTTAGAGAAAACGAACAGCATACCGAGAAGCATCTTGCCGTTGGCGTCGTTGCTGAATTGATGGCTGTGAAAGCGAATGTCTTTGAGCTCGTTCTCGTCGAGCATGTTAATAATCTGCCCGCCTTCCAACATGTTGCGACACAGCCGGTCTGGGTGCCAGCACAAAATCCCGTCATACTTGCCAGCTTCAATGCCTTCGAGCATTTGCGTGAATTGACGTCTCAAACCTGGCTTCTTAGCCGATTTGCTTTCACGAATTACCTCAACGACATTAAGGTGCTGGTCCTGCGCAAGTTTTTGGCAATCACGAATCTGATCTTCAATCGAGCGCACCTGACGGTCGCCGTCCTCAGTTGATTTGCGAGCGTACAAAACGTAGCGCAGTTTTCTAAGGTCTATCTGTTCTTTTTGAGCCATAAACAGATTGTAACACTGGTCGCAGCTAGAGCTCGATACGACCGCCGTTATTGTCGCTTATTGTGGAGGCGTTCAGTTTTGCGAGAGGATTGTTAACATCAACGGCTTGGAGCGTCTTCACCAAAGCCACAATACCAGCATTTTCTATGTTGGCTTTTGCGCGCGTATTTTTACTGAGCTGTAGCGCGGGCTTGGTGAAAGCGTGGGGCTTCTGCATTGCGTCGGAACCCGTGGCTGCAATCGTTAATTGAGCGCTTGTGCGCGGTGATTGCTGGCCGAATCGGGATCGGGACGGCAGACATTAAATGTGCTTTCAGAACTACTTTACATTAGGTGTTTTTCATTTGTAAACACCTAATTTTCGCTCTGCGAACACAACTATGTCCGCATACCGCGCCTGTTAAAAAGACCTCAATAATTTTCTGCGAGAAATTCTTTATTGCACGTAGACGGACTGACATTTACAACCCCCGCAGAATCGCCATAATCGTGTTAAAAAGTGGTTAATGGTTCCGCAGCGCATAGCAGCCAAATGAAAATAATTCGTATCCGTTAAGTCACTGCCTCAACACACAGATGGCATTCATTACAAAAATTTTATGTGCACCAATTGGCAGTAACCAATAATTTGTAATACCCGTTCTTCTAGAAAAACCGGTGGTATGGGGGTGTACTCCAGTGACACTGCTACGGTATACTTACGGCAAGTGGTTTATCCACCTAGGCCTAGAGCCACTCGCAAGAGAAGGTATGGTCGCCAAATCCACGAAAAGAAAACAGCTCGTCATGAGTACTTCTTTTCGTGGTTGCCACTGGAAACGGTGGTAGGGCGTAAGCTCACTCGTGGCGGGCTTTTTAGTTGGCCGCGTAAACCCAAGTAAGGAGTTATATGTCGGCACCTACTAATAAGACCAGTCCACTTACCACCATCGTTATTGCGCTGGTTACTTCCGCTATTTTTGGTTATTTCAATATCCTGTTCAGGAGTAAGGCGCACTACTCCGATATACTCGCTAATGTGAGCATTTGCATTGGTGTGTTGATGTTTGGGACCGCATTGTTTTGTGGTGCGAGCATAATTGTGTCCGCACTACGCAAGCGTGGCGTGAGTGTCGCTATGCCCGCAATTTACATCAGTAGTGCAGTTATGGTTATGCTCGCAGGAAGTGTGTACTGGTTTGCTATTCGACCAGACCAAATTAACAAACACTGTTCAGCGAAAGCGCTCAGCTACGCGACACAGCGAACGAACAGCGACCAAAACGAAGCGTACCTAACTGCGTTTGATGTTTGCCGGCATAACAACGGAATCTAAAAAGAGCCCGGCGTTCCGGGCTCTTTTGCTGCTTCTGGCGTTAACTGTGGTGCCGTGCCAAGGTAAGCAAGTTATCTTTGAGCGTGCCGTCTGCGCGCGTTTGGATCCAGCGAACACTCGGGTCGTTTGTGAAGTGATAGGCGTATACATAAACTGTAGCGCCACCTTCACTTACATAAACCGTTCCCGGATTATCTGCCACATAGTCGTGTGCTTCATCGCGATTCCAGGTGCCACGATTGCCCCGATCATCTTCCCACCAAAACTTTCCCAGGTGAGAATGGTGACTTTTACCATTGTTTGCTGCAAACGCAGCATCATAAATACGTTTCATATATTGCCTCTTATGGTTTGAATGGTCGATTTAAACATTTGTTGTGGTAATCGGCCTAAACCCACAGTAAGCAATACTATGTAGGTTCTGTCATAACTCGTACCCTTCCGTATATCCCCCGTATTGACGGGAACTAAATGGTGTTTTAAGATACGAGTACACGCTTGATTGGAAAATTTTACGTGTACCGGGCACTGTTAGCGCAGTGCCTTTTTCCATATCTAAGCCTAGTATACATCATTTTGCGTGTGTTACAATATGATCATGAAACTTGCTTTACTTGCCCAAACTTTGGAAGATATTCGTCACATTGAAAGCGCTACAGAATGCTGGTATGCACGCGAACTTTACCCGCTACTTGGCTATAAGGCATGGCGAAATTTCCTACCAGTAATTGAACGCTCGATGGTTTCTTGTGCTGAAAGCGGTAACCGTGTAGAGGATCATTTTGCGCGCGCCCGCAAAATGATCGACATCGGCAAAGGTGGTAAGCGTGAAGTTGATGACTTTAATCTAAGCCGTTATGCCTGTTATCTTATTGCGCAAAACGGCGATCCGCGAATTCCAGAAATTGCTTTTGCGCAGATGTACTTTGCTTTACAAACCAGAAAGCAAGAGCTGCTCGAGCAAAGTGCCGAAGAAATTGAAAGGATCATTTCTCGCAGACAGTTGAGTGAGACTGAAAAAGAACTTGTTGCAGAAATCTATACACGAGGCGTAACGGCAGCAACTGACATTGCCGCAATTAAAGGATCGGGTGACAAGATACTTTTTGGAGGGCTCAGTACACGTAAAGTTAAGCGTAAGATGGGCGTAGCAGATACACGAAAACCGCTTGCGGATGTGCTCCCAAGTGTTACCCTCAAAGCAAAAGACCTTGCTGCAGAAATGACCACTATCAATGCTAGGCAGAAAGATCTCTATGGCAAAGATGCAATTAAAACAGAGCATGAAGAGAACAACGCGGGTCTTCGTCAGACCCTTGTAGGTCGAGGCATTCGCCCAGAAGACCTACCCCCGGCTGAGGATATTAAAAAGATTGAGAGCCGGCACCGACAGCAGCAAAAGTTGCTTGAGCAGCAGTATAAGAAAAATCAGAATAAGGAATAGCAGACCATGACAACTGACAATTGGATCACGCTCACTGGGGTCATAGTATCTCTACTAGGTGGCGGCATCTCTGGCTATTTTATAAAGTATTTCCTGGACAAGCGGCAGGAATTTAGCACAAAAAACGCTGAAGTGATGCGAGCTGCATATTCCGAGCTCATTGCACTGATGCTCGCAGTTATATCACAACAAAAGCTAGGTCAAATGAGTGATAAAGTAATGGTCACGAAACTCAATTCTTTTTACGAGAAATACATCCTCTATGCGTCACCAGAAGTTATTAACAGCTTTGGGGATTTCATGCAGTTTCTTTACACCTCAGAAGGAGAGCAAGACCCTAAACAAAATATCATCAACATTACAAAAGTTTTTAAGTGTATGCGAGAAGATCTACACCTTTCAAACGAGAACTTAGGCGAGAACGCTGAACGGCTCTTTAGAGCAAGGCTGAATGACTACAAGGACTACTTCGCCGAATAGAAGCTAGATCTTTAGGCGATAATACAATCCTGTTGCAGAGTCGTAAAAAGATACCTTACCCGTCTTTTCTGCAACACCGTGGAAGTTCATTGACTGGCCACGACCCGTTCCGGTAAATGTTACTTCGTCAGATTCCTCCTTCATGACTACTTTGATGCTATTGCCTGCATCATCCAAGAGATTGAGTATCGTCTCTTTACCAGTTGTTGTTCCTGTACCTTTAAGATATAGGGAGTCGGAATAATCCTGCACACGTATGGCATCTTTTTTTACTGTACCATTGAAGTTAAAATACGAAACTTCCTGATAGTCATAGAGGGTGTTGCTCTCAACATCTGCAGTTAACCTAGCTATGACATAAGCTAGTATTCGTCGCATTTGTGGCTTCATATACCCTCCTTATTCTTTATTATGCTGGATTGCCTTAAGCGATTCCATAATTTCGTCAATTCTACGGCACAGTTCGATCAATTCAATGTGCTTAGTGGTCATCTTTGACGCTTGGTCACCGGCTACAATGGCGGTGGTGAGCGGTTGCGTCTCATCTACAATGATTGCTTTTACATCTAATGCGTATAAGTTGAGGTCCGCAATAATGTCAATCAGTTTTGCCTGTTCATCTGCGTCATCCAAAACGGTCGTATCATTACGAAAATTGTTGAGTGGGCGGACAGCTTCTTCAAGAAGATTGGTATCTCTCTGAATCTGTTGGTAGGTGCCACCATTTTCATAAGAATGTCGCATTTTGTCCAGTATCTTTCTGATCGCCGCCAGCTGAAGTTTTCCGTACATCGCATAGCGACGTTGGGCCTTTCGATCTTTAACATTGTTCTTCCACCATTCCACAATAAGTGTGGCGGCAAATGTCAAAAGTGAACCTAGAAAAATCAGAAACACGCTCATTCGAGCCTACCCATCTCCCACGCCATTATTTTAAGCCTCTAGGTTGATTATATCCTGCTGTCATGCAACTTAGCAATCGAAACCATTGGAGCGTTCAAAACGCGCCACGCTATACATAATTAGTGGTGCTAATACCGGTAAGACTCCGGTTGTGTAATGCTCTGCGCCTCAGCCAAGGCGCGTGCCCAACCAGTTGACGGATTGTCGATGAACCACGTCGCCAGATCTGCTATAATCTGTTCAAAGGTTGTCGCAACAGCGCCACCAAAATAAAATACCCACATTTGCTGGGTATTTTATTTTGGTGGGGGCGGATGGGCTACATCTTGCTCATATGTTCACCAAGACGTTGCATCTGGTGAGTTAAGTGGAGTTTGCTAAAATCGCGAGCCAGCACCATATCTAATAGGTAGTTCGCCAGCATATGCACTCCGTTGATAACCAATATTGCTGGTGCCACAATAGCCACTGTTCCTGGATAATACACCTCAAACAAGAGCGCCAAAATAATTGCCGTAATACCGTTTTGTTGCGCAAAGGCAATGTGCAGACGATCACGCATTCCCAGGCTACGCGTTAATAACATCCCGACAACAATCTGAGAGCTATAGGCCGCGATGCCCAATACCAAGCCTTTTCCGATATCCATTCCTCCAGCCACCAAGATGCCGAGCAAAATAGCAGCAATACCGAGCGCCCAATACACTACTCTATCAAGGAACTCTTGAATAGGTGGGCGCATAAATAAGCCCAGTAATGCTACACCCAACATCCAAAAGAAATACACCGCCACAGATAATGCCCCAGCCAGCACGGCATACATGCCGAGCGCAACAAGCCCCATAACAACATAATTGCTGCTTTTACTGTGCCGCTTTAGCAGTCGCCACAAAACGAACACACCAAAGGCAAATGCTACATTAATACCCGTTTCTAGCAAATATCCCACGACGCCGGTTTCCTGCATGGTTCCCCGAATAGGCTGCCACGTCACACCCGTGGTTGCCGCAATAACCGCAGGTGCATATAGCGACAATATTACCGTCATGGGGTCATCAAAAGCCGCCCACGCTCGCAATATAGTTTGCGCTTTTGGCGACATTCGATTGTTCGACGTCAGCGCCACCGTAGATAACGGATCAATCTGCGCAACAATGATACCAAAAATAAACCCTACAGCACTGTGCAGCACCAACGACAATACTGTGCCAATAAGCAACGCCTTCAGAAACACACCTATAGTGACAGCGCGAATAATGAGGCCTACGTGGGCACGAGCTTCCTTAATAGAGATACCGTATGTGCTGCTATATAATCCGGCTGCCAGCAAGATAGCAACGGCAATCAAATACCACTGCTGGTCACGTACGCCAGTTATGCCGAAAATCCAAGAAAGGACTAGACCGCCCAGAATAAAAACATACAGGTACATTGCGGATTTCATTATGGCACAGTGTGCCAGTAGCGCAAACTAGTTCGTGGCATCTCGCTTAAGGAACACAATCCAGGTCGCAAGCCAAAGCACAGCCAGATAAATTCCAAAGGTTAGTGCGCCAGCAGCTGGAGACAAAGCAGCATGGCCAGTTGCCGTACTGCTAGAACCAGTAATCACAGGGTCTAACGCGGTAAATGGTAGATATTTAGCGTTGTCCTTGAGCAGCATCGACAGTAGTGGCTCAACGGTAGATGGCACCAAAAACAGCGTCACAATGATGGCTACAATCTGGCGGAACAGTACTGCCAACACCAAACCAATCATGGCATAGAACCAGCCGAACAACAGGCAGCGCCACAGTAGTTGCACAACTTGGAAGTGCTGCGGTTCTGGGTGATGCCCAGCAGTTAGCGCGCCAAAGTACTGCATGATAGCACCGAACAAAGCAGTAATTACTACGACGACTACGGCAAACACGGTGGAAACCACAATCTTGCTTAGCAGTGTTCGCGTACGGCTGCCAGAGCTAGTCAGCGTGTACATAATGGTGCTGTAGCGGTATTCGTGACCCATCTGTAAAGCTGTCACGATGGCGATAAACATACCAATAGTGTTAACCCAGGTAAAAATGCCGTGGTCCAAAAAGAACTTGTCTAAATATTGCACGTTGTCGCGGTAGCCCGATACATAAAAGGCAATGAAGCCGATCAAAGCCAGAGCTAGCGAGATCACCAAATAGGTGGATCGCACAGATAGCAGTTTGCGAAAATCGCTTTTCAGTGAAGCTAACATTATTTTTCCTCCTTGGCAGTAGTGCGCGCTTGGTATTCTTCGGTACCCGAGGTTAATTCCAAGAATGCTTCTTCCAACGATGCAGATTTGTTGGTCAATTCCAAAACGGTCAGGCCGGCGTCGAACGCCAAGTGACCAATTTGATCTGTTTTAGCTCCCTGCACAGCTAAGCCCGCATCTTGCTCAGTAAAGGTTAGGTTGGCCTTTTTGAGCGCAGTCTGTAATTTGCCTTGACTAGTGGTACGAACAAACACGCTCGAATGCGTGCTGCCATCGATAATCGACTGCATTGAGGTGTTAGCAATAAGCTTACCACGACCAATGACGACCAAATCGTCGGCCATCTGTGACATTTCGCTCAGCAAGTGACTCGAGATAAACACAGCGTTGCCTTGGTCGGCATAATCCTTGATAAACTGGCGCAACCAAGCAATACCTTCGGGATCTAAGCCATTGGCAGGCTCGTCCAAAATCAGGTATTTTGGTTTATCCAAAATAGCGGCTGCAATACCCAAGCGCTGCGCCATGCCTAAACTAAATTTGCCTGGGCCCTTGCCGGCAACCTCAGTAAGGCCTACGATGTCTAGCACTTCATCCACGCGACTATCCGGCACGCCGCCAGCTGCTGCCAATACACGTAAGTGATTTTCAGCGGTACGCGTTGGGTGAAAAGCTTTAGCCTCTAACAAAATGCCCACCATGCTGGCTGGGCGCGAATAGTCGTACAAGCGCTTGCCGTCAAACATAGTTTGGCCCGAACCCGTGTCCAAGCCCAGCATTAAGCGCATGGTTGTTGATTTACCCGCACCGTTTGGCCCCAGAAAACCGGTTACCCGACCTGTTTGTATTTCAAATGAAATGTCGTCTACTGCTACCTTTTTGCGATAGCGCTTAGACAGATGTTCTGCTTTAATCATATCCCCAGTATATACTAGGCAGCTTCGAGTATGCGTAAGATTTCTGCGCTACTAGTGGTATTCATCAATTGTTCGCGCAGCTCTTTGGCGCCATCAAAATGGTTGATGTATACTTTGCAGAACTTGTTGAGCGTCACAATTGCGCGATCTGCATCTGTCCAGGTTTGCTGGAATAGTTCCACATGTTTTTTGAACAATGCGATTCGTTGTGCACGAGTAAAATCGAGCCAGGGGCTTTTAGCAGCGAAGGCATACGGGTCATGGAAAATACCACGGCCAATCATAATACCATCCAAGTCGTACTGCTTGGCCAATGCCTCACCCTGTTCGCGATTCTGCACATCGCCATTGCCCACCAGAATCGTTTGCGGCGCCAATTTGTCGCGTAGCTCCCGAATCTGACCAATCAGATCCCAGTGTGCTGGCACGGCGCTCATTTCGCGCTGCGTGCGACCATGCACCGTGAGCATATCAAGGTTTTGTTGCAGCAAAAATTCGTGCCAAGTTAGGTCAACCTGACGAAAACCAAGGCGCGTTTTAACGCTTACGGGCACTTTGCCAGCAGCGCCTTCTTGCGTTGCTTTAATAATTTCCAACGCCAGCGGGCGGTTCTCGATCAAAGCGCTGCAGCAGCCGTTTTTGATCACAGGCTTAGCTGGGCATCCCATATTAATGTCGATACCGTCAAAGCCCATCTCTACAAGTTCCTGCGCAGTTTTGTAGTATTTTTGAGGGTCTTTACCCCAAATCTGCGCTATAATCGGATGCTCGCCGTTGGCCTTTTTGAGCTTTTTCATTAGATGTGGACGACCCGGGCTTTGCAGACCATCAACATTTACAAACTCTGTAAAAAACAGGTCCGGAGCAGCAGTTTCAGCAATAATCTGACGGAATACCGTATCGGTAACGTCGTCCATTGGTGCCAAGACAAAAAATGGTCGTGGTAATTCAGCAAGCATGTTCATAGTAATTAACTATATTATGCCACAATTATCCCAAAAATGGAATCTATTCCCAGCGGAACGTACGGAACGCAATAGCGTATACTACGACGCCCCATAGCGCTACGAGACCCAGCTGAGGAGCAACGTCAATCAGCGTTTTGCCTTCGGTGGCAATCAGGCGAATACCATCAATAACGGGCGACAATGGAATAAAGTTAGTAACATTCTGTAGCCACTCTGGCATAAGGAATCGGGGAAAGAATGTACCGCTCAGGAACATCATTGGGAAAACCACAATGTTTGCCAGTGGAGCTGCCTGACGTTCGTTCTTGGCCCAGCCACCAATAGCCAAACCAATACCCAAGATCATCACAATGCCCAAGCCCAAGAAGATACCGAGCGAGAAGACGTCGCCAACCAGTTTTAGGTGGAAAACACTAATTGCAACGCCAAACTGAACCACCATGGTAAGCAAACCGATAACCAGCTGCGAAACCATAGTTGCCAAGAAGTATTGCCAAACACGAAGTGGCGTCGTGTGCAAACGGCGCAGAATTCCCTGTTTTTTCAGTTCTGGAAAGACATTAATGGGGCCAAAAATACCGATACCCATAATCGAGAAGCCCAACAACCCGGCAAAGGTGTAGTCGAACGATGACAAGCTGTGTGTATTAGATTGCTCAGAACTTACGGTAAATGGCATTTTGGTGTTCACAAACTGGCTATTCACGCCTTTGAATTCAGCGTCCAAAATTGAGGCGAGCGCAGCCCCAGCTTGCTCGTTATTTTGGGTATAAATCACTTGCGCATTACCAGATGGATACTTGGCATTGCCTTTTACGGTGCCGAAGTCCTTTGGCAGCACAATTGCCGCGTCAAGTTGGCCGTGAGACATGCTATCGTTCGCTTTGCTTAGCGACGTAATGTTGTCATCGATCTTGAACAAACTGTTCTTTTTGGATTCTTTTACAAAGTTCTTGGCTACAGACGACTGTGATTCGTTGATAATTGCCACCTTAAACGAGGTGCCGCTGTTTTTGCCAAAAATACCGCCAAACACAAACAGGAAAATCAGCGGAAATGCCACCGTGAAGAAGATGGCGGTTTTATCGCGGAAAAAGCGACGGGTGTTGATTTTTACAAAAATACCAACGGTAAATAGTTTACGTTTCATGCCGTTCATATTAACCTCGCAGCTCCTTGCCAGTTAAGTCAATAAATACGTCTTCAAGGTTAGCCTGTTCAACGTGTTGTTTCTTGGTAAAGCCGCGCTTCAGCAATGCCTTGATCAGATTCTGCGGTGTATCGAGCGCAATAATGTTGCCGTTGTCCATCACAGCAATACGGTCGCACAAAACTTCGGCTTCATCCATGTAGTGCGTGGTCAAAATAACGCTAATGCCGCGATCACGAACTTCTTGTACCAATTCCCAGAGGTGGCGGCGCGCTTGAGGGTCCAAACCAGTGGTTGGTTCGTCCATAAAGAACACTTTTGGGCTGTGCACCAACGCTGCGGCAATGCTAAAGCGCTGCTTCTGGCCACCGCTCAGGTTTTCTACATAACTGTCGGCTTTTTCTAACAGATTTACGTCTTTTAGGAATTTTTTAACATCTACTTTTTCGCCGTAGGCTGAGGCAAACATCTCGATTAGTTCAGATAGCTTGGTTTTGTCTTGAAAAGCCGGGCTTTGTGGCTGCACACCGATCATTGAACGGATTTCGTAAGGATGAGAAGCAACGTCAACACCGTCAATGCTCACCTTACCACCGTCGATCGGTCGTAATGCTTCCATCATTTCGAGCGTGGTAGTCTTGCCGGCACCATTCGGGCCTAAAATACCAAAGATTTCGCCTTTTTTGACTTCAAAGTTGATGCCGTTTACAACTTTTACGTCGTTATAGGACTTTTGTAGGTCTTTAACTTTAAGAATAGTTTTTTGCATACGTACTAGTATAGCACTGTTTGAAAGAGGTTGAGAGGGCTTGGCAATCAAAAGCACCTTGGAGATAGACACGCCAAGGTGCTTTTGGAAATGGAACTATTTGCTGCGCTTGACGGTAAGGAAACCGTTGCGTGGGTTTTCGTTTACTTCGTATCCTGCAGGAAGGTCGGTTGCTTCTGGGCGCTCGTCCTTGCTGAAGTAGTAGATAGTCTGTTCTTTACCACCGCGGAGTACAACTTTCTTTGAGTTGAGGTAGTAGGTAACGCCCTTTGAGTTTGTGTGCTTGTATGCCATTTCTAGTTTTTCCCTCTCTTATGGATTAGTAATGGTATCCCTACCATACCCCGTTGTTTTTTCTTTTGTCAACAGTTTTTCTCGGGGACAGTTGCAAAGTACCGAGTGTTTGTATTACACTTATGGCTATAATCACTCAATAAATTGGGCGGGGGAAATTAATGGATTTTCTAAATCGTAATAATGGCCAAAACGGTCAACCAGGGCAACCAAACCGCGCTGCAACGCAGGCTCCACATGGTCCTTCAATGTCAGACATGGCTAATCATAGTGCTGGGGGCAATATGCCGCCACAGCCGCATCACAATCACGACGATCACCACGAAAAACACGGTGGCTATTGGAGTAGGGTTCCAGGCTGGTTGCGTTTTGCAAACGTCATTTTGCTCTTTTCGGTTACTATTCTGGCATTAGCGATTGCGATACTACTTCGCAGCAGCAATCCAAACGAAGGTCAGTACGTTTTGGACGACAAATACCAGGCAGTATTCCTGAACAACGGCCAGGTTTACTTTGGTAAGGTAACAACTTCTACGTCACGTTACTACAACCTGCAGAACGTGTTCTACCTCAGTTCAAACAGCTCAAGTTCTGACTCAAAGAGCACCACCAGCACATCAAGCAACAACTTCACGCTGGTAAAACTGGGATGTGAGTTGCACGGTCCATATGATCAAATGATCATTAACCGTGACCAAGTCACTTTCTGGGAAAACCTGAAAGACAGCAGCACTGTCGTAAAGACAATCAAAGAATGGGTTAAGCAGAATCCAAACGGCCAGCAATGTAGCACTACTACAGGTAGCTCAAGCCAAAGTTCTGACACTGGCAGCGCCGCACAAAACGCTTCTGGCAGCACGAGCGGCACCAGCACTACTGGTACAACAACCGGTACTAGTTCGACCACCAACACCAGCGGCCGATAATAAGCAGTCTTAAACTAAAATAGTCCGGCAAAACCCGGGCTATTTTAGTGTATGCTGGACAGATCATGAATCACAAACCACTACTAGTATTGGTAAGCGGCGCGGCAGGATCAGGAAAAACAACCTTTGCCACACAACTTGCCAAACATATGAACTTGTTCCATGTTGAGCGCGATCGAGCTTTTGAATCGATGCGTTTTACCTTTGCAGATATGCCCTTTAATCGTGAACAAGATGGTATCCCGGCTTTTTACGGCTTTATTAGCGATGCCCTCAAAGCAAATATCAGTCTTGTGGTAGACGCCACATTATATAAAGGCAAGTCGGAACAAGATCTTCGACCCCTTACCCAGCAAGCGCACACAGTACTGGTGCACTGTCGCGCAGAAAACGAGCATCAGCGTTTTTACGACCGAGAGACGGCCAAAGATGGCGATACAAGTTGGGTAGAGCCATTCATGGAGCATATTCGTAACATCTATCCCCTAACGGTTGATCCGCTAGATCTTGGATGTCCACGTATTGAAGTCAACACAACGGATGTCTACCAGCCAGCTGTGACCGAAGTTGCAACCATGATTACGCAGCACCTAGAAGCGTTGCGTCAAAAGCAACCTACTTTGTAAGACGTGGGAAGACGAACGCTAGCAGCACCCGGATAATCAGCAACAGGCCCAAGAACGCAGCGAGCACTAGTGACCAGCCAGCAAAATCGGGTGACCACGTGGGCGACGCAAAGTTAAACTTGTACATACTGTCTGGAATTGTCGCCGCCTTGACGCCCCCATGCGCCGTCACATAGGCCTCGATACATGGCACGCGGTTACGCCCCGAAAAGTCCGTTGGGTTCTGCGCTTCACACTCCTTTTGCGCAGTGGTATATAGATCAGAATTGGCCGTAGCAGCTTGCGCGTCGGCAGCATCTTTAAGCCGCTGATAAGTATATTTGAGCTGGATTGGTGGGTAAACCGACGTGTTTGTAGCCAGGTTGGTGTTCATGTGCGACGTTACATATGACTGCAGCTTTTGCAGCGCAGTAACCACATCACCGTTGTTTTGATCAGCGGTATATACTGCTTCGCGCAGCTTACCCATTGATTGGTTATTGTGGCGCAACGCAAAACCGCTGACTGTTAGCATCACCAGGGTGGCGACCAACAAGTACCAAATTTTGACGGGCTTAATATAATGATTCCAGAAATGATGCCAGTATTTTTTATCCATAGTTGTAACCGTGTAAACGTAGGCTTTTTACAGTGTAGCACATCAGGCGTGGTACACTGAGTGTATGCATATTTTCTTCTCTGGAATCGGTGGCACGGCCATCGGTCCGCTCGCCCTTATTGCTAAACAGGCGGGCTATACCGTTTCTGGCTCCGACAAACAAGATTCGCAATACATCGCATATTTACGTAAGCACGGCATTACTGACATTCACATTGGTCAGGAGCGTGAGCAAATCGCCGCTACACACAGCAAAGACCCTATTGATTGGTACGTCTATTCGTCGGCAGTTGCAATCGAGAATCCGCACGCACCTGAACTGGAATTTTGTCGTGAGCAACAGATTCGCATGAGCAAACGTGACGAGCTTTTGAACCAAATCTTATCTGATAAAAACCTACAGCTGGTAGCCGTTGCCGGCACGCACGGTAAAACCACCACAACCGCCATGGTAATTTGGCTGTTCCAGCAGCTGAACATCCCTATTAGCTACTCGGTGGGTGCCAAAATTAGCTTTGGCGATATGGGTACGTTTCAGCCAGGCTCGCAGTATTTTGTATACGAATGTGACGAATTCGATCGCAACTTCTTGGCCTTCAAGCCGCACATTAGTCTGATCACTGGCGTTACCTGGGACCACCACGAAGTCTTTCCGACTCGCGAAGATTACCAGCAAGCCTTTGTGGAATTTATTTCGCAAAGCAAAAGTACCGTATTGTGGCAAGAAGATGACGAATATTTGGGCCTGAATTCCAGCGAAAGCACGAGTACGTTACATGTTGAGCAAAGCGATAATCCAGCAATTTCTGCGCTGTCATTGCTCGGTAAATATAATCGCTTAGATGCCTGGCTGGCCATGCAAACCGTACACCGCCTAACAGATACACCTTTGGAAGATTTGATCGCTATCATGAATCGCTTCCCTGGCCTGCAGCGTCGCATGGAATTACTGGCGCCAAACTTGTACAGCGATTACGCGCACACGCCCGAAAAAATTCGCGGTGCCATGAGCGCGGCAATGGAGCAAGCCGAGCTGCACAACCAAGAGCTTATTGTGCTATACGAACCACTGACCAATCGTCGCCAATACTTTATGATGGACGATTACGGCGACTGTTTTGCAGGTGCTAACAAAGTGTATTGGCTACCCAGCTACTTAGCCCGTGAAGACCCCGAACAACCCGTACTGGAACCATCCGAACTTATTATGCATCTTTCTGACCCAGCAATTGCTCAACCCGCGCAAAAAGATCAGCACCTGGTTGAAATCATTAAAAAACACCTTTCAGAAGGTGCAATGATTGTTGGTATGGCCGGTGGTGGCGGTGGCAGCCTAGACGAATGGCTCCGCAAAAACTTTGCCAAATCTAGCTAAACAACGAACGACCAAAATACAAAACCATAGCTAGGCCCAGGGCCAACCATAGCCACGGGCTTTTAAAGACGTTGCGAGCATGATGCGTTACCGCTGGCAATAAATGCTGTGGATCAACCGGCGCTGGCGAACCCTGCGGCAGCATTGGTTCTTGCATTTGGGGCAATTGCGGTGCAAATGACGGATTTACCGCGCCATTCAAATGAGGCTGAGCCGAAGACTGCGGCATAGTGTATTGCGGTTGTGTCGGCTGAGTTTGAGGCTGAGGCTGCAGTGGCTCTACCAAGGCGGAAGGCTCTGGTTGATCGATCGGTTGTGGCTGTGCAGCAGGACGCGGGTGCGTCATAGTCGAATAAATAGGGTTGCTTGCCGTAAATTGATTTTCGGGAACTTGCGGCACCGGAACCACAGGGGCTGTGGCCGGTTGCACAGTTGCGTCAGTTTGCTGTGGAACCTGGCCTGGCTGCTGCAGTAAGTGCGCCGGCACCACGCCGCCATTTTCTTTAGCCTGCTCTTTGTAGAATTCCTGACCATATTGCTGCTCTACCACGTGGCCCATTTTGTTCAGGCTAATTCGATGCCATGCGCTACGCTGCACGTGATCTACGTGTTGGTCTTCTTTAGAGCTGCCAGACTCACCATTCAGGATAATTTGGCCTGCTGCATGCGGAACTTCAGGATGTTTGGCAACAGCCCCAGCGTCACCTTCAAGGCTCTCAGGCATACCAAACTGGTAGGGACGACGCGGCTGTTCCATATATTTCTTTTATAAACTTAATCACATTTAAGGTTAAAAAGCAACTGTTGCTGCAATTTTCTCATCTGTTATCGCCTTGACCTTTAATAACATTACGCTCTTTTCGGCTAGCAAGTTTTGCTAAATTCTGGTCAACAATGTCGTCCAAGTTCAAGCCAAGTTCGTGTGCAAATACAGCGATATACCATAGTACGTCACCTAATTCTTTGCTCAGTTCTTGCTTGTCTTCATCTGTTACGATACCGCCGCGGTACGCTACGATCTTCTTCCACTTTTCAATAACCTCGCCGGCCTCGCCTGCAATACCCATGGCAAAAATAGACTTGTCCATCTCGGGGTTATCGTGGTGCACTGCGGTGGTCAATGCCTGCTGTTGATAGTCGTTAAATGATGCCATTATTTCTCCTTGATCTGTACTGCACCTTGTCGCAGGATGGTCAATTTTCCGTTATTATATTGAGCAATTGTTGAAGGCTGTCGGTCGCCAATATATCCGCCGTCCACGTAAAAGTCTACGTGCTCACCAAAATAGGCCTGCGCTTCGGCGATATCTTGCGCTGGAGGTTCACCCGGCAAGTTGGCGCTACTGGTCATAAGCGGACCTGTTTGCCGCAAGAGCATCTGCAAGGATTCGTCAGCCACTACACGGAATGGACTTTCGCCCATACCTTGGTGCAAATGCTCCAGATCGTTACCGAGCGGCATGACAATACTCAGCGACGCCGGCCAATATTTGGCAACGTTATGTACCATTTCAGCGTCAATACCCAATTCGATAAGCTGTTCGGCAGTAGCAGCGATGGTGGTGCCTGGCTTCTTCTCGCGGTGCTTAAGCGCGTACAACCTTTCGACGGCCGTCGGACTTGCTGCGCGAGCCACCACGCCATAGAGCGTATCCGTTGGCAGTACACCAATAGCGTCAGATTTCAGCAACGCCACTAGCTCTGGATCATGTAATGAATGAAAGATTTGCACGTAACACTCCCGTGATTATGAATTGAGGTATACCAAAATAGCGAGGGCCGACAGAACTATCATGCCCAAAACAACAGCGGTAATTGCACCGGCGGGGCCGCGGGGCTTTGGCGGTGCAGTGTGCGCAGCAGCTTTCTGCTTCTGCTCTGACTTTGGTGTTGGTGTTATATCTTTTTGAGCTTCAGTGCTCGCTTTGTCATCATCGCTAAGTGGCGGTGCAGTGTGCACCGTCAAAGAGTCGTTGCTTTCGCCAGGTGCGGATTCTGCCGCGTCGGAAGGCGGAAGCACGGGAGCGGCAGCAGCCGGTTTGGGCGGCATCACATCCATAACTGGTTTAGTAGGTGTTGATTGTTCCATGTAACCTTCAAATTGTATCACGATGCCGTGCCTAAATGATACCGACTATCGTCCTCAAAAATCATACGTTCGCGCACCAAATCCGTCAGCACAACAGACAGCCTATCATCAGGTATAAGCTTGGTTAAATCGCGTGCCGTTTGTGGGCCTTCAGCCAAAGCGCGTAGTACTTGCCCACGCACTTGACGCTTAGATCCCTCAAACGCAGATTGCTTTGCATAGGTTTTACTTTTGCGGCTCACGTTGCCCACCGTTTGCTTCAAAAACGTTCCGTAATCCATCAGCGCCCAATACCATTCGCGAGGAGATCGTAACGGCCCAAGATTATCTAACGCTTGGGTAATATACGGCAGGAGTGCTGCATCCGAGACATCAGCATCATCAGCAAAAAAGTGATGAATAAACACGGTACGAATGTTGGTTTCGACAAACACTTCTGCTGTGTTAAAAGCGTACGCAGCAATTGCCCCAGCCGTGTTCTTACCAACGCCCGGCAGCGCCACCAAATCTGCGGCTGCATGCGGAAACGCACCTTCGCAATTGGTTTGCACATACTGCGCAGCTTGCCACAAAAACTTGGCCCGCCGGTTATATCCCAGTCCGCTCCACGCCTGCAGAACATCTGATAGCGGCGCCGCAGCCAAAGCAGAAACGGTTGGAAACAACTGCAAAAAATACTCGTATTTAGGAATCACCCGACCCACTTGCGTTTGCTGCAGCATAATCTCGGAAACCATAATTTTATAGGGGTCAAACGAGCCATCGGCATCCGGCTGACGCCATGGCAAATCGTGCCGACCGTGGGCATCATAATAATCCCATACGGTTTGAACAAAACGAGAAATGGTCATTAGTTGGCGGTGTTATAGGTACTTACAACGTCAGTGATCTTTTTAGCTGCTCCGCCCGAAGTTGATACGGCGTAGTCGGCGACTTCGCTGCTCGATACAACTCGGTACACCAGTACGCTATCGGTAAGCCAGCGAACCGGATATGCCATGCCAGACTGTGTTGCCAGCACCGTGTCGGTACCCCGTGAGTTGTTGTGCAAGGTTAAAGCTGTGCCGCTGCTTGCCTTCCCAATCCACACGCTTTGGTTGTTCGGGCCCTCTACGTAGGTACGATTTTGCGAGTCAGGCGCTGCAGTCGTTTCGACAGGTGTCGTGCCCACACCATACGAGAACCAGCCATCCGGCGTCTGCAACAGCACTTTGTCATAGGCAATTCGGAACGTTGACCAGACTTCTTTTTCCAGAATAGTGGCGCGGTTGGTACCGTCGGCATTGATTTGATAATAGTAGGCCTGCGCGGTTGGATCAGTGCTGGCAATAGCATAGTACACTTTGCCTTCTACTACTTGCACGCTATTAAACTGGTTGGCATGTGCCAATTCATAACGTTTGCTACTGGCATAGTCATACGCTACCAGTTTGTAACGGCCACTGTCTGTTGCCGAAGTGTTTTCGGCTCCCTCTTCAAAAATAATGGTTGTGCCGATCCAGTCTACTAATTGAATGTGGTCAGCGTGGCTGATAGTGGCATTGTCGCCGTCAGCAATATTAACCAGGGTTAAGCCACTCAGTCTGTAGCCGCCAGCGTCGGTTAAACCGTCACGTGTTGAAACATACGCTACTTTTTTACCAGTTGGGTCGGCCAGTACAGACAGGTTAGATGTTTCTGATCCAGTCCCTGCTAGCAACGTACTTCGTTCGCTTCCGTCTATATACATTGACACCAAGTCGTAGCGACCGTTTTGCTTGGCTACAAAAACGGTTTTAGCAGATGCGGGCAGCGCTACAGTCACTGGATTGCTTGGTGCGGCAGGTAATGTAACCGGTGTGGCGTGGTAGCCGCTAGCTGAGACCGACAGTTGCGCAGTTGCGGCTTCAATCTCGCTATCGAGCGTAATTGTTGCCTTACCCTGCTTGTCAGCTACAGCGGTAGCGCCAGTATCAGCAAACGAAACTTCAGCACCAGCAATTGGTTTACCGGTAATAAAATCAGTTACATTTACGGTGTAGCGCACGCCGGTCGAATCTAAAATGAAATTACCAAGCGGATTACTACCCCAACCAAGCGTCACGTTTTGCTTGACGGTAGCAAATGCCACACGCTGAATGATCAACTGTTGCGGCCCCAATTTTAGTCCAGTCACTTTGGCTATACCCTGGCTGTTGGTGGTGGATTTTTTGCCGCCAATTGCTACGGTCACATTTTTGAGTGGCAAACGAGTGCCGTTGTCGTACACCGTTACCGACGTACTCGCACGAACACCAGCCTTATTGAGCACGTAATAACGCGCTACTGGCGTAATTGCCACCCCTGTAATTGTGCCCAAAATGAGCAAAATCGTAATCCAACGTGCCCATTTATTACGCCACCAAGCAGCAAAAAAGTGACCAATTGAACCCCAAAATCCGCGCTTCCCGGGAACCGGTGGCTGGGCCGTGTTGTCCTGTGTGGCAAGCAATTCGTCGGCCTCTTCTTTCACAATTTCATCAACTGCTTCGTCGGTTTCGTTGTCTTCTAGTGGATCGTCTTTGGGCGTTTCAGACTCGGGAACCGGAGCAGCTTCGGGCGCATCCGTTGGCTGTTCAATAGTGTCTGCTGCAGCTTTTTTGGTATCTTCAGCAGTTTGTGGCGCGGCAGCATGCAACGCCTCTAGCTCTTTGGCAAGTTTAGGTGGCAAATGTGGTGCGGACGACGGCTCTCCCCCGAGAGCGTCAGTTTCTTTTTTGGTCATAGTACGTTTATTGTAGCAGTCTTGCGGCAGCTCAGCTAGATCAAAGCCTTGTTGATTATTGGATGTGCAAACTGGTCAGCATGGTAGTCAACGACTTGCTAAAGCTGTCGTCGTCCCACATGGTTGCTGGAATACTAATTGGAGTAGCAGTGGCGCATTTTTCGTCCGCGCACTTTATGAACGTGATCATAAGGAGCGGGTCGATACCCGAAAGGTCCGATTTGGAAATTGTTTGTAGCTTTTGATAGCCGTAATCACCAGTGACCGCAACAGCATCGAGTGCTCCTTTGGTAGTTGTGGAATTGTACTGCAAAAAGCTGATGTAGGTTGCTGCGCGTTGGGTGCTACTTGGGTTACTGTAGTTGGATTTTTCCGAGTCACGAACCGCAACAGCGTCGCCACTAGCAAAGGCAGTCAGATTTTGGCCTTTTGGTGCAATAGTGAGCACAATTTTGCCCTTGGTGGTTTGACCGTCGGCCGTTTTTATATCTTGTAGTGGCGAAGTAGCAGTAACAACTTTGTTGCCGGTTGCTTCGTTGACTGTCCAGGTTTCGGGATACGCAAACGTAAGTCCTAACGCAGTGGATTCGTAGGTTTTAGCAGCAACAGTGGCGCCCTCGGTAGTCTTGGTGGTGGTTGGCATAGTGGTTTTTTGCACAGTTGTAGGCGCCGCTTCTTTGGCTAGAAACTTGCTATAACCCCAGTAACCACCCACACCGATCACAATAATAAGCAACACCAAAACCACCCATTTGCCTCGGCTGGGCTTTTTGGGTGGTACAATTTGGCGCAAATAGTGCAGCCGCTCTTGGTCGGCATCAATATCGCTGGTGTCTACTTTGAGCACCGAATTTCGCTTGGCAGGATCAGGCTGCATTGGTAGTTGCTGCCTAGGTTGCTGCGAATTTTGCTGTCGGTTTTTGCCGTCCATATATATAAGTATACGACGGTTTAGCTGTTCGTAAACTGAAAAGTTTACTGCCCGCTCGCGGAGTGTGTGTTATGGTGCCAAGCGGTTGATGTCGCGTGGGAACAGAACGGCTTCTTTGACGTTGCCCAAACCAATGGCTTTTTCGGTCAGACGGTCAATACCAAACCCAAAGCCACCGTGTGCTGGCAGGCCGTGTTTAAAGGCTGCGATGTACGGAGCAAAGGCCGGTGCGTTTACATCAACGCCGGCGTCCTTCATCTGTTGGATCAAATCTTCGTGGCGGTGCTCACGTTGTGGAACGGTTGAAATTTCAATGCCGCGGAACAGCAAGTCGCCCGAGCGAGCGGTGCCGTTTTCGCCCTTCATGTGGTAGAACTTCATTTTGCTTTCGGGCAGGCCAGTGGCAAAAACTGCCTCACAGCCGTCGTTCTTTTTGGCGTATTCGCAGATCCATTTTTCTTCTTCGGGCGTTAGGTCTAATTCGCCGGACATGTCTTTGCCGGTAGCCTTTTGGTACATTTCATGAATTTGAGCCATGGTATAGCGAGGGAATTCTGGCTTCAAAATCAGCTCTGGAGCGTTCAAGCTCTTAAGCTCGTCGGCGTGCTCGCTGTACAGGCGAGTCAGCACGTTGAATACCAATTCCTGCAGCAGCGCCAGTACATCGTTGTGGTCCTTGATAAAACCGAACTCGACGTCCAACATGGTCACTTCTGACAGGTGCCGGGTAGTAGCCGACAGTTCAGCGCGGAAGGCCGGACCGATCTCGAACACGCGTTCAAATACACCAACCATGATCTGCTTGTAAAGCTGCGGGCTCTGCGCCAGCGTTGCCTCTTTGCCAAAGTAATCCAGCTTGAACACGGCAGCACCACCTTCGGCGTCACCTGCTACAATTTTTGGCGTGTTGATTTCGGTAAAGTCTTGGCTGTACAGGAATTCGCGGATGTAGCGCAAAATTTCAGAGCGAATCATGAAGATTTTGGTTTCCTGCAAGTTGCGCAAGCCAATTGAGCGGTGCTCAAATAATGTGTCTAGGTTTTCGGACTTGTGGCTCAGCGGTTTGTCGATTTCAATTGGTGGTTCTTCGGTAACTGGCACCATAACTTCCAGCTTGGCGTCGTGCAATTCGGCGCCGCCAGGAGCACGAGGTTCTTCTTTGGCCGTACCAGTTACGCGCAGCACGGTGCCAATTTGAAGCCCACGAAGCTTTTCAACTTCGTCTTTGTCTTTAATAACCACTTGCGTCAGGCCGCCACGGTCGCGGACGTTAATGAACGTCAGGCCGCCCAACAAACGCTTTTTGTGCAGCCAGCCCTCAATAGTTACTTCTTGGCCAATCAAGCCAACGATGTCTTTACTAATAGTTCGCATTTTGTCTCCTGTTCTGTAGTGAATCAGGCGTGATCACGGGTCGTAAGCAAACGGCGCTCGCCTGCTTTAGGCGCCGCTGCTGACCCGTAGATTCATATTAGACTGCTGGTTGATCATTTGACATCAGTATACCACCCCTGATGCAAAATAGCTACTTGGCTGCTTTGGTGGGTTCGTTGGTTTCGGCCACGGTTTCGCCGGCTTTTTTGTGCTTGGCGTGTTCTTTTTCGGCCTGATGTTGCGCAACGGCGCGCATGTCTTCGTATTGGTCAAATTCGTCGATAATTTTGTGGCCGATCACCTGTTCCAGAATGTCTTCAATGGTAATGATGCCCACAAATTCTTCAAAGTTGTTGATCACAATAAACAAGTGGCGCTTGGTTTTTAGGAACGCGTGCAGCGCTTGTTCTAGCGTGTAATCTTCGTGCACGTAGTACACTTTGCTGTCCATTAAGCCCTGAATATGACCACCTTTGCGCGCGTTCACCAAATCACGCAAAAACAGCGTGCCCACAATGTGGTCTTCGTCGTCACCTTCGTACACTGGAAAACGCGAATGGCCGCTGCCGTGCAGGTCGTCCATAATAATTGGACCAACGTCGTCGCTGGCTTTTACCATTTTTACGCCACGGCGAGGCACCATCACGTCACTGACTTGTTTTTGACTGTAGGTTAACGCGTGGCTCAAGAGCGATAATTCATCAGCAGAAAATCGGCTGTCGGTCTGCCCTTTTTGGCGTTCCAGCAGTTCCAACAAGTCTTCGCGCTCATACAAGCCAGTGTGCACTATTAGCGGGCGGTGACGCGCAATAAACGCACTCAAGCGCCCAATAACGGGCTGCAAATGAGCCAGCAGCCATGCCACTACCGGTGTTACAGCAACCACAACTCGCACGCCAATTTGCGTCACGTCGCCGTGCGGCATCCAGGCAAAGCCGTAACCCAGCACGATCACAATAAATACAAATGCCAAAAATGTGGGCACCACTTGCATGAGCACCACAAAACTAGCGGCCGCAGACAGCACGATAATTAGCCACAGCAGCAGCTCCAAACTCATACCGTAAGCAACAGATCGGTACAAAATTTTAGCCAAGTGATCACCGGAGCGAGCTTGGCGTTTTAACTCCTTAGGAGGAACAATGGCATAGGTTTTGCGGAGCGCGATGGCCAGTAGCGCGAGCGCAGCTAACAAGACGGCAATAATAAAACTAATCATAAGTACATCTTACGATTGCCTGCAGTTTTTTCAAAACGCATCTACAATCCACCGAGGTTCGGTGTATACTAAGGCTATCAAGTAGGAGTTTTCAGTCATTATGGACAAACGTTTTTGGGGAATCATCGTAGCCATCATTCTGGTCTTTGGCGGTATTGTCTATTTCAACAACCGCAGCAGCTCTAACACCACTGCAAGCCCGTCGCACCACGTGGAAGGCGGCAACAAAAAGAACGTAACTTTGTTGGAATATGGCGACTATCAGTGTCCAGCCTGTGAGTCGTACTATCCAATCGTGAAGCAAGTGGTCGCTAAATATAAAGACGACATCACCTTCCAGTTCCGCAACTTGCCGTTAACGCAGGTTCACCAGAACGCATTTGTAGGAGCTCGCGCCGCCGAGGCTGCCGCGTTGCAGAACAAATTCTGGGAAATGCACGACATGCTCTACGACAATCAAGACGCATGGTCACAATCTAGTGATCCAGCCAGCTACTTCTATAAATATGCCACCGAGTTGGGCATGAACTTGGGCCAGTTCAAAAAGGATTACGCCAGCAGCAAGGTGAACGACACTATTAATGCCGACATTGCTGCCTTTAACAAAACTGGCGCCGCTATGGCAACACCAACATTCTTCTTGGACGGCAAAAAGATCGACACAACTGCCAGCATAGACAGCTTTAGCAAACAAATTGACGCTGAAATCGCCAATAAAAACTAAACTGCTACGCTAACGACATATAAAAACAGCCATCTGCACTTGATGGCTGTTTTGTTTTAGTACTGAATATACTCGCGCCATTGTGGCACGCGAATGTCCACTGCCACACGTTGGGGGCGAGTTCGCACAATTTTGATTTTTACCGACATGGTAACCTCCAGCAAAGCGACCCGTGAGAATATACGGCGCGTTTGCTATTTTTTGTAAATGTTTTTTGTTTGTCTCTCGCAATGCAGGCTCACACCCTGCAGACATAGATACTAGTGTACCGCTAACTGCTTGTGCTTGTCAATATTTTTGGATAGACCTTTTCGTTCGATGGTAGTTCGTCAGATGGTTGCTTTTTCCAGATCTCTAACACGTTGCTGACCAGATTGATTTTGCTGGTATCAATGCTGGTGATCCAATTCATTTTGGTAGGATCGCCACCGTTGTCGAACACGCGTTGGCATCGTTTGCAAACGTCGCAAGGACCAATCAACGCTTTGTCGGGGCGAGTCGCACATGTCTCCACCCGACACGTTCCGCGGCGCCACTTCCATTTGGAGCGGTCTTCACCGGAGCTATTGGCATTTCGCACTGCCTTGCCACCCGCTGACGCGTTGTTTTGAGCTTCGGCTTCGGTACGGCTGCTGTCGCCTCGTTGACCAAACTGATTGCCATTTTCGCCCAAACAACCACCGCCCACCGTAAAGTTTTGCTCCGCGACAATACCATTGTTGCCAGCATCAAGCATCATGACGTCGTACACATCCATACCATTGGTCTGCATTTTTTGAATCTGCAATTCATTGTGGCGAATAATTTCAGCCGTCTTGGCGTCGGTTTGATCCAGTACGTCAGCGTTGCCAGTCACAATAGCCGCGCGCGCGAATAAGACATTTTGTTGCGCGCTGGACAGGCGTTTTAAAATTGCGGGCGACATACGGAGCGCGCCATTCCGTCGAGACTGTGCAAATAACTGTTGGTCGCTATTGGTCCACTGATCTTGCAAGCTCGCAATAAATGTCTCGATCGCAGGCGTTGCCTGCTGGGCCACAACGCTTTCCACCAGCTCGCGGTCAAACGCCTGCCAGCGTTCCGCAACGTTACTGGACAACGTTTCTAGCTCTGCTTGGTTGGCCGCCTCAAAGTTGCCAATATGCATCTGCACTTTCTGTCGAGCAATCGTGTCCGTAATAAACGGCGTCACCGCCTTCAGAATAGTCAGTGGACCTTCGGGTACCAGTTCAATCGGAATTTCAATTTGGCTGTGCAACCGCATAATTGGTAGTGCCGAATCGCCTTGCACATTAAACGAGCGCCCCCACAAGTTTTGCGGGCTATTAAACATGTTGTACCACGCTTGCGTGGGCACATCTGCTATCAACAAAGATTGCAGCTCGCGGGCAACCACATTTTGGTGGTCGTCAACTTCGGGTAGTGTCACGCGAACAGCATCGTCGGCGGCTAAATGCTCTGCTTTTGCAACATCATGCGAGGCATCTGCATTAGTCATCTTGGGTGAAATAAACACACGAGCAAAACCAGGACGTATATGTTCATCGTTATGAAGCGCCTCGTCAACCTCAACGTCTACGCGCTCGTGCGCCGCCGAATGATGGTGAAACTGATAGCCGCTTTCGGCCACCTGTAGCGCCGTCTTGCCCAGCCACATAAACGTGCGTTTACGCCGACCGTCTTCTTCAATATGCGCAGCTTCGTGCCGAGTTTTGGTAATGGCATATTTAAGCGCGGCCTCTTGCACGGCAGTGTGTCTGTTTTGAAGATTGTGTTTGAGCACTTCCGGCGCGTATGTGCCATCGGGTCGGCGATTACGCAATAAATGATTAAATTCGGTTAAACAGCGTTCGTCTTCAGGTAGTGGTTCGGTTTCTTGCAGAGCAAGCGGTTCTTCGGTTAGCTCGCCCTCCCACAAATCAAAATCCGTCCACTCGTCGGTGGTTGTGACGTGTTCGGCAACCAGCAATTCCCCCGTACCCATAAAAATACCCGCTCGTTTAGTCCGAGCGGGTCTCTAGCACTGCGCAAATAGATACGTTGCGATTGATTCCTGCTCGGGATTCCTAGATGTAACTGTATCGGGCTTACAGCTGACAAGAGCTGCTTACCGTTGCGGCACAGCGTACGATTTGCACGTACTTCCGGCTACATCTGGTTGTCTTTTTAAGCTAGTGCTATTGTAGCATTTGCGAGCACCACATGTATGGTGTGATTTTTCCTACGCTTGCTCAGTTTGCGCTATGGTTTCAGGGGTCGATTCCTGTTTTGTTTGCAACTCACGCAAGCGGTCGGCAAAGCCCTGCGCAGCGCCATCAAAGCCCAATACGCGCAACGCTTTTACCAGCACGTCCAGCTCGTTCATGCCGGCTGACGTTACTTCACTGGCGCTTTCATGAGCACCAAACAAATATTCAACTTTTTGAATCAACCACTTTTCGTCGGACTCATCAATAACTTTGGCGGCAATGGTTCGATCAGCAACGGTAGGATTTGCTACCTCCAGTGATCTTGCTTTGCCATCGCGACGCAATAAATGCCCGCGTTTGATAAGGCTGTTCACATGCAGCGCTACGGTCGCAACGGAGTTGTACTGCAATCCCGTCATGATCTCGCGGTAGCTGGGGCTGTACCCGTGCTCCGCAATAAAAGCTTCGATAAAAGATAACAACTCGCGCTGTTTTTTGGTTGGCCGCACCTGGTCTGTAGCCATAGCTCCCTCCTTGTTACACAATAATTGGAAACACTCGTCTCATACTAGTATACCAGTTGTAGTAAATATCCACACATCACTTGTGTATAAGCAGGCTGTGGTACAATCGAGGTATCATATGAAAAACAATGCTTCCCTTTTGTATAACGCCTGCTTAGTTGTCGGCGATTTTTTGGCTTTGGTCTGTGCGTTTGTGGCGGCATTCATCTTACGCGTAAAGATCGACACCCGACCTCTGCTAGATCACATTACGCCTGGCCATTACCTAAAGATCTTTTTGGCCGTGTTGCCATTTTGGATTCTGATTTTTGCCATGTTAGGCCTGTACAACAACAGTATTTACGAAAAGCGCTTTGCCGAGTTCGGCCGCTTGCTGATGGGTTCATTTATTGGCCTGATGTTCTTGGTGTTCATCAACTTTGTTACCAACGACCCGATTTTCCCGGCACGTTTAGTCCCAATCTGGGGTTTTGCCATCGGCTTTGCATTGCTGTTGGTCTACCGCAACCTGCTGCGCTACATTCGCACCAAACTATTTAGTTACGACATTGGTCTAACTCGCGTGGCAATCGTGGGAGATACCGATGTAACCAGCGAAATTATCGACACACTGCTGGCGAGCCGTCGTAGTGGCTACAAAGTAGTGGCGGTGGTTAGCAAAAAGATCACCCCCGACAATCGTCGCGTTCCCGTATTTCAAACCTTTGCCGACTTCTTAGAGACCGAGCCTAAAGGCCTGCACGGCATTATTCAAACGCAGTTGTTTACTAACGAGGCCAAAAACGCCGAAATTCTGTCGTATGCTCAAAAGAATCACATCACCTACCGATTTGTACCCGGCAACACCGAATTGTTCGTTGGTAACATTGACGTCGAGTTATTCAAGTCCTCGCTGCCGGTAATTGTGGTACGCCAAACTGCGCTGTTCGGCTGGGGCCGCATTTTGAAGCGCCTGTTCGATATTGTACTGGGTAGTATTTTCTTGCTTCTGGCGTCACCACTCATGCTATTGGTAGCGCTGTTTATTAAAATCACCGATGGCAAAAACAAAGTGTTCTTTCGCCAGCAACGTTTAACGCGCTACAACCGCACATTCACCATGTACAAATTCCGCACCACACTCAGTGAATACACTGGCATTGACCCCGAAGAAGCGTTCCCCAAAATGGGCCGTCCGGAATTAGTAAAATTGTACCGAGATAACGGCGACCAAATTCCAAATGACCCCAGGTTTTCATCTATTGGACGCTTTTTGCGCAAAACCAGCCTCGATGAATTACCTCAGTTAATTAACGTAGTCCGCGGTGACATTAGCCTGGTTGGACCACGCGCCTTAATTCCTCGCGAACTTGCCGCCTATAGCAAAAAGCACACAATTTTGAGTGTTAAATCTGGCCTGACTGGCCTGGCACAAGTACTAGGGCGCCGCGAAATCAGCTTCGAAGAGCGCCGTAAACTAGACGTGTACTACGTCCAAAACTGGAGCCTGTGGCTCGATATTACCATCTTGGCCAAAACCGTTCGTTCGGTGATCGGTGGACGCGGAGCCAGCCACTAATGGCCGGGGATCAGCCTCCTAAACCGCTCAAAGTTGCCATTGTGCACGATTGGTTGGTGGGCGGAGGTGCCGAGCGCGTGGTACAAGAATTGCATCAGCTATTTCCGGATGCTCCCATTTACACGTCATACGCAACCGATGAATGGCGCAAACGGCTCGACAACAAAGTTGTTACCGGCTGGCTGCAACACTTTGGATTTATGCGTAAGTTCATGGTTTTGGGTCGCATTTGGTGGTTCACGCACCTCGATTTGAATGATTACGATTTAGTTATTAGTAGCTCTGGCAATGGCGAGGCGTTTGGTGTTCGCACAGGCAAAAACACCACGCACATCTGTTATTGCCACACTCCAACGCACTATTATTGGCGCAATTACGACTTGTACTTGCAGAATCCCGGCTTTGGGCCACTCAACTGGCTGGCACGACTAGGCCTACGCGCGTTGGTGCGACCATTGCGCAAATGGGACCTTAAGGCATCTAAGCGCCCCGATTATTACATCGCCAATTCCAGCCATATTCAGGCCGACATCAAAACGTATTACGGTCGCGATTCGGTTGTGATTCACCCGCCTATCGACACTGACCGGTTCGCGCAAGCTGGCTCGCCACCCCGCAAAGGTTTTATAACTGCCGGTCGCCAAGTACCACAAAAAATGACACACCTGATTGTAGAAGCCTGTACTACTTTGGGCGTGCCGTTAACGGTAATCGGGCGCGGGCCCGAACATGAGCGGCTGCAAAAAATCGCTGGCCCTACCGTAACGTTTCCAGAGAATGTAACCGACCAACAAATGGCCACTTACATGGCGTCCGCCGAGGCTTTTTTGTTTGCAGCGCAAGACGACTTTGGCGTTACTCCAGTGGAGGCAATGGCCACCGGTACCCCTGTTATTGCCTATAAAGCAGGTGGTGCGTTCGATTACATTCAAGAGGGCAAAACCGGTTTGTTCTTTACCGAACAATCGGTGCAAAGCCTTAGCAATGCCATTACTGATTTTCCTAAACACACTTTTGATCATGCTGCTATCCGTTCGTTTGCACGGGACTTTTCACCGCAAACATTTGACGCCAAAATGACCGATTTTATTGACCAAGTTTTAGCCAACCGCTAGACTGCCAAAAGGAGGACAAAATGCGAATTCTAGTTACCGGAGGAGCTGGCTACATCGGCTCGCATACTATTGTTGAATTATATGAACACGGCCACCAAGTAGTAGTGGTTGATAACCTAAGTAACAGCTCGCCCGTAGCGCTGGAACGCGTGGGCGCATTAGTGGGTCAAGAAATTCCATTTGTGCAAGTAGACTGCTGCGACAAAAATGCCTTTCGCAAGGTTTTTGAGGACTACCAATTTGACGCCGCAATCCACTTTGCTGGCCTGAAAGCCGTGGGCGAATCGGTTGATAAGCCGCTGGAATATTACCGCAACAACATCGACTCCACGCTAACTTTGTTGGAATTGATGCAGGAATTTGACGTCAACAAACTTATTTTTAGTTCCACCGCCTGCGTGTATGGCGATTCCAAGGAACTGCCGCTCAAAGAAACTACTCGTGTAGGGCTCGGCATTACCAACCCGTACGGCCAAACCAAACACATGATCGAACAGATTTTGCAGGACGCAGCTGCGGCCAACAGCAAACTGCAGGTCACCACGCTACGCTACTTTAACCCGGTTGGCGCGCACGCCAGCGGCACTATTGGCGAAGACCCTAACGGTATTCCCAACAACCTGATGCCCTACATTTCGCAAGTTGCGGTAGGCAAGCTAGAAAAACTGCATGTGTTTGGCAACGATTACGACACACCAGATGGCACTGCTTTGCGCGACTACATTCACGTGGTGGACTTGGCGCAAGGCCATGTTGCAGCACTGGAACACCTAAAAACAGCCGGATTTAACGTATACAACTTGGGTGCTGGTCGTGGCGTATCGGTGCTAGAAATGATCCACGCATTCCAGGAAGCCAGCGGTCAGAAGGTTCCGTATGACATTGTAGGCCGCAGGGCTGGCGACGCGGCAGCAAGCTTTGCCGAAGTCTCTAAGGCCAAAAAAGAGTTGGGCTGGGAAACCCACAAAACGCTGCACGACATCTGTGCAGATGCCTGGAACTGGCAATCGCACAACCCGAACGGCTACAAAAGCTAGCTCGGTTACTGAGCTGTTAGTCGCAGAATTTGGTAACGTCGCCGTAAAACGCCAAGTTTGTGCGTGTCAGCGCGCATGAATCCACGGCCGTCTTTGGCTGCGTGGTAGTTTTGGCGTGCTTGCCAGTAAGGTGGTTCGTAACACCCGAAATCCATGAATCATCGATGTAGCCATCGGTGTAATAGGTGTCGCGAATAACTTGGTAATCGTCGGTCGCCACGTGTGCTTGCTTGGCCAGTAGGTCGTAGGCATCTTGCTTGCCGCCGGTTTGGTCAATCAATTTGTAGTTCATGGCGGTCTTAGTGTCGTATGGCATGGCGCCAATGTGGTTTCGAATGGTGTCTTCAGGGATGTCGCGGCGCTCGCTCACATATTTTACAAACATGTCGTAGTCGTTGTTCACCGACTGTTGCAAGACGGCAATTTCTGCGGCGGTTAATTTGCGGTACGGGTTACCCACGTCTTTGGATGTGCCAGCAGTAACGGTCACTGTTTGAATACCGTTTTGCGTCACAATATTGCCGTCACTCACAGGGGTGTCGTAGTATTCGAATGGGCCTTGGATCACACCAATACTGCCTACGTCAGATCCGTAATCGGCCACAATTTTGTCGGTGCTTACTGCGGCCCAGTATGCGCCGGATGTGCCCATGCCCTGCACGTATGCCACTACTGGTTTGTGGGTTTCTTTTTTGTAGTGAGCAACGCCGTCGGCAATGGCATGCGCGCCGTAAATAGTACCGCCCGGTGAGTTAATTTCTAGGACAGCGCCGTTAATACTGTCGTCTTTGGCGGCATCATATAACTCTTGTTTTACATCGTAGCCAGAGGTGTATTGCTCGTTGGCGGCAATGCCCGCGGTGTCGTCGCTGTCACCCACAATGGTGCCGGTAACTTTGATAGACAAAAAGGTGTTGGTGCTGCTGGTTTCGCCGTAAATATAGTCAGACGTTGAGCGAATGTCGCCGCTGGTTGCGGCATAAAAAGCTGCGGCAATAATACTGAGCACAATCCCCAGCGCCAGCATGCACAGCAGCACAGCGTTGAACCCCACGGTGATGCGCGCCCACAATTGCACGAGCGATTTAATAAACGGATGCCGACTGAGGAATTTCATTACTTTAAGTATACCAGTAAGCTATTGCTTACGAACAGCTCATAATGGTCATGGTATTTGAATACATATCGCTTGGAGAAGTGACATGCAGGCGTACCGTGTAGCGCTTTCTACTTAGTTTCTTTAGGTGAATCATTTTGTTTCTTCACGTTCTTTTGCAGCCAGCGGTAAAGTACCGCAGTTGCAACGCTTGCCCATACCGTTGCCACACCGATTACTGCTGCTGAAAGATATTTGCCGGCAACAGGCGCTATCGCAACGATATTGCTGACAGAGCTCAATAAAACGCTGACACCAATCAGACCCCACACTTTTCCAATGTGGTCTTTGGCAAGTCGTTTGCTTTCTTTAAGTGATTTAATTGGACCCATGTTCTTGTCCATTACCACAAAACCAGTCATCATAAACCAGGCCAGAGTCCAAATAACAGGCACGATAAACAATATAGCCGAAGCACCGATCATCAATTCTGCCAAAATGTAGGCCAAAATAAGGTAGACAAAGACACGTACTGGGCGACGGTAGAGGCTGCCAAAACTAGGGTTCTTACCATCTGCAACTGCTACACTGTACGCTGGCATAACCAATGCAAGCGGCAGTAAAAGTACGTATTGACCAACTGGGAACCATATTTCACCAAATTTTGGCTGGCCCTGAATTATTACGCTCAGTGCGTAACCAACCAACATAGCGACGCCTGTTGCCAGTGCGAACGTAGGGTTCTTTTTGATGATGTTAAACGCAACATCGTACGCCTCAAAAGCACCCATCCACTTTTCGCCCGTTGGTTGTTTTGGGCTTTCAGGATTTTGTTTTTTGTCGCTCTGCGCGCGAGCCGCAACCAGCACGATTGCAAGCACCACCAATACCAAAATAGCTATCATCAGTTCACTCTCCAGTAAATCTTAAGGTTTGCTGAAGGATACCATGACTTCCCTAAAAAGTCCATATACGGTCGACACAATAACTACTTTCGTATGGAGTAGCTTAGGGTGTTTTTTGCTTTATATTTTTGAACACTTCCACGCCACGCGGCGTTCCATCTTCGATGTCTTGTTCAGTATCAAAATATGAGGGATCAGCAAAAGTCCAGGCTCGTGAAAATAGCCCGTGTGATTTTCTTTGCCAAGTAGTAGGCATTGAACTTTCCACGACCTCAAAGAGAGCTTGAGGCATCCACCATGGCGAATCGACGTTAACTGTGTCTGTTAAAATGAGGTAGAATTTGCCCCACTTATTCTCTCGTACTCCGTACACTATGTACTCTTTGCCAATCGATAAATCAGCTATACCTTGCTCGTTTTGCGTAAACGCAAACCTCTGAAGAGATTGGGGAAGTTCTGTAATCTTATTATTTATGCACTTTATAGTCATCGTTTACTTATCTTAACCTGTGTTAGCTACAGTAGCTTTATCACTTCTTCTGCGGCAGGCTTGAACATGTCTTCGCTATATTCTTCTCCATATGTCTCAGAGAAAATTTGGCATAAAAGGCTAGCGGCTTTCTGGACGTTGATTGTTTCTAAATCTGCCTTTTCCAGAAACATTTTTGCCTCTAGATCATATTCATCTGAGGGTAAACCATTATTTTCACCTTCAATCTGAGCGTATAAAACAGCTGATATTTTATTTTGTAGTTCTTGATCGGTCATCTTATTAAACTATCGGCAGCCCAAAAAAATTGTCTTTCTGGTAAACTTTTGTACTTTTTCCATCAATTGGCAGTAGGAAGTACCCCCTCTTTGGGTTGAACAGAAAAGGCTTTCTGTGGAATTTCAGCTTTTTTCTAAGCATATCAGATACGTTCTGAAGCACTTCGTCGTTACGGTCAATCACGGTTAAAGATGGAGGCAAGGAATCAGGATATAACTCACGAGGTAAAATGTCAGAAGTTATGTCATAGGCATACTGCTCTTGATCCTGCGTGATAAACAGTACGTGTATGTATTTTTGCTCGTTTTCGATCAGAACTACTTCAGATATTTCACCATTGCTCTCAATATTACGCAATTCAAATTTAGCGTTGCAGGACTTAGCAATATCTATAAGTTTCTCAATATTATTCATTTAAAATTTTCCTTTTACCAAGTCAAAGTGTGCTGCCTGTTTGCAGTGGGCGGATGGTGAGTTGCACGTCACCAGGAAGGTCTACATACTTTTCGGCAATTTGCCAGCTGGCGTTACGGGCGTAGTCTGGGGTGTCGCCATAACCGTTGGAGCCATATTGCTAATACTTCTAACAGAGGAAATACACGCTAACTTTGCGTTGTTTTTGTGTCTTGGCTCTTTGGCTGATTATTCTGAGCCATATTATTTATCCATAATGTAATAATCGAGGTTGCTATAAGGCTGATGATCCAAAGAGCTATCTTCATTAAGCCGCCTAGTTGTTTTTTAGTCTGTCGATTATCAACATCATTGACCACGCCCTCAACAGCCTCTCGAGCTTCTTTATTATCGTTTAGTAATTTTATGACAATTCCTTGGAGGGCTTCATCAATTGCCTTAGAATCTTCTGCAGCCTTCTTCAGAGTTTTACCAAAGTTTTCATTAGTACCTACACGATCTTGGAGCTCTGAGAGTATCCTTGTATGTTCATCTGTTGTATGGGTTAACGCCTTAGGGTCAAAATCACTGTCTGCCATATTTTACTTATCCTTGCGAAGTGACTCTGACGGTTGTAATCCCACGCGTGCACCAGTGCCATCTTCAATATAAATCGTATCGCTGACCGACTGGGTTAAGACAGCAAGGGCGTATCGTAATACCGCCTCCTCATCTGCAAGGCCAAACTTCTCACGAGCAGCTTTAAGGGCCTTGTAATCGCCATTGTTGATCTCAAGGGTCAGCTTTTCGTCATTTGACTCGTCATGTTTTCTAATTATTGCCATGTTGTGACCTACTCTCTTATGTACTATTTGCAAAATGCTATCGGCTGATATTTTTTGCTACTAGCTATACCTTTAGTATATATAGGGTATCTCACTCGCGCCAGAGTATTTAATTGAAGTTATTAAGACTTCTATTTTGGATGGATCAATAGGTGACTGCAAGGGCGTATCGTCCGCTCTAAAGATTCAAGATCACTTCTCGCTTCATCATTCTATTTACTGCGCAAGATTTCTAATATGTCAGGAGCGCGCTGAAGACAATCTTCGTAAAAACTATCTGGTTCAATTTCCATATACTCTACAAAAACTTCATTGATCATTTTTGCCATCTGTTCAGGATTCATGTCCTGCTTAAAGCGAAGTGTTACTTCTCTAGCCTCTGCGTCATATTCATCTCGAGGAGCCCCGTCCTTAATAAAGCCCATTGGATCCCACTCGGCAAAATATTCTTTTAATTGCATCATCTTATGTACCTTCCGAATCTACTTTTTGAAATGGCTGTGACCACTCTACCCTTTGTGTTTAACGAGACGCGCCCTAAGAAGTAGTCATAGTCGTATGTCTTTCTAGCCGCATTATACGACCTCTTGCCGAATTTAACTATGGCTTTTATCGCCTGAGGACTAATCTGCTGAGAGGATCGTGTCCCTATAGTTCTGCCAAGCGCATGTATCGTATAACCGGTAACATGTCGCCTCATCCCTGGAGTCGACACGTACCGACCTATCCAAGTAGCGCCCTCAGCAGCCTTACCCCCAGGCCAATACGTTACAAACGCGCGTGCTGAGTCCTTTACATATGCTTTAGGATTCTGGAAAGCACGCACTGAGTTTGCAGCTGCAGCCATGCCAGTTGGGCTGTAGTAGAACATATCTTTCGCATATCGCGCTCCAAGGCTCCATGCGCTCTGCCCCGTCAAATCGAAATCATTCACCGGATCATTCACATAAGCGTAGTTGTTGTCAGTACCGCCTTCCACCGGATCCACACTCAGGAACCTACCCATACTTGCAATGTAGACTCGGGCTCCCATCTGAATCGGATTCAGTGGCATGTCTTCTTCAGTGAGTTTTTGGTTGTTTCCTACCCAGGCATTGGTTGCAGTTCCTGCTTGGTTGTCAGGGTATGTACTGCCGATGAGATTTCCGAATGGATCGTAGATGTAGCTGGCAGTCAGTGTGCCTGCGGTGTTGGTGGTGGCCATAGTGTCACTGTGGATGTTGGCCAGGCTGTAGGTGTTTTTGGCGTTGCCGGTTTGGAGTGGGCGGATGGTGAGTTGCACGTCACCAGGAAGGTCTACATACTTTTCGGCAATTTGCCAGCTGGCGTTACGGGCGTAGTCTGGGGTGTCGCCAGATGCCGTGAAACCGTAATAGTACTCGTCTTGGGTGACGTTGTTGACGTCGTGGTAGCGAGCGATGATTCGGCCTTGTACGTCACGGTCGTAGTAGGTGGCTTTGGAGCCGTCGGAGTTAGTGATTGACTTGTTTCGGTCGCTGCTGTCGTAGGTGTAGGTTGTTTTGTTAGTGCTGGTGCCCAGTGTGAACGTGTTGCCGTGTGTGTCGTAGGTGGGCGCAGTCAGTGCAGCGTTGCTGCTGCTAGTCAGGCGAGCTGCATTGTCATAACAATACGTGGTGGTTGCGCCGTTTACGGTCTGGCTGGTACGGTTGCCTGATTTTCCTGCGTTGGTGTTTACACCGGTGCCGCTTCCGCAGCTGGAATCTTCGGCGCCAACGCCGTATGTGTAGGCATTACTGCCAACCGTTGCGCTGGTTAGGCGGTCGTTTCCGTCGTAGCCATACGTGCTATTGGTGGTTGTGCCGTTCACTACCTGCGTGTCGGCAGTAATTTGGCCAGATTGGCTGCGCGTTACCGCGTCGCTCACCGTTGTGGTGCCGTTGCCCAGGGTGTAGGTTTGCTGGCTTACTTTGCCGGTGGTTGCGTCGTAGGTGTACGTTTCTTTTTGGCTGCCTGCCGTTGGATACGTAATGTAATTTATGCGTCCGTAGGCGTCGTACGTTACCGTGGCCAAAATGGTGCCGTCCAGTTTTTGGTTGGTCAAACGGCTGAGCGTGTCGTATTCGTAGACCTCGGTGCCCATGGGGCTAACGCGTTGGGTGAGCTTACCGTAGTTGTCGTACGTACTAGTGGTAGTGTCGCCGTAAATGTCGGTGTAGCTTGTGGTGCGACCCAACAGGTCTACCGTGGTAGAAATAGCACCCATCGAATCCCAGCTTGATGTAACCAGCGGATTGCCGCCTACTGCGTAGTCGTTACTAATAGTGCGGGCTGCGCTCCCGTTGTAGGCCGGGACAACCGTGATGCTAACACGGCCGCGAGCGTCGTAGGTGGTGCAGGTCCAGCTATCGCTGTTGTAGCGAGTAGCCACAACCCTACCTGCGTCGTCATAAATCGTTTCGGTGGTGCGACCAGTTTGCGAACCCGTACCATCGGGGTCTGGCTCCGTCTTGAGCTTTAGCTGCCCTGCCTGACTAAATGCTTCTGTTGTGCCCGTGGTACAAGGGTTATCACGAGTTTCAGTCGCACCGTAGTAAGCGTAGCTGGTGGTTTCACCGCCAGGTAATGTTTTGCTCAACTGGCGCAAGTAGCTGCCGGTGGCACCTTGCGTTTCGTAGGTGCTGGTGGTGGACAGGTTTATGCCGCTTGGGTCTACCGTGGTGCTTTGTGCTAATCCAAGTTCGGGGTTAGCGCCGTAGCCGGTTGTGGTAGTCGTATTGCCCAGTACGGCATCGTACGAAGTGGTGCTGGTTGCCAAATTGTAATCTGGCGAGAAGTACTGAGCAGTTTGCGCTGTTTCGCTGCCGCCAGGAGGCGTCATGTACAAGCTAAACGTTGCGCTCGTAGCCGTCTTGCCACTGCGGAAGTAGTCTATGCGGAACCGATGTGGCGTGCCGGCCGTGGTCTCGGTGAAGGTCGCGGTGTGGTTTCGCGTGTCGCCCTCACCCCAGTCATCGATGGTAAGTTTGTCGTCGATCCACATACGCACACCACCGTCGGAATTGGTTCGGAAGGTATACGTGCCCGTAGATGGCAAACGCATCTTGCCCGTCATGCTCATGCCCCAGAAGCCGCTGTAGCCGCTCACCGGAGATCCCGTGCCAAAGTTTTTGCTAATTGTGCCGTCGGTGGCAATGTTGGTTACGTGTTGCAATGGTGCACCCGTAAGGCTGACCAAGTAATTACTGCCCGATGTCCAGCCGCCGGTGCCCGTGGACCACACTGCTGCTCCGTTAGAGGTTCGGTAAATAACCGTGTTACCGTCGTTCTGAACAGACATAGTTGTGGCGCCGCCCGTTGTACCAGTGGACCACACTGCTGTGCCACCGTTGTACAGCACTAGGTTTCCGTCGGTCTGCAAGGCAAGAATTGTAGACGCCTGGCCAGCCGTGCCCGATGTCCACAGTGCACCGCCTGGACCATACAAAACGACGTTTCCATCCAATTGATACGCAAAGTTAAATCGCCTGTCTTTGGACCACACGCTAGTGTCTTTGGCCATTGTCTGACCACTGCCCAGTACATCGGCCCAGGTTTTGGTGCTTGCCGCCATGTAGGCAACTCCAAGGCCAGTAATGCCCTGGTCATAGGCCGTACTGGTGCGTGCAACTTGATTTGCATAGCTGCTGAGCGGGGTTTGCGCTTTAGGATTTGTGGTATCAAACCATGCCGCCGGAGCTGGGCCGTATTGGCTGACCGGACGATCTTCGTCGTCGTACACCGTGGTAGATTTGAGGCCGGTTTCGTCGGTGGTACTGTATACCAAATCTTTGTTGGCGTCGTATTCGGTTGTGTCGCTCAAATTAGCGTTGTCGGTGTCTTTGGTGGTGCGGAATAAGTTGTCGTATTGTACGCGGCGTGTAAAGCCATTCGGCTCGCTAGAACCAACAACGTGTTGCTGCGTTGCGCCGTAAAAGCTTTTATCGGTGGCACCCGGCAAGTACTCAACCGTGTGTTCGGTGCGAGTAGCGCCAGCCGTTGCCGCGGGTTGCTTAACCGATGTGGCATGACCAAGAATATCATACGAAAGCTGCGTAAACGTGCTGTCGTCGGCTGTTCGCTGTCCGGCGCCAATTGCGTCGTTCGCAAGTGGGTCGCGAATGCCAGACAAGCGATATCCAACCGTTGCACCCGACGCATTAGTGACCGTCTGGTACATGTAGTCGGTGTTTTCGTTGCCTGGTTCGGCCATGCGGGCCAACTGACCGTTGTAGTAGTAAAAGTACGTGGCGCGGCCATCGTTGGTCTTTACCGCACAAATCATATTGGCCGGTGCGTTTGGATCAAACCCGCTTGGCGCAGTACCACAGCCGCTCTGACCACTGTAGTACACCGTTGCCATACGTGAAGGATCAACTGCATCTTTTATTTGATAAATATGTGACGGGCCGCCGCTCAGGCTTTGGTACACATACTGCAGCGCAGCTGGTTTGCGGTCATCAGCCGCACTCGTTGCCGAAGTTAGAGTGCCGTCTGCAGCAAAGACATACGTGCGGCCATCTGAATCTTGGAAAGTAAACGTACCGTCGTTGTTGCGGTTCAGGTGGCCATCTTCGTTAACCGGTGGCGTATATCCACCAGCTGTGCCCACCGTGCCGGCAACCCATTTATATTCGTGCGTGTCGCCACTTGAATCAATGAGTACCACGCTGTTGGTGTTAATACGCGCCGCGTCATAACCCAAGTTGCCGTCTGGATCCAAGCCCACGTTCCAGCCGTCAGGCAACACTTGGGCCTTGGGCGACAGCCAATCAGCTGGCACTACCTGTGCCGGAACTGCGCCGCCAACTTCTTTCACCTCTAGTGCCATGCGAGCCGAACCACCATGCTCATAGTAGTCCACCGTAATAGGCACCGCCGTCCCTGCGACGAGGTTAACAGTGCTACTCCACAATTCACTGCCACCGTTGTCTTGCCAGTTATTGAGCTGCGGCGTTGCAGCGTTATTGATCGTCACGCGTGTGCCATCATCGCCCAACGTACCAAACTGGTAGCTACCGCTAACCGGCGCGGTAAAGTAGCCCGTCCATCGAGCCATAAAGTTGTCAGCATTAGCACCCGGTATAGCTGATCCCGTTCCCCAGCTAAAGTTCACAATCGGATCAGTGCGCTCCATAAACTTCACGTTCGTGGCAGCGCTAAAGTCATGCCCGCCCGTCTCGTTATAGTATTTGCCGATCAGACCTTTTTGCTGACTAACCGGGCGAACACCAGTTTGCAACCATTCTGGTGGCACAATATCTTGCGCCGTACCATGCTTAACGTACAGTTTGGCCATAGCGCCACCGGTATTGTCTTGGTAGTCAATTTGGATATCAACAATCTGGCCAGCCGTGAGCGATACGCTGTTCGTGCCAAAACATGGAGCTGATATACACCACGCATTGCTATACATCGTTTGGCCGCCAACCTTCACCACCATCTTGTCATCGTTGAGGCCGCCAAAGTAGAACGTGCCAGTTTCGGGAGCCACAAAGTAACCTTTCCACTGAGTATAGAACCAGTCGGAAGATACTGAACTCGAAGCTGCGCCATCCTGCCAATTAAAGTCAACGTTACGGTCAACGCGTTGCATGAGTGGCGTGCTTGTTGGAGCATCACCACTGTAATTTTGGGCGACATTCCAGTATGAACCAACCAAACCGTTGCGAGATCGCAGTGGCGTGTTGTAGTCCAAGCTCACGCCCAAACTGCCGCCAAGTGCCGTACTGCTGTGACTTGCGGCACTTGTTGCAATATTACCGGTGGCAAGATCAACGTTTACCGGTCCAAGTGTGTCAAAGGTCTGGGTTTTGTCTTTGCCGGTACGCAAATCGATACGGAACGGACGCGAGGCACTCCAACTGCTATACACTGCGCCGTTGCTGTCGTCATAACTTCGAGTCTGGACGTAGTACGTAGACCCATCTTGCAAAATGCCATCTGGCACCGTCCACTGCGACGCCGTGGTAAGACCAGATGTCACAACTGATCCAGATGCACCAGGAGCACTGCTAATAAGGATTTCGTACTTAAGCGGCACAGTAGTGCTATTTGGGTTAGCCATTGGCGTAACGCTAAATGAGGGCTGTTGGTCCACAAATACTTGATCGTCTACCGACGGCGTTACAAATGTTGGAACAGGCACCTTGCCGGTGTACGTAAAGCGGACGTAGCTATTGTCTGGATCAAAGTTTTTGTACGAATACATGTTGGCCTCATCGCCAACCACACCCAGCCACGAACCAAAGTCACCTGCTGCAATACGGTTTTGGTAAATGCTGGTTACGTTGATATCGCCAGAGCCCGCAATACTGGCACTGCCACCAGGTAAGCCCCAATCTACACATTCAAAACCAGTCAAACAGCCTTGGTGATAGGTGTTATATGTCTTAGCACTCCAATCACCGGTGTAAAAGCTTTCGTCGCTTCGCTGCGTAAGGTGTAGCGTGGCATTTGTAAGCACATTGTTGGCATCACGAAATTGATCGTAGTTCACCATAAGCGCACCGCGCCATAAACGAGGATAGCCCTGGGCATCATAGCGCCAACCGGCGTAGACGTTACAGTACTGGTCGGTACAGACGTAATTGTCATTGCGGAATGAACGATAGCTACCGCCGGCTCGTGTACCAAAACGGCTGTCAAAGACACCAGGGTCAACCACGGCCGGAAAGGCCTTTTGGGGCAGTTTTTGCAAATAATCTTTGTCTACCGAAACCGTTACCACGCCATCTTTGTAATCTTGCCTAAAGACTGACGAGTCAGTCTCCATACCAATGTTGTTCAGTACCAGGTTGACCGGGCTTAGCTCAAATTGATCGTCCAAAGCACCGGTAATTTGGTATGAAACACCTTGCTGACTATCGCCTTGTTTCTTCAATGAAGCGCCAATAAGTCTAAAAGATACTTTGTTAACCGAGTCTTTGGTTTTAAAAATAATACTTTCTTTAACCGAGGCTGTGCCGATCAGATAATCAACGTCCACACCATCCCAAAGGTTGCTGTAGCGCACCACTTGGTCACCACTTTTGTTGGTAAACACATTAGGCGAGGCCATATTGGCTCCCTGAGGGCTAAAGGCGATTTGCTGGCTGCCCTTCTGTATGCGCAACATGCCCTGTTCGGCATCACTTGGTGCAAAACGAGCTTTCCAGCCGTTGTCTTTAACAGTAAATGTTGTCTCGTCTTTGAACCACGACTCAACTGTGCCGAGCGCTTGTCCCAAAATATTGCCCGAGTCACCGGCGTTTTTATCTTCGACCAAAGAAGTGTTGATCTTTTGCCAGCTACCCTCGTCTTTGAAGTACTGCGGCATAAAGTAATCGCGCCTGGTGAGCGAACCGTCTGCATTAACAAACGTATCTGACGTTTCGGTTCGCTTTTCAACCAGCTCATGCTGACTGTTGCTTTGCGACGCGTCTTTTGGAACAGTAAGCGGCTCATTATTTGCTGCCGTGCCAGCTTTACCAAGCAGGGTGGCTACGCTCTTTGTATCTGCGGCAGCGCCAGTTGCAGGCGACGTGTCTTTAGCCGGACCAACTTGTTTGAAAACGTCCGGATCGGTGTTCATGTCTTCGGTAGGCTGTTTTACGTGCGAATTCGCCGCCGGCGGGTGTGATTCTTGCTCTGCTTGCAAGGCATAAGCAGACGGAGCAATTAATGTTGCAACAAAGACCGCCAAAAACATTAGCAGTCCTGTTCTTTGATAGATATGTTTTGGCAGAACCGCAGCCCTTGCTGCAGTCTTTATGACCCCCGAAATCACCACGTGTTGCTCCCCTCGGTTTTATGATTTGCAACTATCATACATGGAGCTCCCTTGCTTTGCAAACATAAGTAGCTGTAAATAAGCTGTATATAAAAACGGTGTGTACCTGCCAGCAAGTCTTATATAATAGAGATACCAAGGAGGTAGCAATGACTGACATTACAGGAATTTTCAAAGCCTATGATATTCGTGGCAAAGTAGGAACCGAGCTTACGTCGGACGTAGCTTCGCGAGTGGGCAAAGCACTGGCTAACTGGTTGCCAAACCAAGGCACGGTAGCTGTGGGACGCGATATGCGCCCCGATTCCGCAGAGCTCGCAACTGCGGTGATCGAAGGCCTGCGTGCCCAAGGACGCGATGTGCTCGACATCGGCCAAGTAACCACCGACATGATTTATTTTGCGGTGGGTCACTTTAACCTGGCTGGTGGCGCTATGGTAACTGCCAGCCACAACCCGGGCGACGACAACGGCATTAAGTTGTGTCGCGAAGAAGCCAAACCGATTGGTCTGGACGGCGGTCTGCAAGAAATTCGCGACGCTGTTTTAGCCGATGATTTTACAGCAGCCAGCACACCAGGCCAGCTGGAACAAAAAGAAATCGCCGAGGAATGGATTCAGCACGTGTTGTCGTTCATTGATGTGGATCAGCTCAAGCCCATGAAAATTGCCGTGGATGCTGGCAACGGTATGGCCGGCAAAATCTTTCCAGAGCTAGAGCCGTACGTACCGTTTGACGTCACCGAAATGTACTTCGAGCTAGACGGCACCTTCCCTAACCACCTAGCAAATCCGCTCAAGTTCGAGACGCTCGCCGACATGATCGCGCGCATTAAAGCCGACAAATTAGATGGTGGCGTGGCCTTTGACGGCGACGGCGACCGAGCCTTTTTGGTAGATGAAACTGGCGAAGTCATTACTGCCAGCGTTATGACCGCCATGTTAGCCGAATACTTTTTGGGACGATTCCCAGAATCGCACATTATTTATGACGTGCGCACTAGTCGTGCTGTGCCCGAAATTGTACAAGAGAACGGTGGCACGGGTGTTCGCCAGCCTGTTGGGCACTCGTACTTTAAGGCTGCTATGCGAAAAACGGACGCACCATTTGGTGGCGAGGGCAGTGGTCACTTTTACTTCCGTGACAACTGGTATGCCGACTCTGGCCTGATTGCTGCCGTCATTGGTTTGTATGTAGCTGGCAAATCTGGACTCACACTGTCCCAATTGCGTCAAAAATACACCCGCTACGCCGCTTGTCCCGAGATCAACTTTACCGTTACCGACAAAGCGGCCGCTATTGCGCGCATTACTGCAGCATTTAGCGACAAGCCGCAAGACACACTCGATGGACTCACCGTAGATCTGGGCAATCACGCCTGGTTCAACGTGCGCACCAGCAATACCGAGCCACTGCTACGCTTGAATGCCGAAGCTAGCACCATGGATGAGGTCAATGACATCATCAGCAAGGTGACTGAACTGGTCAGCGAATAAACCGGACCAAAAAACAAAAGAAGCCTCCGCATCTAGAGGCTTCTTTTTATATACCGAAAATTTCTACGCAGCAATCGCATTTTGGATCGTGCGGAAAATACCGTCAGGCTCGGCAATTGCCAAAGCCACAATTTCATCGGCACGTGCTTGCGTGGCAGACACACTGTAAATGCGCAGCTGTGGCGCGTTGCCCGATGGTCGCAAGTGAGCAATGTCACCGTTGTCGAAGTAAATTCGTACACCATCCAACGAGTTTACTTTGGTGATAGCACCAAAACCGTGCTCGGGAGTAAAGAACTGCGCCAACGCAGCGTACACTTCTGGCGTGTCGTGTGCAAAACGAGCCACAATTGCCTTTGACACCTCTGTTGGGAAGTTGTCAATCAGTCCAGCTTGCGTTGCACGAGCTGGCAACGCCGCAAACACATCGGCCACTGGCGTGTTGGCGTCGTTCGCTGCAATAAGGGCGATCAAAATTGGCAATACAGCGTCGCGAGTTGGCAACGCCTTTAATGTGCCCTGACCAACCTGCAAGTCAGCGCCCAGCAAAAAACCGCCGTTCACTTCCCAGCCGGTTACGCGCTGCTTGCCAGAGCTGGCAGCATCTTCCATGGCTTCAATAACGTATGGTGAACCAATTTTGGTGTGCATCCAGCCAACATTTTGAGCAGTCAAGAACGAGTCCACAGCATCGCTGGAGCTTACGGGAAAGGCCGCAAAATCTGCCTTGATCCAGTTAGCAACTACCGCGCCCAGCACGTCACCGCGGTGGAATTCGCCGGTGGCGTCAATAACAAACGGGCGGTCACTATCACCGTCGGTAGAAACAATAGCAAAGGCGCCAGGGTTTTCCTGCGCCAGTTGGTGAAAGTAAGCTTGGTCTTTTGGTGTGACGTTTTCGGTGTCAATTGGTACAAACACGTCAGAGCGCCCAACAGGCGTAACTGTGGCGCCCAACTTTTGCAACAGATCAGCGATCAAATCACGGCCAACGGCAGAATGCTGGTACATCACCACTTCTTTGCCCTGCAGCGCTTCTGCGCCAAATACCGAAACATACCGATCAATGTAAGTGGTTGCTGCCGCAGTGTCTTCGGCGGGCAAAACAGGCTCTTCGGTAAACATACCTTCAGTAGTAAATAACGATTGTTCGGCGTCGTACTGCTGTGTGCGAACCGCAGCAACTGCTAGTTTAATTGGCGCTTCGTCTTCTTTGAGGACCTCACCAGCGCACTTATAAAACTTAATACCGTTACGGTCAGATGGAATGTGGCTACCCGTCACCATAATGCATGGCGCACCGTTTTGCAGCGCGTAATATGCCACCGCTGGCGTTGGAATCAAACCACAATTCACCGTCTGATAGCCAGCGTCAGTAATTGCTTTGTGCATGGCAGCCATGACACGAGGCGTGCTGTCGCGCAAGTCGCCAGCCAAGTACACTGGTTTACCGGCTTCATATTCGTCATTTTGCTGGACATACTGCAAGAATCCGCGAGCGTTAATGTAACACTCCAGATCGGTCATATCTGTTACAAGGCCGCGCAGTCCTGAAGTACCAAAAGCCAGTTCAGCCGGCTCATACGTTAATGTTTCACGTAAATGGGCCACGTTACCCTCCTTTTGCTCTATTTTTGAAACCGCTTACTGACGTCGCCAACTTTTTGGCTAAGGTCTTTGCGAGCTACCAAAATACCATTTGGCGTGTTTACCACCACAATGTTGTCTAGGCCAATCACTGCTACTGGTTTGTCTTCTTGGTTTTGAATAAAGGCGTTTTCTACCTCTTCAACCTCTACCAAACCTTGCAGATTATTGTTGGCTTCGTCTAGATCGGCAGCTTTGTGTAAGTCGCTAAATGAGCCCAGGTCCATCCAGTCAAAGCTAGCCGGAACTACCAGCAAGTTGTGCACTTTTTCGATCAAAGCGTAGTCAATTGAAATGCTTTCAAATTGCAGATAGGTTGATTCGTAGTTCTCGGGTGTTGCAGCCTGCAATTGCTCAAAGCTGGCCAGGAGCTCTGGGGCATCGTTTTGCATCGCTTCGCGGAAGGTGTTAATCGAGCCAACGAAGTAGCCGCAGTTCCACAAATAGTTACCACTTTTAACATACGTTTTTGCGGTGTCAAAGTTTGGCTTTTCTTTGAACGAGTGCACGTTAAAGACAAATTTGTCTTCGTCGAGTAAGGTGTCTTTTTGAATGTAGCCAAAGCCGGTAGCTGGATGATCTGGCTCAACGCCAACCAACACAATGCGGCCCTGCTCTTTTGAAGCGTCGGCAGCAACTTTAAAGCTGTGGGAAAAACCGTTAACGTCACGGACGTAGTGGTCAGCAGACAATACCGCAATTGGTTCGTCAGCGTCATGACGCTTGCCAATGTGGTCCAAAGCGGCCAAGATACAGTGCGCAGTACCTCGACGAGCAGGCTCAACCACAAAGTTGCTGTCTTTAAAATCGGGCAGCTGTTCCTTGATGTGTGGCATCAGGGTAATCTCTGGCACCACATAAATTGAATCGGCATCCGTCAATTGACGAGCACGTTCGTAGGTGTTTTGCAGCAGCGTGCGTGAATCACCGTTTACTTTTAATAGTTGTTTTGGAAATGACGGAGTAGACAAAGGCCACAGACGCGACCCCGACCCCCCGGCGATAATTACGACAATCATGCCTATATCATAACAGACGGGTCAACCCTTGTCTGTTGTGCTTTTCCGCAACACCTTTCAATCTGTTAGCGATTAAAATCGCCATAGATTGCGCACCACATGCTATGATCAGAAGGATACTATGAACAGGCTAAAAGTACTCTTGGAACGACCCTTCTACCGCTATGTTGCAGTAGGTGGTACGGTATATGTGTTTGAAATTCTGGCTATTTTTATAGCCCAAAATCTGGGGGCAAGTACACTGGTTGCCGTTGGTCTCAGCTTTTGGCTGGGTTTTTTTCTGTCGTTTGCCCTGCAAAAATTCATTGCCTTTGGCGATAAGCGAACGCATCATAAAATCGTTATTCCACAACTTATAGCAACCGCTGCGTTAGTGTTGTTTAACTTTGGATTTACGCTGCTCGTGACCAAGCTGCTCGAGAACGTGTTGCCCACCTTTATTACTCGTACATTGGCACTGGGCATAACTACTTTGTGGAACTTCTACTTCTACAAAACGCGCATCTTTAGTACACCGCCGCGTAATCCGGGCAACGAAGAACTTATTGACTAAAACGTACGTAGTTTTTGGGTAGCAATCACGTATTCAGGACGTTCCTTTTGAATGCTGATTGAGTGCGCCAAATAGCTGCCTATAATGCCAAGTAAAATAAAATTAATACCAAAACAGAATAATACGACCACCATAAGCGATGTCCAGCCGCTCACCGCGTGCACGCCACCGGTTATATATAAGAGCGTCAAAATTAATCCGTACAAGAACGACGTAACGGCAAAGAAAATACCCAGACCCATCGCCATACGAAGTGGCTTTTCGCTAAACTGCAGAATGCCCTTCGATGCCAGATCAAGCGACTTCTTGAGCGTGTATTTTGGCACGCCTGCCACTCGTTCATTCGGGTTATATTTGATGCTAGTGCGCGATGCTGGCAGCCAAGTAAAGTAGCCGCGCAAGAATAAGTCGTGTTCGCGACTTTCGGCAACCGTCTCCACCACACTGCGATCAGCGAGGCGAAAATCAGACGACCCGTATTCCAGCTTGAGGTCACTAATAGTGTTAATAACTACATAAAAACAACGAGAAAGCATGTACTTAAAGAAGCCTGGCTTCTGCTTGTCGTCGCTGCGCAGCATTTGCACAACTTTGTAGCCCTCTTCCCATTTGGCAATCATATCGGGAATAAGTTCTGGCGGGTGCTGCATATCTGCGTCCAACATTACTGTGGCGTCATAATCAACTGCTGCGTTCAAGCCAGCGCGCAACGCAGCTTGATGGCCAGCGTTTCGTGAAAATTGACGATAAAAAATAAAATCATGCGCTTTAGCGGCCGCCTCAATAACATCTTGCGTGTCGTCTTTGCTACCGTCATTAATAAACATGACGTCCAGCTCATACTTGGGAAGCAATTTTTTGCGCACATCAATGAGCGCGGCAATAGTATACGATAAAGATTCACCCTCGTTGTAACATGGGATGACTGCAACAATTCTCTTTGGATTCTTCATGAAAGCTCTTCTCTAGTTGTTTACTGCTATTGTACAATACTTACAGCAATGAAACACACAACCAAGCAAGAGTCAGCTGGACCGTTGGCTCAATATACCGCAAAAATCACCAATCTCTTCAATACTAACCCCGTACTGCGCAACCGCTACGTTCGCATTTTGCTGTTTTGTGTGCCGATTTTACTCTTCAACGTCAAACTGCTGGCCACTGGCAACAAAATTACCCCCGGCGACCCGGATTACTATTTTCAGATTTATGAGGCGTTCCGTATTAGCGTCGTACACTATCACCAACTTCCCCTATGGAACCCCTGGATTTCGGGTGGCATTCCGCTGTTTGCCAACATTCAGTTTGGTTTCGTAAGTCTGCAGGCACCGCTGGTCCTTATATTCGGCGCCGTCATGGGCCTCAAAGTATCCATTATTTTTTATCAAATCTTTGCTTTCTTTGGCTTTAAGCGATTATTCGAAAAGGGCTTCAAAACACCGAATCTGCGCGCTATTTTACTAGCCTACATACCGGTGTTTGGTAGTTTCTTTGTATATCGAGCCGTTGGCGGTCACTTTACCTTTTTGTTGGTCGCTTTTGTACCGTGGCTCATTTTGTTTTACTTGCAGCGCGCCAAAAAATTAAGTTGGCTGTGGTTTGCGATCACTTACAGCTTTATGGTGTGGACGTCGCCTCATTACATTACTATTATGTCGATGGCCGTGCTTGGACTGTGGTTCGTGTACGAACTTATTGGTCGCGCCTACGGACAATATAAGACGCATCAGCTACGCAGTTTTTGGCGATCACTCAAGCCCGATGCTACTTTTTGGATAAAAGCCGGCGCCGCTATCATTGTACTAACGGTGTACCGCATGTACTACGTGGTCAGTTTTATCAAAGATTTTCCGCGCCCACAAACGGCCACTGGCGAGGGTTTTACCGGCATTGGCACCGGCCTGTACGCTATTTGGGGACCCAACCAATACAATTATCAGCCGCATTTAGCATCAGGATTTGGCTGGGTCGAAGCGAGCACCTACATTGGTATTGGCACACTGGTATGTCTGCTGATCGTTGGCTTTGTATTTTGGCAGGACCGTCTCAAAAAACAAGCCATCTTTTCGTATTCGTTACTGCTGCTTGTCGCTCTGTTTATAACTTTCTTCATTTTGGGGATGGGCGACTTTGGCAAGTTCTCGCCCTACGTTGTGCTCAACAAATTCCCTATTTTTAGCTCGATGCGCGTGGCAACGCGGTGGCTGATGTGGGCGTCATTAGTTTCGCTGTTTATTTTGGCAGCCTACCGAAGTAAGCGTTTTACCAAAACCATCAACATCATTTTGTTCCTCACCGTTATAGAACTTTTCGTAACTGGTCTTGGCATTATTGGCAAAACATTTATCGTGCAGCCGCAACAGTATCGTTCGGCATATGCCGGTTTTGACCAAGAGTTCCACTACCGTGTGCCACGACCGCAATACGCCAACGACGTTGGTTTCCAAACAGTCTATCCCTACGACGAGAACATGTACGAAACAACCCAGAACAACCTGGGTCAGGTAATAGCTGGTGACTCGTTAGTAGACACCCGCCAGCCAAACACCACCATTCGCTGTGGCGCCAACCAAGGCGGCTGCAACTTTATAAGCACCAATGCTCGCGTCAAATATTGGTCACCCAACAAAATTATTTTGGAACGAACCACCGACGGCCCTATCAATATAAATATGAATCCTGGAAAAGGCTGGACCGTAAACGGCGCCTATGTCTTTGGCAGCTACAAAATTACCGATCCTAAATCCGCGTTTATTATTACCGACCCATCGCACACCATTACGCTGCAGTACGCGCCAACCCTGTCACCGTACTGGGTGGCAAACAAAATAAGTCGTTAAAAATTTTACAATAGCAATTTGTATTGTTTGCGAGCAGCTGGTGTTATTATGTTAATACCGTATGTTAAGACAAAAAGTAAAATCAAAGAAAAATAAAAAAATATATCTGGTACTAGCCATCGTCCTTATTGTTGGGGCCGGTGTTATTGCCTTCTTCGTGCACCGCTCGTCTACAGATAAAAAACCCGCAACCACCGCCAGCCAACTGACCAAAGGCGAGGTAAACACTGGCTCTGGCAAATCATCCGACAAATCAGACAAGTCTGGTAGCTCTGGTACATCTGGCCTAGGTTCGCAAACTAGTGACGACAAAAACGAGGCTGGCGATCAACCAAGCACAAATGCGACCCTTATCGCGCCCACCGGCACATTCGTGAGCAACCACCATCCAAACCTTGGCGGTAGCCCAGCACCAAACGAAGAGCAATCAACCTGCAACACCACTCCAGGAGCAACCTGTCAGATCAGTTTTACCTATAACGGCATCACCAAGAGCCTGCCCGCACAAACTGCCGACAGCGGCGGCGCAACCTATTGGACCTGGAATCTGCAAGATATTGGCCTTACCGAAGGTTCGTGGCAGATACAAGCAACTGCTCACCTGAATGGCAAAACGCTCACCGGCAGCGACGCGCTAAAATTAGAGGTACAACCGTGAAGTTCGTAAAAATATCCGTGGCAGCTGTTTCGATTATAAGTGTGTTTTGCCTGACGTTCAGCCAAACCGTTTCGGCCGCTTCGTTTAACCCCAATAACATCATCAGCGACCCTGTTTTTGATAACGCCAACACTATGAGCGCGTCACAAATTGATGTGTTCCTCAATAGCTTTCCAAGCAGCTGTATCAGTCAAAACAACGGCTTTTCGGCCATAGACCCTACTGGCTATTCACCTTCGGGCGGCTATCAGTACGGCGGCTTTGTCAGTGCCGGCCAAGTTATTTATGATGCCGCGCAAGCATACGGCATTAACCCGCAGGTTCTGCTAACGACGCTGCAAAAAGAGCAAACACTGGTATCTGGTGGTGCCGGCTGTACCGTAAAACGCTACACAGCAGCGGTGGGCTACGGTTGCCCCGACAGCGGAAGCACCTACAGCTACAGCAACGTAAACTTGTATGCCATCAACAACAGCCCTGTCACATCAGTGAGCAGTACCTGCGTGAACAGCGCTTCCAAGGCTGGTTTTTCGCAGCAAGTTATTCGTGCAGCCTGGTTGCTCAAGTTCGGGCAACAACGCAGTAAGGGCAACATGGGCTGGGCTGTTATTAAAGGAAACTGGAACAACTCGGACGACCCACAAAGCTGTTACAGCGGCCCTATGACCCAGGGTACCTATCAAGTTTGTCCAAGCGGTGGCACCACCTACTACGACGGCTACCGTACCATCGACGGCACCGCCGTTCATATGGACACTGGCGCAACCGCAGCGCTTTATTGGTACACGCCGCATCTTTCCGGCAACCAAAGCTTTACCAACATATTTACCAGCTGGTTTGGCTCGCCACACATTTTGTATACCTGGCAAACAGTTGGACAGTACGCCTACGCCGACAGTGGTAAATCGCAACCAGTCAATCTGGGGCAACTAGGTCCTGGCCAGCGCTACTATCTAGTAATAACCGTCAAAAACACCGGTAACGTTACGTGGAACCGAACCGGCAGCAACCCGGTAGATCTGGGAACCGTTGGACCTCAGGATCGCGCCAGCAGTTTCTGTGATAGCACCTGGATAAACGCCGCGCCCGCCTGCAACCGCGCAGCACCTTTGCACGAATACTCTGTGGCGCCGGGTCAGTATGGATCGTTTGAATTCTGGATTACCACCCCTGCTGCCGGCAGCTACAACGAAGTCTTTGCACCTGTTATGGAAGGCGTTACCTGGATGAACTCCAGCACCGTGAGTTTCCCCATGATCGTGAATCCCGCATACTACACCTGGCAAGTCCTGGGCCAATACGCCTATACCGATAGTTCCAGAAAGACAAATGTCGATATTCGCCACCTCAAGGCCGGCCAGCGTTACTACCTGGGCATTACTATGAAAAACACCGGTAACATGACCTGGAACAAGCAGGGTAATAATCCTGTTGATCTTGGTACGACTGGGCCACAAGACCGAACCAGTAGCTTCTGTGACACCGGCACATGGCTTAGTTGCAATCGCCCGGCCAATATAAACGAGTACTCTGTGGCACCTGGACAAATTGGGTCATTTAACTTCTGGGTGACCGCGCCCGCCATGGGTAGCTTTAGCGATAGCTTCGTACCCGTTGCGGAAAACGCAGCCTGGATGGGTGGCGGCAGTGCTACATTCAATATGTCCGTGGACCCATATAGCTTTAGTGCCGGGAAGCCTACCGTATATTCGGATAGCTCCATGCAGAACCCTGTGAATGCCTACGATCTCAACCCTGGTGAAGATTACTTTGTGAGTGTTAATGTAACCAATACTGGCACGGCCACGTGGTCTAAACTAGGTGCCAACCCAGTAAGCCTTGGCACTGCCAACAGCCGCGACCATTCCACTATGTTCTGTCACACCAGCTGGGCTGGCTGTAACCGAGCCGCTAGCCTGCACGAGTATTCCGTGGCACCTGGCCAAACAGGCTCATTCCAGTTCTGGATCACTACGCCGTCTACCAAAGGAAACTACAGTGACGCATTCACACCACTGGTTGAGGGCATCAACTGGATGGGAACCAATACTATCGACCTTGCCGTAGGCGTCAACGCACCACAGTACTCATATTCATTGCTCAGCCAAGGAACCTACACCGACAGCACTATGAAAACTACACAGAACCTTTCCAACTTACAGCCAGGGCAGCGATTTTATCTTACTGCAACCCTTAAGAATACCGGCAACACTACCTGGAAACAGTTAGGCAGCAATCACCTATCACTTGGAACCGCTAATCCACTTGATCGTACAAGCAATATCTGCGACAACTCTTGGGCTGGCTGTAACCGAGCCGCTAGCCTGCACGAGTATTCCGTGGCACCTGGCCAAATTGGGTCAGTTCAATTCTGGGCAACAGCACCCAACACGCCAGGAAATTATAACGAGATCTTTGCTCCATTACTTGAGGGCATTACCTGGCTTAACGACCACACTATCAGTTTCCCCCTTACCGTTAAACAACCCTAGTCAATACACGAATAAGCCCGGGCGACCCGGGCTTATGTGCTCATTGCGTACTATTTATTATCGGATGTCGTCTACGAATTCACGGGCAGCCACAAATGTCTCGTCCCATGACATTGGCTTGTAGCGTTTAGCAATTCCTTGCTCTTTCTTGGCCAAGGCATCGACGTTTTTGGTGTAGTGCTCCATTTTTTCAAGCAGTGCGACTGGATCGTTTGGCGAGTAATATTCAATGATATCGCCAGCAATCTCGGTCATCGACGAAGAGTTAGATGCCAGGCAGTATTTGCCATAAAACAGCGATTCAGCAATTGGCAGACCCCACCCTTCGTAAAACGATGGGTACACAGTAAAGGCGCAGTTTTGGAACAGCCACGAAAGTTGCTGGTCATCGCACTTGTTAAGCATAATGATGCGGTCTTTCATGTCTGGATCGTTCTCGAGCAGGTAGAATAAATCGCCCGAAAGCCACCCCTTCTTGCCCACCAGTACGACTGGATGCACTTTGGAACCACGCGCAATTGCCTCGCGAATCGCGTAAAAAATAAGCTGGTGGTTTTTGCGCGACTCAATAGTACAGACGCACAGAATGAATTTGCCTTTTTGTACTGGTGCGTTTGGCTTTACGGCTTGTTGCTTTACAAAATCATCACCTAAGCGGAAGACACCAACTGGCACCTTAGCGATATTGTGCTTCTTTTGGAAGGCCACAATGTCACGTTTTGTAGATTCAGAAATTGCCAGAACGCCGTCGCAGTTAGCAAAAATCTTTTCCATGTAACGGCTAAATTGCTGTGGCATGCCTGGCACAAAGTAGCCTGGGTGCACGGCAGGGATCATGTCGTACACGATCTGCACTACTTTGCACTTGGTTTGTTTTCGAGTGTCTTCTACCAGATCGGCAAAAATGTTGTCTGACCAGTCACCGCTCAAGATTAGCAGTGTGTCGTTCTTGGTAAATTCGATTGCTGGATCGTTGTTTACTGGCTTCTGCGAGCTCTGTAGGCTGTTGTAGGCCTTGCGTGCAGCGCCAACAGCAGATGTTGGCACAAACGGACGTACGGTGCGCTTTAGCTTGCCTGCCACGCGGCGGCTGAGCGGGATCGTAGACTCCGCGACTTCCACGCCAGCTGGTGCATTGTCACCGGCATTTTGCAACATATCAATCTTGTAGGCAATGTGTTTAAAGTCAAACTCGGTCATCTTACGCTCTTCTTTGTGGAAGACGCAGAACTTTACGTTTTCTTGCTCGGCATAGCGTTTTGCCAAGTTATATTCTACGCGCTGAATACCGGTCAAAAATCCTGACCAGCCAGCAAGCATGGTGACGTCAATCCAAAGAATACCGCTGTTTTTAGTGCTCATTATTTCACTTCCTTTTCTATGTCGTTGTATCGCTCTAACGCCTGCTTGGCACTTTTAGATTGTTTTACCGCCTCTGACCGCAACTGATTAATCGTATTTGCTGGCTCAGTTGCCAGGCTGTACATTTGCGAAATGTATGTGCTTGGATCGTGGTGCTTTAGTGTATATTCCTTGGCGACGTTGCCGATAGTGTGACGACGCTTTGTGTCAGCAACCAGTGCGCGCACCTCAGCGATCAGCTCTACTTCATTTTCTACTTTTACCACGCTGTCGTCGGGCAATTCCGAGAACCAGCCCAACTTGCTCACAATAGTCACACAGCCATAACGCATGGCCTCAAGCACAGTCAGTGATGTTTCGCCTCGGTAGCTTGAGCGATAGTTCACCAAAATATCTAGGTTAGCGAGCTTCATCTGATACTCAAGGTCAGACAGGTTGGTCATCAGGCGCACGTTCTGGTACTGCTTGAGCTCTTCAACCGATTCCGGGTCAACAAAACTAAAACCAAATACGTGAATAACCGTGTCTTCGGCCAGTGTTGTGTCGAGCGCCAGCTCTTTGATAATATCTAGGCCTTTGCGGCCACCTAAAATACCAGCCAAACCGATATGCACCACGTCGCGACGCTGTTCTTGCACGTTTTGTGCTGGTTGGGCTACGGGCAGTTCGCCACGCACTAACTCGGTCTGCTGCATAATGAGCGGTGTCAACGCATTCACCGCGTAATCAGAGTGAACGATTGCCGCTTTTTGGTTGTTGATAAGCGACGTTAGGAACGCAGCCTTGTCACTGCCAACCATAGCGTCAAGTCGCGCCTCGGCCTCCAAACGTGAAGGCATCAGAAATCCTTGACGTACCATTTCGCCAAAAGCTTCGCGCAAAATAGTGTCGTGGAAAATGCAAATTCCTGGCAAATGCAGCGCGTTCAAAATAGTGTAAAAGTGATACTCGCTGTTGCCAATATGGTAAAACACGGCGTCGTAGTCGGCGTAACGCACCGCGTTAAACTCTTCAACGTCAAAACAGGGCGCCAAGTACTCTAGGTAATTTGGGCGAACGTGCAGCGGCTCTTTTTCTTTGCGGTTCTCGAAGTAGTAATGTACATCAAAATATTTGGAAGTCTCGGCGTGCAGCTCCTGCACTACTTTACCAATGGCCGAGTAGCCATCCGGAGCTGGTGTTAGAATAGCGATTTTAGGTTTTTTGACACGTGCAGGCTTGGCATGAGCCATGTCGGTGAGCGTGTCGCACACGATACCAGCACTGCGTTCCCATGTGTAGCGCTTATTGATTTCGTCATATAAAGATAGCTTCTTTTGCCATTCGTCACCACGTACTGCCTGATACAGCCCAACCGTAATGTCTTCGACGTTTAGCGGATCAAAGAAGTAAAACGCTTCTTCAGAAATTTCTCGAAACACCGGAATGTTCGAGCACGCAACCTTTTTACCCATACGCACTGCTTCCAAAACCGGCAGGCCTAAGCCTTCGTATTCAGAGGTAAACAAGACGACGTCAGCGTTCTTGTACAGCCAGGCCAGTTCATGATCTGAAATGTTGCCGGTAAACACCAAGTTCTTGGCTTCGCGCTTCAGCTGTGCGCGCTGCTCGTCCGAAAACGACGACGTAATAACCATTTTGTAGTTTTCTTTAGTAAGCGTACGAAATTGCTCAAACGCCTGCACTGCAGCGTGGTTGTTTTTGCGGATATCATTACTGGTAGGGAATAAAATGTATTTTTCGGGCAGATCGATCTTTGGTTTTGCAAAGGTGTCGAACATGCCTTCAATACACGCGCCATCGATGTTAATAACATGATCTCCAGACTTCATGCCGTAGTACACAGCTAAATCGTCGGCGATTGTCTCTGAAATACTAAAAATCTTGTGCGCTTCAAACAGTACGCGGTGGCGCTCCAGGTAATTGTCGTATTTGATCGCTTTTTTGTAGCGTTCATAGTACAAAAGCGGAATCGCATCATAGTACAATAGTGTCTTTTCGACACCTTCAGGGAATACGCTCGCCGTTGGCTCCTGGAACAAGCAAGGAATCAAGAAAACTTTGCGTGTTTCGGCTGGGATGATCTGTCCGTCAACATACTGCTGCAAAATCGGCAAGTTATGTGCAGCTGCATCGTCAAACGATTTTTTCTCGGTTGATTCAAGGTCTAATTCAACAATATTCGCCTTGGGGAACTCTTTTTTGGCAGCATCGAGGGCAGCTTGGTTACGAGCAAGCTTGGTTGAAAAAATAAGGTCAAATTCGATATGCTGCGCTTGGTTATAAATCGCCGACAACAGCGACATAGTATAGCGGCCCATCCCGCGATCCCACGCACCAGTTTGAAAAAACTGACAATCAATATACAGACGAATCTTGGTCATTACTTTGCTCCTTTTGCCGTACGCACACTGGCGCGCACAAGACTGCCAGCCCCGTGACGCGTGCCCGAATAGGTGCCATGTAAAATACGGTACAGGTAAAACTTCTTTGGTCGTGGCTGTTTTTTGGTCGAGAAATAGGTTTTCATGTCTGCTTCGCGAATACTTGCGAGCAGCGCCTGGGGCGATCCAGCTTCAAATTGCAAGTTGTCTTTGCTGCCGTCTAGTTTGATGACGCGAGATTTACGCACTACGTGCAGGCGCTCGATCTGCGTTAAGATGACACGATCAATTGCCTTTAGGAACAAGCGCAAAGAGTTGCGGAAGCGCTGTTGCTCTATAATTTCTTTTTGTAATTTCTCGAGGTCGGTCAATAACTGCTCGTATTGCAAACGCTGTACTTCCGATCGGATTTGCGCATCGTGCTCGGCGCGTTTCATCTTTGCCTGTACGGCAGCGAGTTCGCTGTTGGCCTGTTTTGCCTCTTTTTGGAATGCTTCAATTTTATCAGTCACATGATATGGGATAATTTGATCGCCCAGGAGCATCGTATCGACATACGCAAAATTTGCAGCCCGTTTTTGGCTCTCTTCGGCCAGATAGTAATCATTCAGGCCATCGTTGTACACTTTTTTGTAATTCTGCGTAGCCAAAAAAGCAGTGATATCATGTTTATTACTGGGGTGATTAGCCTCAACGCACAGCATTTCTGGACGATACTTCTTCCAGTCATTGCCCTCAAGCACTTCGTATTCAAATCCTTCAACATCCACTTTCATAAAATGAATGTGTTTTTGTGGGTGTTGTTCAAACACGTCTTTTAACGTAAGCGCCGGGACTTCGACGTCTTTAAAGTTGTCTGTTTCGGCATCTTTCGTCTTTTTGTACTCTGATTGCATGCCGGGTGCAACCGTAGAAAGCCCCTTGTTTTTATATTCACGTAAAGTTACGTTGCCTGGCTTGTTCGAGATAGCTGCCTGAATGTTTACATCCTGCGCACGCTCGTCCTCAAATGCTTTGTGCATAGAGGCGATTGGCTCAATGTTAATGCCGCGCCAGCCGTTGTCGTAAAAATGCTTGGTAACCGAATCAGTAACGGGGTGAAAAGCGCCCACGTCAACGTACACTCCCTTTTGGACATCCTTAAAAAAGGCGGCTAGAATAACATCTTCTCTATTTTGGGCATAGGTTATGAATTGCTTCATGGAGTTATGATTTCTTCACTTGAGTCGTTAAACCGGGGTTCACTAGGTATGGCGTTACCTTTTCTTTATGTACTACAAATGAAGTCGCTTCTTCCCACCAATCGTACGGAGCAGCAGTGCCGTACTCAATTATTGTCGGATCAACGTAATATAGGCCACGCGCAAAAATGTGAGGAATTTTCCATGTTACGGTACGCACATCACCAGCTTTTACCGCACCCACCTTGGCACGTTCAATGTCAGTGTTGGTACCCAAAATCGGTTGTGCCGCTTGATTTTTAATCATAAACCCGACGACTGGATTCTCTAAGTCTTCGTTGGCTGTAAATGTTACCTTCAAGCTAATTGACTTGTCGGTGTCCTCAACGGGGCTTGGCGTAACTTTAACTTCATTGATTACAGCCTTGTTATTACCCCAACGATTTTGGCGAGTCTTTTGGTTGCGCGCTTCTTCTTCAAAGAATAAGCGGCTATACGCTGTTGCGACCCTTTCGGCACTACCCGACATCTTGAGCTTACTGTTTTCGATTAAAATAGCCCGATCACAATATTCACGGACCGCATCCATGCTGTGTGTTACAAAGATAACGGTTTTCTTATCACGTTTTAGCTGCTTAAAGAAGCTAAAACACTTTGCCTGAAAGTCAGCATCGCCTACAGCCAATACTTCGTCAACCAGCAAAATGTCTGCCTCAGCCTGAGTCGCTACCGCAAAAGCCAAGCGGACCTGCATACCCGATGAATAGTTTTTTAGCTTCTGGTCCATAAAGCGTTCGAGCTCGGCAAATTCAACAATCTTGTCATAGCGTTTTTCGATTTCTTTACGGCTAAATCCAAGCATTGCACCATTCATATAGACGTTATCGCGACCACTCAGTTCAGGATTAAAACCAACGCCAAGTTCAATGAACGGCATAATTCGTCCTCGTGTGCGAACCTGGCCCTTAGTTGGTTCGTAAATTCCAGCCAGCATCTTCAGTAAGGTACTTTTACCACTACCATTGCGACCAACAATGCCAAAAAACTCGCCTTTTTTGATCTCAAAACTAATGTCGTCAAGGGCGTGCTGTATCTCGCCACCTTTTTTATGCTCTTTAAAAACACTCGTAAAAGCACTCTTGAGTGAATCACGCTTCTCGTGCGGCAACACAAAGTCTTTATGTACGCCCTCTACGGAAATTGCCAATGCTTCGTCTAGGTCTTTAGCACGCTGACTCATCCTAAATCTCCTCTGCAAAACGGCCAGACCGCTTCTTAAAGTAGTAGCTAGAACCAATCATCAACAGTACGACCGTGGCAATTGGCACCATTCGGATCCAGCTAGAGTGATAAATGTCAGAGATAGTCAGTGTGTGAGGTGTTACTACGGCATATCGCAAATCTTGTACGATTTGTGCCATTGGATTCAGCATGAGCCATTTTGCCCATTTTTCGGGAATGTTTGAGATTGGATAGATGATCGGCGTGGCATAAAAGGCACCCTGCATAATCACTTCCCACACGTAGTTAATATCGCGCAGCCTTACAAAAAGCGCACTGAGCAAGAAAGCCAGCGCCAATGCAAAGGTGAACAGTTCAACAATAAGTAACGGCGCCCACAGCATGGTCAGGCGAAAATCAACGCCGTTCCACAGCATAAATATAAACACCACGATTAGGTTGATCGCCAGGTTGATTAACGCCGAGAACGAACCGGCGAGCACAATGACATACTTTGGAAAGTTGATTTTACGTAAGAGGTCACCGCGGCCAACAACTGATCCCACACCAGTGCTGGTAACTTCGGCAAAGTAGTTCCAAATAATAATACCCAAGAGCAAATACACAGGGTAGTGCGGAATGTCGCCGCCGAACTTCAGGAAGCGTACAAACACCGTGTACAAAATAACGAATAGAGCCAACGGGCGCAGGAGCGACCACAAATAACCCAAGAAAGACCCTTGGTAGCGAAGTTTGAAGTCCGTGATGACCAACTCGCGAAGTAAAATCATCGAATAGCGATAACGCTGTAGTATGCTTCTTTTCACGTTATAGGTAATTATACGTGCTGGTGCATCTGTACTGCAAGAATAAAAAGCACAACGCAGTTCGGCACGTCATAAAATTGACTGAACAATAAAAATATTGTATTATTAGTATATGAACTTCGACCCTTCTCTTACCCACATTGATCAAACAGAAACTGACGTTTTTGTAACCGCCCCACACGAATACGTGACCACTGTTGCGCCACCCAGCCTTAACGGCGAAGACCTGCAACAAGGTGACATTCAAAAAGTCAAAGCCGAGCTCGGCTTTGAACCGTTTATCGACAACTATGAACCCGTACTCGACAGCATTGTCGTTAAGTGTACCGACTTTGCCGTGGTAAACGAAAAGGGCCAGGTGTTAATCGGCACCCGTACTGCAGAACCACAGCCCGGCGACTGGGTGTGTGGCGGTCGTAAGCGCGCTGGGGAAAGCAACGCTGATTCCGCTCGACGTATCCTGAGTCGCGAGCTTAAAATGCCTGAACTGCGCGATCCACAAACACCGCTACCTGACGGTATGCGCAAAGTTGGTCACTACGACTTTGTATGGCACTCACGTCAACAGCCGGCAACCATCAAAGATGACGGCAGCCAGATCAAGGGCTGTCATACAGCCTCTGACCTGATGCTTTTCCCCGTAGAATCAGAACAAATCGATACCGAAAACTTTGACGAAGCCGAATACAGTAACCTGCGTTGGGCCGATCCATTAGAAATTATTGACGCGCCAGCCGGTACGTACCACCCTTGTTTGGTCGACATGATGCACGACACCGTAGAGGCACTAACTCAGCCTGAAGCACCAGCAACAGTCGAAGAAGACAAGCTACGTACCATCGGCACTATTGCAACCCTGCAAAGCCATTTGCGTCAGCTAGACAAATAGCCAGCAAAGTAAAAACCGGCCCCATTACAGCGCCGGTTTTTTATATGGTAACGACTGTTATTTACGGTCGTTGTTCCACAGTTTGAGGTCTTCGTCGACCATTTCTTTGATCAAGTCTTCAAAGCTGGTGCGTGGCTCCCAACCAAGTTCTTTCTTGGCCAGTGAGTAGTCGCCCTTTAGCTCCTTGATTTCGGTTGGGCGGAAGAACTTCTTGTCTACAACAGTGTATTCTTTCCAGTCCAAACCAACGTGGTCAAAGGCAGCACGCAGTGCGTCTTCTACAGAGTGTTCGGTGTTGGTGCCGATCACGTAGTCTTTTGGCTTGTCCTGCTGGAGCATTAGCCACATAGCTTCAACGTATTCACGTGCATGACCCCAGTCACGCATATTGCTAATGTCGCCCATGTGCAATTTGCCGTCTTCACCGATTAGTGGTTCGCCGGCTTCGTTGATTGGCTGGTGATCAGCGTCAACACCGTTCTTGATACATGCAACACCGGCGGTAATCTTGCGGGTTACAAAGTGAAGTGAACGGCGTGGACTCTCGTGGTTGAACAAAATACCACCACATACGAACATACCGTAAGATTCGCGGTAGCAGCGGATCATCATGTGTGCGTAAGCCTTAGCAATACCGTAAGGGTTGTTGGCGTCAATGTGTGCAGATTCGGTTGCTGAACCTTCGATGTTACCCAAAATTTCGCGGCTCGTTGCCTGGTAAATACGAGCGTTTGGCGCGTACTGGCGACATGCTTCAAAAACGCGAACTGGACCCAAAGCAGTTACTTCACCGGTGTACATTGGGTGGCTCCAGCTGTCTGCAGGAATAGACATAGCTGCAACGTTGTAGACTTCATCTGGCTGGTGCTTCTGAATAACGTTTTCGATGCTCCGAGCGTCGGTTAAGTCAGCGGCTTCGATAGTGATCTTGCCGTATAAGTGCTTAAGGTTTGGGTGGCTGTAGTTTGTGCTACGGCGAATCGTACCGACAACGTTGTAACCCTTTTCGAGCAACAAATCTGCCAAGTATGAGCCGTCTTGGGCGGAAACGCCAATAATCACTGCTGTTTTTGCCATAAGTGTGAAATCCCCTTTAATGTTATGCAAATTTCGGATAGTAATGTCTATATTTATACCATACGTACAGATGCCATCAAAGACAATAGCCGTTTTTACATCATGATACGCATGTCTGAGGCTTTGCTGTACAATAAGCATATGCAAACAACGAAAACTATTCTAGTCACTGGTGTTAATGGATTTGTGGGACCACATTTGGCTCGCGAGCTTACTAAGCGTGGAGCGCACGTTATCGGCGTGGGCTATGATGCCTCTCTTAATCCAAATCTTTCTGCGGATGAAGTGCAGTACATACAGTGCGATCTTACCAAACAAGAAGGCGTTGCTAAGATAGATTTTTCTACCGTTGATGCGGTTATTCACCTAGCTGGTCTGGCTTCACAGGCTATGTCATTCGAGCAGCCTGCCAAGTTTATTGCCGCCAACAGCGCTATGTTGATCAACTTATTCGAGGTCGCCCAAGCTCAAGAGCTCGAAGCTAAACCACGTTTTGTAGTTGTAAGTAGTGGCGCCGTATACAGCAGCGATCAGCCCATGCCAATAACCGAACAAAGCACATTGGCTGACAACTCGCCGTACATTATTAGCAAGTTGCTTAACGAACACCTGTGTCACTACTACCAAAAACGAGGTTTCCAGACCATTACCGTTCGTCCGTTTAACCACACCGGCCCTGGCCAAGGTCCTGGCTTCTTGATTCCTGACCTCACTGCCCAAGTTTTGGCAGTTGGCAAGGGTGGCACCGTTAAAGTCGGCAACCTCACCACACGCCGTGACTACAGCGATGCTCGCGATATTGTTCGAGCCTACGCTGACCTAGCTCTGGCCGACAAGCTCGATCAAGACGTCTTTAATCTATGTTCTGGTATTTCACGATCAGGCCAAGAAGTTTTGGAGCTCATTGCACAAGCTGCATACGGCGACAAAAACGCCGTTAACACCGAAGTTGATCCACAAAAGATTCGTCCCACCGATCCACCAGAGATTTTTGGCGACAACAGTGCTGTTAAAAACGCCGTAGGTTGGCAGCCACAAATCGATCTGGAAACCACAATCAACGACTACGTTGCCTGGTTGCAAAATAGTAAATAGCCAAGCATGAAAAAACCAATCAAAGTTATCTTTGACGCCACGCCACTGTTGGACAAAAAAACTGGTATCCCGTATTACACCGAGCAATTAGTTGTGTCGCTGGCCCAGCAATTTCCCGATGACATAGAATTAGTGGGCTTTTACTATAACTTTTTGGGGCGCCGCGATGTTTCACAACTTCCAAAGGCTAAAAATCTGCGCTACACGCGTGCCACCATCTTTCCAAGCAAAATCATTTTTCAGTTGCGGCGCTGGGGCATTGAATTCCCCATTGAATTAATGGCGCTGGAGCGTGCTGACTTTGTGCTGTACCCAAATTTCCTGGGCAATCCCAGCCTATTTAATGTGCCGAGTGCGCCCGTAATTCACGACCTTACCTATATTGACCTTCCTGAATACGTCTCGGCAAAGCTGCGTAGCGACCTCATAAAGTTTGTACCTAAAGTGCTCAAGCGCTCTAAATTTGTGATTACTGTTTCGCAGTTTACCAAGCAGCGACTGCAAGATCATTATCGCGTTGCGGACAGTGATATTTTGGTAACGCCTATTCCGCCAGCGCCCATGCATGTGCACGGCGAAAGCGCTCGCGCCACCGCGCTCAAAAAGCTCGGCATTACCAAGCCGTTCATTCTTACGCTGGGCACCATTGAGCCCCGTAAAAACATTAGCAAACTGGTAGAAGCGTACAAAAAATTACCTGACGCCACGCGCGATCAATATGGCCTGGTAATCGCTGGTAAGATCGGTTGGTACAGCGACGCCGACGAGGCCGCCATGAAAGCCGCCGCCAAAGAAGGCTACAATGTAACGCACCTTGGCTACGTATCCGAGGACGACCGCGAAATCTTATACCAATCCGCATCCTTGTTTGTGTCCGCCAGCCACTATGAGGGTTTTGGCATGCCTATTTTAGAAGCTATGGCCTGTAGCACGCCGTGTGCTATCAGCGACATTCCGGTGTTTCACGAGGTTGCAGACACCGCAGCCGTGTACTTTAATCAGGAAGATCCTGCCAACATTGCTAAAAGCATGGAATCATTACTTCGTGACAAACAACAGCTTGCTCGCGTTGGTAAAGCCGGCAAAGCGCACGTTGATAAGCTCAGCTGGAGCCGTGTAGCTACATCAGTATTTGAACGAATCAAACAAACAATTAACGCGTAGCCTTTTTGGTTTTGTGTTGTGCGGCAGTAGCCTGCATGCCCAGCACCAATCCAGCAAGCAGCCACCACTGACAGGCAACAGCTTCGTTGCTCCAGGTGTGCAGCAGCATGTTTGTGAGCATATACGACCAAAAGGTGGCCAATAACACCGTGCCTAACGTGGTGTGTCGGGTTCGCCACAGCCCCACATATATAAGCGCATTGAGCACCACAAACAACAACAAACCAATCACACCTACTTCGTAGCCAATTTGTACGTAGTAATTCTCGGTCAAAAAACTACCTTTAGGATTCTGAATCGACGCGAGCCCAGCCGTGCCTGGCCCGTGGCCCAACGGTTGGTGAATGATTCCCTCAATACCTTGTTTCACAAACAAGTAGTGGTATTGATTAGAGTCGATGTCTTTGTCGTTACTGGTGTGGCTAATATACCCCTTCACGAACGATGTGTTGCGTTGCATGTATGCAACAACGCCAAACGCCAACACCGCAATTAAGCCCACGAACCAAAAGCGCCGTACAACACGAAGCAGTGGCGTGCGGTAATTCCATGCAAGCACCAAAACTACTGCAACGAACGCGCCGATCCACGCGCTCCGCGAGAACGTCCACAGCAACGCCAAGCTATACAAAGCGAACAAAGCAATTAAAACTAGCTTGTGCTTCAACTCTTTTACTTTGGCCCACACCAGAACCGTCAGCGACATCGGGATAATCAAATATGCACCCAACGCGTTTGGCTCGCGGAGCGTCGACATAATTCGCGGGAATCCGGCCTTGTCATCAATAAAGAAGTTCGGCCGCACGCCGCGTTCAATGCTATACCCTACGTGCGTCAAAATATCTGACGGCAAGAAGTATTGGATTACGCCCAGCAATGCCACCAAACCGCTGACACCCAAAATCAGTGCCACTAAAGTGCGATTTTTATAGAGGTCAGGCTGTAGGAGCACCGCCGAATATCCCAGCAACACAAACGCCGGCAAACGCAGATTGTATAAAACACCAAGTTCGGCACTTTGCCTGTAAATATCTGGGTGCGCTGCCCACAACAGCGCGTGCATTGCCGCATATGCCACGCTAATCGCCAGCAGCACCTTGTATTGCTTCGTTGCTCTTCCCGTCCCCCAAACCAAACAAATGGCGAACAAAACCACTACAGCCAGCAGCACGTCTTTTGCTATTTTCCAGATGTCCAAACCACCTGTGACCAGGCTGAGCGACTGTGCCAAAAAGATATGCAATGGCATATAAGCCAGTAGCACCAGGCTTGCAAAGTATGGAATTCGTTTTGCGGTCTGCATTTTCTAGATATAATTATAGCAATGAACAAGCCACGTCACCACATCGTTATTGACGCTCGTATTCGTCGCTCATCAACCGGTCGTTATGTTGATCGCCTCTTAGAGCACCTACAAAACATTGATTCATACCACCGGTACACTGTTTTGGTTCAGCCTGATGACCCCTGGAAGCCCAAAAGCAGTAACTTTCACGCTGTTCCCTGCCGTTATGCACAGTTTTCCCTTAACCCTGTGGATCAAGTGGCGTTTGCATGGCAGCTGTATCGCCTTAAGCCTGACATGGTGCATTTTGTTATGTCGCAACAACCCCTGCTCTACTTTGGCAATATTGTGACCACTTCGCATGACACAACCATGTATTATTTTGTACGACGTGGCAGCACGCCGCTGCTATTTTATAAGCTCAAGATCTGGCTATATCGCTTTTTGGTTTGGCAGGCTCATGTTAAATCCAAAAAGATTATTGTACCCACCAAGACAGTGGCCAAAGAGTTTCAAGAATTGCAGCCTTGGACCGCAAAAAAAATGGTGGTCACCTACGAATCCAGCGAGCCGCCCTTGCCAATGCCTGCCGAACAGCCCGTAAAAGTACCAGCCGACGCAAAATTCATTATGTACGTGGGCACCGCGTTTCCACATAAAAACCTGTTTGGCCTTATTAAAGGATTCGAAGTTTTGCACAAAACACATCCCGAAATCACCTTGGTAATCGCAGGCAAAATCGAAAAGCACTACGACGAACTCATGGCTTGGGCCGAGCAACGCGAGATTCACAAGCACATAATTTTTACCGGTTTTGTATCTGATGCTGAGCTAAAATGGCTCTATCAACACTGCCAAGCGTACGTGTTTGCTAGTCTGAGCGAGGGTTTTGGCTTGCCTCCTTTGGAAGCTATGGCGCACAAAGCGCCGGTAGTTAGCAGTAACGCCAGCTGCATGCCTGAAGTCTACGGTGACGCCGCACATTACTTCAACCCGCGCAGCCCCAAAGATTTAGCAGAAAAAGTTGGCGAAGTTATTAGCAATCCCGCGCTTAAAAAACAGCTGATCGCCAGTGGGCAACAGCAGCTCAAAAAATACTCGTGGGAACGTATGGCACAAGAAACGTTGATTGTTTACAAAGAAGCGTTGGGCGAAGAAACCGACATCTAGGCTTAGTTGACGTAGTCATAGCGTTCGCGAACGCCATCTACTAGTTCAGCGTACACCTGTACAATATCGCGCATCGCTGTATAGCCCGTAGCGTGCACTACACCACTAATCGGAGCCTCGATTACCACAAAGTCTAGATCGCCCTGCTCATCTATGGCGTCAAAAGCTTCGCCGATTGGACCACGATAATTACCGCTTCGTGCTGTAGCAAAGTCACCGGCAATGTCAGCGTCAGCATATGGCACGTCATACCGTGCAACCGCCAAATGCATCGCTCGAGCGCGTGAGGCGCTAGCTTTAAGTAACGTACCAAAAACACTATCACCTTGTGCATGGTGCGTGTCAAAACATACTTCGTATTCGCGCTCGTCTATGGCTTCGCCAAAATCTTCTGCCGTGCGAGCATTCCACATCTTTAGATGTGTGGCTTTGGGCTGGAACAAATCAGAGCTGCCATTTGCTGTGGCGCGAAGTTGCTTGTCGAGCTCGTCTGATTCTCGTGGGAAGTACACAATCGGTACCCGTCTGTCAGTTTTACACTGAATATCATCCATGAAATGCGCCGAATCTGCCACCGACGGAAGCATTAATTTTTGGCCTAGCTTGCTTGCCAATATTCGTTGGCGCAAATCCTGATCAGCAATTGTGCCACGGTATTCTTCGTTGTTAAAACTTTGGTGCAGTGCGAAGTCTTTAATATGACCCGTGGCAACAGCATGAGCAAATGCCGTGGCCGAGCCCGGGTATGTTGGATAAAACGGCTGCCAATCCACTCCGTCAGCACCAACGCGTGTGGCAAACTTTCCCACTGCACGCGGACTCAAAATAGGCCGATGCGGCGCCTTCACAACATTGGCTGTCTCGGCTAAATTAGCATTAGAAAACAGTATTCGGGGTGCGTTCTTGGTTGCAGGCATATGTTACTCGGCAGGCTTCAGGACAATATGTCGGTCGCGACCTTCGCCAACCGACTCACTTACCAGGCCGAGTTCTTGAGCAAGTTTGTGCACCACGCGACGGTCTACAGCCGCCATTGGTCGCAATTCCATTTCTTGGCCAGAGTCACGAACTGACTGCGCCCAATCTTCAGCTTTTTGGCGCAAGCGATCGGCACGTTGCTTTTTGTATTCGGCAACATCAACGTTCACGCGAGTATATTCATAGCCCTGGTTCTTGAGGGCATTACTAACCAAAAATTGCAAAGCACGCATAGTGTCGCCGCGCTGGCCAATCAAAAATCCATTCAAATGTGTCGAGGGAACTTCGAGCTCAATCACATCATCTTCGCTGGTCGCGTGCACTTCGGTATTAAGTCCAAAGAACGATAGCACATCTTCCAGGTACTTTTTTGCGTAGACAATTGCTTCTTCCACTCTTATTTCCTCCGTTTTTTACGGTTCTGACTTGAGCCTTTCTTCTTGGTGTTGGCAGCAGGTTTTGGCTCGCTCACAATTTCGGCTTCAATAGCAGTCTTGGCAGATTTTTTCTTGGTGTCTTTGCCGTCTGCAACAGCTTCAAGTTCTTCTTTGTCTTCACGCAGAATAATTGACTGCTGGATAAAGGCTACTAATCCACCAACCAACCAGTACAGGCTCAAAGCTGAAGCAATGTTGATCGTGAACAAGAAGATCATAGCTGGCAGGAAGTAGATAGTTGTGCGGCTAATTGCAGCATTCACCTCTGATTGATCGGCTTGTTTGCCACTACCAGCGCCCTTTAGAATATCACGCAATTTGCGAGCTTCTTTGTCGGTTGGCGTTAGCTGCTTGCTCTGGAAGAACTGCACAATAGCGCTACCAGTCACAATAATAAGTGCTGGCCAGTACAAACCGTGCGCGCCTACAGCGCTTCGAGTCAGGTCAACAGCGCCAAACAACGTTGCATCAAATGCATGAATATTGTGCGAGATATGCTGCATCCAGCTAAAGTCTTGCAGGAACGGATATGCGAAGTTGTAAATAGCGTGCTGGTCGTGCACCAATTTGTTAAGGCCGCTATACAGACCAAGCAAAATTGGCAACTGCAACAGCGTGAGGCCAATTGAGCCGAACGGATTTACGCCATACTCTTTGTACAGTGCCATAGTCATAACTGACTCTTTTTGGCGATCACCCTTGGTAGCGGCCTTAATTTTGCGTAGTTCCGGCTGGATTTTGCGCATCACCTTTACTTGGTGCAGCTGCTTTTTAACCAGCGGCCACATCAAAAGACGAATAATAATCGTGAATAGAATCAGCGCCAAGCCAAAGTTGTGGCCAGGCAACATGGCATAAATAAATACCAGGACGTTAAAAATCGGCTGAACAATAAGTGTGGTAAACATTATAAAATCATAACTCCTTAGGCTTAACTATAGCATGAGTACCGCTGGAAACGGGAGTATTTGGCAATATAATATTAGCCTCTACAAGTTTGTCCCGAACACGCTCGCGTAGCTCGCTCGCGTCCATCGTGGCCAGCTGGTCACTATATACGGTATACACAATATCATATGGTTGCGTCATTGCATGCTCATATAACCGTGCCGTCTCATATATACGACGACGAATACGGTTGCGAACAACGGCGGATTTGTGCACTTTTCGGCTTACCACCACCGCTAGTCGGTAATGCTTGCGACGCGGATTGGCCACAAATTTAAGCGACCCATACGCACTGCGGATGGTTTTTCCATGTTGATACACAAAACGAAGGCTGCCATGCCCATGAAATCGGTATTTGCGATTGATCATATGGTGGCAGCCCCCGTTAGTTTATAGAATTCAGGCGTAAAAAAATACGACGTGAATTTTAGTGAGTCAAGCGTGCGCGACCCTTAATGCGGCGGCGTTTGATAACAGCACGACCAGCACGGCTGGCCATACGCTTCATAAAACCGTGAACACGTGAACGGTGGCGCTTCTTTGGTTGATAGGTTCGTTTTGGCATACTAGTTCTACTTTACAACAAACGGGGGTCATAAGCAAGTCTCCTGCTCTGTTCCTCCGAATGCACTTACATGTTTTGCTTGTTACTTGGTGAAAATAACAATGTTTACCCCCTCATATTACCAAGTTTTCCACTTTTAGCCAAGCATTTTCCACAGTTTTTCAGATGAGAGTGCAAATTGGGGATAACTTTTTGCATAAAATTTAGGTACGTGATATTGCTACAAAAAGGTGTGGAAAAGTGTGGAAAACTACGTTATATTAGGGGTATCAACAAAGAATCTTGAGGGATGAGAGGGTATGCAGCAGGACACCTTGTGGCAAGCAGTCTTAGGTGAAATTGAAGTTTCTGTATCACGCGGAAATTTTGTAACGTGGTTCAAGAATACTGCGCTCCTCCGTCTGGACGACGAAAGCGCCGTCATTGGAGTGCCAAACGTTTTCATCAAGCAACAGCTTGAGCGTAAATATAATGAGCTTATTACGCAGACATTGCGCAAAAACGGCATCGAATCGCAGCAAGTGAGCTATAAGATTCACTCGCCACTTTCCCGAGCCAAGCAAACTGATGATCCTGTAGTATTACAGCCGTCTCCAGCCAAAAACACAGCGCCAGCGGCGGCTAGGCCTCAAACCAACGCGTTAGCACATACCTATCGTCAGGGACTAAATGAAAAGTACACCTTCGAGAACTTTATCGTAGGGTCTGGTAACGAACTGGCCTACGCTGCCTGCCAAGGCATAGCTTCCCAGCCAGGTACCAAATACAACCCGCTCTTCTTATATGGTGGCGTGGGAATTGGCAAAACACACCTTATGCAAGCTGTTGGCAATGCCGTCTTGGCACATAACCCCGACGCTCGCGTAGTGTACGTATCCAGCGAACAGTTCCTGCAAGAATTTGTGGACGCCGTGCGGTTCAAAAAGAACACCGACTTCGCCGACTTTTACCGCAGCGCCGATGTACTGATTGTGGACGATATTCAGTTCATCGCTGGCAAAGAAAAAGTACAAGAAGAGTTCTTCCACACTTTTAACGCTCTCCACCAAGCAAGCAAACAGATTATTATCAGTAGTGATAAGCCGCCGAAAGACATTCCAACCCTTGAAGAGCGCCTGCGATCACGATTTGTTTGGGGCATGAGCATCGATATGCAAACGCCAGACTTTGAAACTCGATGTGCAATTTTGCAAACCAAAGCTCACAACCACGGCGTTGAGTTAACCACCGATGTTACCGACTACCTAGCCACCAACGTGCAGACTAACATTCGTGAGCTTGAAGGTGCGCTCAACCAGCTACTGGCATTTTGTGAGATGCGCGGCTTAGACCCATCGGTTTCAGTGGCAACTTCACTGCTCGGCGCCAGTCAAACCAGGCCCAAGCACATTAGCGCCAAACAAATCATTGAGCGTACCGCACGACACTTCCAAGTTCCTATCGAAGACATCATGGGACCCAAGCGCGACAAGGACATCGTAGTTCCCCGCCAAGTAGCAATGTACATGCTTCGCAGCGAACTCCACCTAAGCTTTCCTAAAATTGCCCGCGAACTGGGTCGCAAAGACCACACCACTGCTATTCACTCGGTTGAAAAGATTGAAAAAGAATCACAATTTGATGCAGATATCCGCGCCGCCATCTCGCAGATCAAGGACCGATTGTATGTGTAAAACCTGTGAAAAACATGCGGAAAGCCTGCGAACATACCGTGCATATGAACACAATTTTTACCCAGGCACTGCAGAAAGCCGAATAAAGGCTGTGCGCAAACCACAAGTTATCCGCCATATAAGCCACATATTGTCCCAGGCGTTACCCACAGCTTTTTTCCGCAAATCGTATCTGTTAATTAGCCAGTTATCCACGCCATCCACAGGGCTAATAAATACTATAACTAATAGGTAAACCTTTATTTCTTTATTATTAATAGAAGGACCATGTCATGAAATTACAAGTCACCCAGGAAAACCTAAATAAAGCGCTCGGAACCGTTGCTCGCGTAGCTAATGCACGTGGCACATTGCCAGTGCTTGCCAACGTTCTTATCAAAACCGTAAACAATCGCGTTAGCATTGCAGCAACCAACCTAGACATTGCTATTACGCAATATATTGGCGCCAAAGTATCCGAAGAAGGTTCTATCACTGTCCCTGCTCGCCTGATGCAAGATTTTGTGAGCAGCTTACCTGCCGGCAATATTGAGCTCGACCTAGATGATTACAAGCTGCATATTGTAACTGACCAGTACAAATCGGTTATTAACGGTGTTAGTGCCGAAGAATTCCCGGTAATGCCAGCAATCGAATCTGGCCAAAGCTGGTCAATCCCCGCCCCAGTTCTTAAGAGGAGCCTACAGCAAGTGGTTTTGGCGGCGTCTAACGATGAAGCTCGTCCTATTCTGACCGGTGTACTTATGCACACGCTCGAGGGAAAAGTGTATATGGCAGCCACCGATAGCTACCGACTAGCCGAAAAAGTACTCATGCCCAAGAGCGCCGACGAAATTTCTTTGTTGGTACCCGTTTCGGCTATGCAGGATCTGCTTCGTATTGTGAGTGACATCGAAGACGACGTGCAGGTAACCCATGACGACCAGCAAGTGCTCTTCCGTGTTGGTGATGTAGAACTGGTGGCGCGCCTGATCGAAGGCAGATATCCACCATATCGCAACCTTATCCCCAACTCTTTCAACACCACTGCTGTTTTAAAGCGTTCTGATCTGTTGAATGTCACCAAGGTTTCGAGTTTATTTGCTCGCGAGAGCGCCGGCAGCATTACTATTGAGGTGAGCGAAGTCTCGCAAGAACTTAGTATTCGATCTGTTGCGTCACAGTTAGGAGAAAACAACGCTAAGGCACCAGCCAAAATTACCGGATCAGGCGAAATCACCCTGAATTCACGCTATCTGTTGGATGCGCTGCACGCACTGAGCGGCGACCAGGTAGAGTTCTGCTTTAACGGTAAATTAGACGCAATTGTGTTGCGTGACCCCGAAGCTGAAGACTATCTACATCTCATTATGCCTCTAAAATCCTAGGTACCTACTCGGCTATCCGTGATCGCAGTCCAAAGATCGTCGCTGCGTTGCAGAGCGACTTTGGCTTTGTGAACACTCGCGCCGAGCGCTCTCGCCATACGTGCCATAACAGATGTACAATATATAAAATATGATTACCGACATTCGGCTCCAGAACTTTAGGTCTTATAAAGACGCCAGTTTCACCTTTGATCCAGGGGTGTCAATTATTGTTGGACCTAACGCCAGTGGTAAAACCAATCTGTTAGAGGCGGTTTTGATGGTCGCTCGGGGCGGCTCGTATCGGGCAAAAGATGCCGAAATGGTTGGTTTTGGGGCGGATTGGGCTCGATTGGATGCGCAGACACCTACCGGCAACCGCACCATTAAAATACAGGCAAATCCTGCTACTGACACCTATAAAAAGAATTTTGATATAAGTGGCCAGTCTCTGATGCGTCTTACGCAGCAGCGCATGATTCCCACAGTAGTTTTTGAGCCCAACCATCTGTTATTACTCAGCGGGTCGCCTGATTTACGCCGTAGTTTTCTGGACGATCTTATTGAACAGACTAAGCCAGGTTTTGGTGCTACACGGCGCCATTATAAACGTGTTTTAGCGCAGAGAAATGCCCTGCTCAAAAAGAATCCGCCCAGCCTGCAGCAGCAATTGTTTGTGTGGAACCTTCGTTTAAGCGAATTGGCGGGTCAAATTGCCCGGGAGCGAGCGGAACTCATCGACTACTGCAATAACCGCGCAAGCGAGCTCTATGGCTCTCTGGCGGGCAAACAGAACGTAATATCCCTTCAGTATTCGTCTAAATTCGTTCCTGAGCATTACGAATCGCAATTATTACACAAATTAGAACAGCGCCTGGATTTGGACATCGCCCGGGGTTACACCGGTTATGGCCCTCATCGTGACGACTTAATTGCTTTGATCGATGATCACCCTGTGCAGGAAGCTGCCTCCAGGGGTGAAACGCGCACATTGGTGTTGGCGCTCAAGGTAATGGAGCTGCAGCTCTTAGAATCGGTCCGCGATATTAAACCGCTGTTATTGCTCGACGATGTGTTTAGCGAGCTCGACGCCCAACGACGCCAGGCACTGACCCACTTCGTACAGCCATACCAGACGTTTATTACTACTACGGATGCCGATGTAGTAGTTGATTATTTTGCCTCGTCACACAGTATTATTTCCCTCAAGCCGTAGCAACTCGCAACAGAGGTGGTAAGTATTGACTTTATTAGGCTTATGTTATATAATGTTTAGGTTCGTTCTTTTCCAGACCAAACCAGACCAGAGATGGGAGTTGGACAATTATGTCTGACGCCACGTCAACACCCGCCGTCGCATCCCGCGACTACCACATCCGCGTCACCGAGGACATGCTCGAGGAGACCAAGAGCTGGACCACGAAGGACTGGCGGACGCAGCTCTACTACCAGATGGAGTTCCACCTGGAGAGCCTGCGCGCCATCGTCTTCATCCGGTACCTGCTGCTGGCCGCCCTGCTGTTCGGCGCCAACCACCTCATGCACCACTTCGGCATGCCCACCTGGGCTGTCGGCGTCTGCATGGCCGTGTTGGTCGCTGCGCCGCTCCTGTGGTTCAAGCACTCGATGCGCGACCTGCGCCGCTTCCTGTCGCCTACGGCCATCGCCCGGTTCTTCGAGATCACCTACACCAAGAAGGGCAAAATCCTCTACGTGCAGGGCGATCGAGCCGAGTCGGCCCTCCGCGACCTGTTCAAGCTGCAGGCCAAGCCCAAGGGCAAGAAGAACAAGACCGCGACCGACCCGTTCCCGAGCGTCGTCAACGTCGCCGGCAACATCGCCCAGTTCCGCGTCACCGCGTGGGGCTCAGTGGTCATGTTCGTACTCGCTCTGATCCTCACCCACGGCACCATGCTCAACGGCCTGACCGCGGTTCTGCTCACCTTCGCCACCCTGGCGACCGCGCTGTACCGCAACATGGCCCTGAAGCCGCTGCACCGCCTCATGAGCGCCGCCGAGAAGGCCGGCCTCGCCGAGGAAGGCAGCGACGTCGAGGACGAGGATGACGATGAGGGCCTGAGCATTCTGGACTCCC
>Ga0075366_10000003_pt1 | contig 114017 bp, 138 predicted proteins | sample EndMethybrTD3031_FD_72351 | JGI IMG/M metagenome (GOLD analysis project Ga0075366, IMG submission 72351) | Populus endosphere microbial communities from Tennessee, USA - Endosphere MetaG P. TD hybrid TD303-1 | ecosystem: Host-associated > Plants > Roots > Endosphere | place: USA: Tennessee...
ATGACGGCGTGTTTGCCTTTACGCTTAAACAGGGTGAGGGCGAAGAAATGTCTACCGAAAAGCTGGATTCGCCTCGATATTTCTGCTACTGGGAAGCTGACCAGATCGCTGACTATTTGCAAGAAGCCGGTTTTGAAAAAATCGACATTTCGAGCGACCAAGTTGGATCTCGTAACGTGCAGTGGCTGCAGATTATCGCCAAGAAATAGTCCTTAGCGCGCAGCAACACTTAGGTGACCCAGCTCTTGCATTGCAAATAGCAGCAACACAATACTAAGCCCGAGCAGTACTAATAAAATCCAGAATCTGGTTTTTTCGCTCATTGTATAGACTCCAAACTGGCAGTTACCACCAGGCGATCTTTAGGATTCCACAGCGGTGTACAGGTGTAAAGCGTCAAAATAGAATTGGCGGTGGGTGCTTCTACGCTAACTTCGCTCGGTGGGACTACTCGTGTGTTGGTGGTTTTGTACACGTATTTTTTGCCGTGCCACAACACCGCAATTGGATCACCCACGTGCACTTGATCCAGATGATAAAACACACCACGCGGATTAGTGTATGTAAAGCGGTGCGCAATAATTACGGTGTTGCTGCCTTTTTCGGGCGTGCTGGTATAGGGCAGGCGCCACAATCCTTGACGCAAGGTAGCGATAGTTTTGCCTTCGTTTACAGGGGCGTCCAAAGCCATGGACGGCACAATAAGTGTTTCGGCGTCAGCGGCAATAGAACCGCTCGCCGGTTTACTGGAAACTTTTTGCTGTAACTGTTTTACAGCACTATGCTTTTCTGCCCTAAAGAGGAGGGCAGGCAGAAATGGCATCACAATCACGTACGCGTTCACCAGGACGATTGCTACCAAAAGACCGGTGTTTATCCGCGCAAGCTTCATGAGTTCTAGGCAGCTTTGTCGGTGTCAGTGGCCTGGGTAAAGTAGTTGATTTCGTTCACGATGTCTAAGTAGGCTTGTGCGCGAACCTTGTCGTCGGAAATTTCTTTGGCGGCGGCGTAGGCGGCTGGAATCAGCTTGTCGTTATCAGTAGCCTGAATCATCATCATGGTGGTGCGGAATTTTTCTTCAGGCTTTTGCTCTAGGTGATCAACCATTGGTGCTAGCTCGCTCAAAGCTTCTTGCTTAATACGTAGCAAATCGTCAGTGTTTTCTGGCTTAGGAGCCGGAACGACAGTGGTGTCGACTGGTTCAACAGACGGTGCTGGTGGAACAGGCGGCAAATCCTTTGAAGGTTGTTGTGGCGCGTCGTCCATAATAAAGTCGCCTGCAGAATCGTCGCTAGTCATTGCTGGCGCGTCATTGGTACCTACCACTGGTGCGCTTAGCGTATCATCAGCTACAGGTGCTGGCGCACCCTGGTTATTTTCATGTTGATCATTGTGATGGTCATCGTGCCCAAACATCATAGTGCTCCCCCTCTATTGCATCATGAGATTATAATATACTCACACTCATAATAGCACAAGGAGTATGCGAACAAATGCTTGACGACCTAAAAATGATTCACGAACGAGACAGCCAAGACGCGCTGGGCGCTGCCGCCAAGCAGTACGAACAACTCGCGCAAAGTTACACCACTACAGCAGACAACTTTACGCCAGACAACATCGTTTTTGGCGCCATGGGAGGTTCGGCCCTGGCTGCGCAATTGAGCACGGTGTGGCCGGGTTACACCGTGCCATTCGAGATTGTGCGCGGCTACGACATCCCGGCGTACGTTAGTCCTAAAACACTATTTATTGCTGCTAGTTATTCTGGCGGTACGGAGGAAACTATAAGCGCGCTAGAACAAGCCGAGCAAAAGGGCGCGCACATTATGGTAATCACTGGTGGCGGTAAATTGGCCGAAATTGCTCAGCAAAAAGGCTACGCGCTGGCATTGTTACCGAAGCTGGCGGTTGCTCGATACACTACCTTTAGCAACCTGCGAGCACTGCTGCAATTGGTGCAGAACTGTGGTGTTTTGACGCAGTCTGACGCGTTGCAGCAACTAGAGGCGCAAACCAGTTTTGTACAGCAGGCTATTAACGCCTGGCAGCCTGATCAGCCAACCAGTACCAACCTAGCCAAGCAAACTGCCTTGGAGCTGTTGGGCAAATCAGTGGTGGTTTACAGTGGCCCCAAGCTGGCTTCCGCAGCGTATCGCTGGAAAATCAGTGTTAACGAAAACGCCAAACAGGTAGCTTGGACCAACCAGGTTCCAGAATTCAGCCATAACGAATTCAGCGGCTGGAGCAAGCAGCCCGTAGATAAACCGTACGCCGTTGTGGAATTGCGCAGCTCGCTGGAGCACCCAAGGGTACAACGTCGTTTTGAGCTGTCTGAACAGCTATTGTCGGGCATGCGCCCTGCGCCAATCGTTATCGCGCCGCAAGGCGAGACCGTGCTGCAGCAACTACTGTGGCTAATCGCCTTGGGTGACTTTGTGGGCATTTACGCCGGGTTGGCGGCCAATACTGATCCAACGCCGTTGCCGCTCGTGGACAAGCTGAAACAGACATTGTAGTGGTATGCTGTAGGTACACCTAAGAGTCGAAGGGGGATACATGATTCAACTATCTACCGAGCACGCCCAGGCGGCTCCAGATGTAACACTGCCAGCAATGGATGACTACACCGCGCACGTGCGCCAGGTTGTAGCGGCTGGCGGTTACGAGGCCGCAGAGGCCTCGCTCAATCTGCCAAAAGATACAGCGCTGCTGCAAGAAGTGCGCGCGCTTTCCGAACAAAAAGTTTCGTCACAGCTAAAATACAGCATTGTCGTGGGCATTGGCGGATCCAATTTGGGCACCAAAGCCGTGTACGACGCCGTGACTGGCTACCGTGACGGCATGCGTCCTGACGGCGAGCAGTACCCAAAATTATTGTTCGCCGAAACCACCGATTCAGAGTGGTTGCTGGGCGCTGAACACTTAATTGAAAACATGCACAGCGCTGACGAAGTGCTGGTAACGGTGATCAGCAAATCTGGCGGCACCGCCGAGACCATCGCTAACTTCGAAATTATTGCTGCGGCACTAACCGAAAAATTCGGTGCCACCGTAACCGATCGTTTTGTAGCTATCACCGATGAAGATTCCAAATTGTGGGACGCGGCAGGCGCTCAAAACATTGCTCGTCTGAGCTTGCCTAAGCAAGTTGGTGGTCGATATTCGGTGCTATCAGCAGTGGGACTATTCCCATTGCAGACGGTTGGTATCGACATCGCGCAACTGCAGCAAGGCGCTGCTCACATGTTGGACAACTGCTTAGCCGAAGGCGGCACGAACCTGGCGCTGCAATCGGCGTTAGCATTAGCCGCACACTTACAAAAAGGCTACACCATTAACGATAATTTCTTTTTTCACCCCGAGCTGGAATCGGTGGGCAAGTGGTATCGCCAACTGATGGGTGAAAGCGTGGGCAAAGAGCATTCACTGACTGGTCAAACTGTGCACACCGGTATTACGCCAACTGTGTCGCTGGGCTCAACCGATTTACATTCGGTGGGCCAGCTGTACTTGGGCGGACCAAAAGACAAACTTACCACCTTTGTATCGGCTCCAAATAAGCTAGTACGGGTAGAAGTTCCGCACAACCGAATCTTTCCGGAACTGGTGCCTATGATCAACGGTAAAACAGCCGAAAACATCATGGACGCTATTTTGCAGGGCGTACAGATTGCGTACCAAAAGGCCGACCTGCCATACATGCAGGTGACGCTGGACGACCTGGGCGAAGCATCGCTTGGGGCATTTTTGCAGTTTAAAATGTTAGAAATGATGTACCTGGGCCAGCTGCTGAACGTCAACAGCTTTGACCAGCCAAACGTGGAATCATACAAAGTAGAAACCAAGCAGCTACTGGAACAAAATCAGTAGCGTACCGAAAGGAAATTATGAACGACGAGCAACAAGCTCCCACCTTTGATCCGAGCAACTTTAGCGTGGCTCCGTATGCTAAACGCATCGAAAAGCCCTGGGGTTACGAAATCCACTGGGTTCCCGAAGACGCGCCGTATATGGGCAAAGTGCTGCACGTAAACGAGGGCGCTCGCCTGAGTCTGCAGGTGCACGACGAAAAGCAAGAAAGCTGGTTTATTGTCGGTGGTAAGGGCTCGGTGATCTGGGAAAATGAAAAAGGCGAGATGGTGGAAACCGTGCTGCAACCCGGCATGGGCTACAGCACCAAAATCGGTCAAAAACACCGTTTGAAGGGCTTGGAAGGTGGCGCCGACATCCTAGAGGTTTCTACTCCAGAAGCCGGCACTACCTGGCGCCTGGAAGACGACTTTGCTCGCCCTAACCAAACTCCCGAAGAACGTGACGCCGAATACGCCAAAAACAGCTCGCAGATTAGCTAAGTAGCGTTGGCGAGCTCGTCGACCATTGGCACGAGGTCTGACAGATCGGTGTAGCGCGCAAAGTGCACGTTCCACTCTTCTTCGGCGGCTCCTGGAACAATTCGAGTAAGGGAGGCTTCTTCTTGCGCAGCCAACAATACCTGTTTGCCGCGTTCAATTGCGCTGCCAATTTCTATACCTAAGCCAATGCTAGGTTCGTCGCAAATGCCGACCAAAATGTCACAGGTGGCGACGTTGCGTTTAATATCGTGCCGATACACGTCCCCTGGAGTTCCAGCCACCAAACCCAAAAAGTCTAACACCGTGTGGCCGGAGTCTCGCAGAGCATTCTTGAACCGGTCTACATTATCCCGAAATTCTTCTGGCGCGTGAGTTAATCCGCAGCCTACGTAAATTCTTTTTTCCATTTGTAAGCTCCTTGTGGCGATATCATGGCATGCCTTACCGAAGTACTTCTAGGGTAAGCAATTTCCCTTGAACTGGCGGGCGTGTATGATATAAGTCGTCTATGAATAACGAGCTTTTGCCGGCGCGAGCCGCGATTTTATACCAACTACGACACACTTTGTCGGCTCGGTATAGCGAACTGCAACGCGCGGCCAATATGGAGAGCGATACCTTTAAATTTCACGTGCGCTATCTGGTGGAGCAGGGTATTATCGCCAAGCAGGCCGATGGCGCCTACGCGCTCACATCAGCCGGTAAAGAAGTGGCCAACAATTTAAACCAGTCGTCTCGGACGCTGCTCAAGCAACCTAAGTTGTCGCTGATGTTGGTGATTTCACGCCAGACCGCAAACGGCCCCACCGAATATTTGATGCAGAAACGTTTGCGCCAACCGTTTTATGGCTATTGGGGTCTGCTGAGCGGTCCGGCGCAATGGGGCGAAGATTTTGCTCGCACCGCAGCACAGGAACTGCAAAAACAGACTGGCCTGGTGGCTACCTTGCAGGTGAGCACATTTTTGCGCCAACGCGATTACACGACAGCGCACGACTTGCTGGAGGACAAATTATTTGTGCTCCTTACTGCAACACTCAGAGGCGAACAGCCTAAAACGTGGAAACACGGCGAAAACGCCTGGCTCACGTTGGCGCAGCTCCGCGAGCAACCGCAATACTTTTCTCTGACCGAGCAGGCAATTCAGGCCGCTCAAACAGGGCAGTTTGCTGAGCTTACACAGATATTACATCCAGAGGACTACTAATCGCCCCTGTTTTTTCTTCAGCCGTAGCCCAGTGTTGTAGAATACTATGTAGACATGCGAATACTTGTAGTTGAAGACGAAGTCAAAATTGCTAATAGCCTAGAACGCGGCCTGAAGGCCGAGGGCTACATTGTGGACGTGGCCTATGATGGCGACGAGGCCGACACCTTGGTGGACGCCAATGCCTATGACCTGATTGTTTTGGACTGGATGATTCCTGGCCGCAACGACGGTCCGGCGCTCATTAAGTTGTGGCGTGAGGCACACAAAACCATGCCGGTGCTGATGCTTACCGCTCGCTCGGCCATTGGCGACAGGGTAGAGGGTTTGGATTCTGGTGCCGACGACTATATGCCAAAGCCATTCTCATTCGACGAATTACTGGCGCGCATTCGTGCGCTGTTGCGCCGCCCCCAAGATCACCACGGCACCACCTTAAAGAGTGGCGATCTCACATTGGACGCAGTATCCAAAGAAGTTACCGTGGGCGATCACACCGTGCACCTAACTGCCAAAGAATTCCAGTTGCTAGAATACCTGTTGCACCACCGTGGCGAAGTGCTCAGCAAAGATCAGTTACTAGATCACGTTTGGGATGACGAAGATCGCGTGCAACACAACACCGTAGAAACATTTATTGCTAACGTCCGTAAAAAGATTGGCGCGGGAGATTCGGTAATTCAAACCGTTCGCGGATATGGTTATAAGATACCATAGACCTAGTTTGTTCAAGTCGGCTCGCCTGAAGCTGACCATGTTTTACCTGGTAATTATGCTAGGTTTTAGTTTGGTGATCACCGCTGCCTTGCGGGTGATTTCTGAACACGAATATGCCCGCTCCACCGCCGTGCAGCTCAGCGCCGTGCGGCATTTGTTTGAATTCCCGTGGCGCAATTTGGAGGGCGAGGAATACAGTATTTCACTGCCCAATAACAAGGAAATTGGTAGCATCCAGGACGAGGCCGCACAAAACGTGCGCTACCGCTTAAACCGCGACTTTGCCATTATCAACGGTGCTGCGCTGATTGTTGCCGGTGTGCTCAGTTATTGGTTCGCCGGCCGCACACTGCGTCCGATCGAGGAGGCGCACCGCGCCCAAACGCGTTTTGCCTCTGACGCCAGTCACGAATTACGCACTCCGCTGGCCGCCATGCGCGTAGAAAACGAAGTCTTTTTGCGCCAGCCACACTTTACCGAGCAGGAGGCTCGCGAGCAGCTCAAAAGCAACCTGGAAGAAACCCAACGCCTAGAAGATCTGTCGAATAATTTGCTGGCGCTGGCGCATTTTGAACGCGCACAGCTCGAGATTGCCAAAACGACGCCGCATCAGATTGTGGACGAGGCCGTAAAACACGCTCAAAAGTCAGCCACTGCGCGCCAAGTTACATTTAAACAGCACATCAAAAATTCCACGCTGTATACCAACCAGAGCAGCCTGGTTCAGCTGCTGGGTATTTTACTGGACAACGCCATGAAATACGGTCCGCAACGCGGAACCATCACCATTTCTGGCCAGCGCCAAACCAATTATTACGTGCTTACCGTTTCCGACCAAGGCCCGGGCATTGACCCTGCCGACTTGCCACATATTTTTGAACGCCTATACAGGGGTGACAAGGCACGTAGCACCAAAGGCGGTTACGGACTAGGCTTAGCGCTGGCTCGCGAGATCGCCAAAGCCAACAATGGCACGCTCACTGCCAAAAATAACCCGAAGGGCGGTGCGTGCTTTGCCGTCCGCTTACCCCTGTAATATGCCGCCACGCAAAAATGGTATAATGGAGTAACTATGAGGTGGTATCTTTCCCACACGACCCGGCTGGGCATCGCGTTGCTCGGCTTGAGTGTGGTTAGCGGCGGGTTATTTTTGGCTGGCGCTCAAAGCAATCATTCCATGGAGTTTGCATATCTGTTATGGAACCTGTTTTTGGCATGGCTTCCGCTGGTGGCAGCGCTGTGGCTGCACAAAATTCTGAAGCACAGCTTGTGGTCATCGTGGCTTGCGCTGACGCTGTCCTTCCTATGGATGGGATTTTTGCCCAACAGTTTTTATATGATCAGCGATTTTATTCATATTCAAGATGTGGCGCGCGTGGACTTACTCTTTGACGTCGTTATGTTCTCGTCGTTTATTTTTAACGGTGTGATTTTGGGATTCCTGAGCTTGTATATAGTGCATCTGAATCTGTTACAACGACTGAGCCGACGCTGGGCACACATTACCATCGGATTTGTACTGTTCCTATGTAGCTTCGCGATTTACCTAGGGCGCGACCTGCGCTGGAACACCTGGGATATCTTGGTGAACCCTGGCGGGATCTTGTTTGATGTTTCTGATCGCTTGATCCACCCAATCACGTACTCGCAAACCTACACCACCACTGGTATTTTCTTTGTACTGCTTGGCAGCCTGTACGTCTTCACTTGGCAGCTCGTGCGTGCTATCCGCTATCAGCGCACGCCTGGCGACATCGAACCGTAATCTGTTATAATAGGTATAAGTATGGAAGAGATTACCACGGCGCTTACCAGCGTCATCAAAAATGTATACAACGTGGACGTGCAGCCCGAGCTGTCACGCCCCGATGAACAATTTGGCGACTACGCTACCAACGTAGCATTGCAGCTGAGCAAGCGCGTGGGTAAAAATCCGCGTGACGTTGCTACTGAACTCGTTGCCGAGCTGCAGTCTACGCTGGGCGATAGCGTGCAAGACGTGCAAATCGCAGGTCCTGGGTTTATCAACATCACCGTTGCCGACGGTGCACTGTTGCAGGCCGCAGCCAAAGCGCCAACAACCAAGCCCCAAACCTATGCCGGTAAAACCGTGGTTACCGAATATTCTGACCCTAACCCGTTCAAGGTGTTGCACGCTGGCCACTTTTACACCAGCGTCGTAGGCGACAGCATTAGTCGCCTGGTCAGTGCTGCTGGCGGCACCGTGCACGCTGTAAACTTTGGTGGTGATGTAGGCTTGCACGTGGGCAAAACCATGTGGGCAATCGTGCAGGAATTCGGCGGTGAGCACCCCGAAAAGCTTCAAGACATCCCGGCCGACAAGCGCTCGGAATGGATGGCCAGCTGCTACGTCAAAGGCACGCAAGCTTACGAAGACAACGAGCAGGCCAAAACCGAAATTATTGCATTGAACAAACGAGTATATCAGTTGCACACCAGTGGCGATCACGACTCGGCCTTTGCACAAATATATTGGACCTGCCGCCAATGGAGCTATGATTACTTTGATGCATTTTACGAGCGCATCGGCACACCCTTTGAAAAATATTATCCCGAGAGCGAAACCGCACCGCTAGGCCTGGCCACTGTTCGCGAGCAGTTCGAAAAAGGTGTCTACCAAGAGAGCGATGGCGCCGTGGTATTTGAAGGCGAAAAATACGGTTTGCACACGCGTGTGTTCATCAACTCGCACGGCCTGCCAACATACGAAGCCAAAGATGTTGGTCTGATCATGGCCAAGTGGCGCGACTACCACTTTGACAATTCAATTATCGTGACCGGCAACGACATCACCGAATATATGAAAGTAGTGCTCAAGAGTATCGAGCAATTTGCGCCAGAGCTCGCCGAGCGCACCACGCACATCACCCATGGCAACGTCAAACTAGCTGGCGGTGTCAAAATGAGCTCGCGTAAAGGCAACTTCTTGCGCGCCGTAGACGTGTTGGACATTGCGCACGAAGCTAACAAAGCCGCAACGGGCCGCGATGACGACCAAGCCGTGTTGGGCGCCATCAAGTATTCGTTCCTCAAACAACGCATTGGCGCAGACATCGTTTACGTTCCCGAAGAATCGGTTAGCCTGGAAGGCAATAGCGGTCCGTACTTGCAGTATGCGCATGCACGCGCCCGCAGCATCGTGGCTAAAGCTGGCGCTGCGCATCAAGCTCCAACCGACTTACAGCCTGGCGAACGCAGTTTGGCTCGCAAAATCACCGAATATCCAGAGGTAATCGCTAAAGCCGTCAACGACTTGATGCCGCATCATGTGTGTACCTATTTGTACGAGCTGGCGCAAACCTTTAACCGTTTTTATGAACACAATCGCGTTGTAGGCGACGCGCGCGAAGCGCAACGTCTGTATCTGGTTGAGCTGTACGCATCTATCCTGAAAGACGGATTAGACTTGATGGGCATTGCTGCTCCAGAGCGAATGTAACAGTGGTGGGCAGAAAGATTTTTCATGACTGAAAAGAAAACCACAACCAAAGCAAAGACCACAAAGTCAAAAGCGCAAACCGCCAAAAAGCCGGCCACCGAAACACAAGTCGCTAAGCAAAAAGGCACCGAGACTGCCACTCGTCATTTGGCCCGCGTTAAAAATGCCAAAGCTGCGGTAACCAAGCGTGTACCTCGACCCAAGGTGGTTATGGGTTTTGCCGACTTCTTGCGTGAACAGAGCGTAGTTGGACTGGCCATTGGTTTGGTGATCGGTACGCAGGTGAAATCGCTGGCCGACTCTTTGATTGCTAGCTTTATTAACCCGCTGATCGGCTTGCTGTTGCCAGGGAAGGGTGCTTTGGACCAAAAGACGTTCATCTTGCATCTGGACCAAAAAACCGCCGTGTTCACCTGGGGCTCGTTTGTAGCTACCTTGTTGTCGTTCCTCACTACCGCTGCTGTGGTATATTTTGTGTTCAAGTCACTCAAATTGGATCGTCTGACCAAAAAGAAAGACGACGCCAAAAGCGACGACAAATCCAAATCTAAAGCTAAAAAATAAAGCATAACCTAATTGACATTATTGCCATAAAATGGTAATGTTTATTGTATGACACACGAGCTCTCACACTCTACTGCCGAACAACTTCCACCGATGTCAGCCGGTGAGGCGTGGGCAGAGGCAGCCCAAGACCCTGCACTAGAAGAATCACTTCTTACAAAAGGGGAAGGCGTTATTCTATCGCCAGATAAGCCAATTGCATTACCCGAAACCCTTGATCGTCTTCCGCTAACATACGCCAAAGACCCGCTCGCTGTAGTGTACGCTGGCTATCCTCGAGTAGAGAACGAAGACGGTACTGTGGAACCCCAAAAGAGCTGGGAGTCTGGCACAGTGTTCGTGGTATATGGCAAAAGCCTTAGTACGGAAAAAATTCATCCAGATGATCCTGACGAAGCGATTAAACGTACCGGTATGATGGATGTTCCTCGTGTATTTCAGGTAGACACGGTGCGCGGTACAACGGCACAAGTGGGCTCTGTTCGTAAATCAGGTTTGGTTGTGGGCCGCGAAAGCTTGCCAGATACAGCCACGCCTAATCCCGATATGTCGCGAGTGCACTTTTCACTTGTCCGTACCCCTGAGGGCGATTTACGACTGACAGATCATTCCAAAAACGGCACTGCCGTATTGCAGGCAGAACAGCTGTCACAGACCAAAGAATATACCGTAGCTCATGACCTGGGTCGCACCGTTGCTACGCAAGAAGTACGGCAGTAGTCGATTTGGGTTATAGCGTCAACAGAGTATACTAGGGGTATGATTGACAAAAAACACCTAACACCCACCAAATTGTTGTGGGTGGATCTGGAAATGACTGGTCTGGATCCGCGCAAAGACGTGATTTTGGAAATTGCTGCCGAAATTACGGACTTTGACTTTACACCGCTCGCCAGCTACGAAGCTCGGGTGAGTCACCCTCGTGATGTCGTAGAGAAGCACATGGCCCGCAACCCCTGGTGGAACGACTATCCACAGAACCGCGATAACTTTTTGGATAAACTAGCCGAAGGCAAGCCAAGTAAACAGATTGAGCAAGAACTGTCGGAAATTATCCGCACGCAGTTTGGCAATGAACCTGCGATTTTGGCTGGCAACTCGGTACACGCCGACCGCGGCTTTGTTGAAGCGCATTGGCCTGAACTGTTTTCGTTGCTGCACTACCGAATGTTGGACGTTACCGCCTGGAAAGTGGTCATGCAAGGCAAATACGGCGTGGAATACACCAAAAAAGAGACGCACCGTGCGCTATCTGACATCCACGAGTCCATCGAAGAACTCAAGTTTTATTTACAGAATACCCGACCATAGCTTCGGGTTGTAATTTATCTATATTTATTGTATAATTAAGACCAAACAGCAGAGGTAGATTTTACTATGCACGCGATTATTTTTGACTTGGACGGAACATTGCTCGACACCCGGGAGCGTATTTTTTGGCAGTTCGAAACGCTAACCAAAGAGTTTGATGGTGCGCCCGCGACTCGCAAGGAAATTGCCGCTGCCATGCATGGGACTGCTGACGAAGTAATCCGCACGCTGATAAAAAAAGACGACGTGCCGTTTACCGACATTCAAAAACGATACAACGAGCTGCGCAACGAATCGCTGCAACATTTGCGCCTATACGATGGCACCAGGGAACTGCTGCCAATTTTGCGTCGGATTGGCGTGCAACTAGCTGCGGTGACCTCTGGTGACGAGCGTGAAATGCGCGCGCTAGAACACATGGGCATTCGCAAGCATTTTGGTGTTGTGGTGCATGCTGGTCACGTGACAAATCCACGTCCACATCCCGAGGGCGTACAGTTGGCCCTGCGCCACCTAGGTGTTAATCCTGAATATGCTGCTATTGTGGGCGATATGCCTAGCGACATCGTAGCAGGCAAACGCGCGGGCCTCGCCAAAACGATCGCCATTAGTCATGGGTTCAGCTCGCCGGAAGACCTTATTAAAGAAGCGCCGACGCATTTGGTGGAAGATATTCCATCGATTTTGGACGTCCTGGATGCTAGAGTAGAAGCATGAACCACAAAGAAGTTGAAGAATATATCCTAAGCATGCCAAACGCCGTTTTGGATTATCCATTTGGTGAAAAAACCGCCGTGTACAAAGTGGGCGGTCCAGAAGGGCATATGTTTGCGATTATTGCCGAAGGTAGTGAGCCCCTTCGCATTAGCCTCAAATGCGACCCGCAACTGGCGCGTTTGCTGCGCGAAAAGTACGAAAGCGTCATGCCAGGCTACCACCTGAATAAAAAGCATTGGAACACCGTGCTGCTCAGCGGGCAATTGCCATGGGAAGAGATTCAGGGCCTCATTCGCCACTCGTACGAGTTGGTGGCGCACTTGCCAACCACACCAGAGCTCTAACTTTTATAATCCAGTCGTGCTGGGTATCTGTTGCTGCAACAACTGTGTTTGCTTGAAATCAGTTTGCAACATCGCTTTTACGTCATTATTGGTGGCGTTTTTGAAATACGTTTCGAGGTTCGCCAGGTAGTTGGCGAGCTGTTCTTTCATGACGCCTACAAACACCGTGTCAAAGGTGCTACTACTACTGGCGGCTTGCAACTTCGTGTCGGTTTGGCCATTTACTGCCGCGCTCAATTTTTTGGTGTTCATTTTGACGTTCTTGGTTGCCAAGAAGTTGATGGTAGCGTGCTGCTGGGTGAGCATACTGAGCTGCGTGCTCACAGCAAAACTGCGCACCGACACCGTGCTACTGGAGCCACTAGTACCCTTAGAAGCAACGCGGGCGATCTCGGTTTGCGTGGCGGCCAGCGTTTGAAGATCAGTAGTGTTGGTCTTATCGCCAGTTAGCGAGTTCACCACCATTGCAGCCACGATCATAAACACAATTGCGCCACCGGCGATCATACCGATTTTTACAAAAAATGAGTTTTTGCCACCAAGGCCGAGCGGCTTTTTAACCGGTGCGGCACCCGGGTTCATAATAAAGTCATACGGATTCTGGTCCGAGTTCTGCGGATTCATAGCCATATTTAATCATAACCGGGCAGTTCAGGCTATCCCTACAGAGGTGCTTTAGCGTACAATATAGGTAATGGACGCTGTGGACGAAGTAAAATCCCGAATCAACATAGAGGACGTAATTGGTGAGTACGTTCAGTTGAAGCGTGCCGGGCGCAACTGGAAGGGCCTAAGTCCATTCAGTGATGAGCGCAGCCCTAGCTTTATGGTGAGTCCCGAAAAACAAATTTGGCACGACTTTAGCAGCGGCAAAGGCGGCAACGTGTTTAGTTTTATTATGGAAGTTGAAGGCCTGGACTTTAAGGGCGCGCTGGAGCTGCTGGCTCGCAAGGCTGGTGTAGATCTAGAACAATATCGTAGCAAGACGCAAGGTCATCGTGGTCCCAACAAAGAGCGCTTGTACGATCTGTTGGACGCTGCCACGACGTTTTACCAAAAGCAACTGTTCAGCAACACCACTGCGCTGAAGTACTTGCGCGAAAAGCGTCAGTTTACCAAAGAAACTATTTTGGAATGGCGTTTGGGCTACTCGCCAAACACCGGCAACGCGCTTAGCACGTTCTTGAAAGGCAAAGGCTTTACCGAGGCCGAAATGAAAAATGCTGGCGTCACTGCGCAACGATTTAGGGGTGTGGGTGACATGTTCCGAGGTCGCGTAATGGTGCCGCTGTGCGATCCACAGGGCCGCGTGATCGGCTTTACTGCTCGTTTGTTGGCCGACGACCCAAATGCGCCCAAATACATCAACACGCCGCAAACACCGCTGTATGACAAGTCGCGCCACGTGTTCGGTTTGCATCTGGCAAAAGAGGCGATTCGCAAAAGCAAATTCGTGGTAGTAGCCGAGGGAAACTTGGACGTGATTAGCAGTCACCAGGCGGGAGTACGCCAGGTGGTGGCTACGGCTGGCACGGCGCTCACCGAACAACATTTGCAGGCGTTGGGCCGATTCACCGGCGATATCCGCCTGAGTTTTGACGCCGACAAAGCCGGCTTAAACGCTACCGAACGGGCAATCCCTATTGCTAGCAAAGTCAAAGTTTCCCTAAGTATTATTACAATCCCGAGCGGCAAAGACCCCGATGAACTGATCAAACAAGATCCTGAACTGTGGCGTCATACCATCCAAAAACCACTGTATGCGCTGGACTGGCTGATTGATCGTTACCAAAAACTGGTGGACATTAGCAGCGGTAGCGGCAAACGCCAATTTACCGATGTTATTTTGCACGTGGTGCGCGAACTGCAAGATCCCGTGGAACAAGACCATTACGTGGGTGAAGTGGCCAAGCTTTTGGGCGTTAGCCACGAAGCATTGCGCAGTAAGTTAAACGACCAGCAAGAGCAGGCCGAGGCGCGTCCTCGCAAGCGCGTAAAAGTCACCCAACAGGCTACTGACAAGCAAACCGTGGAGTATCAAAAAATTCAAAATCGTTTGCTGAGCCTTGCGCTAATGCAGCCCAAATTGCGTACCATAATTCTGGAACCGCTCACCGAAGACATGCTGCTAGACGATTACGCCCGCGACATGCTGCACTTTTTGCGTCAAAATCCGGACTTTACCGGAGGTGCGGCAGCCTCCGCAGCATTGCAGCCAATCGCAGAATATGGTAAAATTCTATCGTTACAATATGAAGAACTCTATCAGGGCCTCGAGTTTTTGGAACTTCAAAACGAAGTCGCTCGGAAGCAGGCAGAACTGGTAGAACGTTACGTAAAAACCAAAAAGCAACACATCGCTGAAGCTATGCAGGACACAGATAGTGACACGCAATTTGCGCTCCTCAAAGAAGCTCGCGAACTCGATCAACTGCTAAAGACGTACAAAGGAGGCTCATAATGCCCAAGAGCAAAAAGCCAACCACCCCTAAAGAACAACCAGCCGCAGAGGCCTTGGACTTTGACCAAATTAAAAAAGATCTGTTTGCCAAAGCCAAAAAAGACGGCCACATTGCGCAAAAAGACATTACCGAGGCAATTCCTGATTTGCCAGCAAATGCCGAAATTTTAGACGGCTTTTATACCGAGCTGGCTGACGCTAGTATCGAGGTAGTAACTGGTACGGTTGCCCCCGGTGCCGAAGAAGAATTTAGCGACGAGTGGCTGGGCGAAGACGGTGAAGAAATCGTTCCTGACGACCAAAGCTACCTAGACGACATCGCTGACGACTCGGTCCGCTTGTACCTGCGCGAAATCGGTAAAATCCCACTGCTAACCGCCGAAGAAGAGCTAGCTCTAGCTCAACGTGTGGTGGCTGGCGACAAAGACGCCAAAGACAAGATGGCCGAGGCCAACATGCGTTTGGTGGTTTCGATCGCTAAGCGTTACGTAGGTCGTGGTTTGGACCTCTTGGACCTGATCCAGGAAGGTAACACCGGTCTGTTGCGCGCTGTAGAAAAGTTTGACCCGGACAAGGGATTCAAGTTTAGTACCTATGCAACCTGGTGGATCCGCCAGGCCATTACTCGTGCCATCGCCGACCAAGCTCGCACTATTCGTATTCCGGTGCACATGGTAGAAACCATCAACAAGCTACTCCGTACACAGCGCCGCCTGACCCAGGAACTCAACCGTGAGCCAACCAACGACGAGATCGCCAAGGCCATGGACTTGGATGTAGACAAAGTTGAGCACATCATGAAGATCAAGCAGGACATTTCCAGTCTTGACGCCAGCATTCGTGACGAAGACGAAGACTCAATTTTAGCTGACTTTATTGAAGACGAAGACACTATTAGCCCTGAAGACTCTGCTACCAACCAACTCCTAAAAGAGCAGGTAAAAAGCATGCTGGGCGCGCTAACTGAGCGCGAACAAAAAATCCTGAAGTTGCGTTTTGGCCTGGAAGACGGCAAACAGCACACGCTGGAAGAAGTGGGTCAGGAATTTAGCGTAACTCGCGAACGCATTCGCCAGATTGAGGCCAAAGCTTTGGCCAAGCTGCGCAAGCACAAAGACGCCAAAAAACTGCACGACTACATCAAATAGTCCTATTTACAGCATTAGTTGACGCTGTGGTAAGCTATAAATAGATGCGAATAAGCAAAAGGAGGCGACATGGATATTACACTTCCTAAGGGCTCGGTGCAAAAGCCTAAATCTTCACAGCCTAGCCCCTCCAAAGGGCTTATCAAAGCTACTAAATAAACGGATAGACATACATGGCTAAAGAATTATTGGTCGTAGATACCAATATCATTTCTCATGCTCTAACACCAAATCAAACCGCCGCGTACGAAGACCTATTTAAGAACCTAGAAAAGCAGTACGCTTTTTCTGTTACTGCGTACACCAAGTTTGAGTTAATGTGCTCCTCTGACAAGAAGCATCGGGCTAAAATTGAGGAATATATTTCACAGGATATGGTCCGGTTTAGTTTGTCAGAACCACTTATGGATTTCGCAGCTCGAGTCTATTTTTTGTACGCCAAGCATCCAAGCACAAAAGGCTACAAAATAAGTATGGCCGATATCGTGAACGCATCAGTGGCAATTATTAAAAAATGCCCTTTGATAACAATCGATAACAACGACTACCCAACGCCGTTTTTTCAGGAAATAGATCGCCGCCGCGTAACCTACACAGGCAAGAATAAAGAAGTTACAGATACAGTTTATATACTTCGGCCTGACATCGACAATATAAAAGAATGCTTTAAAAAGCACGACGCCTGATCAGCGGGTTTTGAAAGTTACATATACTGCGGTATAATCCGACAGTAATGTCGCATGGTGTTAAGATTATTGGCATAGCAGGTGCAAACGGATCGGGCAAAGATACCGTTAGTGAGTTGCTCGCCAAACACCATAACTATCTCTTTGTTTCAGTTTCAGAACTAATGCGTACTGACCTTACCAGCCGCGGTATGCCGGCGGAGCGTGCCAATATGCGCGAACTGAGCGCTGAATGGCGCCGCAAATACGGCCTGGCTGTGCTGGTTGATCGTGGCATGCAACAATATGAACTGGTAAAAGACAAGTACGCCGGTGTTATTATAGGTAGCTTGCGCAATCCGTATGAAGCTGATCGTATTCATGAACTCGGTGGTACCATGGTGTGGATAGACGCCGATCCCAAAGTGCGCTTTAATCGTGTTCGATCGGGTCAGCGCGGCAGGGTAGACGACAATAAGACCTTTGAGCAATTCATGGCTGACGAAGAAGCCGAAATGCATGCTTCGGCAGACGATGCTGCAACACTGAGCATGAGCGCTGTAAAAGCTCGTGCTGACGTCACTATTATGAACAACTCGTCTGACATCCACCTTCTTCAAACCGAAGTTGAACACGCGCTGGGTCTGTAACGTGACGAGCGTAGCCGACCGCATTCACCGCGACCTTGCGGACTACTGCGCCACCCTGCGTCGAACAACAAATGAGTACGACCCTGGCCTGCGCGCTGCCACCGAACACTTTTTGAGCGCGTTAGAAGCTGCCAAAACCACGCCTGCACAATTAGTTGTGCTTGGCGCCGAATTATGCGGCTTAACAGATGAAAAATCAGTGCTAATTGCTGCGCGAGCAGTGCAAATGACACATGTTGCAGCGCTTATGAACACCCAAGATGCTCAAGCCCGAGCTGCGGCTGGCATTGGCATGCATGCTGCACACATTTTGTTGGCCAATATGGATACATCCGAGGATGTGCGCATTAAGATGCTTAGTATCACTAGCCGGGCATTGATGTTGCACGCACAGGCACAATCTTACCAAGATCAGGCCAAGGCGCTGCATTCATACGCTACCGAATCAGTTTTGAATCCATTGCACGTGGGTATGGTTCTGGCTAACGCCGATTGCGCCGCCACCGACGCTATCACGCCGTTTGCGCTCGCGCTGGGCCATTACGAACACGCTCGCGATCCGCGTGATCTGCAGCAAGCCGAAGCCGAAAAGGCAGCTATTACCCAATGGCCACCAGAGTTGCTGCAAAACATTCAGCGCACTATAATAGCCTTCTAAGAAGGAGGGTGTATGGAAAGCGATCGGTTGCTGTACGACCACGTATTTATTGATGGTCCTGCAGATGTGGCAATCAGTGTTAGTCGAGAGGCGGGATTGGATGCGGCGGGCGATCCTCTGAATGAGCCACTCGCTGGCAATATGCTGCCACGCTTGTGCCAATTTGCGGGACAAGGTGCATGTGCCCAGGCTTGCCAGGCTCCCGAAGGATACACTAATCAAGCCAAAGATTGCGCCACACAAAGCGGCCACGAATTTTTTAGACAGATGGGCGTTTCGGTAGAAGACGTCCGGTTAGGCAAAGTCTGCGGTGGTGCTAACGTTGCATTTGTGGACCAAAACGAGCCTGCGCGCAATAGCGAGGGCTATGTATGGTACCCAGATGTTGATGCCGTTGTTGGCTACGGTAACACCGTCAAAGCCTGTCGACTGGCAGACTGCGGATTACTCGTGGTAACCGGTACTAGCCAAGAAGGTCGACTGTTTGATGGTTTTATTCACGCCACGCGCAATAATCTGAATGGCAACGATCAGTTTGTGGGCGCCGACGGCCAGCCCGTAGGCGGTGTCACCAAAATGCTCAATGATATCTGGGGACATTACCGGCCACTCGATATGCATGTTGAGCTGGTAGCCGGCATTGCACCGAAGTTATATTTATTTGACTTCACACCAACCGAACAAGAATTGCACGATAGTCCACAGATGACTGCCGAGTCCAAGCGTGAGGCGTTGTTTAAGGGGTGGCACGAGCGAGAACAGATTACACCGCACATTCCTACTGGCCAAGAGTGGGACGGCAAAACCTACCAGGTAAACATGATTGCTGCGATCCGCGATCAAGTTGCTGCCGCTGGTCTGGCTGATCGCTATTCCGAAAACGTACGAATTGACGGAAATCTTGTAAACGGTCACGCTTCAAACAGGGGCGGTAAGGCCGGTGCTGTGGCGCAGGCTCGCGACATGTATGCCGTTGTTCCCTATGACTATTACAACCTAGCTATCTAAAACTCGCCACCGGTCATACGCGCTGCTATACTAGTACCATGAGTGAGCGACTGGTAATTATTGACGGCAAATCTGTGTTTTATCGTGGCTATTATGCCATGCCTAATCTGAGTACGAAAGATGGCACGCCTACCGGTGGCGTGTACGGTTTTGCTGTAATGGCTCTGGAAATTATTAAGCGGCTTAAGCCCGACTACGTGTGCGTGGCTTGGGACAAACAGGGCACCAATATTCGCTCGCGTCGCGAGTTATATCCAGCGTACAAAGGCAACCGCAAGCCCGCTCCGCCTGATTTTTACGAGCAGATTCCCATTTTGCACAACTTGCTGGAATCGTTGGGCTGGCCACTGTACGAAGCCGATGACTACGAAGCCGATGACCTCATGGGCGCTTTTGCCATGCAAGCCGGCAAAAAAGACGTAGAAAGCTATTTGATTACCTCTGACCTGGATGTGCTGCAGCTGATCAACAGCCATACGCACATTTACACGCTCAAAAAAGGCTTGAGCAACATCGAGTTATTCAACGTGGCTTATTTTGAAGAAAAATACGGCGTGGGTCCGCACCAATGGGCCGACGTTAAGGCTTTGAAAGGCGACGCGTCCGACAACATTCCGGGTGTAGCTGGCGTGGGCGAAAAAACCGCGCTGCAACTGATTAAGGATTACGAGACGCTAGATGGCGTGTATGCACATCTGGACGAACTCAAGCCTGCTGTGCGTACCAAGCTAGAAAACGGCCGTGACATGGCGTATTTAAGCCAGAAATTAGTGACGCTCATGGTGGACGCACCAGTGCAGATTGGTCTGGAAGATGCTCGTTTGGAACCCACCGTGACGCCTGAATTTGTTGGCATGCTCAAAAAACTGGAGTTCCGCAATTTGCTTCGCCAAGTCGAAGTCCCGGCGGATGCGGGTCCTGCCGCTCACGGGGACCCATCCAGCGCGACTACTGCTGACGCGACATCGACTGGATCCCTCCCGACCGCGTCACCCGCAACAAGCTCTGGTCAAGTTAGTATCGGGTTTACCGAAAAAGAAATTGAGTCAGCAGAAGTTGTACCGTTCAAGCCCGACGCTTTTAAAGCAGGCGAGCCGCGCGTCATATCCGTAAATCCTGACGGCACTGAGCTATGGGTCAGCGCCAATTCTGGCACCGCTTCGGTCATCCCCCTCGACCCTGCAGCCGTGCTCCCGCCCACCGACTCAGACTCGGGCAGGTTGCCTTCGGCAAATCCCTCGCTAGAGCAGGAGGGCTCGCGCACCGCGTCACCTGCAGCGATTGATGCAAAAACCCTTGCAGTGTTGCAGAATGGGCCTATCATCGGTCATGACCTCAAAACCACGTTTCGTACGCTGCTGATTCACGATATTTCGTGGCCTACCGAAATCGCCCACGACACGCGCATCGGTGCCTTTTTACTGGACTCGCTCATTCGTTCTCGTCAGTTGAGTGATCTGGTTGATTGCACAGTAGACGTCGAGCAGCCAGGCCACGTTGCTAAAGCCATTTGGCAGGCTTACCAAGACCAAAAGCCGCAATTAGCCGAAATGCCAGAGGTAGCGCAACTGGCTAAAGACATTGAATTTCCGACCATTTATCTGCTGGCAAACATGGAACACCGTGGTGTGCACCTAAACTCCGACTACCTGCAGACCATGAGCCAGGAATTTGAGGGCCAGATTTCTAAAATCGAGCAAGACATTTACCAGCACGCCGGCGAACACTTTAACATTGCGTCGCCAGCGCAGTTGGGCACGATTTTATTCGAAAAGCTGCAGTTGCCCACTCAAGGTGTCAAAAAGGGAAAAACCGGCTACTCCACGGGTGCCAAAGAGCTGGATAAGCTGCGCGAGTTGCATCCAATTGTGAATCTGATCACCAAGTACCGCGAGCTGACCAAGCTCAAGAGCACCTACATTGATGCGCTGCCCAAGCTGGTTGATGTGAACGGCAAACTGCACACTACGTACGCACTGGACGTGGCTGCCACAGGCCGCCTGAGCTCGCATGATCCAAACTTGCAAAACATCCCAACGCGTACCGAGATGGGGCAGGCGATTCGCACTGCGTTTGTGCCCGCCGAAGGGAACGTGTTCGTCACCGCCGACTATTCACAATTTGAGCTGCGCCTTGCTGCCGTGATGGCCAACGACGAGCGCCTAATCCAGGAGTTCAACAACGACATCGACGTGCATGCTGCCACCGCCGCTGATGTGTACGGCGTACCGCTGGGAGACGTCACCAAGGACATGCGTCGCCACGCCAAAACCGTGAACTTTGGCGTGCTGTATGGCATGAGCCCACACGGTCTCAGCGTAGCTACCGGCATGACAATTCTAGAAGCCAAGCAGTTCATTGATCGCTATTTTGAGCTGCGTGCACCGATTCGCGTGTACATGGACAACATTGTTGCGCAAGGTTTGCAAAACGGCTACGTACAAACGCTGTTTGGCCGTCGTCGCCCAACGCCCGATTTAAAGTCGAGCAACTTTATGGTTCGTGAAGGTGCCAAGCGCGCCGCAATCAACATGCCAATCCAGGGAACAGAGGCCGATCTGATGAAAATGGCTATGTTGGCCGTGGAACAAAAATTACTCAGTGCTAATTTGGGTGAACAAATTCTGCAGGTGCATGACTCAATTTTGGTGGAGTGCCCGGCCAAAAACGCCGATCGTGTTGCGGATTTGCTCAAAGACACCATGGAACATATTTACGAATTGCCGGTAAAGCTGGCCGTGGACGTGTCTGTGGGTAAGAACTGGGGCGAGCTGTAGTGGAACCTGAGAAAATAGTCGAGGCCGTTGATAAAGTAACCATCAAGATTGCGCTTGTTGTGTCGACACTTATTGTCGGCTTTTTCTTTAGTGTTTTGGTAGTTAACGCGTATCATGAGCTGTTCTTTAACCAGGCTACCCGTGGTGTGCCACGGTTGGCACTACAGGCGATGCCGCTTGTGGGTTTTATTGCACTGCAGATTATGACCGCTGGCTTGCAGCTTGAGGTGCGCATTTTTTGGCATAGCTGGAAAGCGCGTCATAAGATCACGTTTAGTGAGCGTGTTAAAGAAATTATGCAGTACTTGGAAAGTGATGCAATCGAGAATCTGTCGGTCGAATCGCAGGCCAAGATAAAGAGCACCAAGAAAAAGGCCAAAAAATTTGCTGCTTCGTCGGTTAAATCACTGGAGCAGGCTCGTGTTCTAGAAAAGAGCAAACACGAATGGTACGACAAGCCGTTGTATGCGTTTTTGGGGCCGCTGATCGCCAAATTTATTCTAATGAGCACACTGGTTTTGTGTCTGCAGAACAGCTTAGTGAGCGGCAACATCCTAGCATACCTTGCGCTTGTTTGGGCGTATCTTATCCTGAACTACAAAATATGGTATGAAGTACTGGAGCTAGTTGTGGCGCTGACGCGCCTGTACGGAATTATAGTGCAAATCGAGACCGTGTTTATCGCAATCAAGCTGCTTGCTTGGTATGGAAAGCGCAAATTGAGGAGTGAGCATGTTGCCTGAGGACAAACTGCAACGAATCCAGAATGTCCTTGATCTGTTAGACGATACTTCCGCTGCGGCGCTGGCCACCGTAAATGCTAACGGCTCGCCGCACAACACGCCGGTCTTTGCGGCCTTCGACGGTGACTATAAAATGATCTGGGCGTCGCATCCCAGCAGCCAACACTCGCAAAATGTGGAACGAACCGGCCAGGTGTTTATTATTGTTTTTGACGCCGCCTGCAAGCACGGAAACGGCCTATACATAGAGGCCGAGGCCGAAGTTATTACCCCGGAGCACCCCGAATTTGCCCTGGTGTGCAAAACATTTGCGCAAGCTAAAACCCAGTTCGGCGCGCCCACGCCACTTGAACAAGATTTTGCAGAACCAGGCGGCCAGCGCTTATACTGCGCGACGCCCAAAACCATGTGGATCAACTACACCACCAAAAACGAGCGCGGTGTCGTGGTGCTGGACCAGCGATTCCGGGTGACCACCGAAATGCTCCACGAAGCCTAACATGTAGCTGGGGCTAAAAAACACAATAGGTGATCTGTAAATTCGGCGTATAATGCTGGATATGAAAGACGTATACGAACTAATCGAATACAAAGATGGCAGTGGCCTCTTCCTTGAGTTTGAGTATGATGGCGAAACAATCTGGCTTACTCAGCGTCAGATTGCGGCAATCTTCAATACTAGTGTGGAAAATGTACGTGTGCATATCACCAACATATATAAAGACGAAGAATTGGACAAAAATACAACGTCCAAAGAATCTTTGGGCGTTGTGGAAAAGCGTCCAAATACTCGTTTTACTGTGTATAACTTGGATGTGGTTATCTCTGTTGGCTATCGTGTGCAATCTACAGTCGCAACGAAGTTTAGACAGTGGGCAACTCGCATTATTAAAGAACGAGTATCAACTAATTACGCTGCTTTGGCACAGGAAGAAGCCATCCGCCTACTTACTCGTGTCCAAGTTGACGATGGTACGCAACGCCTAGTTAGTGTTGCTACGCAGGACCATCACGTGATAGATGAAAACAGTTTTTTGGCCGCTGGAGACCAGGGCCTATACCATATGTCTCGCGAAGACCTAGAGCGTGAGAGAGGCATTCCAGAAGGCAAGCTCTACGATTACATCGGTAGTACAGAACTCGGCATGCACGTGTATCGTTTGACTCAGACAGCCGAGGCACTGCGAGTGGATGCTCGTAATGGGCATCGCCACGAACAAGAAGAGGCTGAAAATATTCATAGAGATCTTGCTGAACGTACACGAGCAATATCACATATGACACATGGCCAACATCCTGAAGATCTACCAGTCGCACAGAATATTGAACTGCTGAAGCAGAAGCAAAGGGCATTACTCCGTAGTTCCCAAGCCGGCAAGGCTGCAAGCGGAGAGCAGCTTGAGCTGGGTTTATCTAGCTAGTAGATAGCTATGCTGGTGTAGAAGTTGTCTGCCTAGCGTTTGAGTGCTGGGGGTTGAAAAATGCCACACATTGTGGTATTGTTTAGTTATAACTCATAGAGAGAGCTAACAGATGAAATACTTCTTAGGATTTTTGGCGAGTATCGGACTAATCGTTTTTGTGTTTATTCTGATCGTACGTGGTTTTACCGGCAGCGGCAGCAAAAAAGCGCCCGCGGCTCCACTGACTGACTACGCAAACACCAGTGTAGAAATGCAATACACCATGGACGGCCCGATCAACGCAGATCAGAGCCACAAAGCGGTGCGTATTACTGTGGGCCAAAACCAGGTAAGTATCGAAACGCTGACTGGCTACGACCAAACCGTTAGCAACACGCAAACCTTCGACAACAACCAGACCGCCTACAGCACCTTCTTGCGCGCCTTGGACATTGCTGGTTATAGCAAGGGCAACACCGACAAAAGCAAAAAAGACGAGCGCGGTTACTGCCCAACCGGCACTCGTTACAGCTACGACATCGTTGATGGTTCTGACACCAAGCAACACTTCTGGTCAGCTTCATGCAGCAGCCCAGGCACCTTTAAGGGCAACGTGTCACAGATTCGCGTACTATTCCAGGCACAAGTTCCAAAATACGACACCAGCCTGTACTCTGTTACGCAGTAGTTAGCCGATTCGTAAGATCAGCTTGCGCTCGGTTTTGCAGAACTCCTGCAATTGAACCAGTCTCATGCGCAGTGTGCCGGCTAAGGCTGCACTTGATACCGTAATCACTAAGTTATTACCACGAATTGCTACCTGCGCCCGCGCACCAAAATTATCAGCCACGTATTGCTTGACGAGTGCAATCTCATCGGGCTCCTTGGGCGTATAGCGCCCCAGCAAATCTCCAACACTTTCCATACAACCAGTATATAATAAAACCATGCCAGAATTACCAGAGGTAGAGACAGTTCGTATCGGATTGAGCGCTTTTTTGCCCGGCAAAACCGTACAAGCGGTGCAGCACGATTGGCCCAAAAGCTTTCCGAACGCCTCCACAGACGTGGAGAAATTTCTGATTGGCGCCAAAATTGAGCGCGTTAAACGTCGCGCCAAAGTGCTGATCATTGAGCTGAACACAAAATATTCCCTGGTTATTCACCTAAAAATGACCGGACAGCTGGTGTACCGAGGCGAACACGAACGCTTTGGCGCCGGCCATCCCAACGACAGCTTGGTGCATGATCTGCCAGATAAAACCACGCACGTGCAGTTGGAGTTTACCGATGGCACTCATCTGTTCTTTAATGACCAACGCAAGTTTGGCTGGGTGCGTTTGTTGCCAACTGCCGAAGTGCCGCACCTCGATTTTTTCGTCAAAGTCGGGCCAGAACCACTGGCCAACGATTTTACGGATACAGAATTTATACAGCGTCTGCAACGACGTAAAAAGAGCGGCATCAAAGCTGTACTGCTGGACCAAACGGTCGTGGCTGGGATTGGCAACATTTATGCCGATGAAAGCTTGTGGGGCGCCAAAATTCATCCCGAAACTAAGGTGCAAGACGTTCCACAAAAGCAGCTCAAAATCTTGTTCAAAGAATTGCAAGCTGTACTGAGGCTGGCTATCGAAAAAGGTGGCTCAACAGATAGAAACTACGTAAACGCTGAAGGCAAAAAGGGCAGTTACATGAGTTTTGCGCGTGTATTCAGGCGCGAGGGCAAGCCATGCCCGCGCTGCGGCACAACCATTATAAAAACGCGCGTAGCTGGCCGTGGTACACACATTTGTCCACACTGCCAAAAGCCCACAAACTAAATTACTACAGCGCCAAGGCCACACCAGATGCTATCATATAACAGATGATAGAGACATTTACGGGAGCGAACGATTTTGCTCGTACCCAGGCGTTGCAAACGCGTGTGGCGACGTTTGTGCAGGAACACGGCGACTTTGCTGTGGAGCGTTTGGACGGTGAGTCGGCTACCGCTCAACAGATGCGAGCAAGCGTTGAAAGCTTGCCATTTCTCACGCCGCGTAAGCTGGTATTGTTGCGCGAGCCCAGCAAGCAAAAAGCGTTTACCGAGCAGATTAGTGACGTGCTTGGAGCGGTTTCTGAATCCACCGATGTTATTATTGTGGAGCCCAAGCTGGACAAGCGTCTGAGTTATTACAAAACGCTCAAAAAAGACACGCAGTTTCAGGAATTTGCGCAGCTAGACGCACCCGGCTTGTCTAAATGGGCCGCGGAATATGCCAAGCAGCAGGGCGGAGCACTATCGGCTACAGACGCCAAACTGATCGTGGATCGCCTGGGTACAAATCAGCAGGCTATGCAACTGGAGCTGGATAAACTGCTGGCCTATGATCCCAAAATTACCAAGCAAACTATTGAACTGCTTACCGATCGTATGCCGCAGAGTACGGTATTTGAACTGCTAGACGCCGCGTTCGCTGGCAATCTGGCCAAGACCATGCAGCTATATAAAGAGCAACGTCAACTCAAGGTAGAACCACAGGCGATCATCGCCATGCTGGCCTGGCAATTACACATTTTAGCGGTGGTCAAAACTGCTGGTTCAAAGCCGGCCGATGAAGTTGCTAAGGCCGCTAAGCTGAACCCGTTTGTAGTCCGTAAAACACAAACGCTGGCTCGAAAAATTACACTCCCTCAGCTCAAAGAACTCGTGGCCGCGTTGCTCAAGTTAGACACGCGACTTAAGCGTACCACAACAGATGCCGACGATGCCGTGCAGCTGTACCTGATCAAGCTCGCCCAACAATAAGCACAAGCATATTGCAAAAAGCGCAATAAAATGCTATTGTTTATTTTATGACACGTCCGCCAGAAACCTACACGTTTGAAAACGACTTCCTTCCGGGTGCCGACGAAGAAGAGCTAACGCCTGCGGAGCTTGCTCAAGCCTGGCAACAGGAAATTACCGAACTTAATCACATGCTGCCCCCTGATTCCTCGGCACGGTATACGCTGGATGCGCTGAGTACCACCGCTCGCACTTGGACCGAGGAAGCCCAGCGAGTATCAGACAAAGAAGCAAACGATGTCCCCACCACGCTGCAGGCCAAGTACGATGGCTATCGCAGTCAAGCACAGAGGACAGGTATCGCGGGTGGTAACATGGCAGTGGTCGGCGGAGCCTCGTCAAACATCGAAGCTGAATACCCCACAGCTCAAATGATGGACGGAACACTAAGCCAGTACGTACCGCCAAATATATTCGAGAGCGCTTTTGCGAGCCCGTTCCAGCGAACGCCGCGCCAAGCTACGGTTCACCGTGCTCACGAAGAAACGGCCGCAACCGCCCAGCGGAACTACAACCATCATATGAATGACTTTTTTGATGAAAGCGTAGAACCAGCGCTTGCGCGCGCTACTGCAGCGAGACCGGCTGACACCAGCAAGAAAATTGTAGAAACATTAGCCGAGCAAACAGATGCCAAAATGTCTCCGACACTGGACGCTTTGCGTGAAGCAATCATGCGCCGCCGCCAAGTGGACGTAGGATCGGTTGCTATGCGTGGTCGACTGGACGCCGAAAGGTTGGTTATCGAAGCTGCAAATGACTTACGTAATGCTTTGCGCGTACCGTCGTTGTACACACCGGAACTCAAAGCAGCTGTAAGCGAAACGTTACGTAAAACATTTGGTTTGCCTGGCGAGCAGCAGATTGCTGATCACATGGCAGAGCTCATTGGTACCGCCCGCGGCAATATGACTCAGCGTCTTTTGCAGCAGGTGGCGCATATAGCTGCTCAGTATAATAAGGGTGTCGGCTGGGCTAGTATGAGCACTGCGCCTCCTGAAATTCCAAAATACCAGCAGGAAGTTGATGCCGAAATTACAGCCATGCGCAAAGGGGGTATGGCTGACAACAAGATCCATCGCCGCCTTATGATGAAGTACCATGCCGATAGCTCGGAGGGCGATCCAAGTAAAGCAAAATACGTCTCGGAGCTTATTACGAAAACAAAGCCAGAACAAGAGTATCGAAACTAATAAAAATCCCGCGGCCGAAATGATCGCGGGATTTTTTGTACCGGGGCTAGAATTATTTCTTAGCTTCGGTTTTCTTTGCTGCAGGCTTTTTAGCGGCTGGCTTCTTTGCAGGAGCTTTAGCAGCAGTCTTTGCCTTAGCTGGGGCAGCTTTTTTAGGTGCAGTTTTAGCAGCGGTTGCCTTGGTGCTCTTTGGAGCAGCCTTCTTGGCAGCAGCAGTCTTAGTTGCAGCTGGCTTTTCTACGCCGGCAGCTGCTTTAGCAGCCTTGGCAAGTTGGCTCTTCTTGCGAGCAACCTTGTTTTTGTGCATCACGTTCTTTTTAGCGGCTTTGTCGAGTGCGCTTTGAGCTTGGCCGTGAGCTTCAACGGTTACTTTCTTGTCGCTACCGGTGATAGCTTTGTGAAAAGCCTTGATTGCACCTTTGAGTGAGCGCTTAGTTTTGCTGTTGCGGATCGCAGCTTTTTCAGCTGTACGAACACGCTTTTTAGCTGATTTGATGATCGGCATGAGTGTCCTTTAACCTTACGTTCTTATGTGATCGAAGTAAAGTATACATCATCAGGGGTGGTATTGTCAAAATTTGCTGTATATTTCATAATCTTATCTAACAAAAAACAACCCATACGGATTGTTTACTATCTGGGGTATTTCTTTGAGAAGGAGAGGCGAGGATGGGCTGCACGGAACGCGCAGGGCGCAGGTGCAGCCCATCCGTCTAGCAAGTGGAACGCTATGACCCTACTGCGTCACCTCTTGCCGCCGAGCGAACAGCTGCTCAGTACGGCGACAGAAGCATCTGGTCAGCCATGTGGGAGGCCACAGGAAGGCAATGCCCAATCACTGCTCATAGTGCCTCCGTTGATGCGAATCAGTGTGTTGTATGGGGAGGATGGGCTGCACGCAGCAGACGTGCTTGCGTTAGCCAGGGAAGAACAGCAGGGTTCTACTTGTGCAGGATCACAAGGCCCAGGAAGAAGCCCAGGGCGATTGCCACCAGGATGCCTGAACGTTGACTGCGGAACATGTTTCTCTCTTCTCGTTAGCGGGTCGACACGGTTACTGCAGACATCGCACTGCATTCGTGAGCTGAGTCGGCTCGCGATCGCAGTCTTGAGAGTGCACATCTCAGCTGGTGCCGAGGATGAGGTCTGTTGCTACGCTAGCAAAGACGATACTCAGCGCGATGGGACCGATCAGATAGAAAAAGCCGAATTTCTCCTTCTCAAAGAGCTGTAACCGACTCTCGGTTAACATGCAGATTATATAATGAAAAGCACAAAAAAACAACCTCTATGGGCTGCTGATAATATGTGGGTATTTCTTTGAGAAGGAGGGGCGAGGGTGGTGGCTGGGCGCACATTGTGCATGTGGTAGCAGCCACCACCGCTGGACGAGCTGATCAGAACGGGAGTGGAATGACCCACACAACGCCACCGACCAGCATAGCGCCACTTAGGGCGAACAAAATTCCGGCATTTGGCCACGGCCTTCGCCAGCACTTGAGCATGCCCAGGAGCCCGCCACCGATAAAAAGCATGGCGATGAGGCCAAAGAACGACGGCAGGATCTGCGCGTTCGACTGGTTGCCCACAAGAACTTTCCTGCTGACGAAGCCCAGTACAGCTCCGGTTGTGATCATTATCAGGTACGCCCTGATAATGTGGAGTATGGATACTTCGTTGTCCATCGAGCCCCTTTTACAAGTGAACCAGGCGAGCTATGGCAAGAATGGGCTGCGCGGAACGCAAAAAGGCGCAGGCGCAGCCCATCTGTCCAGCATGTGGATACCGCGTCACTTTCTTGCTGCCGAGGGGCTAGTGGGTGAGGTTGGTGATGGCTGGACTGACGACGAAGAACGTTGTCAGACAGGCGAGGCCCAGCAGGACAACGGCGCGGCGTGTGTTGAAGAGCGCGCTGGCCACGAGGACCATACCGACAGTGAACACTACACCCCTGACGGGCGCAGTGTCTGCGCTGTTGATGGTGATGCCACCTACAGTGATGGTCACGGCGCCGAAGGCGGCCAGGAGGCCTCCGACGACTACGCGAACGAGCACGGATTTTTCGGATTTGGGCAGTAGTGACATGTTCCCCCCGGTAGGTTGAACGTGCGGTTAGTGGTTCAGGACCACGCCCATCAGTGAGCCGAATCCGAGTACGCAGACACCGATCTGTACCAGCCGCGCCCACAGGGAACGCTTATCGTGCATGGCGATGAACACGCCCGCACAGATGAGGCACACAAGGGCGAGGACGAGGACGGACGGCTTCTGGTCGGGGTGGGTCGGAGAAATTCCCAGGTACGCCCCGAATGCCATGCCCGGCAGGCTGACGAGTACGTCAGTGCTCCAGGACCTACGGCTGTTGCTCAAGCTGTACTCCTTCTCAAAGATCATCAACCGACTCTCGGTTAACATGCAGATTATATAATGAAAAGCACAAAAAAACAACACCCGGCTAGGTGTTGGGGGGGGTGTTGTTGAGAAGGAGGGCCGACGAAGGGTACGCACAGGCGTATCTGCGCGTACCCTTCGCCACGGATATTGATTTACCACTGTACGTGAATGATGAGATTGGCGGGCACGGTCCAGTGGTAGTGGATGGCCACCATGGCGCTGAAGATAAAGACCGCAAGTGTTGTAGTCTTGCGTTCACCCAGCGCGTTCAGACCAACAAGGGCAAACCCGGCTGCCAGTATTGTCACCAAAAGAACGACGGTAAAACCGTAGTTGGCAACGTAGACACCCAGGAAGGCACAGGTCGCCAGCCGAACAGTGTTGCTGATGACGTGCATACCAACTCCTTGGTGCGACTTATAGGCGAATCACCGTTCTGGGGGTGCTGCCACAAAAGCCGCAGCATTTGCCTTGGTTATCCGGGCCTCCTTCTCAAGGATTTACTAGCCGACCACCGGTTAGTGAACAAATTATATAATTGTGATAATAAAAAATCCACCTATCTGATGGAGTGTATACATTTTTTGGGTATTTCTTTGAGAAGGAGGGGACGAGGTGGCGGCTGCGCAGTGCGCAGTGACTGGCAGCCGCCACCTTTGCTTGGCCGAGGCCTTACGGGTCAGCGCTGTAGCATCGCCATGGCTACTGCATAGCCGATGACGTAGACGACGCCATACATGATGCCATGTCGCTTGAAGATCACCGCCGACAGCACGCCAATCGGCAGAGTGGAGGCCACGAACAGGAGCTTGGGCGGGTTGGCGAGGCCGACGACCGCGCCGATTGCCAGGTAGACCAGGGCGACCAGAATTTTTCCGGGAAGCCCGCGCTTTGACGAAGCATCTTTCATGGTGGGCCTTTCTGCGCCTACGGGATCAGGTTGACGACGTACGGTGCGATGAACAGGCACGTCACGACCGCGGCAAAAAACGTCGCGATGGCCGTTCCCATGTCGCGAAAGTAAAGGCCCGCGACCAAGGCGGTTACGCCGGTGTAGACCAGTGCGCTGGTGGTCGAAATTCCACCACCGGCAGCCATTCCGCCCGCGATGCCCGCGATCACTGTCACGACCACCACGACGGCGATCTCGTGAGCCTTGCTCTTTTGTCCTGTCATGCTTTCACCTCGTTGGTTGAGTGCTGCTGGTATAGCTGCGGACTGAACGGTATATTCTCCTTTTCAGAGAACCGAACTCTTACTTGGCCGTGATCTTGTGGATCAACGGGCCAGGTACGGCACGATCAGTAGGCTCGCTACCAGCGTGGTTCCGGCACCCAGGAATAGGGCACTGAACCGCTGGCAGACAGTCATCAGGATCACACCGACAAGGACCGAGAAGACGATGCTGATGAAAAGCGTCATCTTGCCGACGAGGAGTCCACTGGCCACCGTGGCCACCAGGGGCACGATGACGGCGAACAGCGGACCCGGGCGGTTGCTCTTGGGCTGTGGCATGGTTCTACCTCGCTTTTTGCTCAGGCGTGGGGACGTGCTTGGCGTGTCACATGGTGGACATCAAGATGCCCGTCAGTGCGACGACCATCACAAAGCCCGCGGCCAACTGCACGAAGCGACGCATCGGAAAGTCACTGAAGTGACCTCCCACCCATGCCAACAGGCAGGCGCCAGCGACCACTATCCAGGTACCCATGGCTAGCTTGCGCAGCGAGTCCACGGCGTCCGGGGTGAGCACAAGCGTGACAAAGCATCCCAGCAAAATGCCGAGGATGCCAAACACGAAGTCGTTGTGCCACCGATCGGTAGCGGTTTCGGGCATAGGATTACCTTTTCTCGGAGTGCGACGATCAGTGCACGGCGTGAGGCAGCAGGTAGTTCGCGGTGACGAACGTGCCCACACTGAAACACGCTATAAATGTAATCGTGGCGTGTGCGAACTGACGGTTGTTGATGTGCAGCAGGCGCAGCACGGCCAGTAGCACACCAAAGGCTACGATGATGCCGTACACCACGACCATGGGGATGGTCGTGTGGCCACTGACTGCAGCGATCACTCCTGCGCAAATGCCGAAAATGGCAGGTGCGACAAGTGATTTCATACCTCTCCTTCTCAAAGATCGATCAACCGACTCTCGGCTAACCCGCAGATTATATAATGAAAAGCACAAAAAAACAACATTCCTGGAAGGAATGCTGCAATGGCAGGTAAAAATTGAGAAGGAGGAGCAGAATGGCGAAGGCTGTACTGAAAACGCACAGGTGCGAAGCACAGCCTTCGCCAGATCCCAACTCGTCGTAGTTACGCACCCGCGCGGTTCTCAGCCAGGGAAGTAGTTGATCGCCAGCCCTGCGCTTATCACGTATGCCGCCATCAGTTGTACTGCGCAAAACGCGACCCCAGCCACTTTTCCGATGAGGGGCACCGTTTGCGCGAAGCGACGCATGTAATGCATGGCCACGAAAACGGCGATCAGTTCAAGAACGGCTTTTGTCGCCTCGAACGATCCCACCGAAACGCGTGACATTCCCATGCTTGACGCAAATCCCAGCGCCACTCCAATACCGGAAACAACGATGTCTGTTGTCCAGTTGTCTTGCTTGGCCACTTTCTCTCCAAATCTGTGATACCTCCAGGGGCGGCTGCGCACGAGATTGTGCATTCGTGGCAGCCACCACCTTGAACAGTATTGCGCGATGCTAGGCACCATGGATGATGCCCGTTGCGACCCACACCAGTGCGCCGAGAGTGAACATGACGCTGTAGGTCCGAAGGGGGTGGCTGAAGTTCTGTGCCGTAAAAGTGATGGCGAACCCACCAGCGATCGCGACCAGTATCAGGGCGCCCAGTTGCAGCCAACCATCTCCGTTGTCCAGCTCCATGGCGCAAAAGAAGCCGAACACGCCAGTCAGCAGCGGTCCCAGAATGTACCCGAACATGGCTCTCTCCTGTTACGAGTGGCCCATGATGCATACGGCAATGGCCGTGCTCAACGCGAGCAATCCACTGCCAAGATGCTCCTCCTTCTCAAGGATCAAAACAACCGAGTGCCGGTTGAGTTACGTAGACTATATAATAAAAATCATAAAAAAACCACACGAGTGGCGTGTGGGTGAATACATTTTTGGGGTGGTACTTTGAGAAGGAGACGCATAGGCGAGGAGTGGCTGCACGACAACGTGCATCGGCAGCCACTCCCGGCCATCGTGGCGGTTAGCGGTAGTACAGGAAGATGTACACTGGCGCATTGCCCAGGCAGAACCACCATACTGCACCGAAGGGGTGAATCCTGCGAGAGATGAGGGCCACGACGGACACGACCACAACGCCAACACAGAACGGGATCAGGCTGTCGCCCATGGCACGTTCGATGGGTGCCACTACGGCTCCCGCCAGGATGAAGAATCCGAGCAGGGCGAGTGCTCCGGTACGTGAGTTCACGACGAGTCCTTCTGTTAGTGGGTCAGGATGTAAGCCGCCCCCGGTGCTGCGATGCAGAAGATCATCACACCAACGAGCGGGTAACGGCTGAGGCGGGCGGTGGTCAGCAAAACCACAACAGCTCCTCCGATGGCCAAAGGGCTATTTCCGACGTGAAGCTTCACGTGCAACAGCCCAGCGACCACACCAGCCAGCACGGCCACCACAACCATCAGCCCGTTGCCTCGAGCTGAACCTTTCATGACTATCCCTTCGTGGATGAACTAGCGATGTCAGCGGTTCAGCAGCAACATGCCGCCGAAGACCATCAGGAACCCGACTACTACTTGTAGCGGGCGAGCGGGAAGCCAGAGCGGCTGCCTGCCCCAGGCGATGCAGAAGCTCAGAGCACCGACGATTGCGACGCTCCACGCGACACCTATCGGTACCGGGCCGTGGTGCAGGCGAATCACCAGCTTGCCCAGCAAGAAAGCCGGAACGGTAGCCAGGATCACCACAACCAGATCGCCTCGCAGTGAGTCCATGCGTGCGCCCAAATGCTTCCTCCTTCTCAAAGATCGATCAACCGACTCTCGGTTAACTCGGTGATTATATAATAAAACTAATAAAAAATCCACACTGTGAGGTGCGGACAAAATACAGAGGTTGTGCTGAGAAGGAGGAGGATTGATGGCCGCACGCCAGTTAGGTGCAGAGGATGCGGCCATCGCTCCGATGAACAGGGGTGAGGTGATGAGTTATGGTTGAGGCATCATGCTGAGTGTGGCCCAGCCGAATCGAATAGCGAGGAACAGGCCCAGGCCGTAGCACAGCACGATTGCCATGAACTTGTTGCCCATGATGCCAGCAAGAAGATGCAGGGCGATCGCCAGCACTCCCAGCAACACCGCCGAGCCGAAGCCCAGAGTCTTGGCCAGGAAGGCGCCCATGACCACGCTGGCCACTCCGGCCCCAAGGGTTCCGGTGAAGCCATTGAACAGGGAACGCATTTGGTGAATCCTCTCAGAGGTACAGAACGTTCATAACTACCTTACGCGCGCTTTCATCTACCTCCTTCTCAAAGAGCTGTAACCGACTCGCGGTTAACCCGCAGATTATATAATAAATACAACAAAAAAGCCACACGTTGCCGTGCGGTTGTATACATTTTTTGGGTATTTCTTTGAGAAGGAGGAAGGACGAGGAGGTGGCGGCTGCGCAAGAACGCGAAAGTCGCGGTGCGAAAGCTACCACCTCCGGTTGTCGTCAGAACATGCCTCCGCTGGGCGAAAGGATCACGCAGGCAATCAATATGCCCTCCGAGAAGCCTCCGCTCAGGATGGTGAGTCGACCCCAGATGCTGTCCCAGAGCACACCGCCGGCGATAGTAAGCCCGACGAAAGCGCTGTAGAACAGAATTCCCTGGGGTGGAATCGGAGTGGCCTGCCGAATGTGCATGGCGAGGCCAGCGATCAGACCAATGGCAAAACCAGCAACCACGAGGGCGAGGGTTTCGCCAAGACGTACTTGCGAATTTTTCGGTGCCGTTGTTTCTCCTAGAGGTTACGAGACCTTACTGGGGTTCCCTGGAACCTTCGGCGCTCACGACAGTCCCCAGACGAAGCCGATGCCCAGAAATGCGGCACCGAAGCCAAAGCCGATGTGTGTCAGTGCGGGCCATTTGGTTCCGACGGTGATGAAGGCCATGGCGAGCACGAACGCTGCAACGGTCCAGAGCTTGAAGTCCAGGGTGTGCACAGACTGGGCGTGCGCGAGGGCGATCCGCTTGTTCTTGATGAACATTCCCAGAATCAGCCCTCCCAAAAAGCCGATCGCCGCTGCTGCGAGCTTTCCCATGCAGGTTCCTTTCGGTCGGTTACTTCCAGACACAGGCGGTGATGCCGGCCGCGATGAAGAACAGCGGAACGGTCAGCAGGGCCGGCCGTTTGTTGTTTAGCGCCATCCAGCCCACGATGACCGGGCCAATGATGGCGATAGCCACGGTCAGGATGAACGAGCCGCTGTGCACGACTTCCGGTCCATGAGCCTTGATCTGCTCGACCCGAAAGTAGTGCCCGAACGGAGCCCCAAGGGCGAGCGCCAGGACACCCCGGATGGGGTGCGGCTTGCTGTAGTCCTTCGGTTTTCTGGCCATGACCTCTCCTAGTGCCAGAGCGCGGCGCTGGCGCCGAAGGCGATCACTCCAACGCAAAACGCGGTGAGCCCCCACTTGCCGGCCCTTGCGGTCATCACTGCGAGACCGAGTCCCCCGACGATGGCGAGTCCCACCGTACCGGTGAAGGACTGCTCGATTGCGCCGTCCTGGTTGGCGATGTGCGAGACCGCCCAGAAGTGGCCGGTGACGGCACCTCCCAGAACGTACAGGATCCACGCCCACCAGCTCGCGGTGTTGTCTTTGTTTTGAGGCATGAGCCCCTCCTGTCACGAGTGACGGATATAAGGTGTTTCCAAAACCTCCTTCTCAAAGATCGATCAACCGACTCTCGGCTAATGTGGTCAAACTATACAATAAACAGAACAAAAAAACAACACCCTGACTAAGGGTGTTTGCATACATTTTTGGGTATTTCTTTGAGAAGGAGGGGACGAGGTGGCGGCTGCGCAAGAACGCAGGTGCGGAGCACAGCCGCCGTCTCTCTTGAAGGGCACCTGATCAGTGCGGGAACGGAACGACCCACACTACACCAGCAGCGATCAGGATCACGCCCAGGTAGTACCTGAACGGTCGCCTACGCTGCCAGCCAGACAGAATGCCAGTGATGCCACCACCGATGCAGATGAATGCGGTGAGCCCCAGGTGGGACGCCAGGATCTGCTCGTTGGTACGGCCACTGGCGAGCGCCAGCCGACTGAGTACACCCAGACCGGATCCGATGAGGAGCGCGATCAGGTGATGTCGCAGTAGTGCCAGCACCAGATTTTGGTCGCCCATAGGGCTTCCTTTCTCTGAACCTCAGAACGGCAGGGGCACGACCCACATGATCCCGCCACCCAGCATGACAGCGCCCAGGATACCCTGGAGCGGACTGATCGCCTGGAGGCTTTTCACGATGTTGTAGACCCCGAAGCCGATCACGAGGAAGGTGATCAGACCATTGCCTGACGCCAGGATCTGCTCGTTGGTACGGCCGTAGACCAGGATCGCGCGAGTCATGGTGCCGATAATGCCACCGATGCCCATCGCGACCAGGAGAAATACGCCCACCTTGATCCGAGCGGTCAATCTGCTCATGTGTAACCTTTCGACGGGAGGGGCGGCCGTGAGCCGACGTGCAGCTGCAGCGGCCGCCACCTCAATAGTTCAGTGCGGTAACGGAGCAATCCACATCGCGCCGCCAGTGACCAGCAGGGTGTAGATCAGGATCCTGATTGCGCCCTCGGCCTTGTAGAACCGCCTTACCAGCCCGTACAGACCAACGGCGATCATGGCGATCGCGGTCCATCCCCAGCCGGAGTGCAGGATCTCCACGTTGGAGCGGTTTCCCACAATCCACAACCGGGAAGTGACTCCCAGGATGAGGCCGACAATGGCAGCGCATGCCAGAACTCGGGCGAGTTTCACCCCTTGACTCAGCGGCATAGCGTCCTTCCTTGTGTTCGTCGGTTAGTGCACGTAGGAGGCGGCTATGACTGACCCTAGGCAGAGACCAGCAAAAGCCGCCATGTACAGGTACGGTCCCGGTCGTCCTTGTGCGTCCATGGATACCTGCCAAACGAACAGCACTGCGGCAAACAGTACCAGTCCGATTGTCAGGGGAGCGGCAAGCGGCACGCCGAGAAAAACCAGCAGTGCCCCTATAGTTCCACAGAAACAACTCCATGCAACGCAACGCAGCAGTGTCCAGAGCGTGTGCACTGCTGCGTCAGCCACCTTGCATCGTCACGAAGACGACCATCAGTAGGCCTATGCCGAAGCCGGCGAACACAGCCAAGAAGTACTTGACCGGGTTGCTTTCGACTACCAGCGCCGGGCCGATGCTCAGAACCGTCACGACGATACCGCCGATGCCCATCATGCCCAGCAGGTGCGGATTGCGGTCGAGCCAAATCAGCCCGGCCAGAATTCCGCCTACCGTGCACAGGAAGCCTACGAGCAGGATGCCTCGCAGATCGGTCGGTTCGCCACCATCGTTCGAATGCATGCAGAGACCTCTCTTTCAAACTCCTTCTCAAAGATCATCAACCGACTCTCGGCTAACAGATAGGTTATACAATATTTTTACTAAAAAAGCTACACATTTAATGCGTAGCTTGTTCGGTACTGGTGAGAATGAGAAGGAGTAGAACGGGGGCGGGGAGTGGCTGCACGACAACGTACATCGGCAGCCACTCCGCCACTTCGATCAGGCGAAATGTATAGCGGCGAAGCCGGCAATCATCAGCCCCAGGCAGAGCATGGTGAGGGCTACGACTGCCATACGTGACGTGTGCTTGAAAGGAACCGAGCAACACATCAACAACAGGATGAACATCAGTCCACCACCGATGATCAGCCCGGCAACAGTCGGCCCTACGTCTCCTGCAGCGTGGTCAACTGCCGCGGCACCCAGTCGGAATCCGCAGATGCCGCCAGACACGACTGTCAGGAGGTAGACCCCGGTCCACAAGCTTTTGCGCATAGCGTGCCTTTCGGAAGTGATCAGTTCATGTGCAAGATGCCGAACCCTGTGGCCATCAGTCCCAGTCCAAACAGGCTGATGCCCATATAGACCATACGAGACGTCGGCCATATCGCTGTCGAAAACAGCATTGCTGCGAGCAGAAACACGCTGCCTCCGCCGAGTATCAACAGCGACACTGCGTGTATGCCTTCCGCGTGATAGTACAGGCCGCCGATCGCCAGTCCACCACCCAGGGTGAGCAAGGCGACCACGATCCATGTCAGCGGTGCAGGGCCGTCGTACTTCAATTGAACCTCTCTTGGCCAGGCGACGGCTGCACCAGATGCGGTAGTAGGCACAGCCGTCGCTCCAAAGTGATGTGTGTGCGGTGCGGTCAGGCTGTGAAGCCGGTGATGAAGGCGCCCATGCCGAAGGCCGCCAGTGCGACCAGGATCAGCTTGGTACGTGCGCTCAGAGTCGTGAAGCTGCCACCACCACCTACGACGATCAGCACGATGCCGCCAAGGATCGGCAGTGATCGGCCGGTGTCGGGGTGCTGGTGAATGTACAGCAGACTCATGGCGCCCCCCAGGATGAGGCTGCCGATCGCGCCGACAATGTACGTCTTTGCGTACGGCCACCTGCCTCGTTTGCCCATAATGGACCTCTTTCACTACTCCTTCTCAGGAGGCTAGCCAGCGATGGCTAACGCGTTGTTTATACAATAAAATAACCAACAAGTCTAGTTTATGAACAAAAATCTCGACACGCTTATGATTATGTGCTACGCTGGCGGTAAGCAAGGGTAAAATCAACAATGGAAAATCAAAAACAATCAGTCGTCGAACGCCTCCAACAAGCAAATAACATCTTGGTGACCGTAAGCAGTAATCCTTCGGTAGACCAATTGGCCGCTTGTATTGGCTTAACATTGGCGCTCAACAAATTAGGCAAACACGCTACCGCCGTTTTTAGTGGCGCTATTCCTTCAACCATTGAATTTTTGCAACCCGAAAAAACCCTCGAAAAAAACACCGACAGCTTGCGCGACTTTATCATTGCCCTTGATAAAGCTAAAGCCGACAAGCTGCGCTACAAGGTAGAAGACAAGGTCGTAAAGATCTTTATTACCCCATATCGTACCTCTATTACCCAAAAAGACCTCGACTTTAGTCAAGGCGACTTCAATGTTGATGTAGTGCTTGCGCTTGGCGTGCACCAACAGACTGACCTTGATCAAGCAATTACCGCGCACGGCCGTATTTTGCATGACGCCACCGTTATGACGCTCAATGTACGTCCTGGCGGGGAATTGGGCAGCGTAAACTGGCTCGACGCCAGCGCCAGCAGCTTGTCCGAGCTGGGCGTAGCACTTGCCGACGCCATCGACAAAAAACTGATGGATGGCCAGATTGCCACAGCATTCTTAACTGGTATCGTTGCCGAAACAGATCGTTTTAGTAACCAAAAGACATCTCCACAAACCATGAGCATTAGTGCCGAGCTGATGGCTGCTGGCGCCAACCAACAATTGGTTGCTACCAAACTCGAGGAGCCAGCTCCAGAACCTCCTAAGCCAAGTGCGCCAATTGCGCAAAAAGAAGGGCAGGAGGGCGTGCAGCCAATGGCTGTTGAAACTCCGGCACCACCAAAGCCAGATGACGGCACAATCGAAATTGAACACGAAAATGTTGAGCCCAAACTTACACCACAGGCTCCTGAAGAGCCAGTCGAACCAGAGGCGCCACAGATTCATATAGATGAGCAGGGCGACTTGCACCCATTTGGGCCTCCAGCGCCAGAGTCGCCGGAATTGCCTAAGTTAGAACTCCAGCCAGAATTCGAGCATCCAAAACCAACTGCCGATAATTTGTCTGCCGAACCGTCGTTGCCTCCAATTGAAAAGTTACCTGAAATTAAGCGCGATGAAGGTTCTCATTTGTTGACCGGTCCTGAGCCAGCATTTGGTTCGCCAATGACCGCTAATAGTCAACTCGACATGGAAGACGAGCCAAGCAGCGATCCGCTGACAGCTCCTTCGGTGGGCCTGCTTAATCGCGAGCCTTTGCCTTCACAAAAGGCCGAAGATTCGCACGACACGCCAATGCTGCCAAAGCCAACTACTCAAACTGAGTCGTTGCCAGACGCTGGTTTACCGCAAGACTTGAGCCAACCAATCCAGCCGTCGTTTAACGTGGTTACTCCAACTACGCCAACCAAGACGTTGAGCGACATCGAAAAAGACGTTAATAGTCCGCACATAGATGACGACGACAATCCCAGCTCAATCCCGCCACAACCCATGATGCCACCAGTAGTACAACCTTCATTTGTACCCAACAACAATCCAGCTCCAGCATCAATGCCGTCATTCCAGATGCCCGCGCAAAACCAGCAGGCACCAGAATTTGTACCTCCGCAGCCCGCTGCAGCGCCAGCACTAACCCCCGAAACTTCGGTTGATCAGGCACGTAACGCCGTAGAGCAAGCCTTGGGCGCCACCACTAATCCTAATCCCAGCGCCGAAACGCCAAGTGCCCTGAACGCTATGGAAATGACCGGTGAGTTGCACCAGCCGCAACCTGCAAATAACCCAGCTCCAGCGCCACTAGGCTCACCGCAGCCTATCCAGCAGGATTTAGCTAATTTGCAGCTACCACAGCAACAACAGCCAGTCTCTTACGAACCACCTACCAACGAGCAGGCTGGTCCAGCAGCACCGCCAGTTCCTCCTCCCATGATGCCTGGTTCGTTCCCGCCTCCACAATAGGGTATAATAGGCTCTCATGAACGGTATTTTACTGATTGATAAGCCAAAAGGCTGGACCTCGTTTGACGTGGTTAACAAAGTGCGTCGCATGTGCCAGCAGTCTGCGCTGAGCACGAGCAACAAAAAGCGCTTTCCAGTGGGCCACACCGGCACATTGGACCCTATGGCCACAGGTCTGCTGGTATTGCTGTTGGGCACTTATACCAAGCAAGCGCCGGGTCTGACCAAGCTCGACAAAACATACGACGTTACTATGAAGTTGGGCCAAACCAGCACCACGGGTGATGTAGAAGGCGAAATTATCGACGTGTCCACTACACAGCCGTCTTTAGAGGCGGTTACTGCTGCCTTGCAACAATTTGTGGGCGATAGCATGCAAGTGCCACCGGCTTTTTCGGCCATTAAAATTAACGGCCAGCGCGCTTATAAATTGGCTCGCGACGGCAAGACGCCAGAACTCAAAGCTCGTCCCGTTCATATTGAACAGATTACGCTGGATAGTTATAAGTATCCTTTTGTACAATTTACCGCTGCAGTTTCCAGTGGTACGTATATTCGGTCACTTGTGGAAGACCTGGGTAAAACTTTAGGAACTGGCGCCTACATGAGCGACTTGCGTCGCACCAAAGTAGGGAAGTTTGAACTGAGCGAGGCGCTTACCATGGACGACCTAACCGACCAAAAAATCGCCGCTGCACTCCAACCATAAGTGTGATATGCTATTTCGGTTAAGCTAAAAGGGGTGGGATAATGGAACGAATCTTTTTTGATCCAATTAGTGGCGACGAAATTCAGCCGCCAGATGAAATGCATGTTTCTTCGTATAGTGGCCCAAACGGTGGTAACTGTTTAAAAGTTGGACACAATAACCGAGCATGGATTGGTGACACAAAGTTAGAGGGAGGGCCCGAAGACAACTACGTACATGTGGCGCCTGAAGCCTTTGCACCATTCGTAGAATTCGTGCGCGGTAGTATGCAGGATGTTGTTCTGGACGTATAGCATACAACCTTCTGGAATTTCACACCTTGCATCAGGGAAGATGATCTGATAAAATAGCCGTAGTATGATTACACGTGAGAAAAAAGAAGCTGCCATCAAAGGCCAGCAAAAGCACAAAACCGACACCGGTAGCGCTGCCGTACAGGTAGCTGTTGAAACCGAGCGTATTAAAGAGCTAACCGAGCACCTCAAGCAGAATAAAAAAGATTTTGCTGCACGTCGCGGTTTGTTGGTATTGGTAGGTCGTCGCAAGCGTCACCTGCAGTACATTGCCAGCAAAAACGGCGAAGCTTACCTGAAGCTCATCAAAGACCTCGGCATCCGCCGCTAAGGTGCATAGACTACGCGATCTCGAATTCTCGAGATCGACAGCTTGTGCACATTAACGTTTGAAAAAGCGTCAACGACTACGGCGGGTATAAAGACAGCACAAACGACATGTGTAGAGCATGCGTAGAATTTGCTGCGCGCCAGCTTACACGCTGATACCCCTATGGCGGACAGAGACCAGATATATAGCTCACCATACAAAAGCACAAGAGGAGCCGTATATTTGCACCCTGTCCACCCGTTGACAGCAAAAAGAAAGGTCTAACACTTTATGGGTCAAATTATTAACCCGTTTGGCAAACAAATTATCTCTGTAGAGACTGAATTTTGTGGCCGAAAACTGAGCCTGGAAGTTAACCGCGTTGGATTCCGAACCTCCGCAAGCGTGATCGTTCGATATGGCGACACCGTCGTACTTGGTACGGCCATGGTTGGCGACAAGCCAGTTTCAATGGACTACTTCCCATTGAGCATTGATTACGAAGAAAAAATGTATGCAGCTGGCAAAATCAGCGGCTCTCGCTTTATTAAGCGCGAGGGTCGACCATCTGACGACGCTATCCTTATTGGTCGCCTCATTGACCGCCCAATTCGTCCGCTGTGGCCAAAAGGCTACCGTCACGAAGCACAGGGCGTGGCAACCGTTCTGAGCATGGACCCAAGTTTCCGCCCAGACATGATCGCCATGATCGCCATGAGCACTGCATTTATGCTTTCCGGCGCACCTTTTGAAGGTCCCGTTGCCGGTGTTCGCGTAGGCATGGTAGACGGCAAATTCAAAGCCTTTGCTACCCCACAGGAACTCGACGAAGGCAAGCTCGACTTGGTTGTTGCTGGTACCGAAAACGCCATCATGATGGTAGAGGCTGGTGCTAACGAAGCTACCGAAGACGAAGTTGCCGATGCTCTGGAATTTGCGCAAGCCGCAATCCAGCCAGCAATCGCTCTGCAAAAAGAACTGGTTGCCAAAGTTGGCGTAACCGCACAGGAATACGAACTGACATTGCCAGCCGGCGACATCCAGAAGGAAGTTGACGACTTTTTGGAAGGCAAGATGGGTGCTAGTATCCGCGCACCATTGGCTGAACGTCACCAATTGATGCACGAAGTGCGCGAAGCAATGCTGACGCACTTTGCCGAAAAAGTTGGCGAAGAAGGCTTTGCCGATGTGAAGCGTGAATACGAAGATGCTTTTGCTGCAGCCGCCAACAAAGATGTTCGCAAGGGCATTATGGAAGAAGGCTTGCGCCCAGATGGTCGTAAATTTACCGAAATCCGCCCACTCAGTAGCGATGTTGGCTTCTTGCCACGCGCTCATGGCTCCAGCTTGTTTACTCGCGGCTTAACCCAAGGTTTGAACGTCGTAACGCTGGCCCCACTTAGCTACGCTCAAATTGTAGACACCATGGAAAAAGAGGGCGAACGCCGCTACATGCACCACTACAACGCCCCTGGCTACACCGTAGGCGAAGTAAAACGTCTGGGCTCACCAGGTCGCCGCGAAATTGGTCACGGCTACTTGGCCGAGCGCGCAATCTTGCCAATGCTCCCAAGTGAAGCAGACTTCCCATACACCATTCGTTCAGTTACCGAAATTATGAGCCAGAACGGTTCGACCAGCATGGCCGCAACTTGTTCTAGCTGTTTGGCACTGATGGACGCTGGTGTGCCACTGAAGCGCCCCGTAAGCGGTATCGCTATGGGCCTGATGACCGATGGCAAAAAGCACATCGTGCTCAGCGACATCGCTGATGCCGAAGACTTTGCTGGCGACATGGACTTTAAGGTAACCGGTACCGAAAAGGGTATCACCGCCTTACAGATGGACATGAAGGTGCACGGTTTGCCAGTGAGCGTTTTGCGCGAAGCACTGACCCAGGCCAAAGAAGGTCGCGCTTACATTTTGGAGCACATGCTCGGCACACTTGCTAAGCCTCGCAAGGAATTGAGCCCATACGCACCTCGCGTAGAGACCATTCAGATTAACCCAGACAAGATTCGCGAAGTAATCGGTAAGGGCGGCGAAACCATCCAAAAGATTACCAAGGAAACTGGCGCTGAAATCGACATTAAAGACGACGGTACCATCATGATTGCGAGCCCAGACGGTGCGAGCATCGACGCTGCCAAGCAGTGGATCCGCGATATTACTGCAGAGCCAGAAGTTGGCGCTATCTACAAGAATAAACCAGTGGTAAGCGTCATGGACTTTGGTGCTTTCGTGCAGATTATGCCAGGCAAAGACGGCTTGGTTCACGTTAGCGAGATTGCCGAAGAACGTATCGACAAGCCAAGCGATGTCCTCAAAGAAGGTGATCACGTTGATGTAAAACTGATCGCTATTGATGATCGCGGTCGCTTGCAGTTGAGCATGAAGGCTGCCGCTCGTGATGCAGCAGACAAGAAACCCAACAAGAAAGCCGATGAAAAGTAAAACCGTAAAGCAATCACCAAGGTTGCAGGGGTATAATCGGGTGAACGGTTAGCCGTTCACCCCTCGGAGAATTCCATGGCCCAAAAGACTACCGCCGAAAGCAAGCAGCAGAAGCTCGATGAAATCAAAGCCCAGATTTTGGCAAACAAGGTTTGCCCTGAACTGGCAGATTCGGCGACGCAACTTGTTTTTGGCGATGGTCCGGCCGATGCCAAAATTGTGTTCATTGGCGAGGCGCCAGGCAAAAACGAAGACTTGCAGGGAATTCCGTTTGTGGGAGCTGCCGGCAAATTCCTGAACGAAATGCTCGGCACCATCAACCTAAAACGCGAAGATATTTACATTACTAACATCGTCAAATACCGACCGCCCAACAACCGCGATCCGTTACCAGACGAAAAAGCCGCATTTTTGCCATATTTACAGGCTCAGCTAGATGCAATTCAGCCACTCTTGGTTATCACCTTGGGTCGGCACAGTATGAACTGCTTCTTGCCGGATCTGCAAATCAGCCAGATTCATGGTGAGCCCAAACGCATTAAGGTGCAGTTTATAGGCGACACCGTTACGAAGTTGGTCATTTTGCCGCTATTCCATCCAGCCGCAGCGCTTTACAACGGAGGTATGCGCCAGACGCTGATTGACGACTTTGCCAAGATCCCGACCATCATAAATATGATTGAGACAGCGAATACAATCACAAGTTGAAATTCCAGAGAAAGGAATAAGAAATAATGAACGAAAAACCAAATGGCCCCAAGCCAAAGCCACGGGCCGCTGCTAAGCCAAAGCGTACTCCCCAGGGTGGACAGGGAGGCGACGGCCAAAAGCGCGGTGGTAAACCTGCCGCAAACGGCAATGGCAAAAGCACTAATGGCTTGAGCATTGCGCAGTCTACCGTATCTCGCGGTGCGGCTGTACGTGCCCAAAAACGCAGCCAAGCTGATGCCCAGCGCGTTGCCAACCAATATTTGTCCGCCAGCAACGTAGCTGCGCCTCGCGAACGCCGCGCTAACTTTATCGACGACAGTCCACGCCTGAAGGTGATTGGTCTGGGCGGTATGGACGGTGGTGGCTCCAAAAACACCATTCTTGTTGAATACATGAACGACGCCGTGATCATGGACTGCGGTAACGACCTTGGTGTGGACTTGCCAGGTATCAACTACGGCATTGCCGACATGAGCTACCTAGAGAGCATCAAGCACAAACTACGCGCCTACATCATCACCCACGGACACTTGGACCACATCGGTGGCTTGCCGCACATCGTGCCAAAATTCCCAGCGCCAATTTACGGCTCTAAATTTACCATCGGCCGTGTAGAAGAAATTTTTGAAAACTTCGGTCTGCCAATGCCAGAAGGCTTTGAGCTGAAGACTGTTGTGATGAACGAAAACACCCACGAACGCCTTAAAATCGGTGAATTTTACACCGAGCTGGTGCGCATTACGCACTCCATTCCTGGTTCTACCTGTATCGTACTAGACACGCCAGTTGGTCGCCTGATCAACACCGGTGACTTCCGTCTTGACCCCAACCCATTGGACCACGAGCGCAGTGATATCGACCGTCTAAAGGAATTGGGCGACGAAGGTGTTCTGGCGTTGCTCAGTGAATGTACCACCCCTGAACGTTTGGGCCGCACACCGTCTGAAAGCACCATTGAACAAAGCTTTGTGGACATTATGGACCGTGCGCCAGGTCGTATCTTTGTGGCAATTTTCTCTACCAACATTAACCGCATTCAGATGATTATCAACGCTGCCGTGCACCACAATAAAAAGATTGCTCTGGACGGCCGTAGCATGATGAGCACCCTGGAAATGGCTGTTCGCCACGGCTTTGTGAAAGTGCCAAAGGGTACATTTGTGCCCATCGCTAGCGTCCCAACGCTCAAAGACAACGAAGTTGTTGTTGTCTGTACCGGTGGCCAGGGCGAGCCAAGCTCAGCTTTGCAACGCATGGCTAGTGGCGAACACCGCCACGTAAAAATGAAAGAACAAGATACCGTTATTCTTTCTAGCACGCCAATTCCAGAAACTGGTAACGACGCGCTGATCGGCACCATGATCGACGAACTGATGCGCAAGGGCGTACACGTGTTCAACCACGTTAACCATGAACTGCAAGGCGTTGGCCCACTGCACGTTTCTGGTCACGCCTCTCGCGATGAATACGCTGACATGATCAACTTTACCCGTCCAAGATTCTTTATTCCAATTTACGGTGCATTCCGCTCCAAGCAGAGCCACATCGAATTGGCTGTCGAGCTGGGCATCCCACGTAAAGACACTGTCAATGCCGAAAACGGTGACATTATTGCCTTGACCCCCGACAAAATCGAGATTGAAGGCAATGTGCCGCATGGTACCATTTTGGTTGACCAAACCGGCGCCATCGTAAGCAACGTCGTGGTCAAGGACCGCGTTCTGCTGAGCGAAGAAGGCTTGGTTGCCGTAGTCCTCACCGTAGACAAGCGTTCTGGCAGCCTGCTGACTAGTCCAGATATCATCAGCCGCGGCTTTATCTACATGCGCGACAATGAAGAACTGATGAACGGTTTACGCCATGAACTGCGTCGTGCCGTTCAGCAACGCTTTAAGCGTATCGACCTCGACCGCTTTAAGGCCGAACTGAAAGATCACGTTACGCACTACCTGTTCGACAAGACACAGCGTAGCCCAATCGTGATTCCTGTGGTTAACGTTATTGGTGGCAAAGTAGAAGCCAAAACCGTACACCAAAACAAGACCAAGAATGCCGAAGAAATTGCTCGCGAACAAGAAAAGCGCTTCCAACAGATGCGTGAACGTTTGCTGTCGCAAGACGCGCGCGTCGACTAGCGCTGCTCAATAGATGTCAGCTGAGACCATTCCCCAAGAGCCGTATCTACTCGATTTACCGGAAGACATATTGTTTACCAATATGCTTGCATATCATGCCGCAAACTTTAGTCGAAACCAAGAGTTGACCAATTATTCATTGAATATTACGTACGACGGCCCTGAGCCTGATGCAACAAGGACATACCATTTTGACCCTATCCCTAGAAAACAAGAGCCACACGCGATCGGTGGTGACTGGGTGCTGCACGCAGGCAACAGGCAGTATGTTGGAAAAGCCTACAGTATTATAAAAGCTTGTGTAGAGAAACCTTGCGTAGAGCCTGGCCCACAAGATGTCCCTGAAGGCGTATTTGTTCTTAAGTCATTAGCAATAGTAAGGATTGGCCGACCAGACTTAGGCCGGACGGAACGAAAACACTTAGTCCAGACAAGCTATGCCCCATATGTTGATCAGCACGTTATTCGGCAAGATGTATTTAGGCGTGATGGCCGTGAATTCAAGCGGGCAGCGATTGCTCCAGCCGACGAACTCAAAAACCTGCATGATCATATGGGCGGATCGTCTTGTGCATGCCGGCAGATGGTACGGTATGATCATTACGGCTCCGTTGAAGAGTACCTGCTAAAGAGAGGGTTCATCGACGAAACGACGCTCGAGTAAGCGCAAGCTCTTTTGACAAAAGTTGTAAATATTGCTATAATTTATTTGTAAAAACCTATCACCTCTGTAGCGTAAGCGTGATAAACTAAAACACATATGGCCCAAAAGAAAAAACCTACCAAGTCTCGATCTAAAAAAGTTGTTGCAACGCCAGCGGAGCGCTCTCCATTCTGGGCATACAGCGGAGCAGTGCTGCTTTGTATAACAGCGTTGTTCATGTTGCTAGGCGGATTTGGTACTGGCGGCCCGTTGCCAAAGGACTTGTTCCATGGCGGCTACTGGGCACTGGGCTGGGCGGCATATTTGTTGCCCGTGGCGCTGGTTTACTGGGGTGTGTACAAATTTAGCAGCGAAGATCACCGCATTCCGCTTGGCAAGTTGCTGGGTATGTTTGCCGTGCTCGTCTTCTCGGCCGGATTTTTATTCACTATTTTTGCAGAACAAGCAGGCGATGGTTCATGGGCACATGGACATGGTGGCCAAGCTGGTAGCCTGATGGGCGCCGCTATTTTGAGCTTGCTCGACAAATTCCCAGCTAGCATCACGTTCCTCGTATTTACGGTGATGGCCGTATTCTTTGCCTTCGGCATTTCGCCAAGTGTACTGCTGAAATTAAAAGATTTGTTCACGCAGCGCGATACTCGCGAAGGCGACACCGACTTGCACACATTAAAAGCTCGCGCCGACGCCAAAGGTTTCCAGCTAAACGAAGGTGTACCAGTTGAACACGCTGAAAAGCCCAAGGAGCGACCTCGCCTGAGCTCATTCAAGAATACTTCGACGCCAGCTCCTGCGCCTGTTGAAAGCATGGAAGCACTTACAACTGCAAGCGATCCAGACTGGAAATTCCCAGGGGTAGACTTGCTCGACCAAAAGCAAGACAAGGCTGATCCTGGCGACGTTAACGGAAACGCTCAGACTATTCACGACACATTTGCTAACTTTAATATCGATGTAGAAATGGAAGGCGCCAACGTTGGTCCTCGTGTAACGCAGTACACCCTTAAACCGCCAACAGGCGTAAAGCTGACCAAAATTACAGCGCTCGAAAACAACCTGGCGCTGGACCTGGCGGCGCATGCTATTCGTATGGAAGCGCCAATTCCTGGCAAACGCGCTGTGGGTATCGAGGTGCCAAACGTTAAGCCGGCTATTGTAGGCTTGAGCTCCGTGTTGCAATCTCGTGATTGGACTGGTTCCAAAGGCTCATTGACCTTTGCTATTGGTAAAGACATTGGAGGGCACGCTGTAGTCGCTGATTTGGCTAAAATGCCGCACCTTTTGGTAGCCGGTCAAACTGGTTCCGGTAAGTCTGTTATGATCAACGACATCCTAACCAGCATGTTGTACCGCAACAGTCCTGCTGATCTGAAGCTGATTTTGGTTGACCCTAAGCAGGTGGAACTTACACCGTACAATGATTTGCCGCACCTTTTAACCCCTGTTATTAACGAGCCCGAGAAGTGTATTAGTGCACTTAAGTGGGCTGTAGACGAAATGGAGCGCCGCCTGCGCACCATGGCCGAAGTGGGCAAGCGCAACATCGGTGAATACAACAACCTCAAAAAAGAAGAAGGCATGCCATACATTGTGATTGTGATCGACGAGCTCGCCGACCTTATGATGATGGCCGCCCGCGACGTGGAAGCGCTCATTGTACGCCTGGCGCAAAAAGCCCGCGCCGCCGGTATCCACTTGGTGCTGGCTACTCAGCGTCCATCAGTTGACGTTATTACCGGTCTGATCAAGGCTAACGTGCCGGCTCGCATTGCCTTTACTGTGGCCAGTCAGGTTGACTCTCGTACTATTATCGACCAAATGGGTGCCGAAAAACTGCTAGGCCGTGGTGACATGCTGCTGTCTACCAGTGATATGCCCAAGCCAAAGCGCGTGCAGGCTGCATTTATTAGCGACGAAGAAACCGAAAAGATCACTGCCTTTATTCGTGAACAACGCCCGCCACAATACGACGAAGCCATCATTAGCCAAAAGGTTGAACTGGGCAAGGGTAGCAACGTAATGAGCATGGACGCCAGCGATGCTGACGACGACATGTTCAAGGACGCTGTGCGTGTAGTGATCGAGGGCGGCAAGGCCAGTACAAGTTTGCTGCAGCGTCGTCTGCGCATCGGTTACGGCCGTGCCGCTCGCTTGATTGAGACCATGGAAGAACAGGGTATTGTAGGGCCTGCAGACGGCTCTCGACCTCGTGAAGTCCTGGTAAGTTCCTTTGATGACGTATTCGGCGGCGCACCAGCTCCTGCGGAAGGCGAAGGCGATAACAACGACACGCCCCCAGACGCCCAAGGTCCTCGCGAAAAATTCCTCGTGCAATAACCCCTGATACTGTAATAAATCTCACAATTACATAAGCACTTTATCTGGCGCTACAACTACCTGTGCATAAGCCTCTTGCAAACGTACTACGAACGGGCGCACAATCATACGTACACAACATGGTTTTCGTTCGAAAGGGCTCAGAATGTACACACAAACAACAGAGGCAACGCGCAGTGCGCAACCTCATATTTTTGACACGCTAAAAACGCTCGATAGCGACACTCCACTGGACCTGACGGACCTGCAGCAAGACTACCGAGAGCACCAAAAAGCGTTACTCAAAGAACTGCATATAAAAGACAAAACGCACGCGCTGCACGACCCCGCTCAATATGTAAAATTCTTGACGTGGCAAGTTGTGGAGCGTTGTTTTGACCGTTTGGTTTGGTCAACGGCCAGACCAACTCACGACGGAAAAGGGTACTCAACATCGGCGCATTGCGCCGTTTTTGGTACCAACAGCGTAGGCCACATGGAACCGACGTTTTGGGCCAAAGTAAGCTATCGCACGCAAACGAATGCGCAAGGATACGTGCTTTTAGATCAGCGGGGAAATCCGGTTTTAGAGCCCGATGCGCATACCATTGAGACTGATTTACAGGGTCTCAGGCAGCATGATGATATTCAGTTTCGCTTTCGCCAGCACGAAGGTCATCCAGGGGTACAAGCCGAGCAATTTCAACGCATGGGACGTGCGGTGATGCTCGACGAACTCGACACCATGCGCTACGTAGACACGCTGGGCGCGGATGTTTTGCGTGTGGTCCGCAACCTCGATAGCATGAGCGAGCAGGAGCGGGAAGTCGAAGATCGCCTGGCTCGCATTGCCACCGGGCCTTTAGTATATGGCCCGATGCTATAAAGAGCTAACGCTTAATATTGACAAAAAGTAAAATATTTGGTAAGGTATATATAACAATTTAAAAAGGCTCATACCTCACATGAGTGAACAAATTCACCAAAACCAAAACATACCAACCCAAGAAGAATTGCAGGCTCGCGACGATGCAATCTTTAACACTGTTGCCGAATTCCACAACGAACTCGATAACCCAGAGCTGCCTAAAGTTTCCGAGTACGAAGGTATAGGTGAGGATGACGCCAGCCACAAAGTGGATGTAGACGCGATTTTTGACAATCGCAAAGCCGAAATTAGTGGTCGACACCGCAAAGCATACAGCGAAGAAGCAGAAAAAGCTGCCCAGGCAGTAGGCATGCGCCGCCGCGCCCAACACGTAGCGGAACAGATGTCTCAGGGCTTAGCGCCAGATGAGTTGAAGGGTTTGCCACGTCACCGTGGACAAGAAGATTTCGTAGCTGTAGCTATGGCAAAAAAAGGCCCAGGCAAAAAAGCTCGAGCGGCCGCTGACTCTGAAACTCCGGCTGAACTTACCGAAGACGGTGAAATTGATACAAGCGCCCTGCAAGCTGCTGAAGAAGCTGCACGCAGTATGGGTCGCATCGATCGAGCAGGTGTTCCACTCGGCACTACTGGCGAAGGTCCTGAACCCCAACCAGTCCCAACCGCCCCGCAGCGTGCTCGCCATGCGCGCCGTACACCTCGCGCTATGGCTGATGGCCAAGTTGGTGCGAACCACACTGGTTCTATAGTTACAGCCGGTGAATCGAACGCAGCTAGCACTACTACCGACGAAGGCGCTGCAAACCTTGGCATCAGTGGCGAAGTATCCGACGACGAAACCATGCTAACACCAGCCGCTCGTCTTCGCCAACGCGTTGCTACCAAAGTGGGCAAGCTTGTTAACGCCGAACAGATCCGAGCTGAGCTCGGGGAAACTGGTGCTGAAATTGCTGAATCATGGCGAGACCTGCGCGAAAGTATGCGCCGCCGTCGTGCTGGCACCACCTCTGGTGGTCCTGGCCGTCTGAAAACCATGGCTAGTAGCGCCCGTTCAGGCGTAAGCAAAGCTGGCCAAACCGCCAAAGAAGCAGGCACTGCCGCCAAGAGCTTTGGTAACTATAGCCTTGACCTGATGTATCGTAGGGACGCCGCAGATCTAACCGAACGTGAGCGCAAAACACGCCCTTACATTAAGGGAATGGCTGTTGCAAGCGGTGCACTCGCAGTAGCAACTGCTGTCTTGGGCGCCCACAATATGATGGATGGCGGTGGTATGCAGGAAACGAGTAACACTACGAGCTCTAGCTCCAGCGCTTCACCACATGCCTCTGAATCGGCCAAGCCGCTTGGCCCACAAGCACCACGCGCCAGTGAAAGTGCTTCACCAAGCGCTTCAGCCTCACAAAAAGAGACTAAGCCAAGTGCTTCAACCAGCGCTACTCCAACCAAAAAGCCTGTCGTTGGTCCTTCAGTCCTACCATCTATGCCAGACTTTGTTCCGAGCCCTACTGAGCAACAACGCAACTCTGATTCCACCGCAGGTGAACAGCAGCAAACCAAGGAAACTGATCACGACAGCATTAGCTTTACAACCAAGGATGGCAAAGTGGTTCGCGCCACCGCTACCTTGAAGCAGGGCGGTAGTATCTTTGAGGCCGGTCACGACGCTGGTCTTACGAACACCCAAGTTGCCAACGCCGTAAACGAGGCTGGTATTTCTAGCCAACGTGCCGAGCAATTACCAGTTGGTCAACAGATTAACTTCCAGCAACTAGCCGACGGTAGTTACCGCATCAACTTGCGATAATCCACCTCTGACACACAAACAGCCCGGAACTCCCGGGCTGTTTGCTTTTTACCCGTAACTAGCGTATAATTACCTCTGTTATTAACTCAGTTCACGGTCATGAGAGGACGCGTGGGCTATTAATCCAAAGGAGTTCTAAGGATGAACCAGTACGAAGTTGCTGTACTTTACCACCCAGATCTAGAAATTGATCTGGAAAAAGCTACCAGCCGAGTAGAAAAGATTTTCACCGACAACGGTGGTGAAATCAAAAACACCGACAACTGGGGCAAGCGCAAGTTAGCTTACCCAATCAAGAAAAACGAGCACGCTGTGTACGTATTCTACACGGTAGAATTTCCTGCAGAAGCTGTTCGCAAGGTAGAAAGCACCATGAACATCACCGACGAAGTAATCCGCTTTATGATTACTCGTCCAGACCTCAAGGCAATCGCCAAGGCTGAAGCTCTGAAAGAAGAGAAGGCCAAGAAGGCTGCTGCTCGTGGCGAAGCCGCTGAAGACGCAGAAAAAGCTGAAAAATCAGCAGAATAAGCTATACTAAGCACATAAAACTAAGGGAATAGCAGGGCTAGCGCAGATGTGTGCGCAGGCGGGCAACCGCTAGAGCTCTCGGAGGGAATCACTATGGCACGAAGTGTCAATCAAGTTATCTTAATGGGGAACCTAACTCGCGATCCAGAATTGCGTCAGACACCAAGCGGTCAAAGCGTTGTCAGCTTTAGCTTGGCGTTGAACCGCAGTTACAAAGATCAGTCTGGCGAATGGCAGGAAGCAACCGATTACATTGATGTTGTTGCCTGGGCATCACTGGCTGAACGCGTTTCGCAGTACATGACCAAAGGTCGTCGCTGCTTGGTGCAGGGCCGCTTGCAAAGCCGCTCATGGGACCAAGATGGCCAAAAGCGCAGCAAAGTTGAAGTGCTGGCTAACGACGTAACCTTCCTGGACGGTCGTGGCGAAGGCGGTGAAGGATCGGGTGCCGGTTCATTCGGCGGTTCCAACAACGGTGGCGGTTCTAACGGCTCCGGCAAAAAAGATGATGTAGTGATTGAAGACATTGGTGACGAGCCAGTGAACCTCGACGATATCCCATTCTAAGAAGGAATAAACCATGGCAAAGATTTTTAAGCACAAAACCGACGTTCCATACTTCGACTACAAGGACTTCAAGACCTTGCAGCGTTACGTAAACGTTTACGGTCAAATTGAGACCCGCAAAAAGACTGGTCTGACTGAATCTCAGCAGCGCCGTCTGAGCGTTGCTATCAAGCGCGCTCGCAACATCGCATTGCTGCCTTTCGTAGCAAACAACTAATAACGGGGGACGGGTGGAATACGCATCGCTCACAACACAAATGAAGGATTTGGCTGCGCTTGCCCAAGGTAAGCTCACCGCCTTCGACGTTGAAACACTTCCTTACGAGGAAAAAGAGCTGGTGCGAACCCTCAAACTGCAGCTGTCTGATGCCCGGCTGGACGTGCGTGATTACGAATACGCCCAGACTCGGGCTGAACAGCAGCAGGCTGCCACAGAGGGCCGGCAGCGCCTCGAGCAATTGCAACAACAGATACTCAAAGCGAGTGAACACAATTTGTTGGGCGCAATTGACGTGGCGCAGCTCTCGGCGCTCACTCAGCATATTATTTCTGAATTACAATAGGAGCATCTAATGGCACTAAGCATTACTGATCTTAAAAAAGGCACACTGTTTCAGATTGACGGCGTGCCATATCGTGTTACTGACTACAACCAAAAGGTGATGGGTCGCGGTGGTTCAATTGTGAACGTCCGAATCAAAAGTTTGATCGACGGCAAAGTACTGGAAAAGACCTACAAGGGCAACGAACAACTTGATAGTGCAGACGTAGAAACGCAAAACGTACAGTATTTATACACCGACGGCAGCGTGTTCTACTTTATGAACGAGGAAACCTTCGAGCAGTTTGAAGTTCCTGCTGACTTAGTTGGCGACGGCGCTGGCTACCTCAAGGAAGGCGACAAAATTCAGCTACAATTCTTTAACGATGCACCAATCAACGTTGAGCTGCCAAAGAACGTGCCACTCAAAGTTGTGTACACCGAAAACGTGGTCAAGGGCGACACTACCAGTTCTGTTTTGAAAGACGCTGAGCTGGAAACTGGCATTACTGTAAAGGTGCCAGCATTTATCAAACAAGACGATATTATCAAAGTAGACACTCGAACCGGTGAATATTTGGAACGAGCAAAGTAGGTTTTGCCCAAGGGGTCAAACTGCTATACTAAAAAGTAGTGTTTATATAAGGTGGGGAGCATGAATCGACACAGCGGTTGGTGGCGCAGATTAGTGCAGTGGATTGCGTCGCGACATTGGCCAGTACGAAAAATTGTTCAAATTAGCGGATTAACGCTGCTTGCTGTGGTGCTTGTACAACTTTTGTGGCCAAAAGGTCGGGCGCTGCCAGGTGTGTCGGTGGATGCTCTTAGTGTGGGCGGAAAAACGACCGCAACCGTGCAAAAAGAGCTAGAAGCTTCGTACAAATTGGCGCAGCTCACCGTAGTAACGGGTGCCAAGCAGGCAAGTACCTCGTTTGCAGAGGCGGGCATCGATCTACAGACCAAAGAGACCGCGCAGGCAGCAACTGACTACCAGCTGGGCTGGCGATTTGTGCCGTTTTCTTCGGTGTTTATTGGCATGAGCCGAAACACACCAATGTCGGCCAGCTTTGACGACGATCGCCTTAAATATACTGCCGAACAAATGAGCAAAAAGGCGTATGTGGCTCCACAGAATGCAAGTATTACTGTAGCAAGTGGCAAGGTAGAGCTTGTTCCTGCTAAGCCAAGCCAATCATATGGCACGAATGAAATCATAAAAAGCATAAAAGCTAACAAGTTACCGCCCAAAGCAACGGTAACAGTGAAGGCGCAAGAAAAAGAAGCACCACGAAGCGATAGCGAAGTGAAAGCTGTGCTGCAAAAGGCTCAAAAAGCCGTGGACACGCCGTTAACGTTCTCTGTTAACAACGAGACGGTTACGGCTAGCAAAGCCACGATTGGTAGCTGGTTGGACTTCCCAGAAGACCCCAAGACCAAAATGCTATCGTTGTCGGTAAATGCCGACGTGCTCAAGAAATACTTGGCCGACAACATTCAGTCCAAGGTATATAAAGCCCCCGGTACCACCACCGTTACTATGGTTGATGATATAGAAACGGGTCGCGTCACTGGCGAAAGTGGCCGGGGCATTGATTCCGAGAAAGTAGTAGCGTTGGTGAATGGCGCGTTGCAGTCGGGTAAAAAGACCACAGTAAACGTGCCAATTACTTCATTGCCGCCAAGCGTGGTATACAAGCGTTCGTACTCCAAAACAAGCGCCGGCTTGGCAGCGTTGCTGAACAACATTGCAGGCAGCAAAGGGTTTGGTGTGTCAGTGGTTACCATGTACGGTAGCTTGTCGGCCAGCACCAACGGCAGCAAGCAGTTTGAATCCGCCAGTACGTATAAATTATTTGTAGCTTATGTGGTCTTCCAAAAGATCAATCAGGGTGCAATGCAATGGAGCGATCAGATTTACGGCGGTCGCGACGCTACAACCTGCTTTGACGACATGATCGTAAAGTCCGACAACAACTGCGCCAAGGCATTTGTTGCCAAGGTGGGTGGCTGGCAAGTGGTAGAAGACGCCATGCGTGGCCTGGGTTTGACGGGCACTGACCTCACCGGATCAACCCTGCTGACTACCTCAGATGATTTGTCATTGTATCTGCAGAAACTACAGGCTGGCACGCTTTTGAATACTGCAGATGCAGGCCGTTTAATTGACGCCATGAAACGTCAAATTTACCGTGCAGGCATTCCAAAGGGAACAGGCCAAACCGTAGCCGACAAAGTAGGCTTTGTGGACAATGTCATTCACGATGCTGGAATCGTCTATGGTCCGAACGGCCCCTACATTTTGGTTATTATGACCAGCAATAGTTCATGGAGCGCGATTGCTAGCATCGCTTCCCAGATTAATACCTACCTCAATTAATGTATACTAGTATCAGATGAAACAGCGTTTAGATCAACTTTTATTCAGTCGCGGGCTTGTTCCGTCGCGTAGCCAGGCCGAAAGCTGGATTCGCCTGGGCAAGGTGTATGTGGCCGGTAAGCAGACTACCAAGCCGGGTGCTATGGTTGACGTTGACCAAGAAGTAGAGCTAAAGGCTGACGAACAATATGTGTCACGCGCTGGCTTGAAATTGGCGTCTGTGGCCAAAATCCTGCATTTGGATTTTGCCGATAAAATTATGCTGGACGTCGGCAGTTCCACTGGGGGATTTACTGACTATGCGCTGAAGCATGGTATCCGTAAGGTAGTCGCGGTGGATGTTGGTACCAACCAGCTCCACCCCAACTTGCACGGTGACCCGCGTATTGAACTACACGAACAGACCGACATCCGCGACGTTGTATTGCGCGAGCCTACCCGCTCAAGCGAGGCACTTGCAACGCAACATGCCGAGTCTGAGTTGGTGGGCGGGAGCAAAACACTAATCGAGACGCCGGATCTGGTGGTGATCGACGTATCGTTTATTAGCTTGCGCGATATCTTGCCGCACGTGGCAAAGCTCTGCGGCCCGCAGACTACCGTGGCAGCTATGGTTAAGCCGCAGTTTGAGGCTCGCGAAAGCAATATGAAACACAAAGGCGTGATTAAAAACGATCGCATGCGCCGCGAAATTCTGAAAGATTTTGAACAGTGGGTAACCCGCTATTTTGTAGTACTCGATAAAGCTGATTCAGATGTGGCTGGTTCCAAAGGCAACCGCGAGCGCTTCTACAAACTACGCTTGTCTGTATAGTCCTGCGCGAGCCTACTCACTTTTGCGAGGGATATGCCAGCGGCATCATTGCCGAGCCAAAAGTTATGTAGGCGGGAGCAGGACTATGAAGCTAAGATTACAGCATCTTTTATAGCAAAACGCTAGAGCTTACAGATAAGTCGTGGTACACTGCCAATATGTATTTCAAAAGCCGGGCTGATGCCGGTCAGTTGCTCGCAAAACAGATTGCAAAAAAGTATAAGGGACAAAAATGCGCCGTCGTTGCTCTAAGTGATGGCGCCGTGATGGTGGGTGCGCAGATCGCCATGGAGCTGCATAGCGTTCTTATGATGCTGCTCACTGACGCCATTCAATTACCACACGAAAACACAGCTTTGGCCGGCGTTACAAGTACCGGCTCGTTTACCTATAACACCTTTTACTCGCCAGGCGAGATCGAGGATTTTGTTAGTGAGTATCGCAGCTTTATTGAACAAGAAAAAATGCAGAAAATGCAGGAAATGCACCGACTCGAAGGGCGCGGCGGCTTAATTAAGAAGAGTTTATTGCAGGGGCACGTGGTTATTTTGGTGTCAGACGGCCTGAGCAACGGATTTTCGTTGGATCTGGCCGCAGAATTTTTGAAGCCAATCAAAACGAAGCGCTTAGTAGTGGCAACACCGCTAGCCAGCGTTCCGGCTGTAGACCGCATGCACATTCTGGCTGACGAAATCTTTTGTCTGAGCGTTATTGAAGATTACATGACCACCGACCATTATTACGATGCGCAAGACGTTCCACCGCACGAACTCGCGGTAAAAACTGTTGAACAGATTGTTTCGCACTGGAAATAGGGCTGTCAGCGCAGATTATTCCAGATACTGGCGCAGTTTTTGCTCGTTAGTGATTGTAATGTGAAATTGTTTACGTGTGAGCAAGCCTTGGCGTTCCAGCACCGTTAATTCGCGACTGGTTGTTTCGCGCGTGGCGCTGATAGAACTAGCAATGTCTTGATGACGCAGTGGCACATCCAGCAAAATTCCTTCGGGTGTATTTTGGCCAAATCGCTCTACCAGACCCAACAAAAACGACGCGAGGCGTTCGCGCACCGTGCGATACTCCAGGTTTAAAATGCGTTCCGAGTGCAGGCGGTACATATCCACAAGCATATCCACAAGAGGGAGGGCAGCTTTAGGATGGCTCACCAGGTAATTCTGGAAGGTTTCGTGATCAATGTAGAAAGTAATTACCGTGGTTAGCGCGGTGTACATAATGCGGCGATCACGGCCAGTAATGGCGCGCGTCAGGCCAATAATTTCGCCCGATTTACGAATGATCAACAAGTTCTCATCACCGTATTTAGTGATATCGTAGGCTTTAACCAGGCCACTTGCTATATAAAAAACGCCCGACGGAGAAGTGCCGGGCTTAACGATAAACTCGCCTTTATTGAAAGCCAACTTTTTACCTTGGTGGAAAAGGTTGACGAAGTCATTAGGTGGGCTCGTAGCCGTCAACATATCTGTACTGTAGCATAATTACAGATAGACAACAAGTCGATACATAAGTTGTGTGTAGCATCTTGTGACGAATATCCTGCGGGCAACGTGACAAAGACCACTGACTTCTTCAGGTAGAGGGTACATACTGAAAGTACCAGCTACAATAGGTTGGGGAAAAGGAGGGAACTATGATCAGCCTGACTCAGGTTGAGCAGCAGCTCAAAAAGGTGGGATGCTACTTCCGTTTCTGGGGGCGTGGCGAGATACGCGAACTCGCCAATGTCCTAACACCTGACGAACATGTCGCGCACTGTGCAAACGGGCGGTACGAGGGCGGATTCGCCATGCTCGTAGTGACGGATCAGCGGCTACTGCTGATAGACCACAAACCAATGTTCGTTGCGGTTGAGGATATCCGCTTCGACATGATTGCGGAGATCGACTACAGCGCGCAACTTATGATAAGTACGGTCAAAGTGATAACGCCCAGCAGAACACTGCAATTTAGCAGCTGGAGTTCGTACCATTTGCGAGAGGTACTGAACTACACCCAACAGCGAATGTTGGAATTACGCCAGCACTACGGGCTCATGCAACCAGTGCAACAAGTGGCTCAGCCAGTAGTGCAAACAGCAGCGACGAGCACTGACGATATGGGAGTGCTGATTGGCGGGCTGGCGCTTCAGACCGGAGGCCTACAACGACCCCTGATCATGCCATTCAATCCGTACAATAAGATGCCGGTGCTGCAACGCCGACGCCGCTACCCACGCTTTTACTAGAATAAACTAGAAATAAATGCCCGGATAAAGGGTCCGGGCATTTATACTTTTTTCTTCTTTCAGGGGCTGCTAGCGCGCGACTTAAGACTGCTACTTGCTGACGTTAAAGCGGAATTCTACTACGTCACCAGGCTGCATCACGTAATCTTTGCCTTCGGTGCGGACTTTTCCTGCCTGCTTGGCGGCTTGCTCGGAACCAGCGGCTACCAGGTCGTCGTAGTCAATAATTTGAGCAGCAATAAAGCCGCGTTCAAAGTCGCCGTGAATGACGCCGGCGGCTTGTGGGGCAGTGAAGCCTTGCTTAATCGTCCAGGCGCGGACCTCTTTTTCGCCAGCTGTCAGATAGCTTTGTAGGCCAAGTGTGTCGTAGGCGGCGTGAATCAGCTGTACCAAGCCAGATTCTGTCTGACCGTAGCTTTCCAGCATTTCGGCGGCATCGGCTTCGTCCAAACTTTGTAATTCACTTTCCAGCTGGGCGCAGACAAACAGTGCCTTGGCGGGCGCAACTAATTGCGCAAGTTTTTGTTTCTTTTCGTCGTTGCTGAGGCCGGCTTCGTCCAAGTTGAACAAATAAATGACCGGCTTAGCAGTTAACAGATGCAGATCGGCAATATGCTCCAAGTTGATGTCGTCCACGCTCGACAGCGGCTGACCGTTATCCAGCAGGTCGTGCACTCGTTGCAGGGTGTCTAGCTCGGCCTTTAATTTAGGGTTGGCCCGAGCTTCTTTTTCGAATTTAGGCAGGCGCTTGCTGACTGTTTGCAGATCGGCCAGCACCAATTCGGTGTTGATTGTGTCCATGTCTTTTTGGGGATTGGCCTCGTTGTCTACGTGGATAACGTTACCATCTTCAAAAGCGCGTACCACTTGTACAATAGCGTTACATGAACGAATGTGGCTCAGGAACTGGTTACCCAGACCTTCGCCGTTGCTGGCACCGGCAACCAAGCCAGCGATGTCCACAAACGTTACCGTAGCTGGAATAATTTTTTGTGCATTGTACATGTTGCTTAGGGCTTGCAGGCGAGCGTCAGGGACGGGAACAATGCCAGTGTTCGGCTCGATTGTGGCAAACGGATAGTTTGCGGCCAAAATGTTGCTGCCAGTCAACGCGTTAAACAGGGTTGATTTGCCGACGTTAGGCAAGCCGACGATGCCGATAGAAAGTGATGCCATAATGCCTTCATTATAACAGAGGTAGCCTAATATGACCACGATGCGTGCCTGCTACGCCGAAACACAGTAGCGTTACCTGCACAAAAACGTGTTCAGAAATGCTAAGTTTTCAATTAATTAAGCCATTCAACAAAAACAGGGCACCGAAGTGTCCTGTTCCGAATTTCTTGATGAACTAGCACTCTGGCAAGTCATCAAGGTTATTGCGACTTGTGTTGTCGCGGTCGGTACGCAAGTACTTTCCGTAGGGGCCGTTTACAACGCGTATCCACGTAGCTGGATCGTTTTTCCAGGGCACGTAGTACCGATGAATTCCGGACTCAATGTCGCGAATTGCATCGTTTTTAAGGCGCGGAGACCACGTTTCCCCTGTTGCACCGATGGCGGTGACATCGCCGTCGCTATCGTGGCTTGCTCGATGAACTGCACGGTCGGCCATTACTTTTTACCTCGTTTAGTGCTCTCCGTGACCGTAGTCTTTGGATTACGTTTGACGTAGGATTTTGGGACGTATTTACCGGTGATAGCCGAACGTCCCCTTGAAGTTGATGCCATTTTTGGCTCCTTTCTTCATTAAAGTATTAGAAAGTGTGCTAAGATGGCATCAGGTATAGCGGATCAAGTTATATCCCGGAAGCTCTAGCGTTTGCTAGGGCTTCTTTTACCATTCCAGCAATTTTACTATAGCATGCCAGTTCACAATAGTTCAAGCGGCCATGTGTATAAAACAACAAAATTCTATGTCAGTATAATTGACGTAACGATTTGGTTTGTGCTATTATGTTTGTAGTTATGGTGAGTGGCGATAAATTACAAGCATTAGTGGCTTCAGCGATTAAGGAGTCTCGTTTACGGCATGGTCTTCAACAGCAAGATCTTGCGAGAGTAATTGGTGTAAAACGTACATCTATAAGCAATATTGAGCATGGTAAGCAGGCCGTTAGCTTGGCGATGTTTTGTAGAATAATGGATGCCTTAAATGAAGATCCTGGTAGCTTCCTAAACCGAGTTTTGGAACACAGGCCATCACCTTCGGTTACCGAAGATGATGTTTTGGATGAAGCAGTAAGATCGTTAATTAAGAACGTAGTCGAAGGAGACGAGAAATGAACAGGGCTAATATTAAAGCTTTCATCGACGCTTTAATTGAGCGACACAAGTTGAAGAAATTTCCTGTTGATATTGATGCATGGCTCAAGATTGCTGGTGCTGAGTTAAAGGAAGTGAGCCGTGAGGATCTTGATGGTCTGTCCGGTTTTGCGTACCAAAAAAAAGGTGTCAAAATAATTGGTGTTAATCTCGATGAGCCCGTAGAACGTCGACGTTTTACGATTGGCCATGAGCTAGGGCACATGTTTTTACACAAAGATAGAACGGTTAGTTATGATCGATCATCCCTTATGCTTAGACCTAGCGCTCACGTAGGTCGAGGCGCAGATTCTAAGGAGATTGAAGCCAATGCATTCGCTGCAGAGCTCTTAATGGCTGAAGATGCTGTACGTTCTGACGTAGAGAGAATGGGTGGGCTTGATCTGGAGGACCAGGAAAAGATAGCAGAACTTGCCGAAAGCTACGGGGTGAGTATACCTGCAATGACAATTCGACTCACTACCCTTTATTTCGACTCCTAATAAAAATGGCCCGCGGGGAGCACGGGCCATTTTGTTGTTCAGATGAACGAAAGATTACATCTCTTCGCGCATCTGGAACTTTTTGGGGAGTGTCATACTAACACCGACGGCAATGATCAACATGCTCATGGTGTAGACAACGCCCATCTTGAATGCGTGCGCAAAGTTATTTGCGTTCGCTTGCTGCACTGTTTGAGCAACAACAGCACGCATCTCTTTGGTTGCTTCGCCATGCTCAGGGCTGGCCTGATCCTGCTTACAACTTTCGGGCACTATCGTGTTATCTTTGGCAGTCGTCATGTCGTAGTAACAGGTACGAGTCTGCGTAATAATCTGGTCTTGCGCCGTTGCCGGAACGTGCATGGCAGTTAGCTGACTACGCAGTTTTGGTGACACGTCGTCAAAGCTCTTGTATGCACCGTGGTTCAGCTGACCAAAGAAGATCACACCAATTACAGCGATACCAATTGCCGCACCAACTTGCTGAATAGCGTTCAGGATACCCGATGCCGAGCCAGCATGTGTTGGATCAACGTCTTGCAGGGCAGCAGAGAAGATTGGCGCCATAATCAAGGACAATCCCATACCGCTCACGAACAAACCGGGGGCAAATTGCCAGCCACCAACGTGCAGCGTGTAATGCGTAACTACCCAAGTGGTGTAGATAAGACCAGCAGCAAACAGCGTTGCACCGATGCTAATAACGTTACGACCGAATTTTGGAATGAGCTTGTTTCCAAGCACTGCAAAACCAAAGGCCATACCAACAGCTGTCGGCACGCCGATTAGCGCAGCTTTCAGTACATCAATGCCTAGACCTGCTTGCAGTACAAGTGTTGTGGTCAGGAAGTAGCCGATCATAACTGATTCCAGCAAAATGTTCAGTGTCAAACCGCTTACAAATGAGCGCTTTTTGAACAGTGATGGCACGATCAGTGCAGACTGGTCGCGTTTGTGCTTTTTGGTTTCAAACCAACCGAACAGGGCAAGTGCCGGAATAGAAGCAGCAATCATTGCTAGTGTCCAAATAGGCCAATCTAGATCACGACCCTGGATCAACGGGAATACCAACAGGCTGAGCGCTGTAACGATCAGCAGGGTGCCTTTGATGTCAATGTGCAACGGGTGCTCTGATTTGCCTTCGGGCAAGTACTTCACACCCATAATGAGGGCAAAGATGCCTACTGGCAGGTTGATCAAGAAGATCGGGCGCCAGTCCCAGCCAAAGAAGTTGGCTTCAATCAAGAAACCACCCACAATTGGACCGAGCGAAGCAGCCAGACCGGCCAGCATGCCAAACAGGCCCATCACTTGTGTGCGTTCACTTGGCTTGTACATGACTTGCATCATGGACATCACCTGTGGCACCATGAGCGCCGCCATAGCACCTTGAACCAAGCGAGCTATCACCAAGAACATAGCAGTCGGGGCAATACCGGTTAATAATGAGGCGATGGTGAATCCACCAACACCGATCAAGAACATTTTCTTGTAACCAAACACGTCGCCCATACGGCCGCCGGTAATCAGCAGAAGGGCAAAGGTTAGGGCGTAACCTGCGATCATCCATTGGATCATGGCGTAACTTGCTCCCAAGTTTGCCTGGATCGAAGGAATCGCAATGTTAACAATAGTGTTGTCGAGCAAATCCATCACGAAGGCAAGTGCCACAATCGTCAAAGCAATTTTCTTTTGCTTTGGAGTGAACTTACTGGCGTGATGCGCAGCGGCGTGTTCCATTGATTTATCCTTTAATATAAGTTATTGTTTAATCATATAAGAATTAAGCGATCTTAATATCTTAGATACTAAGATAAAGGTTTACTGAAGATATGTCAAGCAAAAAACACAAGATACTTGATACCGCCCGCGTTGATACTCCGGGCCGCGCGGCCATGGTTACTGAGATCGACAAGGCTGTGCAAGACAATGGCAATACGAACGTTTTGATGGTGCACGCGATTGCGCAGCACGTGGGCTTAAGTGCTTCTGAATTTGAATGCGCTAGTCTTATTCAGGACTACGGTCCATTTACAGCAGGCGAGTTAGCTAAGCGCTGTCATATTACAACTGGCGGTATGACAGGTATGATTGACCGGCTCGAGCGCCGCGGCTTTGTGAAGCGCGCATCCGATCCTAACGATCGTCGTCGTGTTTTGGTACGCGCCATCGACAATAAAGAGGCTCGCGAAAAAGTAAGCAAACTGTACGACCCACTGCAGAAATCGTTCAATGAACTCATTGATTCATATAGTGACGAACAACTGGCTATCGTAGTTGATTTTATGCGCAAGACAAATGCTATGTTCCACGAAACGATTGACTCGTTGCCCGACAAGCAATAACAGATCTACACTGTCCTGAACAATTATTTATTGCATTACAAGCCCACTCACCTTACAATAAAAGTCAACAAAAGCGTAAGCGAAATGTAGGGATATGAACAAAAAAGTAAAACTCCTTGTGTTGAGCATCGCCCTGATAGTGGTGGCGGGACTTGGCGTATTTTTATATCAGCGTCATGTGAACAACAACAATAAAACCGAGACCGAAAAGATTAAGTACGCGCAACTCGTTGAAAACACGCAATCGTTGGTGAGTGCTCAAAAGTACGACCAGGCCGAGACGCTATGGCAAAACTACCTCAAGACAGATCACAGTAAAACGTACACTCGTGGTGCCTACGTGCAGCTAGCTACAACGTACTCTAACGCCCAAAAATACGACCAGGCCATTACGTACTACAAAAAGGCCGAAGCAATTGAATCCAAGTTGGACGTGGTAACGGGCTTGGCATACACCTACGAATCCAAGGGTGACAAAACTAATGCCATTATGTACTTCAATAAGGCTATCAGTCTTACCGAAAAGAGTGATGATCCTTCCAAGAGCGCTGACATCCAGGGCTACAAATACGAAATTTCTCAACTGGAGGGCAAGCAGTGAAAATCGTAAGACATATTATAAACGCTGCGCTTGTGTTGTCTTTGGTGGTGAGCATTTTTGCCCCGGTGACGGCCAGTGCGGCTCGTGCCGGTAGCCCGGCTTGTCCCGTCGGACCCACGCTGTATGGACGTGCTGAATGTATCGGCTACTTTACTGGGGCCGACGTATACAAGAACGGTACCGGTATTGATGTAGATAGTGTTATTACCAACGGCACTCGATCATTACTGGACGTTACAAACGTTACTAACTTTGTGAGCACCATGAAATCACTGCTCTACGGTGGCGGCAACGACGCTATGGGCGCAGCATTTTTGATTGACACTATGTTGGGCAAGAGCGGTACGTCATTTACTACGGTATCTGGTGGTATCACCTATGCCAAAAACAACTTTGACACATGGCAAGACCGCGTGGAGTATTACAATTCGCAAGGCTGGGTTCAGTGGAATCAGTTGGTAAGTTACAATGCCCCATTTCAAAACAGCGCTCGTTCCAAAATTATCAAGAACGACGACATTTTTTACATGAAGCAAGAAGACGAAACGCAGCGCACTATTGTGTTTAGTAACCCTGATGGCACCAAATATCGTATCAAGAAAAACTGTGGTAACTTGGTAGGCTCGTCAGAAAAATTAATTTCTGTTCCAAGCTATAACTTATCTCCAAGTGTCGGTGTGACGGTGAACGGTGGTGCAACTGATGGCGTAGCACAAGTGGGTGACACCATTAAATTTACGTATCAGGTTACGAACAGCTCGGGCCAGGCAAGTGGCACCACTACGTGTACTATTTACGGCGCCTCATACACCGGTTATCACGATCAACCGGACACCCCAGAAGCGGTAAACAACAATGGATATGTAGCACCAGGTACCGGATGTCCGCGCACCTTTGCCGCGAGCAGTACTGTAACGCTTGCCACCGAAACATTCACTGCGTCAACGTTTAACCAAACCATTTGTCGATCATTGTTTGTTGATCCATACAAGGCCAATGCTGGTGCCAAGGGCGACGAAACGTGCGTTGTGGTTGCCGCCAAGCCATATGTTCGGGTATTCGGTGGTGATGTGTCGGTAGGCAACGGCATTTCTACTGGTACCAGTACAACGTGTACTCCAAAAGACAGCGCATCTATTAACGCCTGGAACAACGGTGGATCAACCTTTACCGGTGCGGGTACGCAATTTGCAGCGCTTGCACTCGGATCAATTGACGAGTTTGCCACCGCCGAAACCACAGGCGCCGGCGGAAGCGTGGGCAATACAACGTTGCCAAGCGGCCTAGCGTTTAGTAATACCGACACAGGTGATGGATACGGTGGTAACTTCGCAAGTTTGCCATGTATTCCGGATTACTACAGCCAAGCGGCAAACACGACCGCTGTTACATCACCTCTTAACATCAGCTCGTTGACAACTGGGTCCTACAAAGTGTCTGGCAACTTGACTATTCCCGCAGGTACCAACGCCATTAACCCTGAAAATCGCATTACGGTATATGTTGATGGTGACGTGTACATTGCCGGTGACATAAAGTATCCAGGCGGCTTCACCTACGACAAGACACCGCTGTTTGAACTGGTGGTACAGGGTAACATTTATATTGCACCGGGCGTACATCAGCTTGACGGTGCCTACATAGCGCAACAAAAGAGCGGTGCCAAGGGCGCAATTTACACTTGTGGTTCCGCCTATGCGCCGTATGCCATCGACGAGACAATGTACAGCAACTGTAATTCAAAATTAGTAGTGAACGGATTGTTTAGTGCCTATCAAGTGTACTTAATGCGCACCTCGGGCACTGTGTCACAATCAAAGACTACCGAGACTGGCACAACCAGTAGCGCAGCCGAAGTCTTCAACTACAACCCGGCATTATGGATCGCACAGCCTGCGGCCGGCACTACAACGACGAATTCTGACGCCCTGAAATACGACGCTATTACCAGCTTGCCGCCAATTTTATAACAAACCAAGCATATTAACACTTGCAAATAAGCATAACGCTTATGTATAATGAGGATCAACATGAGTTTACTGAGTGGGGTATCTGCATTTTTTGGACTGGACATCGGGACAACCGCGATTCGTCTCGTTGAGCTTCATGGGAGCGGTAACGTCCGCAACCTAGTGAAGTACGCGTATGTTCCTGTGGACAGCAAAATTGTGCTGAGTGATGCCAAATCTGACCAACAAAAACTGGCACAGGTGATCAAAGACCTGCTGTCACAAGCACACATGACAACGCGTAACGTTGCTGTGGGTATTCCGTCGCAGCGTGTATTTACCGCTGTTGTAGACTTCGACCGTCTACCACAGGCTGAACTGGCTAAGGCTATTCAGTATCAGGCCGATTCGTTAATTCCAACACCGTTAGACAAATCCAAAATTGATTGGGCCGTAATTGGCGACTCGCCAAAAGACAAAACCAAGGTGGAAGTGTTGCTTTCTAGCGTAGAGAACGACTTTGTAGAGAATCGTTTAGACCTTCTGGAGTCAATTGGCCTGGACGTGATCGCATTTGAGCCAGACAACTTGGCCTTGACTCGTGCGTTGATTGCTCAAGACACTATGGCACCACAAATGGTTTTGGACATTGGCAGCAAGAGCACTGACCTTGTAATTACCATGAATGGTGCACCTCGTTTGACCCGCGCTATTCCAACTGGCGCTGAAGCAATTGTTCGAGCCGCCGCACAGAACTTGAACATTGATGACAAACAAGCGCGTCAGTTTGTGTTCAAGTTTGGCTTGGGCAAGGACAAACTAGAGGGCCGCATTTACGATGCTATTATCGGAACGGTTGATATTTTGACCGGTGAAATCGACAAATCTATTAAGTTCTTCCAAAGTCGCTACACCGACAGCAAGATTGCTCGTGTGATCGTAACTGGTGGCGCATCGGCTTTGCCGGAATTCCCCCTGTACTTGGCCAACAAGTTTGGCGTAGAAGTTGAAATTGGCAACGCATGGCGCAATGTAGCATTCGCCCCCGATCGCCAGAACGAATTACTAGCCGTTTCTAACCACTTCGGTGTTGCAGCCGGACTTGCGGAGAGGACAGAGTAGATGATTCAGTTTAACCTCCTGCCAGACATCAAGCAGCAATACCTAAAAGCGCAGCGTCAGAAGCACTTAGTGATGTTCATTTCTACCGTGGCAATTATTGCAGCAGTGGCTATTTTTGTGGTTCTGTTGCTGGTTGTACAGGTGTGGCAAAAGAAGAGCATTAGTGACCTAAACACGGACATCAAGCGCTACAGTAAAGAATTGACCAACACCAGTGATCTGAACAAGATTTTAACGGTGCAGAATCAACTGAAGTCGCTGACAGCATTGCACGATAAAAAGGCAGTTGCCACGCGCACCTTTAGCTACATCACGCAGGTGACGCCACAACAGGCAAGCATTTCTAAGCTCAACTTGGACTTTGCGCTTAACACTATCAGCATTAGTGGCTCAGCAAATTCGCTAGAGACAGTTAACACCTACGTGGACACGCTGAAATTCACCAAATACAATACGACCGGCGATTCCAGCACTTCCGGTAATGCGTTCACCAATGTAGTTTTGTCTACCTTTGGCCGCACTTCCAACGGTGCAACGTACACCGTTACCGCGTCATTTAACCCGATTATCTTCAGCGAGAATCAGAGCGTGTCGCTCAACGTACCGCAAACCACCACAACTCGATCAGTCACGGAGCAACCAACCGACCTCTTTCAATCTAACGGGACAAGTCAGTAGGAAAAGTTATGGCACGCGTATCATCAACTACCAAACGATCACTCATTACCAAAGCCAATAGCACTATTGTTGTTACGACAGGCGTGGCTGCCTTCTTGGTTGTCTTCTGCTTGGTTGCAAGCAAGACGCTCATTAGTCAGGCTAGTTACCAAAATCGCATTATTGGTGCTAAAAAAGACGCTGTATCACAGCTTAGGGATAACATCAGCGCCAAAGACAGTCTGGTAAGTTCATACTCAGCCTTTGTGGGCACGACACAGAACGTATTAGGTGGCAATCCATCTGGTACGGGTCAGCAGGACGGCGACAACGCCAAGTTAGTTCTGGACGCACTTCCCAGCAAGTACGACTTCCCAGCGCTTGCTACCTCGCTTGAAAAAATGATCGATAGCCAAAACCTGACTATCGTGGGCATTACCGGTACCGACGACGAAGTACAGCAGCACAACGCCAGCTCTGGCACGCCAGCACCAGTTGCTATGCCGTTCCAGATTCAGGTAAGCGGCTCGTACCAGTCAATCCAGGGTTTGGTCGACCTGTTTAACCGTTCAATTCGTCCATTCCAGATGCAGTCGGTTGAGCTGAGCGGTGGCCAGTCAAACATGACTGCTACTATCAACGCCCAGACATTCTATCAGCCCGAGAAAACCTTTAAAGTCTCGACAGAGGTGATTAAGTAATGAAACAAAAAGACATCGCACTTATCATTATTATCGTGTTTGTGAGCGCGGTAGCATCGTTCTTCATCTCGAAAGCGCTGTTTGCGTCACCAAACAACAGGCAGCAAAAAGTAGAAGTAGTAGAAGCTATTACGTCTGACTTTCCAAAACCGTCGGGCAAGTACTTCAATAGTGACTCTATTGACCCAACTCAGCTTATTCAGATTGGAAATAGCACTAACCCCGATCCGTTTACCGGTGCTTCACAATAACCTAAGACAGGCAAGGGTAGTATGAGCGTTTTATCAACTACCGCCCAACAACAAGTCGAAGAAACGCTTGTCAAGGACGGTGTATTAACCAAGGATCAGCTTGCAGAGCTCAAAACGGCGGCCGAAAAAGAAAGCACGCCGCTTTTGAGTTTCTTGGTGACTGGCAACCACGTCTCTGACGAGGTAATGACCAAAACCACCGCCCATGTTACCAAAGTGCCGTATGTTAATCTGAGCAACGCACACATTGACCCAGATATTCTGGACCTATTGCCACAAGACGTTGCCGAGCGTTACATGGCCGTACCTCTGGGCGAAATGCAAAACCGCTTGGTTGTTGCTATGTTGGACGCCGACAACGTGCAGGCAGTTGACTTCCTGTCTAATAAAATTGGCCGACCCTTAAAAGTGTACGCGGCGAGCGAATCTGGTATTCGTAACGTGCTGCATCAGTATTCCGCCAACATTACCAAGCAGGTGGTGGGCGAAATTGGTGGCGTTAATAGTGCCGAAGCAGGCGCCGAAGGTGGATCCACGCCAAACGTACAGGTTAACGACAACAGTAAAAACATCAAGACTATTGTGCAGGACTCGCCAATTAGCAAGGCGCTGTCTACTATTCTGGAGTTTGCCGCCAAAAATAACGCCAGCGACGTGCATATTGAGCCGCTGCAGGACTCACTCAAGATTCGCTGTCGCATTGACGGCATTTTGCGCGAGATTCTGCGACTGCCAAAATCAACCGAGCCACCACTGGTATCGCGTATCAAAATTTTGGCTAACCTCAAGATTGACGAGCACCGCATCCCACAGGACGGTGAGTTTAGCATTAACGTGGGCGGTCACGCCATTGACCTTCGTATCGCGATTTCGCCGGTAGTCTGGGGCGAGCAAGTGGTTATTCGTTTGCTCGATAAGTCTGGCACCAGCCTGAAGTTGGAAGACATGGGTTACGCCGGCCGCGCTTTGCGCACGATTCGCGAAGGCATTAAGGGCAGTAACGGTATGATCCTTACGTCTGGTCCAACTGGTTCTGGTAAGTCCACTTCGCTGTACGCGTTGCTGCAAGAAGTTAAAAGCGATGCCATCAACATTGTGACACTGGAAGACCCCGTTGAATACAAGATGGACGGTATTAACCAAATTCAGGTAAATGCCGATGTTGGCCTGACGTTTGCCAGCGGCTTGCGCTCTATTTTGCGCCAGGACCCTGACGTTGTGATGGTAGGAGAGATCCGCGACAAAGAAACCGCCGAACTGGCGGTGCAGGCGGCACTTACGGGCCACTTGGTGTTCAGCACATTGCACACCAACAGTGCGGCTGGTATTTTGCCACGTCTGTTGGACATGGAAATTGAACCGTTCCTGATTGCCAGTACGGTGCGCACCGTTATTGGTCAGCGTTTGGTTCGTCGTATTGGTCCGCAAAGCGAAACATACGAGTCCGACAAGGTAGAAACACAGGCGATCAAAGAAACAATAGGTAAGTTACTTCCCAAGACCAAAGAGGAAATGGACAAAGTCGCCAAAGATCTTGGCTATGAAACCTTGCCACTTGCCACCCAAAACGCTTATACTTTAACCAAGGGCACTGATAGTCCTAGTTCTCCCGGTGGGTATAAGGGTCGAATGGGTATCTACGAAGTGTTTAATATTACACCCGAGATCCAGGATTTGATCCTCAAGCGTGCAACCAGCGCCGAAATCCAAGACGTCGCCATCAAGCAGGGGATGGTCACCATGCGTGAAGACGGCTACTTGAAAGCCCTGGCGGGACGAACATCGCTAACAGAAATTAACCGCGTAGCAAGCGCGGACAGTGCATAACGAGAGGTGGAAACATAAATGCAAGGCCAACCAAGAATCGAAGTCTTACTGGAGGAAGTCGTCAAGAAAAAGGCGTCTGACTTGCACTTGCAGGTGGGATTGCCACCGATGTTGCGTGTCGACGGCAAACTGGTGCCAGTTTCTGGCGCAGACTTACTGAGTGACGAAGCGGTTGAAACGCTGATTTTTGCGATTTTAGACGAAGACCAAAAGCAAATTCTGCTTAAAGACAAAGAGTTTGACTTTAGTTTTGCCTTTGGCGACCTAGGCCGCTTCCGTGTAAACGCGTTCCACGAACGTGGCAACTTGGCCGCAGCCTTGCGTCTGATTCCAAACGAAATCCTTAGCATCGAACAACTTGGCTTGCCGCCAATTGTTTCTAAATTTGCTGACTACCCACGTGGGTTGGTGTTAGTTACCGGTCCAACTGGTTCTGGTAAGTCCACCACTTTGGCCGCTATGATTCACAAGATCAACATGGAGCGCGCCGAGCACATTATTACCATCGAAGACCCAATCGAATACACGCACCGTTCTAAGCGGTCAGTGATTGTACAGCGTGAAGTGCACTACGACACCTACTCATTCTCGGCAGCCTTGCGCTCAGCCTTGCGTGAAGACCCAGATGTAGTATTGATTGGTGAGATGCGCGACCTCGAAACAATTGCCTCGGCTATTACTATTGCCGAGACTGGTCACTTGGTGTTTGCGACCTTGCACACCAACAGTGCAGCGCAGTCTATTGACCGTATGATCGACGTATTTCCACCGCACCAGCAGCCACAGATTCGTTCGCAGCTGTCTAACATTTTGATGGCAATTGCATCGCAACGCTTGATTCCTGCAATTGGTGGCGGCCGTATTGCTGCTGCAGAAATCCTGATTGCAACACCAGCCGTTCGTAACATTATTCGCGAAGGCAAAACGCATCAGTTAGAGGCAGTTATTCAAACTGGTTCGGAATTTGGCATGCAGTCTATGGACAAGACATTGGTGCAGTTGGTGCACAATGGCTCAATCAGCTATGACGACGCCCGCCAGTACGCGGTAGATATTGAAGAACTCGACAGGTTAATGAGAGGCTAGGCCAAAGACAATGCTTTCCTACAAATATACGGCACGTGATCCTGCAACTGGTGAGTACGTCAAAGCAAACGTAGAGGCCGAAAGTGAATTATCGGCTGCTAAGTTGATCCGCAAGGAAGGCTTGGTAGCCATTGATATTCAGCTAGCAGAGAAGGGCGCCAAAAGTCCGGGCGGCCGATTTAACCGTGTAAAAACCAAGGACAAGGTGCTGTTTTCGCGTCAGCTCTCTACGCTGATTAACGCCGGTTTGCCACTGGTGCAGAGCTTGCGCAGTGTAAGCAACCAAACCACCAGCAAGCCACTCAAGATTGTTTTGGGCAAAGTTATTGCCGATGTTGAAGCTGGCTCCACATTGTCCGCTGCAATGAGCAAACATCCGCAGGTATTCAACCAGATTTACGTAAGTCTGATTGCGGCCGGTGAAGCATCCGGTACACTCGACAAAGCCCTGGAGCGTTTGGCAATTCAACAGGAAAAAGACGCTGACTTGATCAGTAAAATCCGTGGCGCCATGACGTATCCCGTTATTGTGTTGCTGGTAATGGCTGCCGTGCTGGGCTTTATGCTGGTTAAGGTGTTGCCACAGGTGCAAACACTGTACGAAGGCCTGCCGGGCGCAAACCTGCCACTTATTACGGTTATTTTGCTGGCGATCTCGAACTTTATTATTCACCAATGGTGGATTGTGCTGATTGTTTTGGGACTAGCCGTATTCTTTACCACGCGTTACGCCCGTACGCTTGGTGGTAAACGCGTTATCGACAAATGGAAGATGCACGCCTGGCCAATTGGCGGACTGTTTATGAAGATGTACATGGCGCGTTTTGCGCGAACTGGTACAACGTTGGTGGCCAGCGGTGTGCCGTTGCTGCAGGTGCTGCAAATTACCAGTGACGCCATTAACAATATTCACATCGAGGAATCAATTACGCGCGCTGCCGACAAAGTGAAGGGTGGTAAATCACTGTCTGATGCCATAGGCACCGACCCGAACTTTTTGCCGCTGGTGCCCAACATGATTCGCATTGGTGAGCAGTCTGGCTCACTAGAGGCCATGTTGGCCAAGACCGCCGACTATTACGAAAAAGAAGTAGACGATGAAGTCAAAAACATCTCTACCATTATTGAGCCAGTTCTGATGGTATTGTTGGGTATCGCCGCATTCGTAATTGTGGCTGCGGTACTGTTGCCAATTTACGGTCTTGCTGGCCAGTCGTTCATTCAGACCTAGTATTTGTTGTTAAAAACTGCTTGCTTTTTAAGGGGCGAGCCAGTAATATTACAAGCATAAGCACATAAAATAAGGCAAAGGGGGCATTTGCTCATGTCTAATATCAAAAAACGTAGTGAGGGTGGCTTTACCATCATCGAAGTCCTGATCGTTCTGGCAATCGCTGGTTTGATCATGCTGATCGTTTTCCTGGCTGTTCCTGCACTACAGCGTAACTCCCGTAACACGCAGCGCAAGAACGACGCTTCAGCTATCGCTTCAGCCGTCGCTAACTTCATTAGTAACAATGGTGGCTCATTGCCAACAGGTGTGACTGCTACATCAAATCCAATTTTGATTACAGGTAGCACAGGTAACTCTGAATCAGCGAAACTCGGCTATTACACTACGTCTGCCGCGAACATCACGTTGACAGCAACTAGCACTACACAGACAGATCCAGAAAAGATTACAATCGTAACAGGCTATGGTTGTAACTCAACTGGTACTGCTATTGGTAGCCCAAGCTCACGCACAGCTGCTATTCTCTACGCAACTGAGAATGGTAACGGTGGCGGTTCTGCCCAGTGTATTGAGCAGTAGTTAAAACTACATACTCTAAAACAGGCCTCTCGAGGCCTGTTTTTAATTGTTAGCGCAAAAGTGACTGGTCTGGTACCATAGCATAATGAACACAGCGCTTACGATTATCGCCTTGGCTGCATTTGGGCTTATTTTTGGCAGCTTTATCAATGCTTTGGTGTGGCGCATGCACAACAAGCGCAACTGGGTTAGTGAGCGCTCAGAATGCCCGCATTGTCATCACGTGCTTGAACCCAAAGACTTGGTGCCGGTGCTGAGCTACCTGGCACTGAAGGGAAAGTGCCGCTACTGCAAAAAGCCGATCCCAGACACACCCTTAGCAGAACTTCTATTGCCAGCCGTTTGGATCGTTTCATATATTTTTTGGCCAGTGCAGTTGCAAGGCGCAGGCTTGTTCCAGTTTATCGCGTGGCTGGTGTTGTGGGTCGGATTTATAGCGCTCTTTATATATGACCTTCGCTGGTATCTGTTGCCAAATAAAATCGTATTTCCAATTGTTGGTCTGAGCGCCATACAAGTTTTAACGATGCCACTTGCATTTAACTACAGCTGGCATACGGTGTTGGGCGCTGCTTTGGGCGCACTGGCCCTGAGCGGGGTATTTTACCTGATCTTTCAGATGTCAGACGGCAAATGGATCGGCGGTGGCGATGTAAAATTGGCCATTGCCTTAGGCTTGCTGGCAGGTGATCCGTTGCGCGCCGCGCTGCTCTTGTTCTTTGCGTCCTTAATTGGCACGCTTGCAGCAATGCCGCAGCTTATAAAGAACGGGCTCAAAACGAAGACCGTGGTGCCGTTTGGCCCGCTCCTGATTGCTGGCCTGTTGCTGACGCAACTATGTGGCTCAGCAATTATTAGCTGGTATGCTGGCATGATTGGCTACTAAAATAGTGTTCACGCCTAAGACGCTTATGGTATACTGGGGCGTATGAAGAAGGGTGGCCGACGCACACGCTCTTGGGGCTTATCCGCAACTTTGCGGAACGTGCAGTATCAAAAAGGTGCTGCACGTTTAAAGAACGGTAAAAATGCCGGCTTCACCATCATAGAAGTTTTGTTGGTCTTGGCGATTACCGGTGCTTTGTTCTTCAGCGCTGTGGTATTAATTTCGGGTCGCACCAATAAAACCCAATTCCAGCAGGCAATTAATGACGCGACAGCGCAGATTCGCCAAACGCTCAACGAAGTTTCAACTGGTTACTACGCTAACCTGGGCAACTTTGACTGTAGGAACACTAGCAACACACTCACTATTACCAGCGGCAGCACGCCGCAGGGAAGTAACAGCGGCTGTGTTTTCTTGGGCAAGGTGATGCAGATGGGCGTAAAGAACACCGACCCGCAGCAGTACACTACCTTTGCAGTAGCGGGTTTGCAGCAAGACGCGAGCGGTAATGAAGTAACAAGCTACACCGATGCCAAGCCAGCACTAGTATACCCAAGCACTGCGCAGCCAAATTCTCCAAACAGTGCTACCACCGGCAAATGGCAATACGGACTCAAAGTTTCCAAAATGTATTACAACGGTAATGAGGCTAACAGCGTTGGCGCCGTAGCTTTCTTGAGCACTCTAGGGTCATATAGCGGTACTGACTTACAGTCTGGTGCCCAGAAAATCACCGTTGTCCCTGTAACGAACACTGCCCTAAATGACACCACTGCAAACATTGCCAATAACATTAACAGTAACTTGGTCAGCAGTTCGGCAATTTCGCTTACTAATGGCGTGCAGATTTGTTTTGACAGTGGTACGACTAATCAGTCCGGTCTGGTTACAATCGCTGGCAATGGGCAGCAGTTTTCGGTTACACTAAGCATAAAAGGAAGCACAGGATGTCCAACAAGCTAATAACACGTTTACGACGCGATCAGCGAGGCGACACCATTGTAGAGGTGCTGATTTCTATTGCAGTCATTAGCATGATTTTGGGCGGCGCCTACATTACCACCAACAATAGCCTTCGCGCTGAGCGTGGTGCACAGGAGCGAACTGATGCCAGTAAGCTCGTAGAAAGTCAAATTGAAGCCCTCAAGAATCTTGCAGATTCAGGTGACACCACAATCTTCAATTCGTCAGGATTTTGTATTACCGGCGGTACCACTGTTAGTACGTCAGTAAACACAAACAGCACATGCAAGTTCAACGCAACGGGCAGCAATAATAACTCGACTATCCCGGTGTACTATATTAGTATCACTCGCAATGGTAACACCTTTACCGTTAACAACTCGTGGGACTCAATTGAAACAAGTGGTGCAACGGATAGTGTTCAGATGGTTTACAAGGTGTATGCCAATGACTAAGCCACGCAAACTCACTGGTAACAACCGCGGCTTTACTATTATTGAATTGATGATTGCCACGCTGGTATTTTCGGTTATTTTACTTGCCGTAACAGTTGGCATTATTCAAATCACTCGCGTCTACTACAAGGGTATCAACGAAGCTAGCACACAAGATACGGCTCGCAGTATTATGGACACCGTGTCGCAGGCTATTCAGTTTAGCGGCTCTGACGTATCTGCTACGGTGGCGTCCGCGCCCGGTGCTTCTACGTCGTTCTGCGTTGGCAACCAACAGTTTAGTTATAAGCTGGGTTACCAACTGGTAGATAGTTCACCAGGAACCAACCAAACTACAAAAGCAATGTGGCAGTCAACCACGCCTGGCTGTACGGGCAATCCGGCCGCAGCTGCAAACGGGCTAGAATTGCTGAGCAGCAAGATGCGATTGTCAAATCTAACGGTGAGTCAGGTCAACGGTGATCCTAATATCTGGAAGATAAGTGTGCGCGTGGCATTTGGCGATGACGATTTGCTTAGCAATCCCACAGGCACCAATGCCACCTGTAAGGGCAATGCCGGTCAGCAATTTTGTTCAGTATCAGAGCTAACAACAACAGTGGTCAAGAGAGTAGGTAACTAACATGCAAGCACAACGAAGCCGATCAAACATTATCGCCAATCAGCGCGGTATGATTTCGATTATGACAACCATGATTTTGATGATTGTCATTAGTTTGATTGTGCTAGGCTTTGCGCAGCAAGCACGCCGTAACCAGCGCTCAACTTTGGACCGTCAGCTGAGTACGCAGGCATTTTACGCCGCTGAATCAGGAGTAAACGACGCAGCAGAAATTATCAAGAACACGTCACTGGACAAAATATCTAACAAAACTTCGTGTAGCGACAAGGGAACAACGAACGTTTACGCTTCGTTGGTAGACAATAATAGCATTGATTCGGCGCACAACGTGTCATATACCTGTGTGTTGATTGACCCCGCTCCAAACGATGTTTCGTACGACAGTGTGAGCACCACGGGTACTATTGTGCCACTGTTCTCTGGTACTGGCGGCGCATTTTCTACCATCAACATGGAGTGGAAATCAAAGACTGGATCTGGCACGCCAACCACTGGCTGCCCAAACAGCTACACCAGCACCAGCACCGTATTTACGCCAACCACAAGCTGGACCTGTGGCTATGGTGTGATGCGTATTGATCTCGTACCAGTGAGCGGCAACAACACCGCAAACAGTTATCAAAGCGCAGCTCGTACAGTATTTGCTGTACCAGTAAAGGCCGGCACGACTACCTATAACTTTGGTAGCGAAGGCAACAAAGTCATAGGCGTAACCTGTAGCGACACTAGCTGTAAGCTAACGGTGAGCGGTTTGACCGATAGCGAGTACTACATGCGCTTAATTTCGCTTTACCAAGATTCTTCCATGACTATTACGAGCTCACTCGGTCTCAAGGGTGCCCAGGTAAAAATTGATTCAACAGGTAAGGCGCAGGATGTGTTGCGCCGTATTCAGGTGCGCCTGCCACTGAACACCACTGGCAGTCAAAACCAATTGCCAGACAACGCATTGCAAAGCACCGACTCAGTTTGTAAGCGTTTCTCGGCTATGGACAACTACCTAAATCTGTCCAACACCGTCGACGGCGATAACGCGCTTTGCCAGTAACATGGCAAAGCCTACGCGCCGGACCTAAGACGAAATATCGTTACTGTGAAATCGTTCGTGCACACTTTTGAGGTGAGGATCGGTGACGTGCGTGTATATCTGAGTGGTTGCAATGTTGCTATGGCCCAGCATAGCTTGCACACTGCGCAAATCAGCACCGTTCATAAGTAGGTCGGTAGCAAATGAGTGCCGCAGGGTGTGCGGGCTGACTTGTTTGGTAATGCCAGCCAGCAGGGCATAGCGGCTTACCAATCGCTGCACGCTGCGCACTGTCAGGCGTTGGTAGTCACCGCTGTTATCTATAGCTTTGCGGCCACTGTAGCGAATAAACAACGGCTGCGTGTTGTCACTGCGCATATCCAAATATTGCTCAATCCATTCGGCTGCCGCTGGGCTAATAAAGATTGGTCGGTCTTTCTGGCCTTTACCACGCACCATAAATTCGCGGCGCTTGAGGTTCACATGATCTTTATTCAGTCCTACCAGCTCAGATACGCGCAGGCCGCTGCTGAACAATAACTCTAAAATGGCGCGGTCGCGGGTACCGGTTTCGGTGGTCACGTCAGGCTGTGAAAACATTCGTGATAGTTCGTCCTCGTTCAGGAAAGTAACTTGTTTGCGCTTGGTGCGAGCCAGTTCGATCTTTTCGGGTGGCAGAGCTGAAATGTCACGTTTGGCGCAGAATTTTAAAAATCCACGTAGAGCAATCAGGTGGTAGTTTTGAGTACTTTTTTGTAACTCGTCACTCGTATTTGTGCCCAGGCGATTCAGCCACAAACGCCATTTTCTAATCAGTTCAGGGGTAATTTGTGACACCTGAATATCACCAGCATAATCTTCTAGACGAGTCAGATAGTGATCGTAGTTGGCAATCGTTTTTTGTGAACGGTTTTGTTCAATTTCTAGGTATTCCAGAAAGTCGGTTTTTGCTTTTTCAAATCGCATATGTATATTTTAACATGGGGCTATGGCCATGAACACTAATCTGTTACAATACGGGCGTAAACGCTAAAAAGGGAATACATGGAACGAACACTAATTGTATTTAAACCAGACGCTGTAATGCGCGGCATTGTGGGTGAGATTTTGACTCGCTTTGAGCGCGTTGGCCTTAAAATTGTAGGTGCAAAAATGGTCCAGCCGGGCCGTGAACACTATTTTGAACACTACGAAGGCATCGGTGCGTTGAAGACTCGCAAGGGCGACGAAATTTTTGAAACACAGCTGAACGAAATGCAACAAGGTCCAGTAATCGCTATGGTTCTGGAAGGTGTTAACGCCGTTGAGCAGGTGCGTAAAATGGTTGGCCCAACCGAACCAAAGAGCGCTGCTCCTGGCACCATTCGTGGTGACTATGCACACATGACTTTTGGTCACGCTGGCGCCGCAGAGCGCGGTGTTCCAAACGTGTTACACGCCTCAGCTGACCCAGAGGAAGCCAAAAAAGAATTGGCATTGTGGTTCAGCGAAAGTGAACTGGCTGACTACGAGCCAACACACATGCACTTTACCCAGCCAAAAGCTAAATAACAATATTCCAGTCGGATCCATACGGGTCCGATGTGCCCCGGTAGCTCAACTGGATAGAGCAAGCCCGTCCTAAGGGAGAGGTTGGGGGTTCGAGTCCCTCCCGGGGTACCATTTATGAAAGGTTCAAATATGAAAACTGATAACATTATCCGCCTCGAGTTCGCTACATTGACTGTCGTAGCCGCATACTTTTTTATTCATCATGGTTTTGCATGGTATTGGCTAATACCAATGTTCTTCGCATATGATCTTGGTATGATCGGGTATGTAATTAACAGCAAGGTGGGTGCAGTGAGCTACAACATCGCGCACAGCTTGCTATTGCCGCTGATTTTGCTGGTAGCGTACTCCGTACAACCACATGAATGGATGCTATTCATCGCATTAACGCAGCTCCTGCACATTGGCATGGACCGTTGCTTGGGTTACGGCCTTAAATATGGCACCGGCTTTACCCATACGCACCTGGGGATAATCGGGCGCAAATAGTCCAAAAGCTGATACAATAAACGCAGCATGCCACACAAATATTTCGCAGACCAGTTCGATGACGAGGAGGTGCTATTTGTGTTCCGCAAACACCCAATCGTTATGCGTAAAGGGTTTTTGATTGCCGCTTTCGGCTGCTTGGTTGGGCCTATCTACACTCTGATTATGGCCTACGTTCACCCCTTGAACGTGCCATCGCTTGGCTTCTTTTTTCTGAGCGTTTTGGTTGGCTTGGCTGTGGGTTTACTGTTGATGCTTCCAAAATGGGTAAGCTGGTACTTTAGCGTTTATATCGTTACTGACCAACGGTTTATTCAAATCAATCAAACCGGTTTCTTTCATAAAAGTGTGATCGATATGGCGCTCGGGCAAATCCAGATGGTGAACTATGAAATTGCTGGATTATCCCAAACGCTCTTTGGATTTGGTACAATTATTATGCAGACAATTGTTGGTGACCTGGTGATTCATGAGGTGCATCATCCTGCGATTATCCAAAAGAAATTGTTAGAGGTGTTGCGCGTAGATGGTAATTTACCTGAGTCCACCCCGGCAAAACAAGGTCAAGATCAAGACGACGACCAAGAAGATGACAAGATAGTTTATGAAGAAGAAAATTAAGCACGTATTTTCCAAGCGCCCTTCGGCTAAGAACCTAAAATTGCCAAAGGTGAATTTGCGTCGTCGTAAAAATGCTCCCGAGAGCACGCTAGAGGAGGCGATTCGCGGCATTCCACGCATCACGAACGAAACCGTTGCCGAACACCGTGAAGAAGTGTTGTCGAGTGCCCGTAAGTATATTTACCCACTGCAGCACTCAACGCACCGCGTTGTGTTCATCTCCTCAATCTTGGTTGCAGTTGGCCTGGTGTCGTTCTTTACGTACAGTATTTTGGCGCTGTACAAATTTAATGCCACCTCTACATTTATGTATCGCGTAACGCAAGTCGTGCCATTCCCGGTGGCCAAGGCTGGATCTAGCTATGTGTCGTACGACGACTATCTGTTTGAGCTCCGCCACTACATTCACTACTACCAGACGCAGCAAAAAGTAGACTTTGCTAGCGATTCGGGTAAGCGCCAATTAGATGCCTTCAGAACTCGGGCACTCGACGAAGTTGTGACGAATGCCTATGTAAAACAGTTGGCCGAAAAGAACCACGTTTCGGTGAGTGACCAAGAGGTGAATGATCGCGTAACGCTGATTCAGGCTCAAAACCGCTTGGGCGACAACCAAAAAGCATTCGAAGATGTGCTGAACGAATTCTGGGGATGGTCCCTTGACGACTTTAAGCGTGAACTGAGCAACCAGCTGCTGGCGCAGAAAGTTGTCAGCAAGCTTGATACTGCTACGCATTCCAAGGCGGAAGCGGTGCTGGCGCAACTGGGTCAAGGCCAGGATTTTGCAACCATGGCCAAACAGTATTCCGAGGATCAAAGTACCGCTTCTAACGGCGGCTCATACGGTATTGCCATTACGCGCACTAACAGAGACATTCCGGTGCAAGTAGTGAACGAGCTATTCAAAATGAAAGCTGGTCAAACTTCGGGCATCATTAATACGGGTACCTCACTTGAAATTGTCAAAATCGATTCTATCGAGGGTAGCACCGTAAAAGCGTCGCACATTGCCTTTAGCTTTAAGGATATTAGCACCTACGTTAATCCGCTGGAAACCAAAAACCAACCCAAGAAGTACATTAGCCTTTAGGCATTGCGCGTATCGGCAAAGTCTGCTATTATTACCTCTGTTGCACCGCAACACCTCTTTTTTAAAGAGACATGGGCTCGTAGTGAAGTTGGCCTATCACGCCTCCCTGTCACGGAGGAGATCGCCGGTTCGAATCCGGTCGGGCCCGCCAAAGAAAGAACGTCACCTTATCGGTGGCGTTTTTTCTTTGTTTAGTTATCTAGATCGCCTATGCGGCAGCAGATTGGTCGGGGTGGTGCAGATCGGCAACGACGTATGCTTCACCCATCACCGATTCGAATGATTCCGATGAGCCGGAGGCATCAGTTAGGAGCGGGTGAGCCTGGGCCTCAACAACATTGAAGTCTATCTCTTGGTGAACGCGTGGCGTGGGAACTTGCAGACTGTTCATGATATCGGTGCCTAGACTAGACCCCAGAGTCGCGTATTCACCCTCTCGTAGGCCGTTCAACCACAGACGTGGTTTTGCTACAACTTCCTGGGTATCAAAATCGTATTCAGGGCGATAGCCCACAGCCAAGTATGGTCGAGTTTCGGCTTCAGGGCGCTGACCGTCGAGTGGGCGAGATAGCGTGAAGCTGCGCTCGCCAGAAGCATCGGCAAATGACCAGGTGCGAATGCCGTCTTTGTCTTCGTGGCTTGTCTTAACATTTGGATTATCAGCTACTGCCTCAGTAACCATTTCTGGGGTAAAGTAACCGTTTTGCGGTGTGTTCTCGGTGATCCACGCCTGTAGCTCAGGGGTAGGGCGCGACTGTGCAATTTCAGAGAACATAGCTTTGGCAAATGGGTCGTCACCTTCGGTTCCAGGATGCTTAGGTGTGGTTTCGTGGTACTTGGTAATTACGCTTTTGAATGCCTCGCGGAAGGGAGGAACACCTGATTCCAATGCTGATTTATCAGTAGAATAGCGGAATAATTTGGCATCTAGTTGACTGCCTTTAAGGCCAGGTCCCGCCGGACGTGCTTTTTCGCGTGCCTCAAGTAGGGCCTTGTAGTCTGCTTCGGGGTCTGTGGCACCAGCAATTGCAGCGGCAGCCAAATTAGCCTCAGTGCCGCTGGGCTTTTTAATGCCCATGCGCTCCAGTAAGCCCTTAACAGTTAATTTTCTTTTTTGATTTTGTGTTTCAGGAGATTGTTCTGACATAAATCTATATAACCATAAGCTTGTTAAAAAGTCAATATCTTGGTACTGAATAGGTCGTCGCGTCCTCTATAAGATGCTATACTATAACGTATGACTCGAGCACAGCGACTGGTTTTATTGGTGAGTATTCTGGCATCATTTGTAGCGTTTTTGGATGGTTCGATTGTGAATGTAGCCTTGCCAGCTATTAGCCGGGAATTGGGCGGGGGACTAATTACGCAGCAATGGGTAGTGGACGCATACCTTATTACTCTAGGGTCGTTAATTTTGCTGGCTGGATCGCTGTCTGACCTGTTTGGTCGCCGTCGCATTTTAATTGCCGGTTTGATCGGTTTTGTTATTGCTTCATTGCTATGCGCCGTCGCGCCGTCTGCCTTCGTATTAATTGTTGCTCGCGCATTACAGGGCGTTGCGGGCGCGTTGCTCGTGCCTAGTTCACTTGCGCTCATTATGTCGTCATTTACGGGCAAGGAACAGGGAAAGGCAATCGGTAGCTGGACGGCATGGACGGGTATCTCGTTTGTTGTTGGCCCGTTGCTTGGCGGCTTTTTGGTGGACAGCGCTTCGTGGCGGTTAGTGTTTGCAATAAACGTTATTCCAGTGGCGCTATGCCTGTGGCTACTTCGTTTTATGGAAAAACCCGAGCGACCCAAAAATGCCAAAATTGATGTATTGGGCGCTGTATTGTGTAGCGGGGGTTTGAGCGGGTCGGTATTTGCACTTATTGAGCAGCCGCATTATGGTTGGGCGAGTGCTCGTATTTTAGTACCGCTCATTGGTGGCTTAATCGCATTGCTAGTTTTTGTATGGCACGAGTCTCGGAGTCCAATTGCTATGCTACCGCTGTCTTTGTTCCATGTGCGAAACTTTACCGTGGGCAATATTGCTACCGTGGGCATTTATGGTGGGCTGTCGATTGCTACCTTTTTGATTGTTATTTACTTGCAACAGGTAAGTGGATACTCGGCACTGAGCGCGGGTATAGCGCTGCTGCCAATTACTATTATTATGTTTTTCCTGTCGTCACGTTTTGGTGCTTTGGCTGGCAAACATGGTCCGAGACTTTTCATGACCGTGGGTCCACTGCTGGTAGGCACTGGATTTTTGATGATGCTCAACGTATCTACGCAGGTAAATTATTGGACGCAACTTTTCCCGGGAATTATGGTCTTTGGAATCGGCATGTCCATGACTGTTGCGCCGCTGACATCTGCTGTATTGGGTGATATTACGCCAAATCGTTCGGGAATCGCATCTGCTGTTAACAACGCCGTGGCGCGTATTGCCGGACTCATTACCGTAGCCTTCGCCGGTGTTATTGTGGGCGATCACATAACGCTCGCGGGTTTTCGCCGCACACTTTTAGTGACTGCTATACTGGTTATCGCCGGTGGCGTGGTTTCGTGGCTGGGGATTCGCAACCACACCAATACTAAGACCGAAACTGTTCCCACCGCATAGTTGTATTCGGGTGCGGGGCTATAATTTGCTATGATGATGGTATGTCGTACAAAGAGAAAATTCGCGCTTATTATTCGCTAACCAAACCAGGAGTGCTGTACGGCAACGTTATCACCGCTGCTGCTGGGTTTTTCTTGGCTAGTGGTCGTCACATAGACTGGTGGCTGTTTTTGGCTTTGCTGGTCGGAACAACGCTTGTAATTGGCTCAGCTTGTGCCATCAATAACTACTTTGATCAAGATATCGATAGCCTTATGGAACGCACCAAAAAACGTGCAATTGTCAGTGGGCAAGTGCCGGCTCAGAACGCGCTGGTTTTTGGTATTATTTTGGGCATTCTGGGCATGATGATTTTGGTGGCTTACACCAACTGGCTTGTAGTGGCAATTGGGGCTGTGGGGTTTGTGGACTACGTGGTGTTTTACGGCATGTTGTCTAAGCGTATGTCAGTGCATGGCACACTTGTGGGCAGCATATCTGGCGCCATGCCGATTCTAGCAGGCTATGTGGGCGCTGCTGGTCAGATCGACCTTGGTGCGATTTTGGTTTTCGCTGCGCTATTTTTCTGGCAAATGCCGGAATTTTACTCAATTGCTATCTTTCGCCAAAAAGAATACAAGGCCGCACATGTGCCAGTTATTTCGGTGGTCAAGGGTATTGAGCACACGAAGCGCGAAATTGCATATTACACAGTAGCTTTTGTGCTCTCTACGCTGTTGCTAAGCGTGCATGGCAGCACCGGCTATATTTACTTCACCATTATGGCGGTGTTGGGTATTTATTGGATTTGGCTGGCGATTAAAGGTTTACAGACCGATGATAGTGTTGCGTGGTCGCACAAAATGTTTCACTTTTCACTTATCATGCTGCTTGCGTATTCGTTCTTGATTTCGGTTGCGCCGTGGTTGCCGTTCTAGGATTGTATAAACTTTGCTAACTTTTCACGATACGCACGTTGATTGAACCTGCCGGGATAGTCTAGCAACTCGGTGTTTAGTACTGTAAATCCAGCCTTTTTTAGCGGCTCGGCTGCAACATCAAAGACATTCGATTTTATCAAAATGAGCTTGGTTTTGGGCTGAGCTAGCTCAGAAACGCGTGCTATCAAACGAGGAAGAGCAGCTCGAATATATTCTTGGCGTTGCGCTTTGGTAACTTCGTGCGCTAATGATGTTTCGAGTGCCTCGATCATATAAAAACCGTCATCCTGAAAACGCTTGAGCCAGATTGCTTTTTGCGCCTCAAGGTCGGTTTGTGAAATATCCATTGCTTCGGGGTAGAGTGCCCGGATGGTATTTATAAATAAGCGGTCCTCTGGATATACGCGACTGGTGCGGTAAAACTGTCGACTACTGTCTACATTCGCTGCCGGCGGTTGAGACTCAGCAATAAAAAGATACCGGATTTGTTTAGGCTTGTACTTGGTGCGTTCGACATCGTAATCACTCATGTATTCATGATATCAGGGGTGAAAATAAAAAACCAACCCTTTATTTTGCATACATAATTTGTTCAATTCTGTATCTGGTATATGCATGTAGTCATCTGATATAATGCTCTTCAGCAATTTATGCCACCTTAGCTCAGTTGGTAGAGCAGCGCATTCGTAACGCGCAGGTCGCCGGTTCGATCCCGGCAGGTGGCTCCATTTGCTAGGGAAAGCTGCGGGTATCGTATAGCGGCTAATATGTAGCCTTCCCAAGGCTGAGAGCTGGGTTCGACTCCCAGTACCCGCACCACTAGCCCAAAATGACGTAGACGTATACAATAGACAATATGCAAATTCCAAAAAAATACCTGCACGATAAACCAATTTTGTCACTGGTGAGTGTGACCATCTTTTTGGCATTCGCATGTGCTGTCTTAGTACTGCTGCGCCTAGATTCAGGTTCTGGCAGTGGTTATATTGTGCAATACCGTGCAAATTTGGGTATTAGCGCCTTTAAGACAGGTAATGTGAGCGCCATTGTTAGCTTCGCCGTTTTTGCGCTGGTCTTCGCCGCAGCTAATGTCGTTTTAAGTGTTCGTATTTATAGTATTCGCCGCCAACTAGCTGGCACATTCTTGTGCTTGGGTATCTTGGTACTGATTTTGGCGATAATCGTGAGCAACGCGCTCCTGGTTCTTCGTTAACGTATGAAAAATTTTGAGATTCCTTACAAAAAAGATCGCCGAGCACATTACCGGTTTTTTGAAATTTTACCTGGCCTCTTGAGCTACGCTATGCTGTTGCTGCCGATCGTACTGAGCCTTATTAACGCTGCTCTTGGGGCACTTTTTGTGCTGTTCTATCTGTTAATTAACGGTACTAGGGCAGCCGGCGGCGCCGCACGTGCTTTGCACGGCTATGCCAACCTGCGCAAATATATGAAACTTGATTGGCGTGAACTGGTCGAGGAACTGGACGCAGGCAAGGTTGACCCTAAGGCCGTTCGTCCTAAATGGCACTACGACAACTTGTTACGCCTAGAATCTACCCCTATGGTCGTCCCGCCACACGAGGTGTACCATGCTGTTTTCATCGCTACGTATAACGAGAGTCGCGAAGTTCTGGAGCCAACCATTAAGTCGGTTCTGGAGTCTGACTATGACATGAAGAAGGTTATTCTGGTTCTGGCTTACGAAGAGCGCGGTGGCGAACGTGTAGAAAAGCAATCTGAAGAGCTAATTAAGCAATACAAAGATAAATTCTTCCACGCTATAGCCATAAAACACCCCCGTGACATTCCTGGCGAGCTCGTGGGCAAGGGTGGCAACATCACCTACGCTGGTCGTGAACTACAAAAATGGCTCGAAAAGAAAGACATTGACCCTGTTCGAGTCGTGGTTACAACTTTGGACGCCGATAATCGCCCTGATAAAAAGTACCTGGCAGCCTTAACATACGTATACTCGTCGTGCCCCGACCCCGTGCATGCTTCGTTCCAGCCAGTTTCTATGTACACCAACAATATTTGGGACGCTCCAGCCCCAATGCGTGTCCTGGCCACAGGTAACTCGCTATTTCATATTGTGACGTCTATGCGTCCTCATATGTTGCGCAACTTCTCGGCGCATGCCCAGGGAATGGCATCGCTTATAAAGACTGACTTCTGGAGCGTGCGTACCATTGTAGAAGATGGTCACCAGTACTGGCGCTCATATTTTGCGTTCGACGGTAACTACCAAGTGTATCCTGTGTACGTACCGATCTATCAGGACGCTGTGCTTGCCGACAAATATACCAAAACACTCAAAGCTCAGTTTGTGCAGCTGCGTCGTTGGACCTATGGCGCATCCGATATCGCCTACGTGGTAGATAAAGGCTACTTTACCAAAAACAAAGTGCCACGTTTTTCTTTGTGGACGCGTACATTTCGCCTTATTGAGGGCCACGTAACCTGGGCATCGGGTCCAATCTTGGTATCGCTGGCTGGTTTTGTGCCATCCCTACTGCACCCGCAAAGCCTGGCGGCCAATGAACTACCGCTGATTGTGAGCCGCGTACAGACCATTGCATTGATCTTTGCTATTCCTACGCTCTTCATATGTCTAAAGACCTTGCCGCCTAAACCTGCGCGCTACAAACGTCACCGTACGCTCTTTATGGTGCTGCAGTGGGCGTACTTGCCAGTAACTACCATTGTTTACAATTCGTTTGCCGCATTCTATTCACAGACACGACTTATGTTTGGCCGCTACATGGACAAGTTTGACGTGACCGAGAAAGCAGTTGTGTCTACCGACGCATCGGGCAAGACAGTCGCCAAGAGCTAAGCTCTGTGATAAGCGCGGTACATTGTTGCTGCAGCTGTGTCGAAGCGTTCCAATACCTGGAGCGCTTCTTTTATAAGGCTGGTTCGAGTAATAACACTATCCGTTGCTGTCTTGAGCGCGTTGGCGGTAATAGTTTGCGTCAGCCCCTGAGCGTCTTTTAGAGCGGTATCACGATGCTTTAAGGTGTCGTAGATACTCAGGAACAGAATATCGCGGTCAAAGCCCTGTAGCGTGTCATTTCGCTCTATCAAGATACTCGTGAGCATGTCAGCCTGTTCAATAGAGGTGAATATCTGGTTGCAAGCTGTGCAGGCTCTACGGCGCCAGACGCTGTTTGTTCGTCGCTGCAGGCGAGAGTTAGTTACTTGTGTGGGGCTGCCGCAATAGATACATACCATGTCAATATATTGACATAACGCTTATGAAAAAGATAGTGGAAAAGTTGTGGGGAACTGTGGTAAACCGGGTAAAACTAAAAGACACCCCTGTAATCTACTGATTATCGGAGTGTCTTGATACTATTTTGCTGCTACTGTACGTAGTCGACGAACGCGACCGGTGTTTGTTGAAGAAAATGTCAATTCTTCATAAAACAACTTGAAATTATCAAGCGTGTTGGGCTTTTTGGTACTCACCAAATATCTCTCTTAACTCGACTATGTTACCATGAAGGGCTTTCCAAGTCAATGTTCTATAGGTGTTGAGCGAGCGAGCCATGCCCGGTGGTTGCCTTGCGTAACAGATGTAAATCATGTATAGTTATGGATGATTTGGGCTCTTAGCTCATTTGGCTAGAGCGCCACATTGACGTTGTGGAGGTGGGAGGTTCGAATCCTCCAGGGCCCACCAAATAAAGAAGATCACGTGAGTGGTCTTTTTTATTTGCATAGATTGAGCCGTGTAATGGCAGTGACAGTAGCGTCGCACAATATCGTAATGATGCAGTAGTATGGCAAATACCACACATGATATAAATACCACTTTTCTTGTAAGCAGAGAAAAAGGCAACGAAATACCAGATATGACAAGCTAGCAGTAAAAGGCTAGCCATATATATCCACAGACACTGACCTAAAAATAACAACAATAAAGTACTAGCCATATTGTACTACCATTGCTATAGTTATGTGTGGAGATGAAGTTTTGCGATGTGTTATACTACATGTAGTCGAAAGACTTATGTAGATTACATCGAGCAGTGAAGCAGCCACCAACTGCGGAGCTCCGTGGGCGTTAGAACGTACGTAACGTGCTATCATAAGGTGCTCCTAGCATAGCCAAAATTAGCTAAGCCAGGAGAAGTCCGGTGGAACCGCCCGAAAGGGTCCGAGACGCGCTAGAGATTAAATATAATTGCGAGAATATTTAATCCAACGGCGCGTCTTTTTATATACAAGAAAAGGAGAATCCGTATGGACAACCAATCACCCGAAGAATATCTACACGCAATGCGTCACAGCTTAGCTCATATTATGGCTACTGCTATTAAGCGCCTTTGGCCAACAGTTAAGCTTGGCGTTGGCCCAGTCGTTGAAAACGGCTTCTACTATGACATTGATATCGCTGATGCAGCTGTTTCAGAAGATGATTTTGCCAAAATTGAAGCTGAAATGAAGAAAATTATCGACGAAAATCAAACATTTGAACGTACATATAAGACTGTTGACGAAGCTATTGCCTGGGCTCAGCAGGGAAGCCAACCATATAAAGAAGAGCTGCTAAACGATCTTAAGCGTGCGGGAACCACGAGCGCCAAAGATATTAATGCAGAAGAGTTGGGCGTTCAAGCAGATGGCGACAGCAAAGTAGAGCAAGTGTCGTTTTACACCAATGGCGACTTTACCGACCTGTGTCGTGGCCCACATGTGGAGTCGACGGGTAAAGTAGGCGCCTTTAAATTGATGCGTGTGAGTGGTGCGTATTGGCGTGGCAAAGAGGGAAATCCCCAAATGCAGCGCGTGTATGGTGTCGCATTTAAAACCGACAAAGAATTACGTCAGTACCTGGCGATGCTTGAAGAGGCCAAAAAACGTGATCACCGTAAGCTGGGCCAGGAATTAGATTTATTCGTATTTTCTGACTTGGTTGGTTCGGGTTTGCCTCTGTTTACACCACGCGGTACTGTTCTACGCGAGGAGCTGGCACGATTTTCAAATGAACTGCGCCAACGTAATGGTTTCCAAAAAGTGGCTATTCCGCATATTACTAAAGAAGATTTATACGTAAAGTCGGGCCACTGGGCTAAATTTGGCGATGAGCTCTTTTTGGTGAAAAGCCAAGAGACGAGCGATAAGTTTGTAATGAAGCCGATGAACTGCCCACATCACACGCAGATTTTTGCATCTCAGCCACGCAGCTATCGAGATTTACCTCTTCGCTACCTCGAGACCACTACGGTTTACCGCGACGAAAAAACTGGTGAATTGGGCGGACTTAGCCGAGTGCGTTCGATTACGCAGGACGACAGCCATGACTTTTGCCGGCAAGATCAGATTGAACAGGAAATCGACACACTGTTAGCTTCAGCTCGCGAATTATACGAGGCTGCAGGTATGACCTTGCGCGTGCGCTTGTCATACCGTGACTCAAGCGACGCATACCTGGGCGACCAAAAGTTATGGGAATCTGCTCAGCAACAACTGAAAACCGCAACAGAGAAGAACGAGCTGGAATACTTTGAGCAAGAAGGCGAAGCCGCTTTTTATGGTCCAAAAATTGACATGATGGTGAGCGACGCATTGGGTCGTGAACATCAGTTGGCTACCGTACAGCTCGACTTTGTAATGCCAGAGCGCTTTGGCCTGGAATACACCGACGAAAAAGGCGAAAAACAGGCGCCAGTAATGATCCACTGTGCACTGCTAGGTTCGCTGGAACGTTTCCTGAGTGTATATATTGAGCACACCGCCGGCAAATTCCCAATTTGGGTTGCTCCGGAGCAAGTTCGTATTATTACGGTAAACCAAGAAGAAAAAACGCTTGCTTTTGCGAATGAAATTGTTCGTCAGGCGCAAGACCTGAATTTACGTATTACCGTAGACAACGACAACGAATCTGTAGGCAAGAAGATCCGCAATGCTGAAGTATGGAAGGTTCCGTACACCTTGGTAATTGGCGAAAAAGAGATGGAAACTGGCGAAGTAACTCCACGTATTCGTAAGGATATGGCCGTTTCTGAACAGGTTCAGGCTCGTACGGTAGATGAATTCCTGAAAACCGTTGCACATGAAGCTAAATCGCGCGTCTCGAAGACGTCATTGTAGGAGGTCAAGATGGCACGAGTTGATGCTGATTTTGCAGAACGAGTCTTTGAATACGTCCGCCAAATCCCCAAAGGGAAGGTAATGACTTACGGTCAGCTAGCGGCTTTATGCGGCGCGGCATGGGCCGCATGGGAAGTGGGCCAGATCGCCAACAAGGGTCCGGTGGATTTGCCATGGCATCGGGTTGTTAACAAGCAGGGTGGCTTGGCAAAGGGGTGGCCACATGGCGGCATTGACGGTCACAAGCGTGCGCTCGAAGAAGACGGGTATGAGGTAAGTGACGACTACACGGTGAAAGTTGGCGAATTGTTATGGAACCCCACGCAAACAACACTCCTCTAATAGTTATTGCTGGCGAAACTGCATCAGGCAAGACGGCGCTTGCCATCAAGCTGGCGCAGCAGCATAACGGCGAAATCATTTGTGCTGACTCTAGAACGGTATATAAGGGCATGGATATTGGCACGGCAAAACCAACGCCTGCCGAACGAGCTGCTGTTCCGCATCATCTTATTGATGTTGTGCTGCCAGATCAGTCCTTTACAGTTGCCGACTTCAAGCAACAGGCATTGGATGCAATTACGGATATTTCTGCCAGAGGTCGGGTGCCATTTTTAGTGGGTGGTACGGGATTGTATATTGATGCAGTAGCGTACGATTTTGATTTTTCTACAGCACCTACTATGGCCGAACGAACTCGACTTCAACGAATGTCGGTCCAGGAATTGCAACAGGAAATTCTGCACAAGGGCTACGAATTACCTCAAAATGTGCAGAATCCACGCCACCTAATGAGGGTTATTGAAACTGATGGCGCTATTGCGCAGACCAAAAAGCGAGCGCTGCGCCCAAACACGCTGCTTATTGGTCTGAGCGTTGACCGTGAACAGCTAAAATCTAAGCTTATAAAACGTGTTCAGGACATGGTAGACAACGGTCTTGTTGAAGAAACACAGCGCCTTGTTAAAGACTATGGCGCCGATGCGCAACCTTTACAGGCAACAGGGTACAAAGCAATTCGTCGTTATTTGTCTGGCGAATTAACACTTGAAGAAGCAAAAGCAGACTTTGTACGTAACGACTTGCAGCTAGCAAAGCGTCAGCGAACCTGGTTTAAGCGCAATAAAAGTATTCACTGGCTCAGTAAACAGGAAGAAATCGAAGACTTAATAACAACATTCTTGAACAAATAATGCTGATAGTCGTGATACAATGAGAACATGATTGAGCAATTGTTTGGATCAAAGACGAGGGTTAAGCTACTGCAATTATTTTACAGTAACCCAAACCGCTCATTTTATGTGCGCGAAATTACTCGCAAAATCGACGAACAGATTAATTCTGTGCGCCGCGAGCTAGCAAATCTCTTAAATATCGGTATTATTGTTTCCGACAACACTAATAATCGTCTGTACTACGAAGTAAATCAAAAATTTGAGCACTACCAGCCATTGCAGCAAATTTTTGGACAAGCCGAATCAAGTGCTCCAGCAGCAGCTGCACCCGTAAAGGGCCAGGCTCCAGCGCCGCAGAACTCGGGCAAAGATAAGCTAAAAACGCTTGGCAATGTGGACCTGGTTATTTTGACCGGTCAGTTTACTCGCGACGAGCGTAGCGGCGCCGACATGCTCGTTGTTGGCGATATCAACCCCAACGCGCTGCAAAAATTTGTGGCCGAGCTAGAAGCTCAAGAGAGCAAAGATATTCGGTACGTGCATATGACGTCACAAGACTTTTCGTATCGCCGTCAGATTAAAGACCGCTTTACTACCAATGTTCTGGAGTCAAAAAAGCAAGTTCTACTAGATAAGAACAATATACTGTAATTGGAGGAAATATAATGGACGTACAATTTTACGGAGCGAACTGTTTTAGCCTGGCAACCAAGCAAGCCCGCGTTGTTATTGACGATAATTTGGCAGAACTTGGCAGCAAGTCGGTGCTCAAAGCAGGTGACATCGCGCTATATACTACACAGCAAACTGAAACGCCAAAGCAAGAACTCAAGATTATAATCGACCAGCCTGGCGAATATGAGGTCTCAGGTATTTCTGTATATGGCATTCAGGTCCGCGCGCACATGGACGAGCAGGGCAAGCAGACGGCTACAATGTACAAACTTGTTATCGATGACCTTAAGGTGCTGGTAACTGGCCATATATATCCTGAACTGAGCGACAAGCAGCTGGAGAGCATTGGTATGATTGACGTCATGATTGTGCCTGTGGGCGGCAACGGCTACACATTGGATGGCATTGGCGCCTTGAAGCTCATTAAGAAGATTGAGCCAAAGATGATTATTCCAACCAACTATGACATGAAGGGTATAAACTACCCAGTGCCACAACAGACGCTCCAGGACGCGCTGAAGTCTTTGGCAATGGAGCCTAAAGAAACAGTTAGCGGCAAGTTGCGTATCAAGTCCATGGACTTGGGCGATGTTACACAGCTGATCGTCTTAGAAGCGTAAACTTCTCTAGAATAACAAAAAACTGCCGAGTGATCGGCAGTTTTTCTGTGTGCTTGTCGAGCTATTTAGCAACTGGTGCTGGAGACTCGAGCAGGCCCTTTTTCTTTAGGGTGCGGATAGCGTGAGCGCTCAGCTTGAGTTTAACTTTCTTACCGTCAACAACCACAGTCTTGTTCTGGAGGTTTACATTCCAGACGCGGTTGGTGTGACGCTGAGAAAAGCTAACTCGTTTACCGAACTGCTTTTTCTTTCCACTAAAGTCACATGTGCGCATAACTATAAAATCCTTCTATTCAAGAATATATTTTAACTGGTTTTGCCTCTGTAGTCAATAACGGATAAAGTGTTGGCTTCAGCTGAAGAAAAGCTGCCTAAGATTTTAACGAGATTTTAGCCGTCTGATATACTAGGGAATATGTTTTCGGGACTAACACCTTTGGATATCGTAACGCTTTTTGGCGCGCTTCTGCTAGCCATGGGCGCCCACGAAGCAATGCACGCATATGCGGCACATGCGTTGGGTGATCGTACTGCCTATGAAGAGGGAAGGTTAACTCTCAACCCACTGAAGCATATTGATGTTCTGACCACTGTTTTGCTGCCTCTTATCCTGATTATCGCAGGTATGCCCCCGATTTTTGCTGCCAAGCCCGTGCCATTTAACGCCGATAGCGTCCGTTTTGGCGAGTTTGCCATTGCAATTGTTGCAATGGCCGGTCCGCTCACAAACTTCGTTTTGGCGGCCTTAGCTGCGTTCTCACTGCATATTTTTGGCATTGGTACAGGCACAGAAGCTTTTTCGCTCGTCACCTTATTTATACAAGTGAACGTCGGGCTTTTTGTATTCAACAGTATTCCATTCCCGCCGCTTGATGGCTCACGCGTTCTTTATGCCTTTGCTCCAGACTGGCTTCGCGACATCATGGATAAGATCGAAGCATTGGGAATTATGGTCTTCTTGTTTGTTGTTCTGCTGCTATTCCAATTTATTAGCCCATTCCTGACGCATCTCAACAGCTCAGTCTACAATTTTTTACTTCGCTAAAACAGGTAAAGTGCGTATAATATGTGGTGGCTGGGTACTAAAAGCCACAATTGATTATCTGTATACCTATTTAGACGGGAATTCAATATTTTCGCGAACCGTGGTTTGTGAGTGAGAATACCCACCTGGTTCATTCCAGGCTAATCATATTGGCTTACCCAGTCACCTTATGTAACGGGGTGTGGCGCAGTTGGTAGCGCGTACGGCTGGGGGCCGTGAGGTCGCAGGTTCAAGTCCTGTCACCCCGACCAATATTTGAAATTGACGAAGTGCTATATGGAAAACAAAGTGCCAGTTGGTGTAGGTGTTATTGTCGTTCGCCGAGGAAAAATCCTTATCGGCAGACGGAACGGTAAAAACGGCTACAACACGTGGTCAATGCCAGGCGGTCATCTGGACGTTGGAGAAACGCCACAGTGTACCGCGGTACGCGAAGTACTTGAAGAAACGGGCTTGGTCGTGGCTAATCCGCAATTCATTGGGTATACCAACGATATTTTCCCAGAAGCTCAAAAGCACTATCTAACTCTTTGGATGGTGGCAGAGTATATTTCGGGGGAGCCTAAAGTTACGAGTACACATGAAATGGACAGCTTCGTGTGGGCCAATTTTTCCGCATTGCTCAAAAATGAGCAGCTCTTTTTGCCGCTTGTTAACTTTTTAAGCTCTCCATTTGTGCATGAGTTAAAAAAGTTGCTCAACAGATAATGTTGTGTGACGCTATTTTTGGTACAATGCATGGTAGATAATCTACGAACAATGCAGTAGCTTTAAGGAACAAACAAAAATCAATGAAGACCATAAAACTAGACCACGAATCAGCAGAGCTTGTACGCAATCACAAAAAAACCGTAATCTGGCGAATATATGATGATAAGAATTTGTCGGTAAATGACGAGGTTGAGCTGGTAGATAAGGTGCAAAAAGACGACCCCAGTACTTGGGTGACGTTTGCAAATGCTGTAATTGATACAATTGTCGAGAAGCGACTAGGATCAATCGCAGAAGAAGACTACGGTAGCAATGAGGGATATGTGAATCACGATGCAATGATCCAGCACTTTCAGAAGTATTATGGTCCTGAAGTAAGCAACAACACCCCTGTAAAAATTATCTCTTTCACTGTAAAGACCCAATCTGATGTTTTGAACACAACAGAAGAAGTTAAAACACGGTCGTTAACAGATGCAAAACTGTATGCCGACGGTGGCTCCAGAGGTAATCCTGGTCCGTCGGCGAGTGGGTACGTACTGTATGATATGAATAACTCGGTTGTTGTTAAAAAAGGTATTTACCTAGGCGTAACAACTAATAACCAGGCAGAGTACCAGGCCCTAAAGTTTGGCCTGGAAGAGGCTGTTAGGCAAAGTGTTGTAAATCTTCACGTGTACATGGACAGCATGCTGGTGGTAAATCAGATGAATGGCATCTTCCAAGTGAAGAATAGGGACCTCTGGCCGATCCATGATGCCATAAAACAGCTTGCAAAGAACTTCAAACACATTACATTTACACATGTGCCACGGGCTCTCAACAAAGCAGCGGATGCTGCGGTTAACGAAGCCCTTGACGTCCACGCTGCTACACATAGAGTATAGTAGCGCTACACTTATGGTATAATATGAGGCATGCCAGATCATTGGCTGGTCGCTTGTTTACACAAGAGGAAAGTCCGGGCAGTTCAGGGGAAGGTAGTTGTTAACGACAACCGGAGGTGACTCCAGGGAAAGTGCCACAGAAACTAAACCGCTTTAATTTATTAGAGCAAGGGTGAAAAGGGCGAGGTAAGAACTCGCAGTTTGCGGCGGTGACGTCGCAAAAGGGTAAACCCTACCTGCTGCAAGGAAATGGTTGCTCTACGGGCTTTACGGCCCGGGACCCCTGCCGGCAACCATTATAAAAACCGCTAGAGCTTGGTGGCAACATCGAGACTAGATAGATGACTAGCTAGAACAGAACCCGGCTTATCGGTGATCTGGCAATAAAAAACACCCTCTCAGGAGGGTGTTTTTTATGTAGTAGGTAGCAATTATTTAATTGATTCTACAACAGTTTTGAAAGCTTTTGGCTCGCTTACAGCGAGTTCGCTCAAAACCTTGCGGTCAAGAGTGATGTTAGCAGCCTTCATACCAGCAATAAGCTTGCTATAGGTAGTGCCGTTTTCACGAGCTGCAGCGTTAATACGTGTGGTCCATAGCTCGCGGAAAGTACGCTTGCGGTTGCGACGGTCACGGTATGCGTATTGCAGGGCCTTAGTAACAGCCTGTTTACCGCGTTTTACACTCACGCGGTTAGCATGAGTCATACCCTTAGTAGCTTTGCGGATTTTTACGTGCTTGCGGTGGGTTGCAACGCCTCGTTTTACTCGCATATTAAGCTCCGATCCTTAATTTAACAGTCTTGCTGTTTGCACCTTGCAGTGTGTCGAGACCAGCAAGCTTACGCTTGTTAGCACCGCTCTTCTTCTGCAAGAAGTGGTTTTTACCTGAGTGGCGGGCGCGTACGCGACCGTTCTTTGTTACGCGAAAACGGTCTTTACTACCGCTATGCGTCTTTAGTTTTAACTTTGGCATGACTGCTCCTTATTACGAAGTTCAACTGACGTCCGGCAAATTGTGGTGCTTGTTCCACAACAATTGCGTCGCCGAAATCGTTGATAACCTTTTCAGCAAGTTTGAATCCCAGTTCTTTGTGAGCAAGCTCGCGACCGCGGTAGAAAACAGTAATTTTTACCTTGTGGCCGTTTTCGAGAAAGTCGATGACTTTTTTGAGCTTAACGCCTAGATCGTGGTCACTGATCTTGAGGCCGAATCGCATTTGCTTAACTTCCAGGGCCTTCGCGTTCTTCTTGTTTTTTTGAAGTTGCTTAGTGCGCTGATAGTTGTATTTGCCCCAGTCGATAATTTTAGCGACTGGAGGATTAGCATCTGGCGAGATCTCCACCAGATCCAAATCTTGCTCTTCTGCAATTCGCAAAGCCTCGTTACGAGAAAGTACGCCTAATTGTTGGCCTTCTTCATCAATGACACGTAACTGGGGTGCCCGAATTTCTTGATTCAGGCGAGTGTGCTTGCTGATAGGTATCTCCTTTTATATAGTGTTGACGCCGTTATTGTAACAGATGCAAAAACAGGGGTCAAGTTGACTTCTTTGAAATCACTATATAATCTGAGGCCGATACTGTAAAGCTTCTGTAATATGAGGCACCAAAATATGCTTGGATTTTTCTAAATCTGCGATAGTTCGAGCAACTTTTATTGTGCGAATGTAGCTTCGGGCCGAAATGTGCAAACGATCCGCCGCCTGGTCTAATAGCGACTTCGCCGCGGGCTCTAGGGTACAGAATTCCCGTACTTCACGATTGTGCATAGTCGCATTCAGCTTTGTCCCGACTCCAAACCGCGCAGCCTGCTCATTCCTGGCGCTACGTACGAGTTGTACGGCCACCTTGTGTCGATTTGCCTGTATGTTTTTCAATAACGATTCGTGGTCAACCTTATCAACTGTTACATGGATGTCTATGCGGTCCACAATTGGTCCGGAAATTTTTTGTCGATATTGCGCTATTTTGGCTGGCGTACAGCTGCATTCGATCTGTGTTCCGTAGTAGCCGCAGGGGCAGGGGTTGGCTGTTGCAACCAACATGAATCGGGCTGGGTAGGTCACACTCTCTTCGGCACGGGCAATGGTAATAATGCCTTCCTCCAGAGGTTGTCGAAGAGCCTCGATGGTGCTTCGGGGAAATTCTGGCATCTCATCCATTAGTAGCACGCCGTTGTGGCTCAGGCTAATCTCTCCTGGCTGTATTTCTTTGCCGCCTCCTATAATTGCCGCTCGGCTCGCAGTGTGGTGGGGCGATCTGAAGGGCCGCTCTGTAATAAGCTGATCATATTGAGCATTTGCCAGGCTATGCAGGTGCGTTGTCTCTAGGATTTGCTCGGTATTCATAGGAGGCAGTAGGGAAGGCAAAACTTTGGCAAGCATGCTCTTACCTGTTCCGGGAGGACCACTTAAAAGAATATTGTGTCCGCCCGCAGCAGCAATTTCAATGGCACGCTTTGCTTGCTCTTGGCCAATAACTTCATCAAGACTATGGCTAAATGATGGCTCAGACTGCGGTATGGGCGCATTTTGCTGGACCGGTTGCGTTTCTTGGCGCAGGAAGGCTATGAGTTCGCCCAAAGTGTCGATGGCTATAATTTTAGTGTCCGGTATCAGTGCAGCTTGCGCCAAATTCGCCTTGGGCACACAAAAAACCTCTAGGCCATGTTTTTTGCCACTAATAATTTTGCCGATGATTCCTCGAATAGATCGAACCGTACCATCCAGGCCGAGCTCTCCCATGAACGCAACTTTTTGTATATCTAATGACGTGGGCTGCTGAGCTACAATAATTGATGTGGCGATTGCGAGATCAAAACTCGTACTATTTTTGGGGATATCTGCCGGGGCTAGATTGATGGTGATCCGCTTTTTAGGGAATGCTAGCTTACATGAGTGAAATGCGCTGCGAATGCGTTCTTTGGCTTCGTCGATAGCTTTATTGCCAAGACCCACGATAATAATATTTGGCAAACCTTGGGTAATAACACATTCAATATCGATAACCCAGCTATCACTGCCGGCATTTAACATGCTCTTTGTGGTATTTTTCATGCTTCAAAAAATAAACTGAGCTCCTTCAAATGTAAAGCTTTGAAAATAAGAAAAGACCCGCATTGTTGCGGGTCTAGGATAATTTTGGGTGTGTTGTTTGTGTATTGGAGTTGGTTTTTTATGGAACAACGGCTTGCGAGAAGCCGTTGTTTCTAAATATCTTGTTTTTGTTTTTGAGCACTTTTTTTATTCAGTGCTATAGATATAGTAATAATTGTTTCTACACGTGTCAACAAAAAACATAAAGATTTTACCGAAAAGCTGTGTATAACTTTTTTACCCCTGTAAGAAATAGTAAAAAATACCAAAGTGCCGAACAATAACATAAGTCAAAGTGCTTATGGTATTGACTTTTGAGCAATAATGCTGTACTATTGAGGATAGTAAGTTACAAAAACAAAAACTTACCTTAACAACCAAAAAAACCAATAACGCTCACTTTGCCCTAAAGGCAAATGGAGCGGTCAGTCAGCTGAGGTTTGCAAGCGCTAATTATTTCTACAATAGGGCGGATTTGTAACCTTAGCACCAAAAAAGCCACGAAGTTCCTTTGTGGCTTTTTTATTATGCTTGGGTTTATTACAATAAGCAGTGTAATGAAAAAGAAAGTCTCTATAGCTATTGGTACCTGTTGTTTTGCACTCCTTGTGCTTTTACTTGCTACAGACCCAACCCAGATGCCATCTTTTGTTCTTATTTTGCCGTTCTCTCTATTGTTCACTATTATATGGCTTTTTACATTTTCTGGTTTTCGTGAAACTGGCTTCACACGTCTTCGTGCAATACGTCTTAGCATGCTTTTTGCAGGATTGCCGGTAAGCCTACTCCTTCTTCAGTCGATAGGGCAGTTAACAATCTGGGATATCATAACTATTCTGGCCTTTTTTGGTCTGGCATATTTCTATGTGTCACGATTGGCTGTATCATCTAGTAATAACTAGATATAATTGAGACTTTTCTCAGCCAAATTGGTATATAATAAAGACAAGACATTATGGACCAGCAACCTAATACGACACCGAGTGTACGCTTGCCGCAACCTTCGTTTGACCCGACGGCTGCTCAGCCTGCTGTTCCACAACTTTCACCGACACCGATGGTTGCGCCGCAGATGCAACCTCAACCTGTGCAATCAGTACCAATTGCACAGCCGCAACCCATAGCACCACCAGGGCCCGCCGAGTCAGCTACTGCTCCAGGTGAAACTACCCCAGGTGACGCGCAGGATGAGGCATGGGTTGCTAAGGCTAAAGATGTCGCGATCCAATATAAGAATGACCCGTTTGCACAAAGTAATGCCCTCAGTAAGCTGCGGGCAGATTACCTGTATAAGCAGCACGGCATAACAACGAAGTTGGGCGGCGAAAAATAATATGGAATTTTTGCTCGGACTTTTCCTGATTCTTCTTATAACAGGTGCTATTGCTGGACCTATTGTTTACACGCGCACTAAGAATAAGATGCGTGAACAAAAAAATTATGAGCGCGGTCTTAAAATGGTACCTCTGTTAATCCACTTACCTCCACCTAGTGAAGACACTGTTTCAACTGGTCGCGATGTTCGTGAGCTCGTAGATGAAAATATTTCTAAAGCGCAGATTATTTACAATATTATTGCTAGCACTGTGCAAAAAGAGAACTCTCAGACCAAGATGTATGGACAGCGTCATTTTGGATTTGAAATTGTTGGAAACAGAGGTACAGTTCATTTTTACGCGGCAGTTCCAATCTCACTCGTAGAAGTAGTAAAGCAGGCCGTTGTGAGCGCGTATCCTGCCGCCCGACTCGAGGAAGCTCCAGAGCATAATATTTTTAATGCAAACGGCAAACTTGGTGGCACCGTAGGTGGTGAACTGAAATTGAAAGAAGAGTTTGCGTATCCTATTGCGACATACCAAGACTTGAAGCGTGACGCTATGCAGGCGGTACTTAACGCAATGTCTACCCTTGATAAGGAAGACGGGGTAGCGATTCAGATTCTGATGCGCCCTGCTGACCCTGATTGGCGCAAGAAGGCCAGTAGCTTAGCGAGCGATAAGCGCAAAGGTGAGGGCGATAGTAAGAATGGTGGTGCACAAATTTTGTCTATCACTAAGGACCTTGCCACTGCTTTCGTAAAACCCCCCGAGTCTAAGGATGAAAAAAAGAGTGAAGACAAGAAGAACGACTTGTCTAATCTAGACCAAGCCATTCTTGACTCTATTGACGAGAAAACGCGACACCCTGGCTACGAGGTACTTATTCGTGTTGTTGCGTCGTCTAATATATCACAGCGCGCACAGGCAGTGCTGAACAATATTGTTGCAGCCTTTGCACTTTTTGATGCACCTGGAAAGAACGGATTTAAGTACGAAGCAGCAGACGACGTGAGTGAATTTGTGACGTCATATTTACTACGTTTGTTTCCGCAAACAGATACGGAAAACGTTTTAAACTCAGTTGAGCTTGCGACAATATTCCATTTTCCTGATCAAAAAAGTATTCCAACTTCACAGCTGGAACGCCAAGATTCAAAGCAAGTTGATGGTCCGCGCAACATTCCAGACGATGGTTTATTGCTGGGCTATAACGTCTTTCGTGGTGTTAAAAAACCAATTCGTTTGGGCATTACGGACCGTCAACGACACATGTATGCCGTGGGTCAGACTGGTACCGGTAAGACTACTTTCCTAGAAAACCTTGCATTTCAGGACATGCTCAACGGCAATGGTTTTGCTTTTGTGGATCCTCACGGCGACGTTGCTGAACGCCTGCTGGCTTTGGTGCCAAAGGAGCGTACAGAAGACGTTATCTATTTCTGTCCGTCAGACACTGACTATCCAATGGGCTTGAACTTATTTGAATACAAAACAAATGATCAAAAGGACTTCTTGATCCAGGAAGTTCTGAACATGCTGTACAAATTGTACGACCCTCAGCACCAGGGGATTATGGGTCCACGATATGAGCATTTGTTCCGCAATGCAGCATTGACGATTATGGCTGACCCAGAAGGTGGATCATTCGTAGATATTCCGAAATTATTCCGTGATCCGCAGTTTGTAAAGCAGAAGCTGCAATACGTAAAAGACCAAAATGTGCTTGAATTCTGGCAAAAAGAAATGCCACAGTCACAGCGCTCAAATGAGTTCGGTGAGGTAGTAAGCTGGTTCGTGAGCAAGTTTGGTGCCTTCTTGTCGAATGAGATGATGCGCAATATTATTGGCCAGACCAAGAGTGCCTTTGATTTGCGCGATATTATGGACAACAACAAAATCCTGCTCGTTAACCTTAGCAAAGGTAAAACAGGTGAGCTGAATTCTAAGCTGCTCGGTATGATCTTTGTGATGAAATTCCAGGCTGCTGCTATGTCTCGCGCTGAAATACCCGAAGATCAGCGCAAAGACTTCGCACTGTACGTAGATGAGTTCCAAAACTTTTCTACAGACTCATTTGCAACAATTCTGTCAGAAGCTCGTAAATACCACCTGAACTTAATCGTAGCGAACCAATTTACTACTCAGCTAACGGACGAAATTCGAGAGGCGGTTTTTGGTAACGTGGGCACGATTGTGGCATTTCGCGTGGGTGATCATGACGTCGATTCTTTGGCGAAATATTTTGCACCTACGTTTGAAGGCAGTGATTTATTGCGTATTCCAAACCACAATACGGTTGTACGAACTCTTATTGGTGGCGTGCCAACGAACCCGTTCAGTATGTCTACAATTCCGCCACTGGGGTCTCCAAACTATAAATTAGCTGAGGCTCTCAAGCAGCTTACGGCTGCAAAATACGGCCGTCCTCGTGCCTCAGTTGAAACAGAAATATTCGCACGACTAAAGACGCAAGAAGCTAAGCCTGCTGCGACAGCAGCTGGTCCACGCGCTGCATTTGGCGCCCATGGACAAGCGGGTGCTGGTCTTCCGCGCCGACCACAGCTGCCGACTAAGAAGCAAGGTTCTTTTCTGGACGACTGGCTGGCAAAGCGCCCAGCAGGCGTACCTTCCAACGGCGCACCAGTCTCTTCGCCTAGCTCGCTTCCTATAGCTCAGCAGCCTTTACCTGCAGCCGCCTCAGCTCCTTTCCTGAATTCTTGGCAACAATCCCAACAATCGCGTCCTCAGCCGGCTCTACAGCCTCAAAATATCTCGAGCGATGCGTTTGATCAGGCAGAAGTAAATGATATCGCTGCGCATGCTCGTGCCCAGGTGGCGCAGCCAACTACACCTGTCACACCACAGCGAGTAGTGCCTCAAAACACCGATCCGAACGACACGATCTCTATTGATCAAGATGGCAATCTGAAACTCTCTGGCGACTAACAGCGCAGGATTTGCCAAAAGTTTTTTCGTATCCTATAATATACGATAAGTGGGTTAAATCTACATCTAACTACAGCAAGAGGGTGACTTAGAAGTGGCTAAACAAAAAGACTATTCAGCAGATCAAATTCAGGTCCTTGAGGGACTTGAGCCAGTTCGGAAACGACCTGGTATGTATATTGGTGGCACAGGCGTCGAAGGCCTGCACCACCTTGTTTGGGAGATCGTCGACAACGGTATTGACGAGGCCTTGGCTGGCCATGCGACAGCAGTTTCCGTATCGTTACTGCCAAATGATGGTGTACGCGTTACCGACAACGGTCGTGGTATTCCAACAGACATCCACCCAAAGACAGGCAAGAGTACTGTAGAAACGGTTCTAACCGTCCTGCACGCTGGCGGTAAGTTCGGCGGCGGTGGCTATAAGGTATCCGGCGGTCTGCACGGTGTGGGATCTAGCGTTGTAAACGCACTTTCTAGCCGACTTATCGTAACAGTTGAAGGCGACGGCAAAGTACACCAACAAGAGTATGTACGCGGTGTCCCCCAGGGCGACCTGAAAGTTGTGGGCAAGAGTAAAAACACCGGTACTACCATTGAGTTTTACCCTGACGAAACAATTTTTGAGACAACCAAGTTCAACTACGAGACTATTTTAGACCGCTTGCGCCACGCCGCATATCTCACAAAAGGTATTAGAACGTCGCTTACTGACGAACGAACTGGCAAACGCTACGGATTTTATTTTGAGGGTGGTATTAAGTCTTATGTTAAGCACCTCAACATTGGCAAAGAAGTTGTTGATGACGATGTATTTTACGTCGACAAAGAGATCAACGGTTCGCAGATTGAAGTTGCTGCACAATACACTGACGGATTTACCGAGACCATTAAAGCGTTTGCGAACAACGTGTTTAACCCTGAGGGCGGTACGCACCTAACTGGTTTCCGCGCGGCACTGACTCGCGTAGTTAACGAATATGCTCGCAAGACCGGCTTGCTCAAAGAAAAAGAAGAAAACCTGACAGGTGAAGACTGCCGCGAAGGCATGACCGCTGTTATTTTGGTGAAACTGCCAGAGCCACAATTTGAGGGTCAGACCAAGAACAAGTTAGGTAACCCAGAAGTTCGTGGCCAAGTAGAGCAGGTAATGACTGAATATTTCAACTATTACCTGGAAGAACACCCTGGCATTGCCAAGAAAATCGTCGGCAAAGCTTTGTTAGCTGCCCGCGCTCGTAAGGCTGCCCGCGCTGCTCGCGAGAACATCATCCGCAAAGGCGTACTTGAAGGTTCGAGCATGCCTGGTAAGCTGGCTGATTGTTCAAGCAAAGACCCAGCAAACTCCGAAATCTACCTGGTGGAGGGTGACTCTGCTGGTGGTTCAGCTAAATCTGGTCGCGACAGCAAGACGCAAGCAATTCTGCCACTTCGTGGTAAGGTGCTGAACGTTGAGCGCGCTCGTTTGGACAAAATGCTGGCTAACAACGAGATCCTGAGCTTGATCAAAGCTTTGGGTGTGGGTATTGAAGATTCATTCTCACTCGATGGCCTCCGTTATAACCGCATCATCATCATGACCGATGCTGACGTGGACGGTTCACACATTTCGACGCTGCTTTTGACTTTCTTCTTCCGATTTATGCAACCAGTTGTGGACGCCGGTCACGTGTATTTGGCGAAACCACCGCTGTTTGAGTTGGTAAAACCTGGCCGTAAATCAAGCGTGTTCATTTACGATGAGGCTGAACTCGAGGTAAGACTCGATGAAATCATTGCAAAACGCCAAGCAGAAGGCATCAAGGTAGATACCTCAAGTGAGCGCTTCCGTCAGGCCGGCTTCATCGAACAGAAGCGTTACAAGGGTCTTGGTGAAATGGATGCTGAGCAGTTATTTGAAACTACGATGAACCCTGAAAAGCGTGTGCTTGTACAGGTTAAGGTTGAGGACGCTGAAAAAGCTGACGCCATCTTTAACAAACTGATGGGCACCGAAGTAGAATTGCGCAAAAACTTCATTCAAACGCATGCAAAATTTGTGAAGGACTTGGACATTTAATATGAACGACGATCAACAGACTCCTATGGAAAATCAAGAAGAACAACAGGTTGAGCAACTTGTGGTTGACGGCGAAATCGTAGAAGAAAACACTCACTCACGCCTGGTTGAGCGTCGAAGCGTTGAAAACGTCATGGAAGACAGCTACCTGCGTTACTCGATGAGCGTTATCGTTTCCCGTGCGTTGCCTGACGTTCGTGACGGCATGAAGCCTGTCCACCGACGCATTTTGTATAGCATGAACAGCGAAGGCCTGCGCAGTAGTGCTCGCCACCGTAAAAGTGCAAACGTCGTTGGTTCTGTGATGGGTAAGTATCACCCACACGGTGACTCTTCTATTTACGACGCAATGGTTCGCATGGCACAGCCATGGTCAATGCGCTATATGCTGGTCAACGGCCAAGGTAACTTCGGTTCTATGGACGGCGATCCACCAGCTGCTATGCGCTACACTGAGGCCAAAATGGCTCATCTGGCAGATGAATTGTTGGCTGATATCGACAAAGAAACCGTTGATTTCCGCGACAACTACGACGGTACTACGCAAGAACCATCTGTTTTGCCGGCTAAGTTGCCAAACTTGCTGCTGAACGGTCAGCTGGGTATTGCCGTTGGTATGGCTACTAACATCCCACCACATAACCTCGGTGAATTGATTGACGCTACTATTACGCAGATCGACAATCCAGAGGCTACGTTGGACGATCTTTTGAAGCACATTAAGGGTCCGGACTTTCCAACAGGCGGCGTTATTTTCGGTAAAGACTCGTTACGCACAGCATATGCAACCGGCCGTGGCGGTGTTGTAGTTCGCGGTGTGGCTGAAGTTGTCGAAGGCAACAAGGGTCGTCACCAAATTGTTATCACCGAAATTCCTTATGGTCTAAACAAGGCAGGCCTGATTGAAAAAATCGCTGACCTTTATAAAGAAAAGAAGATTACCGGTATTAGTGACCTGCGTGACGAAAGTGCACGTGGCGTTGTACGCATTGTTATCGACCTCAAGAAAGACGCATACCCCAAGAAGTTACTGAACCAGCTCTATAAGCTGACTCCGTTGCAAATGACGTTCCACTTTAACATGTTGGCGCTGATTGACGGTATTCAGCCGCGTGTTCTGGGTCTCCAAGACATTATCCAAGAGCACATTAAGCACCGTCAGGTTGTGGTTCGTCGTCGTACGGAGTACGAATTGCGTAAAGCAAAAGAACGCGCACATATCTTGGAAGGTCTAAAGATTGCTCTGGATCACATCGACGAAGTGATTAGCACTATTCGCTCGAGTGAAACCACCGATGAAGCGCAAGCTAACTTGATGAAGAAGTTTGGTCTGAGCGAAATCCAGGCAAAAGCTATCTTGGCTATGCAGTTGCGTACGCTGGCTGGCTTGGAACGCAAGAAGATCGAAGACGAGCTTGCTCAACTTCTGAAGACCATTGCCGAGCTGGAATCTATTCTGGCTGACGAGCAAAGGATCTTGTCCATTATTAAAGACGAATTTATGGCTATCAAGAAGCAATACGCAGATGAACGCCGTACCAAGATTATCACCCAAGAGCTTGGCAAGATGAGCGACGAAGACCTTGTTCCTGATGAGCAGGTTGCTGTAACGCTAACGAGCGCAAACTACATCAAACGCAGTTCTCTTGCAGAATATAAGAAGCAGGGACGTGGTGGTAAGGGCCGACGCGGCATGGCTACACGCGATGAAGATGTTATTGAGCACGTTGTGAACGCTAGCACGCACGACTTCCTCCTGTTCTTTACAAACAAGGGCCGTGTATTCCGTCTGAAGACTTACGAAGTGCCCGCAACCAACCTGAACGCCAAGGGCATTGCCATTGTAAACTTGTTGCAATTGCAGCCAGAAGAAACGGTGAGCGCCGTTATCAATGTCAGCAAGCAAGTTGAAACGGGTGGCAACCTATTTATGTGCACAGTTCGCGGTGTCGTCAAGAAGACGCCTTTCGACCAATACCAGAACGTTCGCTCAAGCGGCTTGATCGCAATTAACTTGGATGATGGTGACGAACTAAAATGGATCCGTATGACTAGTGGTGACAACGAAGTCGTTATTTCTACCAGCAAGGGCCAGGCAATTCGCTTCCACGAACGTGACGTGCGCCCAATGGGTCGTGTTTCACGCGGTGTACGCGGTATCCGCTTGCGTCCTGGCGACCAAGTTATTGGCATGGACGTAGTACAAGAAGGCTCTAGCATCTTTGTGATCAGCCAGTCTGGCTACGGGAAGCGCACCAAAGTCTCGCAATTTACAGCACATGCTCGTGGTGGTGTCGGTATCCGCTCAGCCGTTGTTAATACAAAGACTGGACCGCTGATTGGCGTGAAGACGCTGACTGGCGAAGATCAAGAAGTGATTATCATTTCAGGTCAGGGTCAAACCATTCGTCTAGGACTTAAGGACATACCTGAACTTGGCCGCGCCACGCAAGGTGTTCGAATCATGCGTCTTAACGCCAAGGACGAAGTCGTCTCTCTGGCACTAGTTGACGCTGTAGAAGATGATGATGAAGAGCTCGAAGCTGACGAGCAAACTCCAGCTACAAAGTAGCGAGTAACCTAGCAAAAATAAACGCCGCGGTAACCCACGGCGTTTATTTTATTCAATTACCCAGTAGCTAAAGGTGTAAGTAGTACCGTTTGCGCCACCGGCAGAGGCGCCAAAGGCGGTGGTAAAGGTTGTTGCAGAACTATTACTGACGTAGGTTTGCCTGGCCGCTGATGCGGCATCTGTCTTGCCTACAACGATAATCGACTTAGGCGTGCTGCCATATGCTGCATTAAAAGTCACAGTAGCGTCACAGGTGGTGGCTGAGCTGCCCGATCCAGTGGTTATGCTAAACGATCCAGCTGCGTCGGTTGAGCCCGCTGTAACAGCGGCTGAAGGGCTTGTGCCGCAGTTCGTAGGGGCACTGATCGTTGGCGCAGTGGTTTGTGTTGATGCAAAATGACCATTATTAATGAGTAAAGTGGCAAATGATCCGCTCAAACCTGTAATACTAATTTTCTTATTGCTGGAATCTGCTACTAGAAAAGCTGCACCAGAGCTATTTTGAATCTGGAACGCGTCTGCCACATCTGTTGGTGGTTTGACGATAACGCTGCCAGGGGCGCCCGTGCCGTTGCGTGCGCCGCCTTGCAGGAACAGGTCGCCCCCGTCGTTATTGGTGTCGCTGCCGCCTTTCCCGGCGTGTAATGTAAGATCGCCGCCGACCCCAGATGAAGCAGTGCTAATACCCCAAGAAGTAGTTGCTGCCGATATGATGGTTAACGCGCCACTCGTAGTATTCAATGATGACGCAGCATTGCCGGTCAAGTTGAGAGTACCTCCGTTAATTACGGTTGATGCCGCACCACTCTGAATAGTAACGCCACTACCGCCTCTAATTGTTGTGGCGCCAATCTGATTCAGGTTACCAATGGTGATGACTTTAGCGTTTGTACTGCCAATATCAAGTGAAGATATTGCCGTTCCAGAGCTCAGGTCGGTTATAGTGATGTCATCCATATAATGTATATCGCCCGCTGCGCCTGAACTTGTTTGGATCTCGAACGCCGCTGAAGTGGCACCGGCGGGAGCAGGGGCGGTGAGCGTTGTTTCGGTCCAGCCTGTTGTACTGTCTACCGCTGGCGTAAAAGATGTTACGATTCCTGATCCTTGCCATGAAATTTTGGCAGTAATTGTGCGTGGGGTAGTCGCTGCTCGTAACCAAATGCTAAAGTGATACTGATGGCCTGGCGTTACTGGGGTGCCCGGAAATACTTCAATAACTCCCCAGAATGTACTGCTCGGAGTGACTTGCAGGCTCTGTAGGCCGCTATGCGCCTGTGCCGTTGTGGTTGCAAGCGAAGTATTGAACCAGTCCTGCATATTGTCGAGCCCACTTTCAAACGTTTTGTCTTCAATCACTTCGCCATCAATAATGCCCGCGCCGCTATCAATAGTTATATTGCCCGATGCCGTAGTTGATGAATCGCCAGTCGTAATCGAGAGGGAACCGGTGACGCCCGCGCCGCTGCCTGTACTGATGCTTGTGCCGCCGGTTCCGCCTTGAATCGCCGTGGAGCTGGTACTCGAGCTGGAGCCTACCGTAACAGTGTTCGTGCCACTGGTTGCCACCTGTAAAGTGGTACCAGTCTGCTGGATTAAGGAATTACCCAGGGAGTTGCTGCCAGTAAACATGGCAAGACTACCGGCCGTGCCCGTGAGTGTTGGCCCACCGCCAGAGGTGTTCGTCGTATTTGTAGTGTTCGTAGTGTTGTTGAACACATTTGTTACAGTAGAGCCCCCAGTGGCAACATTTGATATGTTGTTTATCGTAGGGCCGGTTCCGCCTTGAAGAAGTACGAACTGCGCACCGTCGTAGTACAACATCTGTTTACGCTCTTCATCAAAGTAAATCTGGCCACTTACAGGGTTTTTTGGCTGTCCAGAAGGAAACAGCATAAGTGAGCTGCTCACCTGAAGCTGGCCGTCTACCTTTAGAGTTTGAGCACCCGAAAGAGCGCTACTTGCTTCTATTTCCTTGAGTGACAGGTGGACTTCATTGAAATTATCGGCCTGAAGGGCCGTCGTTGCGCGCCAACGCTGCAACAAGAAGAATGTAACTGCGGCGAGCAATAGTAATACCACAACGCCGATAAGAGTTACTCGCAAAATCGCCGAGACGGATTTTTTGCGCTCAAAAACAAACTGATCACTTTGGGCAAGCGATGCATTCGGGGATGACTGAAGGGCGTTGTATGCAGGTTCCGTCTCTGGACTATCCAGGGAGTGCGCCTGCTCTAGCTCTGACCCTTGAGGTGGCTGTATCATTTTTTACTGCTTTTTTGTTTTTTGAAGAGCTACTTGAATTTTACAACAAGCATAAGAATTTTACAAGATAATCACCCCTGGCTGACTTATATGCGCAAAATGAGATAGCTTAACAGCAGCGCGACAACGGCCACCACTATAGATATTAAGATTGCCTGATAGAGACCCTGGCGGATTGCACGAGCTGCCAACGGATTACGACCCAAGGAAGTCATAGCCGAACGTGTGGCGGTATACACGAGGATAACTACAGTGATAAAACCCAGCAACAGTAAGATGCTACAAGCCAGAATGCGCACAAGCGATACCGATCTTCCCGCTATACCGTTGGCTATATTCTGAATAAAAGGTGGCAAAAAGGCGCTGCCAGCCGCCTGATATGTCGCAACGTTGATTTGCGTGCGAACATAGCCCAGATGTATGGTGTGGTGTTTTCCGTCGCGATCAGTAATGCTTCGCGTAGCGATTGACGTCAGGTCTTGCTGGGCTGTGCCCACAACCTGACCACTGGTCGTAGCTTTCATGCCTACGCCTGCGACAGGGGAGACAGTAATTTTGTCGCCACTTTTAACCACCCCGTTTATGTCGCTTACTAAAACATTGGTGGTGCCGCTGAGCACAACCTCGACTTCTTGACTGCCTGTAGAAAGACTTACTAAAGAATCACTATCTACTACGCCTATGAGTCGGTTTGTTGTATCAAGTGTGGCAAGCTCAATCGTATCGTCGTCACCATTCGTGCTTACGAGGGCGCCATTAACTATGTCTTTTTGCGCTGCCGTAGTTTTAAAGCTTTGCGCGATAGCACTACTACTTTGTGCTTGAGCAGTGGCTGCTGAACCAAGTGCAATAAAAAACGCGAAAGAAAAAAGGGCTATCCCGGCATTTCTTACTAGTATGGACGTGCTCTTCATACCCACCTGCTTACTGTGATGTACTAAGCATAGCATAAGCGGTCCTGATATTTTTCATGTTTTTAACACCTACGCTAAGGTGTTAATTAGCCTTGATGTAACAATCACCACTTTTTCTTCTAAAATATTCTTGACCGATAGGGAATAGTGCCGTATATTAGGTCCTAGAGTTTTTTAGAGGTCTTGAAAAGGTGTCTCTCAAAAAGTTCATTAAAAATTAAGTAGTGCAAATCAACGTCAGTTCATATTTTGAACTATATGTTTTAAACACAGGAACCTTCCACGGTTCCAACAGTAAAGTCAGATTCTGACTAAGCTTTAGGATATAGATTCTTTTTTGGAGAGTTTGATCCTGGCTCAGGATGAACGCTGGCGGCGTGCCTAATACATGCAAGTCGAGCGGCAGCGCGAGTAGTTTACTACTTGGCGGCGAGCGGCGGACGGCTGAG
>Ga0075366_10000004_pt1 | contig 111331 bp, 115 predicted proteins | sample EndMethybrTD3031_FD_72351 | JGI IMG/M metagenome (GOLD analysis project Ga0075366, IMG submission 72351) | Populus endosphere microbial communities from Tennessee, USA - Endosphere MetaG P. TD hybrid TD303-1 | ecosystem: Host-associated > Plants > Roots > Endosphere | place: USA: Tennessee...
TTGTGTGCAGTAAAACACCCGTGAGTACCGGGCGCGCTTCGTCGGTAGAAGCAGCCATCACAACCTGTTGCAAGCTCTTTTTGAGCTGTGAACCGGACACAGTCCAAGTCTTACCATTCTCAATAGCTGGCATGACAGGGAATTCTTCTGCTGATACGCCATTTATGACCGACTGGTACTGGTCTGTAGCGATATTAAGTTTGTATTCATCCAGATTCAAATCAATAACACCAGACGGAAGGCTGCTTACAAAATCCTGCATGAGACGGGCAGGGACGGTAATAGAACCTTCTTCTGATACCTTTGAGCCGATGTAATGGGTAATGGCAATATCCAGGTTGGTGGCTGCAATGCTAAGACGGTTGTTTACTGTCTTGATGAGTACGTTAGCTAGAACTGGAAGGGTACCACGTGTATTAGCCACCCGTGCAACGGTTCCGAGTGCTTTGTTCAGGTTTTCCTGAGTGACTTGCAGCTTCATTCTATTACTCCTTTATTACTTATTTATATATGTAGTTATAGTATTTATAGGTCCTGTGTAAAACGTGGATAACCTGCGGTCTACCAGAGGTTTTCGAGGGAAAATATGAGTGGAAAAGTAGGGGGGTGTTTGGTGGGTAGAAAAGGTGGATAAGGCTGGGTTTATACTACTGCCCGGTTTTTTAGCTGCTGGCCCTGCGTACAAAATGTATTCACGTCCACTGCTTTTTGACAGGCTATGCACCGGTTGTACACAGGTCTTACACATGTAAACGCTCCTTAATCTGGGCTATTGCTTCACGCAATTCTGAGTCTAGCCGTGATTCTTTTTCGATCTTTTCAACTGAATGGATAGCTGTGGTGTGGTCTTTGCGGCCTAGCTCGCGGGCGATCTTGGGGAAGCTGAGATGCAGCTCGCTGCGTAGCATATACATAGCTACCTGGCGGGGCATAACGATATCTTTGTCCCGCTTGGGTCCCATGATATCCTCCATTGCGACCTGGAAGTGGCGGGCGGTTCGCTCGATGATCTGCTTAGCGCTGATGTGCTTGGGACGGGTTTGGCTTGCACCGAGGAGGCTGGTAGCTATATTCATATCTGGGTCCATTCCGCGCATTTCACAGAAGGCAAGGAGTTGGTTTAGGGCGCCTTCAAGTTCGCGGATGTTGGTCTGAATATTGGTGGCTAGGTATTCGGCTACATTAGTAGGTAGCTCAATACCCTGGGTGTGGGCCTTGATTTGCAGAATGGCGCACCTGGTTTCGAGGTCAGGATTTTGCATGTCGATGCTCATTCCCCACGCAAAACGTGAACGGAGACGCTCTTCCAATGGTGCAATCTCACGCGGAGGCCGGTCGCTACTCATGATAATTTGCTTGTTGGCTTGGTGCAGGGCATTAAACGTATGAAAGAACTCTTCCTGCACCTTCTCTTTGCCGGCCATGAACTGAATGTCGTCGACAATAAGTACGTCTGCGGTGCGGTAGTGGTCGGTGAAGTCACTTGTTTTGCGGTAGCGCAGGGCGTCAACGAACTCCTGCAGGAACTGCTCGCTTGATACGTATACAATATGCGCGTTGCGATTGTGGGTGAGGACAGTATTGCCCACTGCTTGGATAAGGTGCGTTTTGCCGATGCCGACACCCCCATAGAGGAACAGCGGGTTGTATTTAGTGCCTGGGGTAGCTGCTACTGCCTGGCAGGCTGCATGAGCTAATTCGTTGCCCGAACCCACGACGAAGTTATCAAACGTATACTTCTCATTTAGTCCCTGACGATAATTGTGCGACAGGGCATTTGATTGCGGACGTGATGGCAGGCGCTTCTCGGCCACTTCTTTTATAGTCGGAGCGAGGACTGTCTCTTCGCGTGGGGCGCTGCTGCTAGCGCTGTTTGCCCGCGATACCGATGACTGGATTTTATATTCGATACGGGCTGGGGTAGCGCCGTTCTTGCGGAGAGTGTCGGCGATGAGGTCATTATATTTACGTTCGAGCTGCTGTTTTATGAAAACGTTGGGCACACCGATAGTAATAGAGTCATCTTCCTGCCTGAGGAGAGTAGTATTCTTAAACCAAGTGATGAAGTTACCGCGTGATACCGATAATTCAATCTCCCCTAAAACTGCTTGCCATAAGCCATTCTGCACGTGCAGGTTACCCTCTCTTTTCCCTTCACAAGTTGTCTACAAGGAATAGTAACCTATGGAACAGGACTTTTCCACATATTTAGTGATGTGAAAAAAGTAACCTTGCCAATATTGCAATAATAGGGGTTAAGTTATACACAGTTTAGATTCTTCTCTTGAAAACTGTGGAAAAGACTTGGCGAAACGTGGAAAACTTGCTACTATAACGGGGTTAAACATTGTTATTTTCACTAAGATAACAATCAAACGAAATAACATTGTAGTACTAATAAAGAAAAGACAGGGGTAACTTGTCTATATACCTATTAATACTGTAGAGTGAAAGATAGTTATGCCAAAACGAACCTACCAACCGAAGAAAGGCCACCGCTCGAAAGTGCATGGCTTTTTGAAGCGTATGGCTTCCCGTGCCGGCCGCGCCGTTATTAAGCGCCGTCGTCTCAAGGGCCGTGTACGCGTTACGCACTAAGATCTTATTCCCCGTAGTGCAGGGAGCATTTAAAACGGAGATTTCCGATACCACCTTATGATCGATAGAACACACCGATTCCAGGGACACGGCAGTCTCCGTTTTGCATATCAAAAAGGCCAGACGATCCGTGGACCGTTCTGTTCGCTCAAATACATTCTCAACCGCCGCCGCAGTACGTACCGTATTGCCGTGGTTGTGAGTCGTAAAGTTCATAAATCTGCCGTGGTGCGCAATCGTATCCGCCGCCGTATTTATGAGATTGTGCGTACAAATGAGTCGCGTATTGCGGGAAGCTATGATTTGATCTATACGATATATAGTGACCAGCTGGCCGAAATGCCGCACGAGCAACTTAACGAGACTATTGTAGATAAGCTTGAAAAAGCCGGTATATTTGAGGTGCAGACCCCTAAGCCGGCAACAAAGCCGTGATATAGTAGTACCAAAGGAGAACTTGAGAGTTAATGTTTACGACGTTTATTGTCCAGCCGATTTTTAACCTGTTAGTGCTGATTTACGCACTGATCCCGGGTCACAACTTCGGACTGGCTATCATATTGTTTACTATTGTCGTCCGCTTGCTTATGTGGCCGCTTATCAAAAAGCAGCTGCACCAGGTCAAGCTGATGCGCAAAGTACAGCCTGAATTAAAGAAGATTAAAAAGGCCGCAGGTGGCGACAAGCGTAAAGAGCAGCAGCTAATGCTTGAGCTCTACAAAGAGCGCGGTATCAACCCATTCGGCCAGATCGGTATCCTATTGTTGCAGATCCCAATCCTCTTGGGTTTGTACATGGGCTTGCAGCGGGTACTGAAGGACCCGGGTGAAATTATCTCGTTTGCATATCCTGCACTCCAGGATTTCAGCTGGTTACAGCAGCTAGCTGACAACATCAAGCAGTTTGACGCGACGCTTTTCAACGTGGTTGACCTTACTAAACCAGCCCTTGACGGTGCAGGTATATATTGGCCAGCCTTATTGATTGTGACGGCAAGTGCGGTGGTTCAGTTTTACCAGAGCAAGCAGTTGGCGCCAAACGACAAGGACGCCCGGGGCTTGCGCGCGATTTTACGTGACGCTAAGAGTGGCAAACAGGCTGACCAGCAGGAGATAAACGCTGCTATGGCTCGTAGTACCCGTTACTTGCTACCAGCATTGGTCTTCTTGTTCACGATTCATTTACCCTCAGCATTAAGCCTATACTGGTTGACTAGCGGTATTGTCGCTTTCCTCCAACAGAGCTACGCTCTTCGTGAAGACACTGTAGAAATGGAAGCCGAAGCAGATAAGCCCAATGCGGCGAAACGTGCGAAGGAAGCCATCGAAGCAGAGATTGTCGATAAACCAAAGCCGGCTGCCAAGAAAAAGGCTGCTGCGCGTAAAAAACGGAGGAAGTAGTAGTCATGGAAGAAGCCATTCAGTATGCCAAGAAGTACCTCGAGGATATCCTCTCTTTCTTCGGTCTTAATACCGATGTGTATGCGACCAGTGAAGATGACGTTATTGAACTCGAAGTGCCGTCCACGCATCTTAATGGCTTTCTGATTGGGCAGCGCGGTGAAAACATGCGTGCCCTCCAATTCCTGGTGAGCAATGCGCTCAAGAACCAGGGCCATGAATACACTCGCGTTAATGTTGACATTGCTGACTATAAGAAGCAGCGTGCCGACCGGCTGGGCCAGCGTGCTGAGGAATGGATGCACAAGGTCAAGGAGAGCGGTGAACCAATGGAATTGAAGCCTATGAACGCCGTAGACCGACGTACGGTTCACAAGTTAGCGCAGGAGTTTGGCTTGGTTAGTGAATCCGTTGGCGAAGGCCGCGACAGGCGTATTGTCCTCAAGCCAGGCGAAGCAGAAGCCGACGCTACTGAAGACAGCGAAACCAGCAGTGACGCCGGTGAAACAGAATCCCAGGCAGCCTAGCCTAGGACTCGTGTAGATCTTGTTTGTAGACTGTGAGCGTTTCTTCAGCCATCTTACGCCACGAGTACTTCTTAAGTTGCTCGTGGCCTTTTTTGATGAGGCTGGTACGCAGTGCGTCATTGGTAATAACTTCGTGTACCTTTGCGGCCATATCCTTAGGATCCTTGGCATTAAAGTAATGGGCTGCATCACCGTATACTTCAGGCATAACGCTTGCAATGCTAGACACGACGGGTGCGCCTTGAGCCATTGCCTCAAGCGGTGGCAGTCCAAAGCCTTCGCTGAGTGATGTAAACACGTATGCCCGGCAGTGTTCGTATAGCCACTTGAGCTCGGCATCACTTACAAAGCCAGGGAAGATGAGATTCTTATATATAGGCCGCTGCTTTGCCCATGCTATGAGCTCGACAGCGTGTTTTTCTTCGCGTTTGCCGGTAATCACGAGTTTGAGGTTCGGGTGCTGCTTAACTAGCTCTTCCATACCTTCAATCATTTTGAAGAGATTTTTGTGCGGGAATGCAGTGCCGACATACAGGATGAATTCGCCATCAACATCTTTCGGCTTTTCGGCTTTGCCGGCCATGGCAGGTTCGCTTGCCTCGTAGGTTACCACGAGCTTGTCCCTAGTGAACGGCTGTAGTTCGGCAAACTCTTTAGCTACTGTCTGGGTTGGAACGAGAATGTGCTTGGACTTGCGGTGACTCCACCATACCAGGAATGTGTAGAGGCCCATCTTTGCTTTGTACAGGGGTAATGGTGTACTGCCCCGGCGTACGAAGTAGTACATGGTTGTGTCATGGGTAGTGGTGACAATAGTGCCGAAGTAGAGCAGGGGTTGCTGGGTCATAGTGAAATGTACCAGGTCGGCCTTAAGGCCGTAGAGCTGTTTTGCAAAACCAAGCTGATGACTAGGGTTTACGGAAAATTGGGGGTAGGGGCAGGGCAGGGTAGTAAAGTTTTCTGATTGCATCTTCCAGGGGTCATCTGGCTGTACGAGGATAGTGTAGCGATGGGTAGTGTCGATCTTTTGCAGGTGTTCAACGAGCCGGTCGGTATAGCGTCCAGTTGTTGAGCGCCGGATGCGGGCGTCAATAACAATGTGTTTAGGTTCGCTCATGATTGTATAATTATAGCAATAATGCAGACATTACGACGTGCGCCATATATAGCCAGCCTCATAGTAGCTGCGTATATGCCGTTCCATATCTTCTTGGCGCAGTCCCTCAGTTTATTTACAGGGGGGCTTGATGCTTGGAAAGTCGGGAAGGATATTGCGCTCCTTCTGATAACCTTGTTCACAATTTGTTTGGTTTTTCTGTACAGGAAGGGGAACAGGGTATTTTATTCGCTGCTCATTGCCGCGGCTGTATATGGCGCGTTGCATCTGTTGTTATGGGCTTTGCATGCCGACATTTATGACAAGAGCGCAATGCTCGGAATTATTTACAACATGCGGCTACCTCTGGCAATCCTCCTTGGCGCCGGTGCCGTACTGCTACTACCTAAGTTCGTTTTTAGTTCAGTTATCAAAGTTATATTAATAGTTAGCACCATGGTTGCATTACTTGGCATTGTCCAATTTTTGTTGCCTGGCGATCTGTTATCTCACTTTGGATACAGCTTGGACCGCGGTGCCCGCCCCTCCTTCTATATAGATGACAATTTCGAGCTTCCGCACCGGATTATGGCTACGCTCCGGGAGCCAAATGCCTTGGGAGCCTATCTGATTTTGCCCGCCACAGCGCTTGCAGCGCTCTGCATGCGCAGCCCAGATAAACGTAAATTGCTCGTTTATGCCGGTGCATTTGGTGCGCATGCACTAGCGATAGCGCTGACGTTTTCGCGTAGTGCCTGGATCGGCTTGGTAGTATCGTTGGTCTTGTTGGTCTGGTGGCAGCATCATGAGACTGTCCTGCGTCACCTAAAGCGGTATTGGCCGGTATTGGCCGCTGGCGTCTTGGTGCTTGGAATTGTGGCGTTCAGTATGCGCAACACCTATTTCTTCCAACAGTATGTAGTTCACAGTAATAGTGAAGAAGAAGTACAGGACTTGGATTCTAATGACTATCATCTTCTGTTTATACAGAAGGGTCTCGAGGGCATCCAGGCAGATCCAGAGGGCCACGGGCCGGGGACGGCTGGGCTAGCTTCAATACAAAACCCAGAAGGCAGCTTCCTGACCGAAAATTACTATGTCCAGATAGGGTATGAGCTTGGTGTGCTTGGCCTATTGCTATTTGTAGCACTCAATATCTATGTCTACCGTAAGCTGCTTGCCCGTAAGGATATGTGGGGCGCTATCCTGCTCTCCAGTTTCTGGGCGTATGTTGTTACTAACATGTTGCTCCATAGTTGGGCAAATGAGGCTATTGCAGTCCAATGGTGGCTGCTGGCAGGTATGGCGATCGCTTTGCCGCTACGGGCTAACGTGAAGGACTAGTTTTTTCCACGAAGGAAAGACTTTGCGCTGTTTCCAGGCAATACTCTTGGGCCCGTTGAAAGCATAGACCGTGGTTGCATTGAGGTTGAACGGTGCCTTGCGTAAATCGAGGGGGCGGAACTCGCCGTCAGCAATAGATTTGTTGATGTCTTCAAGCGGTAGGATACAGTTGGTGATAAGGGCATGCTTGAACTTAGGTACAACATTTTCGATAAACTTCTGAACGAGCTCATCGGGCATATGCTGGAGTACATCCTTCACGATCAGCAGGTCGCCTTTGGGTACCTGAGAGGCAACGCCCGGCTTAATGGCTTTGAAGTTGATTTTGTCCGTGCCATAGAGCTTGGAATTCGCTTCGACGACAGATGGCACAATATCCAGGCCGGTATACCTGGCGTCGCCCCAGTTGACGAGCTTTGAAAATTGCCAGTCGCCACAGCCGTAATCAACGACAGACGAGATGTTATTCTCCCGGATAAATGATTCCAGATATGTCCGGTAGCCCTTTGTTACAGAGGGCAGCGAACCATGTCCTGAGCCAAATCCCCAGGTATTGCTATTGTAGATTTCATCAAAAACACCCATATATTCCCTCACGTGTTTTTACATAACGCTTCTACTATTGTCCCTAGCCTACCCCTATTAGTCAATAAGCTACTGCTTTTTGCGTATTTATTGCGGGCAGTGTTTTAGGATATACTTTAGGACATGAAACAACGAGAAACGGGGTCGAGTCTGAAGACTCGGTTGGTGCACATCCCACTTTTGGGATATGTTTTGCGCTGGATATGGAGTGTAGTGCGTTTGCCAGCTACGTTAGGTTTTTTGAAGACACGGCTTGAAGAAACTCGTAGCGAACTGAGGGAAACTCAGGACGTTCTGTGGGCTTTGCGCGAGCAATGCAAGGTTAACGGGCTGTTAGCCGAAGACCATGAGCATGACTCTTTCTATATGCGTTTTGAGAATACCTTCCGTGGGACGGAGGAAGAGATTAAGAGCCGCCAGAAGGTATATGTACCTTATTTCAAGAAGCTTGCTATTGATTTTGAGAAACACCCTGTGATCGATATTGGTTGTGGCCGCGGTGAAATGCTAGACCTGCTGCAAGCTGAAAAAATTAATACTGTTGGCTTAGATTTGAACGAAACAATGGTTGAACGCTGTAAGGAGCGGGGCTTTAACGCAATACAAGCTGACGCTTTTGAATATCTTGCCGCACAGAAGCCGGGTAGTGTCGGCGCTATCACCGGGTTTCATATTGCTGAACATATCCCCTTCGGGCAGCTTCTGAAGTTATTTGAAGCGTGTAACCGTGCGCTTGTACCAGGCGGTATGGTTATTTTTGAGACACCAAACCCCGAGAGCATTGACGTTGGCTCTTATACGTTTTACTACGATCCATCCCATCTTCATCCGATAGCACCGCCTATACTGTCTTTTGCAGTTGAGACGCGTGGTTTTGATGTTGATGTCCTGCGCCTGCACCCCCGTAAGAGTGAGAAAGAACTAAGCAACATAAAAGATCCTAATGTGGCGGAAGTCGTAAAGCGATTCAACGCGCCACGTGATTATGCAGTCATTGGCTACAAGTCTAACTAATAGTCATAAGTACTACACTGCTTGCTGGATTGAGTGCCTAGATAATACAATGGTAAGAACGTGAAGAACATTGCACATCGATACAGATATTCTTTAATCCTGCTCCGTGAGCTGGTAATTACAGACTTTAAGCTCCGCTACCAGGGTTCTTTCCTCGGTTATTTGTGGTCGCTGCTGCGTCCGCTCGGGATCTTTGTGATCCTGTACTTGGTGTTTGTGCGTTTCCTAAAATTCGGCGCCGATATCCCTAACTTCCCTATCTACCTGTTACTGGGTATCGTGTTGTGGAATTATTTTGCAGATGTGACTAATGGTGGCATCGGTGCGATTGTGGGTCGCGGCGATCTGTTGCGTAAATTGAACTTTCCTAAATATGTGATTGTGTTGGCTGGTTCGTTCTCAGCGCTGATCAATCTCTTCATCAACCTTGGTGTGGTTTTTGTCTTTATGCTGATAAAGAATGTTGATTTTCAATGGCATGGACTCCTAGCCCCGTTGGTTATCTTCGAGCTGTTCCTGTTCGCGTTGGCTTTGGCATTCTTCCTGAGCGCATTATTTGTACGGCTGAGGGACATAAACTATGTGTGGGAGGTGTTTATGCAGGGTGCATTTTATGCGACGCCTATCATCTACCCGATTAGTATGCTTCCCTTGAGCGCCGCTAAGATTCTGCTGCTTAACCCGGTAGCCCAGATGATCCAGGACTTACGATACTTGCTCGTGACCCCGCAGACGCCAACAATCAGCAGCGTATATGGTAATGAGTGGATACGTTTGATACCTATCTCTGTCGTAATCTTCTTTACCATTTTGGCGGTCTGGTATTTCCGAAAGAATTCACCAAGATTTGCGGAGGAGATTTAATATGGCTGATGCAGCAGTAAAAGCAGAAGGCGTTTATAAGGATTTCATCCTGCCTCATGAGAAAAAAGATTCTATTAAGCGCGTCTTTACCCATGCATTTACAAAGAATAATCCAGGCATGGAAGTCCAGCATGCTTTGCGAAATGTTTCTTTCGAAGTACAGGATGGTGAATTTTTCGGTATTGTAGGCCGCAACGGTAGCGGTAAGAGTACCTTACTAAAGATGCTTGCTGGTATTTACCAGCCGACAAAGGGAAATGTACATATCCGCGGCAAGCTTGTTCCGTTTATCGAATTGGGCGTAGGTTTTAATGCTGAGTTAACTGGCCGTGAAAACGTCTATCTCAATGGCGCGCTGCTTGGTTTCTCCAAAAAGGAAATAGACAGCCGTTACGATGAAATCGTTGAATTTGCAGAGCTTGAACGGTTTATGGATCAGAAGCTCAAGAACTATTCATCGGGCATGCAGGTGCGTTTAGCATTCTCAGTTGCTATCATGGCAGAAGCTGACATTTTACTTGTAGATGAGGTGCTCGCTGTTGGGGACGCATCGTTCCAGCGCAAATGTTTTGATTACTTCCGTTTATTGAAGAAGCAGAAAAAGACAGTTATCTTCGTTACTCACGACATGAGCGCGGTACGCGAATACTGCGACCGGGCCATGCTGATCGAGAAATCCAAAGTGGTAGATATTGGTGCTCCAAGCAGGATTGCTACCCAGTACACTAAGCTCTTTAATGAGCCTACTAAGGGACGCCGCAATGAAGAAAAGGCTAACCGTTGGGGTGAAAAGCAAATGGAATACTCCAAAGTTAGCCTGAGTCATGATCTTATGAGCAAGAACGAACAGAAATTGGAGATCAAGCTGGAAGCGACAGCTACAGAAAGGGTGGAAGATCCTATTTTGGGCTTCCTCGTAAAAAACCAATCCGGCCAACAGTTGATAGGCACCAATACCTTGGTCAAGCAGCGTCAACCTGGCGTATTCGAAAAGGGAGAAAAGATACAGATTACCTGGAGTGTCGACAATGTCTTTTCTGATGGCACCTATTACGTCGATATTGCAATCAATGACCGTGACGGCGTGACCGTCTATGACTGGTGGGAAGAGGCGGCGCGCTTTGAAGTAGTTAATGAAGAGCGTGTCCCGTATCCGTTTAACCCGCCGGTTGAATTGGAATTTACCGGGGGAACAGGCGCCGCTAAGAAGTAGGATATATGGCCGAACAGCGTAGAGTACCGATTTATGTGGAATCTATCCCTTTGGTGGAAGACAGGCCAAGCGGGGTGGCGCACTCACTTGCGGGGTTGGTTACCGAGTTGGCTAATAATCCTGAATGCCAGAAACAGTACGAAGTTGTGCTTGTTGCCCCTAAGCGTGCGCTGCACAAGCTAGGAAAATGGCCAGGACTGGAAAATTGCCGCAGGGTTGGGCTTCCCTTGCGTATGCGTATATTAAATGGGTTGATGAAGTTCAACCTGCTCCCTCCTATGGATCTATTCTTGGGCAAGGGTGTGTATCTTTTTGGTAATTTTAAAAACTGGCCTGTCAGCAAGCACTCGCTGTCATTTACGTATATCCATGATATTTGCTTTGCGTTGTATCCTGAATTCGTATCACCTAAGAACCAACAGTTCCTGATGAAGAACGTACCTAAATTTATCAAGCAGACCGACTACGTGATTACTGTTTCGGAAAGTTCCAGGCGGGAGATTATTGATTTCTACCAACTGGAACAGCAAAAAGTATTGTCGCTCTACAACGGGGTGAATACTGACTTGTACCGAGAGTACACTGCTGAAGAAGTTGCCGCCGCCAAGTCAAAGTACGGAGTTGAAGGTGAGTATTACTTCTTCTTGAGCAATATCGAGCCGCGCAAAAATCTTAAAGGGCTGGTAGATGCATTCAAAACACTGCCGCGCGACCGTACGCTAGTAATAGTCGGTGCTATGGGCTGGCTTAACGAGGATGTTATGGACGCTATCGCTAAGGCTAAAGCTGATGGCATACGGATTATTAAGCCGGATACCTTTGTTCCGGATGAAGATGTAGCCAGGCTGTTGTCTGGCGCTATAGCGTTAGTACACCCAGCTTTCCATGAAGGCTTTGGTATGACTCCGGCGGAAGCAATGGCGTCTAAAATACCTGTTGTTGTTGCTGATATCCCGGCTTTGCGTGAAGTCGTTGGCGAGGCTGGTATATTTTGTAACCCGCACGAAGTTGCTTCTATTGCGAGCGCAATGAAAGAGGTTGCAGCCTTACCTGCCGACCGCCGCGCATTGTTGGTTGGGAAGGGGCTGGACCGTGTAAAGCAGTTTACGTGGAAAGCGAGTGCCCAGAAGTTGGCGGCATTCTTAAACACAGGAGCACGAAACCGATGAGTAAGTCTACCGAGAGCGAACGACGAATCCAGGTGGCCGTGTTTGATAAGAAGATTGCTGAGATGCGACTTGAACAAGCCCGCCGCGCCAAGGCGCAGGCCGAGTTCCAGGCAAATTGGTACGAGCATGCCCCGTTAAGCTGGCTGCTTCGCAAGACTGCATATACATTTGATAAAGCCGTATCAAACCGTCTGACTAGAGTCCCTCGCGAAACTCCAATCTACGATACGCATACTGCCGTAGATTTTTCGGAAGGGATAACCAGTAAAGACCTCCATAATCTAAGCCGGTCATACCAGGAGAGCGTACGCACGGTGCTTGTTGGTCCCCAGGGGAACCAGGCGGCAATCCTAAGTGTCTTGTGGACGGTGTATCGCGCTGTGCGAAAAGGAGCGAAACTACTACTGAAGCCGATACTATCGCGCAGAGGGGCAAAAACATGAAGACGCTGATTATTGACGGACAGATGTGGCAGACAAATGCTTATTTTCGTGGAATGGGCGGGTATGCTTTTGGTTTGCTGAGTACACTGGTTGCTACTGACGAAAACATTAAGTTACACGTTGTGCTTAACGAACGTATGATCCATGACGAGTCCAGGATAAACGGCATCCAAAGCTGGCTGCCGAACGCTGAGATCCATGTGATTGACCTGCCATTTGAGCCAAAGCCGCAGGCAGGTGAAGAGGAGCTGGCGGTAGAAGCATTAGACGTACTCATAGAAGGCCTTGGTGTGCAGGAGTCAGAAACCTACTACTTTATCCCTGCCCTATTTTTATTCCAATATTGCGCGGTGTTCCCAACCAGAGTCCGAAAAGTACTACTCTTCCATGACCTCATGCCCTTGATATACAGGGAAGAGCTGGGCAAGTACTTCCCTGCGCATATCTATTACCCTCGTTTTAAGACGATCTTTGAGGCTGACCTGGTAGTTACAAATTCGCAAACTACAGCTGCTGACCTACTTGCTCACACGGGGCTGGACGAAAAACGGGTAGTTAATATTGACGGTTCATTGAATGAGCGTTTAGTTCACGATGATAGTATTGCCCAGGATGCCCGCGACATTTTGGACCGCCTGCACCTGCGTAATAAGCGTTATGTCATTATGCCCACGGGTGGCCTTGAAAATAAGAATAATATCCGTGCAACCGAGGCTTTTAGGGCGGTATGCGACGCAGGTGATACCGAGACGCAGCTGGTAGTCACTTCGTTTTTTGACGACCAGGCCAAGAAAGAATTGCGGCTGATAGCGGGCGACCGCATTATCTTCTCGGGCAATATAGACGGCGAGGATCTTCTGGTGCTGTACCAACACAGTGTTGCTGTCCTTATGCCGTCGCTATATGAAGGCCTGGGGCTGCCGATGCTTGAAGGGATTGCTCATGATAAGCCGGTAGCTTGCTCTGATATTTCGGTCTTTAGGGAGTTGCCTAAGTTTGAAGAATCACTGTATGTCTTCGATCCATTTGACGTTGAATCAATTGCGGCCGCATTGGATGGTGCCATACGAGCTAAGGGGTTTGCTGCCAAGCGCAGCCACTATCCGGAGATTCTGAAAAAATACAGCTGGGACCGTTCGGCCGACCTATTTGGCAAGGCTTTGAAGGGCGATTACTTCCAGCAGGAAACACTGCGTCCATCAAAAAAACTAGCAATCCTTTGTCCTGACCCGCGTAAGAATAATGATGTTGCCATGTTTGCCCAGCGTATGTATGCCTACGCAAAACGGCAGGGTTACGAGCCGGTATACTTTATTGACCCAGGTGGCGACGATGAAGTTGGTGTTACCGAGTTCCCGGATTACGTGCGTTCGCTGGCGTTATGCTATGACATTGACCGGGTATATGAAGATGTTCGCAACGGATCGTATGATGCTGTATTGCATTTTATAAAAGCCGATTCCCGCTTCACTAAACTCCTGCGTGCAGCTATGAGTATCCCTGGCTACGTATATATATCCGATAACGGCTACGCACCACTCATACATGCCTTAGCGGGAAATGGAATGATTAGCGCATCCCAGGCTGAAGCTGAGGGTAAGATTAGCGAGCGCGCCCATGATCAGAAGACATTTGATGCTGTGTCTGCAATCGTGTCTGCCAAGGGCTTAATTGTTGAGCGGCAATCTAGCAAGCTAGTCGACCGGACGCTCAAAACCTTTGGCTTGAAGCTTCCGGCGCTGGAGGTTGTAAAGAGCAACAACGTGAACGAGGGCGACCGGGTATACGCCAAGCAGGATAAAGCGTACCAGGAGATCCTGGCATTTATTGGAGGGAAGAAGTAATGTCAAAGAAAAACATCCTCATTCTTAATACGTTTCCCATAACAGGCGCCCGTCTGACCGGCGGGCAAAAGCGCGAAGAGGCAATTGTAAAAAACTACAAGGGTATCTTTGGCAGGGTGCAGTACACGGGCATCTTTTTTAAAGAGCACCATAAAGACTACGCCGATACCGATATACCGATTCCGCCTGAGCTATATGAAACCATGCGTCAAAGCCCTCATACTGGCGACATTGTCTGCGGGAATGCAATCTATGAAAATCCGACTGTTAAGCGCAGGATGACAGAAATATTAAGACAGCTTAAGCCTGATATTATCCAGATTGAACAGGTATTTCCCTACTTTGGCATGAAGCGGTTACTGGCTGAGCTAGGTTTGAGTCCCAAGATTGTTTTTAGCTCTCATAACGTAGAAGCTCCCCATAAACGTGAGATTCTTGACAGCGTTGGAATGCCGCAGGAGCAAATTAACGATATTTTCAAGCAGATCGAGGAAGCTGAACTTGACCTTACGCGTAACAGTGAACTGGTAATTGCTTGCACAAAAGCTGACGGCGAGTACTACAAGAAACATGGCGCCAAGAAAGTCGTTGTTGCCCGTAACGGTATGGCGCCAATCAAGACTACTGATACTGCTGTGCAACACTGGAAAGATTATTTTGCCGAGCACAGTATTAACAAGAAGGCTATTTTTGTTGGCGCTGCACACCCTCCCAACTGGATAGGCTTTGAGACGATGATTGGCTATGGCATGGGCTTCATGCCTTTTGATTCGCGGCTTGTGCTGGTGGGCGGCATCTGTGATTATTTTGAACGCACTGCCCGTGAAGCGTACAACCCTTATCACCTGACATTCTGGCAGCGTGTTATTTCATGCAACCGGCCGGATGATGACAACCTGGCTGCACTTATTAACTTGGCAGATGTTATCGTACTGCCAATTACCGAGGGTGGTGGTTCTAACCTAAAGACTGCTGAGGCGGTGCTTTCTGGGCGTCCTGTTGTCGGCACATCGCATGCCTTCCGTTCCTTCGAAGAACTTATGGATTTGCCCAATGTACATATTGCCGATAAGCCTGATGATTTCCGCAAGGCAATCGTAGCTGCGATGAGCCAGCCAGTGCAACAGCGGAATGCAGCAGAGAAGAAACTGGCAGAGTCAGTCTTATGGGAAAACTGTTTAGCTGACGCCGTGAAAGAGGTAGGTAAACTATGAGTCAACGAATCTGGATAGACATGACCGACTTGGACATATGGTCTGGTCACATGACCGGCGTACAGCGGGTGGTATATCAGAACGCAAAGCGGTTTGCGGAAGCAAAAGATTATGAAGCACACTTCTTTAGTTTTAATGATGTCCACAAGATTTTTGTGGAGGTGTCTTTCGATGAAATCAGTAGCCGCATTGAGGCAGCAGCTGGGGAAGCGCATGCCAACCAGGACAACCAGCCGCGTAGCCTGAAACAGCGGTTAAAAAACGCACCCCGGGCTATTGTCCGTCGCATGCCAGCCTCAGTTAAGAAGCATGTACCTTCAATAGTAAAGCGTGGTTTACGCAAGGGCGCCCGCGTTGGTGTTGGTGCTTTGCGCCATGCCAAGCGTTCTGCCGGCCAGTTCGCCCACCAGGCGCCGCAGCTGGAAGCTGTTACTTTTGAAAAGAATGATGTTGTGCTGCTCATGGGCAAGACCTGGGATCTGCCTGATCTTATCCCTGCCCTGGGACGGCTTAAGCAAAAGCACGGGTTTAACATAGTCCATTTAGTTCATGATCTTATCCCAGTTTTTGAAGTGCAGTTGTTTGGTCCTGGTTTATTTGAGCCGTATACGAGCAATATGTTTGAGATATGCAGCCTTAGCGATGGTATCCTAACAAATTCCGTATCAACCAAGCGCGATGTAGAGCGTTTCTGTCGTGAGATGAACATAGCAAAGCCACCAATTAAAGCTGTGCGCCTTGGAGATGACTTGCTTAACATCGAACTTTCCGAGGACGAACCCGCACCCGATCCCCGCATCAAAAAGGGCGAATTCATTGCGCAGGTTGGCACTATTGAGGTTCGCAAGAACCACCAACTGGTATACATGGCCTATCGTGAAGCCGCCTTGCGGGGCATTAAGTTGCCTACTTGGGTTGTGATGGGTTCTCCGGGCTGGCTGACCGGCGACGTGATCTGGCAGATGGAACATGATCCATTGGTCAAAGATAATATTGTGATCCTTCGGGGTTTTCCTGACCGGGCCCGTTTGTGGCTCTACTTGAATTGCCGTTTCACTGTGTGGCCGTCAACCTATGAAGGCTGGGGTATGCCGGTTAGCGAATCAATGGCATACGGCAAGGTTTGCATAACGTCTAACCAGTCATCGATGCCCGAGATAGGTGGTGACCTTGCAGATTACGTCTCACCATATAACAGCCAGCAGATGCTCGAAAAGCTGGTTGAGTACACAGACAACGCTAAACTTGCAAAGCGTGAAAAACAGATACGGTCCGGTTATAAGCTCACCAGCTGGGATGATACGTACAAACAAGTAGAATCTTTTATCCGAACCGTTAGCTAGCGCTTACTTCGGTTATTACTTGCAGTTTTGGGTATATTGTAGTGTTTTTAACCAAACGCTTTACACCCAACAGATCAAAGTGGTAGTGTTTATATACGTAATACATTAAAATAAAAATTATGCAAAAGAAGAAAAAATCAGCATCAACTATCTTCCGGCGTCCTGTCCTTATCGCAGCCGCAGTGGTTGTGCTTATTGGTATTGCTGGTAGCGCATTTCTGGTTAAACAACGTAGCGACGACAATAAACAAGCGGTAGCCTCGAAGGATGACGATAAGGTCCGCCCCATAGGTTCCGTAGACTATGGTCCGCCTGATCCGCACGATAATGATGCAACAAATGACTCCAAGGGTAGCCAGGATGGTCCTGATACGCTTGATGGTTTTCCGTCCGATAGTTCAGGCAAGCCCTCGGTGACGGTTACGCGTGCCGACGCTGACAATAGCAGCAAGACTCTGAGTGTTGCGGTGCTGGTTGACGGTGTCGCCAGTGGAGATTGTACGCTTACCGCATCCATGAATGGTGCTAGTAGCCTGACGCGCACGAGCTCGGTGACTGCCGAGAACAATACAGCTTCTTGCGGCGTATTTACTATCCCTTATGCAGACTTTTCAGCTAACGGAAAATGGAAGATCAGCGTATCTGTTACTTCCAATGGCAAGACTGGCTCGGGCGACTGGCCGCAAACAATACAAATCACTAAATAAGGACATTATTAGGAACACATGAGAGTACAAGCAGGAAAAAAATGGAAAGCTCTAAAGGGCGGTTTGCTGATCGCTGCGGGAGTTCTGTTTGTTTCTATTACGGTATTCCCATTTCACACAGCTAACGCGTTATCGGGCAACCAGTTTAGGGCCGGACGAATTATCGACGATATTATATATACGAACGCCAATGCAATGAGTGTCTACGATATCCAGGCTTTCCTTGACTCCAAGGTGCCTAACTGTGACACGCAAGGCACCCAACAGTCTACGCACTACAATAGCTCGGCAGGACGTTACTACACACGTGCCGAGTGGGGCGCACTCAATGGGAATCATGCGCCGTATACTTGTTTGCGGAACTATTTTGAGAACACATCAAACATGATCAACAACTATGGCGGTGCATCTGTGCAGAATGGGACAAGTGCCGCAGGCATTATTAATAACGCCGCCAAGAGGTACAACATAAATCCGCAGGTGTTACTCGTCACGCTGCAAAAAGAGCAGGGGCTTATTACTGATGATTGGCCCTGGAACAACCAGTACCAAAAGGCAATGGGCTATGCTTGTCCTGACACGGCAAGCTGTAACCCGAACTACGCTGGCCTGTATAGGCAGGTAGATGGTGCTGCTTGGCAGATGCGCCGATATCTCGATAACCCTAACAACTACAATTACAAGCAGGGTAACAATAACATCCGGTTTAATCCGAACACTGGCTGCGGCAGTACGATCGTAAATATCCAGAGTGGCGGTACTGCAGCACTCTATAACTACACCCCATACCAACCCAACCAGGCTGCGCTGAATAACCTGTACGGGACAGGCGACGGCTGCAGTGCATACGGGAACCGTAACTTCTGGCGTTACTTTAACGACTGGTTCGGTAGTTCAACAACCGATAATTATACGGCGCAATTTTACTCGATCTTCCCTGCCCGTCCAAGTTTGAAGGCGAGCCAGGAATCGACTGTCACCATGAAGTATAAGAATATGGGACTTTTCAACTGGTATGACGATACTAATGCTGCGGGTGCCGGTGTGAAGCCGACCCACCTGGCGGCCACTGGTCCTATCAACCGTTCTAGTATATTTGCCATGGAGTGGGGCGACCCTGGGCGTCCGGGCAAGACATTCACTGCTGTATATGAAGCTGATGGCGTTACGCTTGCAGCAAACCAACACCTTGTCCAGCCCGGCCAAGTTGCGAGCTATGATATTCCGATTACCGTGCCTATCGGTACTAATCCGGGGAATTACCGCGAATGGTTCCAGGTTATCCAGGAAGGTGCGAGTACCTGGTGGATGGGCGGCGAATCGTACATTGACGTGTATGTTGAACCAACCAAGTTTGAGGGCAAGCTATACAGCAACTATAGCCAACTGGGCCTTAAGACATCGCAGTCATTTAATAACTCAGCCTACATCAGAAACACGGGTAACATTGAGTGGTATGACCAAGTACCTGCAGGAGCACCAGCAGTGAAAGTCACCCGCCTGGCAGCTACTAACCCTATAAACCGCGACAGTTTGTTCGGCAGCACGACTTGGCTTAATGCCGGCCGGCCAACCAGCGGCTTTACGGCTGTCTATGAATCAGACGGCGTAACCTTGGCTACCAACCAGCACATGGTTTCTCCGGGCCAGATTGCCAAGTTTAATTACCGCTACACCGTGCCTATCGGCACCAACCCTGGCACGTACCGGGAATGGTTCCAGCCCATTATGGAAGGTGCGCCACAGTGGTGGATGGGCGGCGAGTTCTTTACGGATGTGACTGTCCAGAACACAGACTTCAACTCACAGGTCCACAGTAAGTCGAACACGCTGACCATTGCGCGCGGCAACTCGGCCACAGCATTCATCCAGTATAAGAATACGGGTAATATTGAGTGGTACGATGAAGTAACTCCAGGGACGACCATTAAGCCTACGCGTTTGGCGGCCTCAGACCCGATAAACCGCGAAAGCCAGTTTAGTAATGGTAGCTGGGTTAACAAGGGGCGTCCTACGACAGGCTTTAACAAGGTCTATGAATCAGACGGCGTAACCTTGGCTACCAACCAGCACATGGTTTCTCCGGGCCAGATCGTACGCTTTGAGTTCCCTATCGCAGTTGCAGGCAATGCAACCGTGGGCACCTATCATGAAGGCTTCCAGCCGATCCTCGAAGGGGCTCCAGCATGGTGGATGGGCGGTCAGACTGACCTGACCATTACTGTCCAGTAGAACGAGCAAGGCTAGTATGCGGCATTATAAAAAACGGGCGAGAGTGTATCGCCCGTTTTTTGTGTCTTCCTTTGCGCTACAGGGGGAGGCCTGGCTGCACGGTGATGGTAATAGTCTTAACCGAGTCGGGCAGTTTGATAGAGAAGTCCTTGTATGGCTCGGAAACGCGGATATATTCATTGCGCTTGCCATTGATGACATAGTAGCTTGAATTGTTCATATTGAGCTTGATAGGCCCGTTTCCGGTGCGCTTTAATACAATTTTATTGGGTGACCAGTGGGTAACGAGTGCGTTACCTGATAAAACGTTGCTGCATCCCTTTTCGAAGCCGCAACGTGGGGATGACTTCGTATTCAGGTCAACGAGAGCATCGTTTGCTTGCAATACGCCGGTATTGAACATAGTAGCCTCAAACTCACGATAGAAATGCGGCAGTTCATTGCCCTTCAGGCTTGTCCCATCGGGAAGCTTCTGGAGTGTCCCAAATTGGCTGGTTTGGACAAACGTGTAGTCTACGCTCTCTTTTTTAGGCTGTACGACATCGTGGCGCAGGATGCGGTTCTGGTAGCCAAAGTTGATCAGGAATAGCTGCAAGACACTTAAGCACATGAGGGCGTAGGCTGCGAATTTGAAGAATGATTTGCGCGGTGCTTTGGTGACGATGACACCAATAAAGATGAGTACCGTGATATCAAAGAATACGAACCAGCGCGAGGATACGCGCATCTCCCCAAATACGGGCAGCTGCTTCAGCAGGTTGTACGGCGTAATGCTGTCCACCGCCCCGAATCCGAGTGCAAAGCAAACGAGCCCGGCTGCACTCACAGCCAGGATGAGACGGTACTGCTTGAGTACTGCCGCCCACTTCGCCTTGGTCTGGTAGAGCACGAATAGAAAACAGAGCCCGGCCACGATAAGTGCCAAGAATCCGATGGTTGCTGTAACTTCTCCAAACCCAAAGGGTGCATGGAACATGCGGTATGGCTCTTCGGGCAAGTGCGCGCTTGAGAATGGCCAGACGAGCCCCATGAATGAGACGAATGGGTGGGCAGCAGGGTCCGGTACTTCACGAGGGAACTGCTGTACGTTCTGCGCGACCATAAGTACGCGGTGTCCTGCTGTTATGCCAAAGAGAACCGCAGCAGCACCTAATCCCCATACGAACTGTTTGATGCTTTCTTTGCGGATGATGTAGCGGATGAGCCGGTAGCCAATAATGATACTACAGATCAAACTAATGTGGAAGAAGGGATTGTGTACCGCAGACAATGCCATAAGGGCGAAAGCACCACCAAAGACGAGCCCAGATTTCCAATTGCGTACGGTTAGCGCTAGATAAATATAGAGCGGTGCGAGCAAGTACCAGATGAAGGTAAAATGCGGCGGTAAGTGTCCTACAAAGAAGGAACAGAAGACCCAGCTGAGGCTAAGTAATATGGACAATCGGTGTTCAACCTTGAAATACCGGGTAAGCAGCCAGTGCATAGAAGCATAGCCAGCAAAGGTAAATAGGGCGACAGTCAGCTTTAGACCGACTGGCGCACCAAAGAGTAGTACAAATACAGTTTGGATAGAGAATACACCCATTTGAGGGTTGGCATAGAGCGGGATGCCGCCGGCTACCCATGGGTTCCACCAGGGGAACTGATGGTAATCAAGAATTGACTGGCGGATAGCTTCATACGCCTGGGCAAAAAAGCTGAAATCACCCCATTCTATACGGCTGCCAGTCGTGAAGTAGGGCTGGCACCATAAGCCGAGAAGAATGATAGCTGCTACTTGGAATTTGTGCCGCTTGAGGAAGCCGGGCAGGTCCTTGGCCCATTGCGTAAGTTTGATTCCGATCTTTTCCATACCCTCTATATCCTTATGATGATGCGCCGGCAATTTTGCGCAGCAGTTTATTCTTAGAAAGATCGCCGTGGAACATGATGCGCCTTGCACCAAAACTCCATATAAATACGATCATAACAGTAATCAACTTAGATAGCAGGTAGTGGATGTCTGCAAGGGAAACGAAGATCCACATGAATAAGTCATTGAGCAGTAGCGCCACAAAACAAATGGAAATAAATATGATAATTTCCAGTGAGCGTTGGCGCTGGTTGCGTTGGGCGAATACCCATAGCGTGCTGAGGTAGTAATTGACGATAACCGAGAGTGCAAATGAAAGTGTCGCAGATAACAGGTAGAACCAGTGGAATAGGCCAGCAAATACGTACAGCAGTCCGAAGTCGACTATGAATGCAAGGATGGCTACAAGCCCGTAACGCACCAGTTGTACGCGCCCCCGTCTTGTGGGGTTCACGAAGAGGGCCTTAATGAACTCTGTTGGCGTTTTGCCCATGATGAGCAGTTTCATTAGTTTGTTATTCCTGTTCTTTTCATAGCCTGGTCCAGGGTGTCGAGTGTCAGGCCGGTTTTTTTAATATCCTTGGCGTTATCTGCAGAACGCAGCATCTTGAGTCCCCACAGGTTGTCTTCGTTGACTGGCAGCGGCAAGCGTAGGACTGTAAGCATACGGATAGCATTGAGCAGCACAAAGAACGGTACCGGTACGAAGATTAACTTGATGCCAAGCTCTTTGCCGATAGTTTCGTAAAGTTCTTTGTAGGCATATACCTTAGGGTTGGCGATTACTAGCGTACCGCTCAAGTCCTTTAGAAAAACGCTTTCGATGACATGGACAAGGTCGTGGACGCTGACGATTTGCAACGGCTGTTTACCGCCATCAACAAGTGGAACTACCCGTTTTGCCTTGAGGAAGCTGACCATTTCGTGGACGATGCCACCTTTGCCAATGATCAGGCCGCAGCGCAAGACGGCGTCACGTTTGGTGTTGAAGATTTTTTCAATTGCCAGCTTCTGCTTGCCGTAAACGGAAACAGCCTCTTCATGGGCTGACATGCTGGACATAAAGACGACTTTTTTAACACCGTGCTTTTGGGCTGCGTCGTGGATGCGTTGTGCTCCTTGGATATTAGTGTCCTTTGCATCAGGGTGCTCACGGTCGTACTTGACGTAGGCGGCGTGCACGACGTAATCAACTCCCTTGAAAATTGCATCATCAAAAGGCTTACCTAAGTCGTACTGCTTGTATGTAACGTTTTTGGGCGCTGCGTACTTGGCTGGATCACGCACAAGACCTATAACCGTATAGCCCTTTTCTGAAAAATAGTTTGTCAGCTCGGTGCCGACAAAACCGCTGGCGCCGCTAATAAGAACTGTTGCCTTAGTCATGTTGTAACGCTTTCTGCGCGGTAATATGCGCGTTTGCCAGCAGCGAGAACGTTAGTCCCCGTGCAGGTAAATAATTAAACCCAGAACTGTCTGCAACGTATACCCTCTTGGTCCCGTGTAAACGTCCGTCAGGATTAAGTGTAAACGGTTTCTCTTCTTGGCTAAAGGGCAATGTGCCTGCGTAGTGGATACTCGCGCCATATCCAGGGTTGATACGTTTAGCGGCGTAGATACCCAATTTGCGTCCTGCGGCGATGAATTTGCGCTCGCGGGCATCGAAGATTGCTTTTTCCTCGGCGGTCAATTCGTAGTTAGCCTGCAAGTGATCGCCTGTCGGTGAATTCTTTTTTGGAACCAGGGACACATATTTCTGCGCGGTAGTGGCATCGGGGTGGTGAACGCCCATGATGACAAGACCTGAGGCAAGGTACTGCAACAATTTGCGCGAGTCGTTGAAGTTAAGGAATGGCACCTGGTTAACGAGCCTGAATAACATGAGGGACTGGTAGCTGTAGAGTGAAGCAACTGAAGTGCCTGAATCGTTTTTTGTCTCATCAAGGAATAGGGACAGTTGAGCGAAACCGAGTTTCTCCGATTCGACCTCTTTGCCCACCATAGAGGGTTGCAGGCAGGGTATATATGAATAAGGATTGCAGAGCAATGGCAGCTTTGCGCCGGGTGTTTTCGAAGAACGAAGCGCTAAGCGGGCGCTACCTAAGGCACCGGTGCCTACGATAAGTTTGCGGCAGCGCAGAGTTACCGGTTTTTCACCGGGTATAGTGAGGCATTGTAATTCAACATAGCCGCCCTTTTCCTTAAAGCTTACCGCGAGGTGGCCGCCAAGGTAGGTAAAGTTCTTTTTGGTGCGCAGTTTATCGACTGTGATCCACGGGCGCCAGGCGCTCTGGTCGTTGTCGTGGTAGAAGTCCATGTCGCGGTATTGGTAGCCTTTGCGACCATCCTTGTTCTGTGTGATCAGTGCGAGTGGTGTGCGGCCTAGTGTGAAGTTACGTTTGTGGAAATAATCTTTGTTGGCTTCGTAGCGTTGCATGATCCGTTCGTGGTTGCGGTCCATATGTGGTGATGGCTGGAAGTTTTTGAGGTGTACCATGGTGTACCTTGAGCCTTCGTCTTGCGTGGCGCTGATGCCGATCCGCTTGCTCACGGTTTCGTAGGCGTCGGTCATGCGCCCTGTATCTAGACCGGTGGCTTTGACGTCTGCATCCGAGTACTCCCAGCATTGCAAACCCCAGCCAATTCCAAGTCCGCCGTATCCCAGGCTTTCGACAGGGAAGAAGGTTTTGGATTCGGTGGGCAGGTATGTCTCGATACCATGGACCATGTGTCTGCGTGGCGGGGCAATCTGTGCACCTTTGCCAATGTCTCCCCAGACAACACCACCGGCGTCATCACCGATCATATATTTGTATTGCTCGGCTTCGGTCTTGCGGATATTGATGAAATCCTTTTGCGGTACGAGCTTGTGATAATCCGGGTTTGTATTGCCGACATCTACCATCAACACTTCAGCACCTGCCTCTACTAAGGTCTGCGATGCCATTGCCGCGGAGCAGCCGGAGCCTATGACTATGTAGTCTGCAATGTTCATTTGCCGACAACCTTAACCAGGGCAATTCCCAGGAGTGATTTCACAAGACCAAAAGCGCCGATGAACAGTACGCTCAATAAGTACCCGTGCCCTCGTTCCTTGGAGAGAAATTTTTCGTGATGTTCGGGACGGGTCTCTAAGATTGAAAACATAACATAGATACGGCGCCTGACTTCTGACTGTCGGTTTACGATGTTGAGGCCGCCGTCAATCATGCCAACTGACCAAGGGTTGCGATGTATAAAGGATAGGAGGCGCTGGTCTGCAGCAGCTTGGACCTTTTTGCTGGCGTTGGCAGCTGCATATAGCTCTAAGGCATCTTGGGGTGGTGTATCGCCAACCAAGTATTTGCCAAAAATCGTAGCTTCAGAATATAAAGCCTCGGTGTCTCTCGCCCTCATCTCTGTCTAATATTATAGCCTAAAGAAATGCTGGGACGTTGTAAAAACGTGAGAAGGTTATAAAAGTCATCGCGATCAGCAAAAAGAGTGACCCGTAAAGGCAGCGGCGGGCGAAGATGCCATACGTATCGTCGCGTATCAGGCGCTTGGCGCCAACAAAGAGAATTGGCAGCAAGCCAAGCACGGGTATAAAGTAACGTCCCTGTACCCCAACGATGAACGGGTCGCGTGGTGCGCCACAGAACAAATACATATAGGTTGCAGTACCTATGGCGACTCCAGCCAAAGCCAGCCCAGCTATCCAGCGCAACCATTTGGGGATTGCTACGCCGTCGTGGATTGCTGAAATAAATACGCCGAGGCTTAGCACGACAAACCCGGCGGCAACGCCGAGTAGCGGCATAGGTGTGTCAGACCATCCGAAGTAGCCTACGAATGATGTAGGTACATAGTTGAAGTTGCTGGTCAGGAACGTGTTGAGTAAGACACGGACATAGTTCCACGGCTCGTGCAGGATATAACTGAGCTGTTCCTGGTAGTCGTTATGCGGGTAGCTCATATGGAAGCCCTCGACTACCAAATCCTTAACTAACAAATTCCATGCCATACCGCATATGATAGTTACGCCAATAAGTCCGCCGGCATATATGAGTGCCCGGCGACGATCCAGGTGTTTATTGGCGAGCAAGGCCAGGCTAATGAGTGTTACAGGTAGCAGGGATAGCTTTACGCATCCGAGTACTGCGAATACACCAAACAGTAACAGGATGCTTTTGCGCGTCAATGCTTTGTTGCGGAAGGCAAGGTGCAGCGTAAGCGCAACGACAAGGAAACCGAAAACCAGGGCAGTGACGTCGGCGCTGACGATAGCGAACTGCGAAATGGTCATAGGCAGGAGGGCTACGATTGCCATCGGCAGCTTGCCAAATGGCATGAGGCGGATGATATAGAAGATCATAACGGTCGCGAATAATAGGCCAGCCAGGCGCGCCATGTACATAAGGATCAGCGGGGAGGCATCGAATATCTTGCCCAGCCATATAGCGAGTAATTGGGGCGTGTAGGCTACAGGGGACCAGGCTGCGGTATTGCCGAAGGCTGCCGCTTCTCTGCTGGAGCCAGTATCGTACGATGCCAGCTTACGGTAATCTGCTTGGCTGATCTTTTGGTCGCTGTGCTGCGGGATGCGGTCGAAGGCATCGAAGGTGAAATTCACCACGCCTTCTGGTAGGTTACCGCCTACATTGTGGTCAAATGTCTGAATGTACGTGGCGATACCGCCTCTACTTTCTCCAACGCGATCAGCAATAATATTGCCCTCCGATAACTGGTAGGCACGCAGAAAGTGATTAGATTCGTCACCACCCTGCATGGGCGGGATAGCTGCGATAAAGAGGAGCCCAAAAAGTAATATGGCTCCAGCCGTAAACCATTCAAGATGCGCAATAGGCTGACGGAAAACCCGGCGTAATTGCCGCAGCGCAAATAAGGCTCGTTGCATAAATACTATTCTAGACTATATACTTAGCCTCAATGAAACTATTCTTGCGCAAGCACTTTTTTATAGTCGCCTTACTCTTTATCTTTATCACTCTGAACACCTGGGCTGTCTGTGCTTGGTACAGTACTCAACTTAATCCTGACGGATTGTCATATATAACGCTGGCACAAAAGTACGCCAGTTTTGACATTAAGCATGCAATCAATGGCTATTGGGGTCCGCTGCTGTCGCTTATTATGGTGCCGTTTGTTTGGGTTGGCGCAAACATGATTATCGTCGGTAAGCTTATCTCGTTGTTTGCCGCTGCTGCTATCCTTGCGCTGACCTATTGGATTCTGCTCCGCAACAAGATCAACCGTACTATCACCTACAGTGTGAGCTTTATCATGGCAGTACTGCTCACCGAATGGGCGGTCTATAGCCCGATTACCCCCGACATGTTAATGGCGCTATGGATTGTGCTGCTGGGTATTGGCGTAAACGAATTCCTGAAACGGCCCTCGCGCAATCTTGGCATTGCCCTTGGCGCCTTGGGCGGTATCATATATCTTACCAAGGGTTTCGGGTTCTATTTGTTTATTGCAACAATCGGCGTTGTAGCGCTGTACCAATGGTGGTTCGAAGATCGCCGTCAATATAAGATCGTATTGCGTCGTTACCTGGCACTGGCCATCGTGTTTCTCGCCATAACACTGCCGTTTATCGGTATCCTAAGTGTTAAGTATCATAAGCTTACGGTTAATAATGCCGGTACTTTCAACTGGAATGTCTACGGTGTGCATGGCCGCGGTACGCAGCCCATCGACAATTACGGGCCATTTGTGCCGCCCAACGATACGGCACTGAGCGCCTGGGAAGACCCCACGCCGCTATCTAACACCGAACCTAACTGGTCGGTGCTTGATTCCAGAACTAGCCTTGCATACTTCATCAAGGACCTCTTATGGTTGAACTTCAATACGATTTTCAATATCATGCGAGGCTTTGGCGGTTTTGTTATCTTTAGCTTTATCATAATGATTATTACCTGTTTCCGCCGGGGCTTATTCCAGCGTGAGTCCTTGATATTTGCACTCATTAACGGCCTGATGTTCTGCGGCTACTCGGTGATATTTATTGATAGCCGATACTTGTGGGGCGGTATGGTGTTGGCTGTGATTTCAGGCGCAGTGCTACTTAATACGTTACATAAAAAGCAGGTACTGACAGTGCTGCAGCTTGCAGTTGGCGGTTTTGTTATCGGCGGTTCGCTGCTGCTAACTATCACCCAGGCAATCGTCGGCAGCCGTGATGCGGGAGCAGATTTGTATTCTTTGGCCCAACAGATACGCCCAGAGATACCAAAGGGAACACATGTCATGTCCGACCGGTTCGCACCGGCCTTCCCGGTTTGTTATCACCTGGAACTGAAATGCTATAACGTTATGGACCCGCCAGCCGACAAAGCCGATGATTACTACCGTCTCATTAAGGGTTATGGCGTGACCTACTACCTCGACTTCCATCAGCGTGAAGATGATGCTAACCTAAAGTCATTTATTGATCGTTACGGCTCTTTCCAGTACGAATACACAGCCAAAGGCACCACACTTACCGTCTACAAACTAAACTAAACGCCACTGTTGGTGGCGTTTAGTTCTGCATGCTAGCTGCGCGGCTATTTTTGGTATTCGCTGCTAAGCTCTTTGGCTTGTTCCTGCTTGCGGCGGCGTGCAGCTCCGCTAAAGCGTATAGTGGAATGTTTCAGAATCCAGATGGCGTGGTTCATGCCTGTCTTGAAGTAATTCTGGTGGGACTCACCCATACGCTGGTGCTGGGCAATAGAGTACTCGCCGAATGCGATCTCTGGGCTCATGGCGGCGTTGATTTTGATCTCCGGGCTCAGGTTCCAGTCACCCATAGTAAGGTTCAGATGTTCACGGGCGTCTTTTTTGAATACCCACATGCCTGACAGGATGTCCTGGATTTTCTTGTTGTATAGCGTCAGGACTTCCGTGTTGAGCATCCATACGCCAAAGCGCAGCTTGAAAGGGATTTTGGTCCCATCCTTTAGCGGGTAGCGGTTACAGGAGATAAAATCGAGGTCGTTATCGAGCAAGTGATCGATAACTGCAGCCAGGTCTTCTACGGGGTACGTAGCATCGCCATCTGCACCGACGATGATATCACCGGTTGCATTATGTATGCCGGTGATGTGCGCATAGCCGTATCCGATACCGTCAATAGTGCGGTTATCTTCTAGGGCTTTGGCGCCTAATTTTTTCGCAACTTTTACGGTATCGTCTTTGGAATTGTTGCTAATGACGATGATTTCATCGACAAAGGAGGGCACTCGTGAGAGTACCTCTTTTAAGTGTGCTCCCTCATTACGGCAGGGAAAGCATACCGTTATTCGTTTATTGCGATACATAATTCTCTGTTCTTAATTCACTATAATCATAGCATTACCTAATTTGTTTCAACAATGTTACTATGTTCCAGAGTGATCAAAAGACTGCTGCAAAAGAAACTAGTACGGTATATTATTGTCGGCGTCACATCGGTGGGCGTGGATTACGGCACCCTCTTACTCTCGTATCATATCTTGGATTTTTCTTTAGCAGCAGCAACTACTATTGGCTTTTTGACCGGCCTTATTATTAATTTCTTGCTTAATAAATTCTGGTCTTTCAAGGCCAGTCATACGGTCAAAAATTCCATACGCCAGGGCGTTATGGTGTCGGCGCTGGTTGTCTTTAACCTGATAGTAACGAATCTCGTGATCGTATACTTGCACAAAGTGCATGTAGGCCCGGAGATTTCCAAACTTATAACTACGGCAATGATTACATTATGGAACTATGTACTCTACAAAGAGCACATCTTCAAACAGCCTGAGCCAGTAGTGTAACTATAGCCTGACGGAGTGTTTCTCGTCGACAACGTAGAGCGGGCGGTTTTGTGTTTCGGTGTGGATATGTGAAATGTACAGCGCGGTCAGACCTTGGGAAATCAGCAGGATACCCACGAAGAACAGTAATAAGAGGCCAAGCATAGCTGTGCCGGTGAAGTCCCAGCCCAAGGGGTCTCCCATGAGCAATTGTTCGATAACGACAACGGTACCTACTAGAAAGGCGACGGGTGTTATTACTAATCCGGCCCAACCCGAGAAATACAATGGCGTGAGGCTGAGCGATACGAAGCTGTTCATTGCAAGTTTGATGAGCTTGGAGACATTGTACGAAGCCTCGCCAGCCATGCGCTCCTTGGCGTGGAATTCGATAAAGTCCTCACGAAAACCAACCCAGTCGATCAAGCCACGGGTAATGCGACCGTGTTCACTGAAGCGCATGAACTCTTTTTGGACTGCCCGGTCGATCAGGCGGAAATCAGTAGCCCGGGGGGTGATCTTTGCGCCGGTCATTGAGCGCATCAGCTTATAGAACAACATAGAGCCGTAGCGCTTTACGAACCCTTCATTTGTATTGGACATGCGGATACCAGTAACGATCTGGGCGCCGTCTTCCCATTTCTTTACGAATTCAGGAATAAGCTCAGGAGGGAACTGGCCGTCGGCGTCTACGGCAATGATTGCTTTGCCCTTGGCACAGGCTATGCCGGCGGTGGTAGCCATCTCTTTGCCAAAGTTGCGCGAGAAACAAATGACGCGCACGCGGTCATCTTTTTTGGCTAACTTATGGAGTTCTTCCCGGGTGTTGTCGGTGCTGCCATCCTCAATAAAAATGATTTCAAAAGAGATGCTCTTGGCGAGGACGTCAAGCAGCTGCTTGTAGATTTCCGGAACGTTCTTTTCTTCGTTGTAGGCGGGAACTACCACCGACAGTTGCGGACTCTCATGTTTCATGAGCCTATAATAGCATTATTCTCCAGGCCTCTAGATATAGTAATCTCCACACTATCTAGCCTGTACCGCTTTTGTTATCATGTAGCCATGACCGTCGTCGTAAAGATCGCCGGAGGATAATAAACCGTACACTGTGCATGCATGTACGGTTTTATGTGTCTTGAAGGGTAAATTTGAAGAGAAGAGGATGATATGAAGATAATTGTGACCGCGGGTGGCCAAGGAACCAAGTTATGGCCATATTCCCGTGAGACGAAGCCGAAACAGTTCCAATCAGTAGTTGGTGATAAGTCGCTTTATGCAGAGACCATTGAAACATTACTCAAGAAGTTTGCACCTGAGGATATATTTATCTCCACTAAGCGTAAATTTATCAAATATATCTCAGAGCAATCACCGCAGATTCCACTCAAGAACTACATTATCGAGCCAGACGTTGCCAAGGACCGTGGTCCTGGCGAAGGCCTCGCCTTCCTGAAATTAAGTGTTTACTACCCTGATGAGCCATTCTTTTTGGTACAGGCTGACTGTGTACGCAAGCCCGAAGAAAACTTCCTGCAGATGATTGAGGAAGCGGGCAAGATCGTTGAACGTGACAAGAAATACGTTACGGGCGGCATTAAGGCTACTGAGCCTGATATGGGAATTGATTACTTGCAGCTTGGTGAGCGCATTGCTGGTTCAAAGCAGGAAATCTACGCTGTTGATGCGTTTTTGGGACGCAAATCAAGTTACCGTGAAACCAAAGAACTTATCGAAAATTTCCATATCGTTAAACACTGCAACCACTCCTGCTGGTATCCGGGCCTGATGCTTGATGCCTACAAGCAGTACCGTCCAGACTGGTATGAAGCCTTGATGAAAATGAAGGATGTACTCGATAAACCCGGCGAAGACGCTGCTATCGAAGAAATCTACGAAACCATGGAGAAGGGTGCAACCGAAGAAGTCACTAAGGAAGTCATGAAGGCAGGTGAAGCCCGCATCTTCCTGCTGCCTTACAAATGGACTGATATTGGTACCTGGGGTTCTGTGTATGACTTCTTTGTGGACGGTGACGGTGAGAGTAACTACGAAGACGGTAAGATTGTGACCGTAAACACTACAGGCTCTCTTATCAAGACAAGCTGCGAAGGTAAGCTTGTGGCCGTAGCTGGGGTGCAAGACCTAGTAATAGTCGACACAGATGATGTCCTGCTTGTTATTCCAAAGGACAAAATCGAACAGATTAAAGAGATTCAGGCTGCGTTGAAAGAGAACGGCCAAAAGGAGTATTTGTAGTATGCCACGCAAAACAGTAATTGCATTTGACCTTGATGGCACACTCGCGCCAAGTAAGTCGCCGTTGCCTGACCGCATGGGTGAGCTGCTCGACCAGTTGCTCGATAAGTACCATGTTTGTGTTATATCGGGCGGCAAGTTTGGCCAGTTCGAGAAGCAGCTTTTATACGGCCTTCATGCTGATCCTTCCCAGTTGGAGCGTCTCCACCTTATGCCTACCTGCGGCACGCGTTATATGAAGTATGATGTTGCCAAAAAAGAGTGGGAAAAGGTATATGCCGAAGACTTTACCGATGCCGAGAAGGAACAGATCAAGAAAGCCCTAGCGGATACTGTTGAGCGCCTTGGCTATAAAGAAGAGAAGACCTACGGCGCAACGCTCGAAGACCGTGGTAGCCAAATTACGTGGTCTGCTTTGGGCCAGGATATTGTTGATCACCTTGGTTCCGAAGAAGGTGTCCGTCTTAAGGAAGCCTGGGACCCTGACAACAAGAAAAAGAATCATATCCGTGATGAAGTTGCCGTGCTATTGCCCGATTTTGAAGTGCGTGTTGGCGGTATTACCTCAGTAGATATCACCAAGCCAGGCATCGACAAAGCCTACGGCATGCAAAAACTTATGGGCATGCTGGAGATCGGTAAAGATGACATTTTGTTTATCGGTGACCGCATACAGCCTGGCGGTAATGACTACCCTGTAAAACAATTCGGCATCGATACTATTGAGATCAGCAAGTGGGAAGAAACCGCCCTGGCTGTCGAAGCAATAATCAAGGTATCGTAACGATGAAGATCCTAGTGACTGGCGGCGCTGGCTATATAGGCAGCGTGCTTTGTGCCAGACTCGTCGAAGAAGGTCACGAAGTTATCGTTCTGGACAATCTAGGACACGGCCACCGTGATGCAGTGCCCGAAGGTATTTTGCGGTTTGTCGAAGGGGATATTGCTGGTATTGAATCATATATCAAGGCCGAAGATGGCGTAGAGGCTGTTATCCATTTGGCTGCATATATTGCTGCGGGCGAGTCAATGCAGAAGCCGGAGATGTACTGGCAGAATAATACCGTTAACACTATCGGCATGCTGGATTCGCTCCGGAAACTTGGTATTAAAAAACTGATCTTTGCGTCCACGGCTGCAGTGTATGGTAACCCGGAGTCGGTGCCTATTTATGAAGACGCGCCGAAGAATCCTACCAGCACTTATGGCATGACCAAGCTGGCAATGGATATGGCGATTACGAGCGAATGCGTGGCTCATGGGATGGCGGCAACGAGTGTGCGCTTCTTTAACGTTGCCGGAGCATATAAAGGGCGGGGAGAACGACATCCTGTTGAAACCCACATTATCCCCATAGCGCTTGAAGTTGTATCCGGGAAGCGGGAAGTTTTCTCTATCTTCGGTGATGACTACCCGACTGAAGACGGTACGTGCATACGCGACTACATTCATGTTGCCGACCTTGCTGACGCCATGATACTAGCGCTTGGCAAGCTGCAGCCATCTACGCACACTATCTATAACCTGGGCAATGGTAATGGGTTCTCAAACCGCCAAGTTGTAGCCGCAGTTGAAAAAGTTACGGGCAAAACGTTGCCCGTAGAAGTAGGGCCACGACGAGAAGGCGACCCAGCCATACTTATCGCATCAAGCGAAAAGGCCGGCAAGGAACTTGGTTGGAGTCCTGCACGGCCTTCGCTTGAAGAAATGATTAGCGACGCCTGGCAATTTGCCCAGGATCAGCAGCGCTGATTATTCAACGGTTACTGATTTAGCCAGGTTGCGCGGGCGGTCTACGTTGAGACCCTTTTCGACGGCAACATAGTACGAGAAGAGCTGCTCGACCAGCGCAACGAGTTGCGGCTGGACTTGTTCGATCGCCTTAGGGATGTAGAGTACGTCGTCGGCGATTTCCTTGATGTGGTTATTGCCACGGGTTGCCAGCGCAATAACCTTACCTTTGCGGGCACGGATTTCTTCGATATTTGAGTATGTTTTGTCTAGTAGCGGCGAGTCTGTGGCGATAGCGAATGTTGGGAAACTTTCGTCAATCATTGCCAACGGGCCGTGCTTCATTTCGCCAGAGGCATACCCTTCGGCGTGGATATATGAAATTTCCTTCAGCTTCAGGGCGCCTTCCAGGGCACAAGGGTACATATAGCGGCGTCCGAGATACATGAAGTCGCGGTGATGGGCGTACTTCTTGGCCAGCTTTTTGATGTCATCGGTCTGGTGGAGGATAAGCGATGCCTTTTCTGGCAAGGCTGCCAGTTCATTCAATAGTGGTTGGAATAGCTTGGTGGCGTTTTTGCGGCTGCTGAGCTCCAGGGCAATGAGCGTTAGTACGGTGACCTGTGCAATAAAGGCTTTGGTGGAAGCTACAGCTTGTTCAGGGCCTGCGTGCAAGTAAACGCCAGCATCAGTAAGACGGGCAATCGTTGAGCCTACTGCGTTGACAATACCGAGGCGCAATATCCCAAAGTCCTCAACTTTCTTAAGGGCTGCGATGGTGTCGGCGGTCTCACCTGATTGTGAAATAGCCAGGACTGCCGTACTGCGGGTTAGCGGTTCATCCCGGTACTTAAACTCAGAGGCTAGCTGGACTTCCACGGGGATGCCAGCGATCTCCTCGATAAGGTATTCACCGACGAGACCTGCATAATATGACGTACCGCAGGACACGATAATGATCCGGTCGATGTGCTTCAGCTGTTGGCGGACGTCTTCAAGTCCTCCGAGCTTAACGGTCATATCCTCGAGCCGTACACGGCCGCGGATGGCTGCGCGGATAGTATCTGGTACCTCGTGCATTTCTTTAAGCATGAAGTGCTCAAATTTGCCCTTGCCCATGTCGCTGGTGTCAAAGGTCAACTTCTCGGCTTTACGGTTTACTTCTTTCTCATGGCGGATGTTTTTGATGGTGTATCCATCGCGGCGCAGCGTTACCATTTCGTAGTCTTCAAGGTAGATGACGTCTTTGGTGTGCTCCATGATCGCTGATGGGTCGGAGGCGATGATGAATTCTTCTTCGCCCACGCCAACAACCAGCGGGCTGGAAAGACGGGCAACATATAAGGTGTCGGGGTCGTCAACGTTGATTGCAGCGATAGCGTAGGCGCCTTCAAGTTCTTGGAGAGCTATCTCAAATGCTTTTTTGAAATTGCCTGTTTTCTTGTAGTGAAAATCGATCAGATGCGGGATAACTTCAGTATCAGTCTGGCTAATGAACTCGTAACCAGCCTTTTCAAGCTTTTCACGAAGGGGTGCATTGTTCTCAATAATACCGTTGTGGACTGCAAATATAGTTTGTTCTTTGTTGAAGTGGGGGTGGGCATTTTTTACAGTTGGTGTACCGTGGGTTGCCCAGCGGGTGTGCCCGATTGCTAAGGTCATCTTTTTGCCCGAGCCCGTACCAAGCGCCCGGCGGACGTTAGCTACTTGGCCAACTTGTTTAGCTACGTGGCCTTTGCCGTTCTCGTCTACGAACGCGACGCCCGCAGAGTCATAGCCGCGGTACTCGAGCGACTGCAAGCCGTCCAATACCACATCAATACCGTTATGTTTATTACCAATATAGCCAACAATGCCGCACATAAAGCCTCCGCACAGGTTAGGATTAATGGATTAGAATAGTTTCTCAATCAGGTCGGTCATTCGATTGCGGAATACCGTAGGTGAGAAATGTTTAGCATACGTCCGTATGTAAGAGTGGTCAAACGAATAAGTGTCAATTTTTTGTAGCACTTTTACTAATGATTCCGTGTCCTGCTTGTCAAAGAATACGCCGGTCTTGCCATCTGCCACATAATCCAGTGACCCGCCACCCCTGTAGGCAATGAGTGGAGTGCCTGCAGCAAGAGCCTCTACGGCTACGACGCCGAAGTCATCAAAAGCAGGAAAAATGAACGCTTTTGCACTGACAAAATGTTTAGCCATTTCTTCATCGGGTACGCCGGTTAGGAACGTGATAGTTGGTCCGGCCATGGATACGAGCCGCTGGTGGTCAGGGCCGCGCCCGATAACGGTCAGTGGTAAGCCTAGCTCTGTGCAGGCGCGTACGGCCAGATCCAGACGTTTGTAGGGAGTCTGCCTTCCTGATGCTAAAAGGCCTTGGCGTTTCTTGGCAAAGGGTTCTTTACCGAAGCGGTCGAGGTCAATTGGCGGGAATATAACAACCGAATCACGGCCGTAATACTTTTTAATTTCTTTTTGTATGTGGGTAGAGTTGGCGATCATGACATCGGGACGCTTACTGGCCTTAAGATCCCAGCGGCGCAACGGCGCAGCCAAAAGCTTCAAGCCGAGCCGGGCAAGCGGATCAAGCGCGCCAAAGCCAGGGTGCTCCATATACTCGTCGTAACGGCTCCAATAGTAGTGGGTGGGTGCGTGGCAGTAATTGACATGCGTTGTCCCGGGTTTGGTCTTGATGCCTTTTGCTTCGGCGCCTGAACTGCTGATGACCAAGTCGTAACTGCTCAGGTCAAGATGCGTAAACCACCAAATACGCAGGAAAGGTATGAACTTACGCAGTTTAGGGAACGGCCCTTTCTGCAGGAAACCCGTGACCACTTTTCCATCCATGCGTTTGCGCCATTCGTCGGTGCAATACGACGTATAAATAGGTGCATCGGGGTACAGCTTGTGTAACGCGTACACAACACGCTCGGCACCGCCCTCAATCAGCCAGTCATGAACGATAGCTACTTTGAGCGGTTTTTTACCCATTACTTGGCTCCGCGGGCACCAACTACAGCACGCACCGTTTTGATGAGGATAACCAGGTCAAGCCATAAGCTCCAGTTCTGTACATAGTAGAGGTCTAATGCTCGACGCTCTTCAAAGCTAATATCGCGGCGGCCAGAAACAGCAGCCAGGCCCGTGAGTCCTGTCTTAACGCTTAGCATCAGGTTTTTCTTGTCATAGCTGCTCAGCTCAAATGGTTCAAGCGGACGGGGGCCGACAAGGCTCATATCGCCTTTTAACACATTGAATAGCTGCGGTAGTTCATCCAGGCTTGTTTTGCGAAGGAATCTGCCAAGCCGGGAAATGCGAGGGTCGTCTTCGAGGTAGTCGCCATTGGCGCGGAACTTTTTGGCTAGCTCGGGTTTGCCCATTTTGGCAAAGCCTTCTTCGGGACTCATGCGGTGGTAGGCATGGAGCTGGGTGCGGAACTTCAGGATCCTGATCTTACTGCCGAAGCGTCCTAGACGCGTGTTCCGCCAAATGGGATCGCCGTGGTCAAAAATAATCATAATAAGACAAATGACCCCAATCAGTGGCAACGCGATAATAAGGAAGACAGTACCGAATACCAGGTCGAACAACCGCTTGACTACACGGCCCCACCCAAACAGTGCGGTCTGGTGGACGGTGATGACCGGCAGTGATGACTTGAAGAGTTCTACCTCAAGATTTCCCACAAACAATTCATTATTGGCGGGTACAAACCGGTAGCTGACATGGTGCTCCTGCGCGTATGTGAGGATTTCAGAGTTTTTTGATTCGTCGAGATATAGCTCGGTCTGGATGATGCCATGGATTTCGCTGTTGTTACGGCTTAGGAAGTCTTTGAAGGACGGATAGGTGGGGACTTTGCCTTCACCGCTGCTCTTCTGGCCTACGATACCGATAATTTTGTAGCCAGAACGCCGGCTGTCTGATAGCCATCCTATTAATTCTCCTGTCATCTTGGCGTTGCCGACCAAAAGCACTTTTGTCAGGCCTATGTCATATGAGAATAATTGGACCCTAATGAGCCTGGCGAGGTTGCGGAAGACAAGTAGCAATACAAATGCGAATGCAAACCCGTAAATCGGCACGAGGCGGGCCGGGAAGATAGGGTCAGTGGATACGAAATCCCAGAAGACAACAATAAGCAGCCCGACAAACGAGCCAACGAGCAGCCGCCCAAATTCCTTGAAGCGCTTCTCGTAAATACTATGGTTATAGAGACCAAGCCACGCAAAAATAAGAATCCATAGCGGTAGTACTGTGAGGAAAATACCTAAGTACGTCATGGCATGGATAGGTTCCAATAACGGACGGGGGTCAATCTTAACGCGTAAGATATATGCAGCCACAAATGCGGCAACCAGAGCTAAAAAATCACCTACAACTAAGCAGGCGTTATAGATAAGGGAGAGATTATTCTTCATACCGTTACGCATATTGTATCACCTACCGAAACCTGTCAGAAGCAAGCCAGCTTTGTGCAGGTGCGATATACTGTGATGAGTAATGAGACTTGCTGATTTTCGTCCTACTCGCAAGAACGTAATTCAGTTCCTCGAATACATGGTCGGCGGTACCATTTATTTCTGGTCTGGGTATCTTGTTTTTGCGCTTTGTTACAGCGGCCTCCACTGGGACTGGTTCCCGGCGAAAATGATGGCCGATGCCGTCGGGTGGACTCTTAATTATCTAGTCCAACGCTACTGGGCCTTTAACAACCCGGCCCTCAAAAAGCATGAAGCTCGGACTGCGGGTAAATATGCGCTTATTACTGCGGTGAATTTTGGCCTTGATTACCTCATGATATGGGGTTTGAAATCGATAGGCATTAGCCCGTATGCAGGCTTCTTTATTTCAGCCGGCTTTTTCACGGCTTGGAATTACCTTTGGTATCGCTTCTGGGTGTTCTATAGTAAACGTAAATACAATACGGGAGTCGCGTCATGACTAATACCGTCCGACCAACAAAAAAACAACGCGAACTGCTGACGTATATCGAGCAGTTTATAGGGGAACACGGCTACAGCCCCAGCTACCGGGAGATTATGACCGGTCTTAACTACACATCAGTAGCCACAGTAGCGCTGCACATCAATAACTTAATCAAGCGGGGTCATCTGCGTAAGCGCGACCATTCGGCGCGTTCATTGGAGGTTATGTCTCCATCTGACGAGACAAAAGTTACGAGTAACGTCGTCAAGCCGGGTGAAGAGAAGTGGCTGGTCGAGAAGGTAGAGCACTTCTTCGCCGAAGCTGAGGCTATCGGGCAATTGACCCAGGCGCACGTTGACCAGCTGTACGTGCTTGTCGGTTCGCTTCGTGTACTTGGGCTTGAGGGTGCTGCGCAAAGCTTTGTCCCTCGCCTTACTGAGCTAAAGAAATTATTGTCCGAAAAAGGGGCTTAGGCACCAATCATCTGGAGTCTCGTTGGCAAAATCACACCATACATATGGTGTACCGCATGCTACTATTTAGATACGTTTAACAAGGTATTGCTGGAATCCGGTGCAGGCTTAAGGGCCTTATCCCGGAACTGTGCCGCAACGGTAAACCTAGAGGGTTAGGTGAGTCCGATACAGCAACCAACCGATAACATTCCCGAGCAGGAATAGAGGTATCTTTCAAGACCACCCGAAAACCTACTCTGGAAACACAAAGAGTAGGTTTTTTAGATGAGGGAAATGGTCAACGAATTAGGTCTGGATATTGCCAGTCATCCTGATTTGTTGACCGTTGACCACGAGTTTGAAGAACGCTATGCAGATGCCTTCGAATCGGGGGAGCAATTACTCCCTGTCGAAGAGCGGTGCCTGATCGTAGTGGACCGCCTGCTTAAAAACCGCCGTCCAGACGGCACTTACTCCGATTCTACTCTTGAGCGCGGCCATACAGACTTACTTACCTCTACCAATGAAATGGCAATCCCTCACGCCATATCTACGATTTATATGGATAAGGCGGGGGAAGGTAGGTATGTGACCGATTCTGAGACATCTATTGATATTGCTGAAAGCGGCTTTAAATATCATCATAATCCGGCAGCCCGTGAACGAGTGTTCGTAGAAATAGAAGAGGCAAAGCACAATGCAGCGACACTCAAACCAGGTTTTTTGCGTCCATTCATTTCGCCGCGTATGAGCGAAGCAGATGCCCCGATAGAAGTAGCCCGGCGAGAGCACTTGGGCGATGACGATGCGCTTCGTGTAACAGGCTTGCTGACTGACGCCGAGGGTAATGTTACGCAGATGTATATGGAAGCAATACTTGTCCGCGATGTCCCCCTAGAAGCTTGGGTGGCTATGCTGCGCGATCCTAATAATATCTTCGGAAAGTCTATACAGGTCGAAGATGAAAAATCGGCCCTTTCGGTCATGAAGGTCTTCGCAGAGCTTGAATTACCTATAGATAAAATGCCGGAGGGCGTTAAGGGTTTGGTAAATGCGGTAATTCCTTATATAAATAGCCACGAAGAGCGCCGAAGCGTTGAAGCCCAATACGAGATGCTGCATACAGACCAGCAGGAAATTCATAAAAAAGCTTCAATGATAGCCGACCGCTGGCTTGCCTTTGAAATTGAACTTGCTGAGAGCATGGCTAACGAGAAGGCTACTCCGTATATCCAAGACTTTATAGCTGAATTTAATGATGTCTGGGGTGATGAGACACAGGCTCTACTATCTAAACAGCGTCTAGCTGATGGCAGCGTATATATGACACGTGAGCTGGCGGTAAAGATTGAGCAGGTACGTACTAAAACACTATGGATCAAGGCTGCCGTAGCAAATAATAACCAAGCAGTTATTGAACAGATGGATCAACAAGTTGTCGCACAGATTGTACAAGAGGAAGCCAAGATCGTAGCTATGCATGAGCAGGGCTTTAGTATGCATCAGATCCTTGTTGCAGATGCCGCCAACAACCAAACAGTTGCCATGCAGGATGTAAAAGGCGGCGGCGGTTGCACGGGTGATATAAAAGCCGATGTGAAGACCAGTAATACCGATCCTAATGCCGATGGCATGTCGAATGTAGCCGTACAGTCCTCAGAGAATGATAATAAGAAGGACTGCATGTATAGGCATAGCGGCTGCTACTGTTGCCCCTATGATGATTTTGGCCGTCCGCTCAAGGAACGAGTAGAAGTTACGGCACGGCGTAGCAGCAATGGAGTAGCCCGTTGTCTTCGCTCGGGTTGCGGTGCTGCACTCGATGCCGATGGCAAGGTGCTTAATAGGGGCGGCATTTACGAGAGGGCCATGCGTCATCTTACACAAGAGAAAGAGTCAGAAACCAGCGATGCGATGCCCGCTGGCAAGCTGGCGCTGGCTGGTGCAGGCGTCTAGGCTTGACAAGCATGAGCGGTATTGGTAAGCTATCCAGTACTTCTGCGAAATATTTCATTTCGCCTAAGAGACAAAAAGAGGTATTAAAACAAAAGGTAAATACGTATTGAGTTTGTTGTTTTAAAAAGCAGCAAGCTCTAGGAGGGATTTATGTCCGTCAAAATAAAAATTATGAACTCTAAGCCTTCGCGGGTACATGTCGAAGTGCGCCGGCCAGTCTGGCAAGAGTTCCTGAAATACTAGGAAGAAAAGTAAGAGCTAGCCTTTTAGGGGGCTAGTTCTTTTTCAGGGCTTCGTCTATCAACTTGGAGAACTCTTCGACACTAGTGGGCTGGATCTTCTTGCCATTCAACAGGAAGGTAGGTGTCGACTTGGTTAGGTTGAGCTTGTTGAACTCACGCTTGTCGGCATTGATACGGTCGTTAGCAGCTGAACTGCCAAAGTCTTTCTTAAACTTAGCTAAGTCAAGGCCGAGCTCTGTTGCGTAGCCCTCAAAGGTAGTGCGTGCGGAGTTGGACTCTGACCATTCGCTCTGTGTCTGGTAGAGCTTGTTGTACATGTCCCAGTACTTGCCCTGCATGTCGGCAGCTTCTGCGGCACGGGCAGCTGAAACAGCGTTCAGGTGCAGCTGGGCTAACGGGTAGTTGCGGAACTGGAACTTAATCTTGTCATTGTACTTCTGAGTTACTTGTTCAACGATAGGGTAGTATTGGGCACAGTATGGACATTGGAAGTCGCCATATTCTACGAGCGTTACCTTAGAGTCGGTTTTGCCTTTGACGTGGTTAGTCGCTTGGCTGGTAGTTGTCTTACCCTCGTCCTCTTTTTTCTCCTCGTTGCCGCTAAACCATAAAACCCCAGCAAATACAGCAATAATAACGCCGATGATTGCCCAGAAACGCTTGTCCATCTATTACATACTCCTTTTCAGGCAGTATACCATTTATAGCTTGAAGATTAGCCCGATAGATACATGGTAAGATGAAAGCATGACAGGAATTCTTTGTGGTTTTGTTGCGATACTACTCGCGCTATTAGCTCTAACATTACAGCGGCTATTCAGCTCAGTGCCGGCTAGGGAGCTGAAACGGCTCGCACGGCGGGGTGACCCGTTAGCAAAGGCTTTGTACCGCCCCGTATCGTATGGTGCGGCCATGCGCTTGCTCTTGTGGATAGTTGTAGGCGGGGGACTTTCTATTGGTTTGCTGCTGCTTATTCCTGCTTTGCCAGTGCTTGCGAGCCTAGCGTTGCTGGCGGGCTTTGCAGTCGCAGCTTTTATATGGGTGCCTACTATGCGCCTGACGGTACACACTGCCCAGTTCGCGGCCTTTCTATCGCCAGCGGTTACATTTGTTTTGTCGTATCTGAACACCCCGCTGAGCAAGCTCGCAGTATTTATTAACCGCTACAGGGGGCTGGCTGCACATAGCCGTTTATACGAAAAGGAAGATTTACTGGCCTTGCTCGATTTGCAAAAGCAGCAAGTAGATAACCGTATCATTGAAAACGAGCTAGACCTTGCTGACCGTGCTTTGCGTTTTGGCGACAAGCAGGCGGCTGATATCGTGCAGCCACGCAAGTCGCTACACCTCGTAAATGCTGACGAGACGGTTGGGCCCATCCTGTTAGACCAGTTGCACAAGAGCGGGCAGAACTCCTTCCTTGTATACAAGGACAAGAAGGAGAACATTATTGGTTCGCTGTCGCTTAAGGACGCCGTGAACGCCCGCAAGGATATCCGGGTGTTCGACTTGATCCGCAATGACCTGACATTTATACACGAAGACTTCAGCTTGCGCCAAGTGCTGACAGCATTCCAGTATACCGGCCAGCATGTGGCTGTAGTTATTAACGGTTTCGAAGAGTTCCTGGGGACGGTCACCATGGATGATATTTTGAGGGAACTATTCGGCGAAAGTCCGGAGCCAGTCGTAGATAGCTATGAAAATCGCAGCAGTGTTGCAAGCTTCAAGCCAAAGCAGGAAGAACCTGAACCTGAATCTGTTGTTGAAGCGGCAGAGCCTGAGGCACAGCCGGAAGAAGAACCTGAGCAGACAGTGTCCGAGGACGAGGCATCTTCCCCTGAAGCAACAGAGGTGGTAAAATAGGCAACAATGAAGACAAATCGGGTACAAGATAATATGAATCCCCGGGTCGGCAAGCAAAGCTTGGCGGCTTTGTCTTGCGTATCCGACCCTTCCTAAGCCGCACTAACTGAATTAGGAGAATTATTATGCGTACATATGCCGAATCCGCATCGCAGCATGTCGGCGAAGCAATCGAAGTTAAGGGATGGGTTAACTCCCGCCGCGACCATGGTGGCCTTATATTTATTGATATCCGCGACCATACGGCTATTCTGCAGCTGGTCATTCACCCGGAAACTGCCGAGGCGTTCAAGCTAGCTGAGCAGTTACGCGACGAGTTTGTGATCAAGGCAACAGGCACCGTTTCTGAGCGTGCCGAAGGCCTCAAGAATCCAAACATTCCCACAGGTGGTGTAGAGCTACTGGTTACTGAGCTTGAGCTGCTTAACCGGTCTGAACCGCTGCCATTCCAGGTAGATACACAGCAGAACATTAGCGAAGAAATGCGTCTCAAGTACCGCTACCTAGACCTGCGTCGCGCCAAGATGCAGAACATGCTTAAGAAGCGGGCACAGTATTACTCAATGATGCGCAAGTACCTTGAAGGACGGGAGTTTATCGAGGTTGCTACGCCTATCCTGGCTAACTCCAGTCCTGAGGGCGCCCGTGACTTCTTGATCCCATCACGCGTACATCCAGGCAAGTTCTACGCTTTGCCCCAGGCTCCCCAACAGTTCAAGCAGCTGCTCATGGTTGGCGGTGTTCCGCGCTACTACCAGATTGCTGCATGTTTCCGCGATGAAGATCCTCGCGCTGACCGTTTGTACGGCGAGTTCTACCAGCTCGACCTGGAAATGTCGTTTGTTGAGGACGGCGAAGAAATCCGTTCCATAATGGAGCCGCTTATTAAGGATCTGGCTACCAGCTTTGCTGGCAAGAAACTGTTAAGCGAAGACATACCTCGCATTACATACCAAGAAGCCATGGACCGTTACGGTTCCGACAAGCCAGACCTGCGTTTTGGCATGGAGTTGGTTGACCTTTCAGAGACTCTCAAGAATTGTGGATTTGGTGTATTCAAGTCGGTGCTGGACAATGGCGGCCGCGTAAAGGCCATTTGCGTCAAGGGTGCTGCTGCGCTAAGCCGGTCACAGATCGACAAGTTTACCGAAGTTGCCAAGAACGAAGGCGCTGGCGGCCTTGCGTATCTGACATATGAAGGCGGTGAAGTGAAGTCGCCAATCACCAAGTTCTTTAGCCCCGAAGAATTGCAGGCAATCCAGGACGCTACCGGCGCACAAGATGGCGACGCAGTATTCTTTGGCTCCGATAAGCGTGAAGTGGTCAACAAAGTCCTTGGCCGCCTGCGCAACGAGTTTGCTACCCATTTTGAACTCAAGGATCCAAATGTCATCGCATTGGCCTGGATTGTTGATTTTCCTTTCTACGAATGGGACGATAAGGCCAACAAGCTCGACTTCGGGCACAACCCGTTCTCAATGCCTAAGGGCGGCGTAGAGGGCTTGGATGCCGAAGATAAATTAGCAATCGTTGCTGACCAATATGACATGGTGGCTAACGGCTACGAGATCTGTTCTGGCGCTGTCCGTAACCACAATCCGGAAATTATGTACAAAGCATTCGGCTCACTTGGCTATAACATGGAATATGTTGACCGTAAATTTGGCGCCATGATCAATGCCTTTAAGTTTGGTGCGCCACCACACGCTGGCTGTGCATTTGGTATCGACCGTTTGTTCATGGTGCTTATGAGTGAAGACAACATCCGCGAAATTGTAGCCTTCCCGAAGAATGGTTCAGGCGTGGACGTCATGATGAACTCTCCAAGTATTGTTGAAGACTACCAGGTCAAAGAACTGGGCATCCAAGTATTACCGCAAGAGTAGTGATCAATATCACATTGTTCCCGAAGTCTTTGCCCTATACTCGCTGACAATGAACATAAGAAGAACGGCTGCGGCATGATGTCCCATGCCGTTCTTTTTTGTTCAACCCGCAATGCATGTGTTGCGGGTTTTTTGTATACATAAGGGAGGGAACGTGCCTACACATATTTTAACAGCCCGTCAGTTTGACCGAGAGAGCCTAGGGGAAGTAGTTAGCCGCGCAGGTGTGATGCGTGAACTAACCCAAGATAGGGTCATACGCGGCGAACTTACATCCCGCCATGCGGGACGGATTGTGGCTACCATGTTTTACGAACCGTCGACCCGTACGCGGCTTAGCTTCGAGTCTGCAGCCCACAGGTTAGGAATGTCCGTGATCGGTACTGAAAATGCTGCTGAATTCTCCTCGGCGGCCAAAGGCGAAACCATAGAAGACAGCACCCGGGTTATTGCAGGTTATGCCGATGCAATCGTCATGCGCCATAAAGTGAACGGTGCCGCCGAAAGGGCTGCCGCGGTTAGCCCCGTACCTGTCATTAATGCGGGTGATGGCACGGGAGAGCACCCTACCCAGGCTTTATTGGATGCATACACTATTATGGATAAGAAGAAATCACTCAGCGGGTTGCATGTGGTCATGGGCGGTGACTTGCGCCACGGCCGGACTGCCCGGTCGCTTACGCAACTACTTACCCTGTATGAGGGCAATCATTTCACCTTTGTATCTCCACCCGACCTGGCAATGGGTGATGACGTCAAGGAGCATGTAATCTCGCAAGGCGCTTCATTTGCGGAGACGGATGATATGCTCGGTGCGCTTGGTGACGCTGATGTAGTGTACTGGACGCGCACCCAGGTAGAGCGCCATGCTGATCATCCAGTCGGACACGACTACAACGATCCGCGCTTTACGCTAGGCCAAGACGCCTTGGACGCCATGAGCAAGGACGCTATTATCATGCACCCATTGCCGCGAGTAGGCGAAATAGAGACAATCGTGGATGACGACCCCCGTGCCGCCTACTTTGGACAAGCAGAAAATGGTCTATATGTACGCATGGCGCTGCTAGATTTGGTGGTACGCCAATAAATAACTATTGCATAACCAGTTATACTTGAATTATGGACAATGATAAGCCTAATAGGCCTGAAGACGATTACCGCGCTGCCTCCCAGGCAACGGCAGACGATGACTATGATGAATATACGAATAAACCAGCAGCAAAAGTACTGCCTGTAAAACGTACTGGCGCATTGAAGCCGGTACTTATCACGTTGGCTGTTGTCATAGTGATGGCTGGACTCGGCGTAGCGGCGTGGTTACTACTGCTGAAGGACAAGCCGGATACTGGCAATAAGACAGCTGACAACACCAAACAACCTAGTGCCCAGGTAGAAGACAAAGCAGTTATCGGATCCGAAACGGAGCACTACGCTTCGAGTAGCTTTATGCTGGAGTTTGACTATCCTGCTGACTGGGAGGTGGTTGAAGCTGAAGACGGCTCGCGGCTTACTGCGACATCGCCTGCACTACAGCTCGAATCAGGCAGCGGCCAAACAATGACAGGACAGGCTGTACTGACGATTCGCAACAAGGGACAGGCAATGCCGGAATTTGATAAGGGTAACGCCGTAGCGGTGCTTGAGTCTGCAAAGATTGACTACACTAAGCCAAGCTCTGTCCAGCGCGGTTCGACCTATCTTAGTTTCCTGCAATACGCCAGCTCAACGACTACCAGCCTCGACGGTGCCTATATAACCGGTGATGTGGGTTACCAAAAGGGACAGGCTGTACCCAAGGCTGATTTTACCCCGGTAGATCCGATTATTAGTGTGACGTTTGTGAAGTGTGCGGACAGCGCTTGTAGCGGGAACGGTACGGCAGCAGGGGTTTCCACTGCAATGTGGCAGGACGATTCATTTGGCAAGCCACTGCAAGCTATGCTGCAGTCGTTGGTCGTGAACTAGCATTTGCTGGTTTATTATCCAAGAACGCCCAGATATACCAGCAGGCAATACTTTCATATGGATGCCAGTTGTTCTGCGCAGCAATATCCTTAATCTCTCCTGGGCTGGGGGCGTGATCGAGATTATATAGTTCCTTGATACCGTTGCGAATGCCAAGGTCACCGTAGGCCAATATATCCGGCCGGCCCATAGCGAACATCAGGAACATATGAACCGTCCATTCGCCGATACCTTTAACGTCAGTTAGTTCCACGATAATTTCTTCATTACTTAAATCCGGCAAGTGGTCGAATGTTACTTTACCGTCAATAACATGCTGTGCCAGGTCCTGCACGTATCTAGCCTTGGCGCCGCTAAAGCCGACGCTGCGTAGTTCGTCTACATCTTTGGTGAGGATTTCCTCGGGAGAGGGCAAGTGCCCGCCAAAAAGCTCCTTGAAACGGTTGCGTATGCTAGCTGCCGCTTTTACGCTTAGCTGCTGGCCAATAATGCTTTCAACGAGATCCTGGTAATAATCAGTGTGGGGCTGGATCGTGCAAAGACCCTGCTTTTGTATGACTGGCGCAAGCACCGGATCATGGGTGCGAAGGTGCACTGCTGCCTTGGCAGCTAATTCTTTGTAAGCCTGTACTGAATCCATAGTTAACTATTTTACAGCCGAAGTGGTTTTACTAGTAGTACCGTAGTCTGATGATTACACCCCCAGCACCAATAACCCAACCTACCAACGATAGTCTTATTTCAGAGGTGGAGGCAAGTAATCAACTTATGCAGAATGACTACCAGCAGGTAGTTAAAGAAGTATTTCTGCGTCATCTTATTGAAGGTTCGATTAAGGATAATGAGGCGCTCCACGTTACCACCGGCGTCAGCATTGTTGACCTCTCTACCCATCGCACCATTCTCAACCACAACCAAGACACCGAGCAGTTCGCGGCGAGCATCAACAAATTGCCCGTAGGTCTTCTCCTACTCGAAGACTTACGTTCAGGCAAGCTCAGTCTAGACCAAACCCTCACCTGGACGGCTGATGATCGCCGCGACGGCTTCGGTGATTACGATAAGCCTGACAGCCCAACCTCGGCACCGCTGAGGGATGTCCTGAAGGATATGCTGAACAAATCAGGCAATACTGCCGTGCGTATCATGGTAAATAATGCCTTAGGCGGTGCGGTTAAGGTGAACGAACGCCTAGCGGCTAAGCCCCAGCTTTCTCATACCCGTTTGCAGCCACTTGATGCTAACCGCTTTTACCTCGGCAATTCTACGCCCCATGATTCTTTATGGGCACTCGACCAGATGATGCGCAAGCAGGACAAGTATGCCAAATTTATGAAGGATGCGATGTCTACCAACATTTTTGAAGACTTTGGCGTACGAAGCCAGCTCGCGGATAGCGAGTATATTCTTTTGGCCAACAAGATCGGTACGCTTGATGACGTGGAGGGTAACAACCGCCACGATGTCGGCATTATCTACAATAAGAAAACCAAGAAATCATATGGCTATTCACTCTTTACGACAGCACCGTATAACGAAACTGATCCTGTGGCCACAACGCAAGCTGACCAGTCACTTAAAGACATGGGCCGCTCAATGCTGCGCTTTGCCGGTAGCCGCAAGACATATGATTACGTTGGGAATGGTGAATGGCGCAAGCACATCGAGCGCCGCGTGAACTACTAGACGATTACTTGCTGCGGGTCTAGACTAGAAATACTTTAGTAGAGACAAAAACGTGGAATGGCTTGTCGGGCTGACCTTTGTAGTTTCATTTTTAGCTAGCCTTATCAGCGGTATGGGTGGCGGTGGCGGTGGCTTTGTGATGATTCCGTACTACTTATTTATTGGTTTGCCGCCCGCAAACGCACTTGCGACAGGCAAACTGGGTGGTATCGGCGTAGCTGTTGGTGCTATGGCCGCTTTCAAGGGCAAGGGGCTCGTCAACAAGAAGTTGGTGTGGCCGTTCATGGCGATTACCTTAGTATGTTCGCTCATATCCGCGTGGCTTATTCCACGGATCAATGCTGCTATTTTTGAAGATATGATCGGCATCGCCCTGATCGTACTGGTACCTACGCTCTTTATAAAGAAGGCTTCCTTCCAGCCTGGCCACCGGACGAAACCATATCTTGTGGCAGGGTGGATACTATTCATCGTATTTAGTTTCTTGCAGACTCTTGTGGGTACAGGTATGGGGTCACTACTCGTACTTATACTCATGTTTTTGTTTGGACTCGGTGCTTTGGAGTCGAACGCTACAAAACGTGTGTCGCAGTCGGTCCAAGCTTTCATGTTGCTCATCTTACTGGGTATCCAAGGGCTCGTTTGGTGGACCCACGGTTTAGCGGCATTGGTTGCGGCTGTTATTGGCAGCCACATTGGCTCCCATATCGCTATTAAAAAAGGCGACCGTTTCGTAAAGCTTATGTTGGCTGTGGTGATGTTGTCGTCGGGCATTGCACTGCTTGCTAGTTAGTTTGCCGGTAACTCTTTTGATACACTAGACGTAAGAGCTATGACAGAAAAAAACGACCAACACAAGCATATATCTGCACCCGAATTGCCAGCGGAAATCGCCCGGAAATTTGGCCTACACCATGACGATACCGAAACACCGCTCGAGCATGCTTCAGAGAACCCCAAAGACAATCTTGCTGACCCTAAGACTGACGCAGCAGTAGACGACATACTTAAAAAAGAGAGTGATGCATTACTGGACGGACAGACACCCGTTCCTCTCCCGCCGCCGCAGAAGCAGGGTTTTTGGCATAAAGTTGGTGATTTCTTCAGGGCATGGTGGCGTAACAAATGGGCACGTTGGATAACAATCTTATTGTTGCTTGCCATGGTGGCCACAGCAGCAATCATTCAAGATGTGCGCTATGCAGCGCTTAATACATTAGGTGTCCGCAGCAAGGCATCGGTTGTGGTCTTGGACGAGACAACGAAACTGCCGCTTAAAAACGTGTCCGTAAATCTCGGCAATTACAAAACAACCACAGACATTAAAGGTGTGGCGCGTTTCGAAGACCTGAAGCTAGGGGAGTACGACCTGAAAATCCAGCGCATTGCTTTTGCCAGCTACAAACGCGGTATTACCATTGGGTGGGGTAGTAACCCCCTGGGTAACGTGAGACTTAAGGCAACGGGTATCCAATATTCGCTGGTTATCACCGATTATCTAAGTGGTAAGCCATTGCCCGGTGCAGAAGTAGTTACTGATGAGGTTAACGCGTTAGCAGACAAATCAGGTAAGGTTATTCTAACTGTCGAAGATACCGACGAGACTACTCTGCCGGTAACCGTGCAGGCTCCAGGCTATCGCAGCGAAGCTATTGAGCTCAACCCTACGGAGCAAGATCCCACACAAGTGATATTGGTTCCTGGCGAGAAGACAGTATTTATATCAAAACAAAGTGGCAAGTATGATGTATTCTCAAGCGACCTCGATGGCCAGAACCGTAAACTAATTCTCGCAGGTACGGGCAGCGAGACTTCAAACTTGGCATTAGTTGTTAGCCCCGACGGGAAGCGCGCAGCGTACGTTGCCTCACGCGATAACAAACACGATGCTGACGGCTATCTGTTACAGGCTTTGACGATTATTGATCTTGAAGAAGGAACATCATCAGTTGCGGACCATGCCGAGCAAATCCAACTCGTGGATTGGATTGGAGACCGGCTTATCTACCGGGCAACCATTGCTGGAGCCAGCGCAGCTAACCCGCAGCGCAACCGCCTCATCTCATTAAATTACCAGACGAATTCAAAAGCCCAGCTGGCAACTGCCAACCAGTTTAATGCTGTTGTCAGCGCCAAGGGCTACCTGTACTACGGTGTCTCAAGCACTGACCCTGACGCATCCCTGGGGTTGTACCGGGTAAAGCCAGACGGCTCCTCGCGTAAGCGCATATCTGAGGACGAGATATGGACTGGTGTCAGGACAACCTACAACACACTTAGCTTGCAGACTCCTGAAGGCTGGTTTACGTACAACATGAAGACTGAGGACCTGAATACTTCCAATATGCCCTCAAGCCTGGGTACGTATGCGTTTGTGGACGATGCCAAATCTAAGTACAGCCTATGGGTAGATATCCGCGAAGGTAAGGGAGTACTACTAGCGTACGATATTGATAAGGATGCGCACCAGACGCTCATCACACAGGAAGGGCTGGGTTACCCCATCCGGTGGGCAGGTGATAAGGCGGTTATCTACCGCGTAGCCTTGAAGGGCGAGGTTGCCGATTATGTTATTAGCAGCGACGGCGGAACGGCGCGTAAGATCACTGACGTTGCTCCTGCATACGGTTTTACCCAGGTCTACTAAATAGTGGCGCCACACATTGTTAGCGTGGTACATTTAGACTTTACGCATGACACATCCAGACATCCCTGATTTCCAGGCGGCTGTCTTGCAGTATTACTACGAGAATGGTCGTCACGACTTGCCTTGGCGTCAACCTGAGCCGGGCGGTACTTTTGACCCCTACAAAATCCTTGTCTCTGAGCTGATGCTTCAGCAGACCCAGGTGCAGCGGGTAATCCCGAAGTTTGAAACATTTATCAGGGCATATCCGTCATTTAAATCCCTGGCTGTTGCACCATTAGCCGACGTGCTTAAAATGTGGAGCGGCCTGGGCTATAACCGGCGGGCGAAGTTCCTGCTGCAGACTGCCCAATTGGTGTCAGGACAATATAACGGTGAATTACCGCGTGAACATGCAGACCTTATAACTCTTCCGGGCGTAGGGCACAATACTGCCGGAGCCATCCGTGCCTATGCCTTTAATGAACCAGTCGTCTTTGTCGAGACTAATATCCGTACTGTATTCCTGCATCATTTTTTCACTGATCAGGAGAAAGTTCCGGACTCGCTGCTTATACCGCTTATACAAGCCAGCTTACCTGAAGATGTACGTACCTGGTACTGGGCATTGATGGACTATGGTACTAAGTTGAAGCAAACTGTTGGCAATGTTTCCAGGTCTAGCGCAACCTACACTAAGCAGTCAGCATTTCATGGGTCAAAGCGCCGTGTGCGCGGCCAGGTACTGCGCCTACTGACTGAGGGTCCCTATACTTTAGAGCGTTTGGGATGGACGGTAAACGATGAACGGCTGCAGTCCGTATTGGAGGATTTGGTGCGCGAAGGTTTTATTGAACTGAACGACTCCCATTACCAGTTGCGCGCGTGATACAATTAGCATAAGCATGCAACCAGAAGCTCCTAAACGACCAGTTATGGATGTGACTGCGCCTACACGACCGACAGTACAACCTGTAGTTTCACGGCCAAAGCCAGTCATTCCTGCGCCAGCACCGGCTGCGCCTGTTGTTGCCGCACCGACACCAGCAGTTACGCCACCTGCAGCCCCGCCAGAGCCTAAGCCTCCTGTTGTTGATCCAACGCCTCTACCTGAGCCAAAGCCAGAGCCCGCCGCTCCTACGCCCGCACCAGCACCAGCCGAACCCAGCAAGCCAATGGAAGTCCACGAAGCACCGCAGGAACAACCTGACGTAGCAGCACCGGCTCCCGAACAGCCTGATTCAAAAGAAGCACCGGCCGATACGCCGACTGTTGATCTAATTCCCGCAAAACCTACGGCTCCTCAAAAGCCTAAAGAACCATCGACTATGCCCGTAGGTACTATCGTAACGACCGTATGTATAATGGTCTTGTTGTCAGCGCTTGCCGTTGGCGTCTATCTTAACTCGTAGTTTTCCAATCGCCGCCGTTGATGCGGTTCCGGGTCTTGAGATGCCACTGGTGAGGGTTTACGCCTTTAAGCTGTTCGAACATTTGTTTCGCGGTTTCGGTATATAGCTTAGTCTCTGCAACTGTCTGGCGCATAGGCGCTTTGTCCGCTTGAAGACGGCTACCCTTGGCTGCCTGTTCAGCTAATTCAAAATCTACGTCGAGGTTGTCGGCATCTTTGACGATTTTTGACTCTAACGATTCGCGTTCTTCATATTCCTGCCATAGCTCGAGGAATTCTTTCTCGACGGCAGTGCCTGCAAACATATCATGAACGCTCAGCTCCTCGTTGCGGACAACGTATTGCCGTGAGAGATAATCGACATCACTTGAGCGGCTTTCAGCTATATCGTGAACGAGTGCCATCTTGGCCAATTTACCCGTGTCTACGCCTTTCTCGTGGGATGCGATAACCATTGCCAGCCAGAACACCCTGAAATGATGTTCGGTTACATTGGCGAAATCTTCACGGAGAAAGTGTACCCAGGAGCGGTCCATAAAGCGGATAGCACCCATCTCAAAAAGGAAATCAATATCGTCAGCAAGCTTTTTCTTTGTCATACATGTCAGTGTACCAAAAGTCGTAGCCGGGATATACTCATATATATAAGGAGAGCTTATGAGGGGCACAACCAACGTTCCATCTGTCTATGTAATCCTGCGCCGCAATGGCAAGGGACTCTTTGTTTTGCGGTCCAATACTGGCTTCAAGGATGGGGAATACACATTGCCTTCCGGACACGTTGAAGGTACTGAGAGCTTTATTGAAGCGGCACTGCGCGAGACAAAAGAAGAAGTCGGCATTGATCTTAAGCCTGGGCAACTCAGGCTTGCATACCTGATGCACCGCTACTGTGATGACCATAATGGTGCGCATGTACGTGTGGATGTCTTTTTTGAAGCTGACGGCTGGGAAGGTGAGCCTGTAAACAATGAGCCAGACGTACATAGCGAAATTGCCTGGTTCGATATGGACAATTTACCACTGGAAAAGATCATAGATTGGCAGTCAGAAGCACTGGGGCGTATAGCCGAAGGCAAGAACTACAGCGAATTCGGTTGGCATTAACAGAGGTATTTTTCTCAAAAAACATTGCCGTTACTGCTAATAAGTTGTATAATTATCCCCCAAAGAAGCGATATAATAATAACCGTAGCGTCCGTTCAGTATTTATTTGGGTTTAAACAATGGAAAACAAGCCGTATTACACGTCAGAGAACGACAGTGACAGCAGCAGTAGCAAGGATAACAAGAAGTCCTCTGACTTTAGTTTTTCTGGATACCGCCCTGTAGAGCATGCCCCAGCGCCTCAACCTGAACGCCGCATTCCTGCTGCACCGGCAATCGAAGGCATCATTAGCTGGCGCGAACGCCGCGAAGAAGAACTCCGTCACAACGACAAAGAAGAGGATACTTCAAAAGCTGAAAGCGATAAGGATGATGACAGCGACAGTGAAGAGAGCGATAGCAAGTCATCAAAGAAAACTACTAAGCCCCAGCCGCTGCCTCCTATCCAGCACGGCCCCGTACACTCTATCGTTGAGGCCCAAATCGTGCCTGCCGCAGAAGACCAAGAGGGAAGTAGTGAGGACGAAGAGGATTCCGATAACAAGCAGCCTGCGCCCGCTACCCGTCTTCCATTTACATTCCCCCACGCTGCAGAATTCCATCCCCCAGTTGCTGAAGCCTCTGATGATGAGGATGACTCAGTCAACCACGCCGACGAAACGCACGTACCGCGTACTACTACGACGCCACGAGCTTTCAGTGCAGCCTCCCCGCTGCCGCCTGTAGCTGCCCCACGATCATTTGAGTCGGGCGTACCAGCAGACCAAGAAGCGGAAGAAGAACAGACGGATGACCAGAACTACTTTACTCCAGCTCCGACAATGGGTCCCGTGCAAGGTCCCGCTCCAGCCCAGCCCAACGTATACCCCAGCCCAGCCCATTCTTATGAGGACGAAGACAATACTGATCCTTACGCGCAGCCAGTGCCTGTTGCTGGCGGCGGACAGCCTCCAGTACCACCCGTGACGAACCACGCGCTATATAACCAACCGCCAGACCCAAACTACGCATATGCCAACCAGTACATGCATCCAGGCGGCCCGATGGCCAACCAATACAACATGGCTCAATCTAACGCAAATATGGCACCAGCCGCACCAGTCATGCCAATTGAACACCCTCACAGTCACCGTGAGCCATTGGCCGCCGCTGTTGGAATAGGTTTGATCGCTGAGCATTTTGGGCGCAAACGTGCTGATAAGAAACTTGAAAAGCGTGTCAATGAACGCACTGATAAACAGTTTGATAAACAAGAGGCCCAGTATGCTGCCAACCAGCAACGCGCCGAACGTCAGCAGCGCACTTTCGCTAACGAACAAGAGCTTCAGGCAAATGAGATGCAGCGCATGCAGCAAGCCCAGGCACAAGCCCAAGAGCGCTTTACTGCTGCACCATCTGCCGAAACCTACGCTACCAAACCACTGCCATTCGTGGAGTCAGCACCAAACGCAGGCCCTGGATATGCGCCAGCCGGCAGCGAAGCCTTCCGGCCACAACAGGCAAACCCCAATCAGCAACCTGGACGTTTCACGACAGAAGCAGCCCGGCCACAGATCGTTCCTAATCAGGAACAGATGCCACAGGATGCTGCTGAATTACAAGGAGTACAGCTTAACGCGCACGAACATGTTAAGAGCAGCAACTGGCACAATATCGTCGTAGATGACCAGGGTCGTGAAGTTGTCGGCGCTATTAATTATGGCGAAGGCTTCCGCGGCGAACAGCGCCACAACCTTATGCCTACTATTAAGGATGACACGCAATCAGATGCCAAGGCCCAGAGCCAACACGCTGGAGCTTCCGGTTCCCAAGGCGCTGCATTCGGCATGAGCGGTGCTTCGGGTCCCGTGTATCCAGGCGCATTGCCAAGCGGCATGACCAATCCAACACTTCAGCAGGGCCAGCCAACGCATGTCGATCCCCAGCACCAGCTGGAGGCTTCCAACCAGCCTACAACCAACATGACCAATCCATGGTTCTGGATCATGTTGTTACTTATTATCGCTGCATTCTTTACAGCTGCACTCGTCTAGGTCTAGTTGGTTTTGCTGGCGAAGGCGTCCCGGAGCCACTCGTCCATAGAACCGCCACCGCTGGCGCCCATCGCAACCACAAGGTCGCCCTGGTCCAGGTGTTGGCGGATTTTTTGCATCAGTGCATCATCAAGCTTGGCTGGTTCAGCAACGGCAGCGTTATCAAGGTACGGAATGAGGTCTGCCGGCTTTAATAATTCCTGCGTCGGGTCTTCGCGTGCAAGATACGTAGGCACCCAATACAATTTTTTGGCACCTTCAAAACAGTCTTTGTAGTCTTCTTTAATATAGTGCTGCCTGCGATTGGTAAGCGGTTCGTAGATAACGACGAGATTTTTACCGTCTTTGGCGGCAATTTCCTTGGCCGCGCTCATGCCGCCACGGATCTTTTCTGGTGTATGCGCGTAGTTCGTGTAGAGGCCCGGTGCCAGCAGTTCCATACGCTGCTTGGAGCCTGGAAATGTTTCTATAATTGCGCGAAGTTCTTCGAATGTTTTGCCAGTTAGGTCTGAAACAGTCCGGATTGCCAGCCAGGCATCTTCGCGGTTGAAGCGTCCATCGAGGCCAATGTTGTCGATTGTCGGATCGGCTAGGTCGGCTACGTACATGTGGTCGTCCATTGGCTGGTCTAGGTATTGCAGATCGCGGTCCCAGATGATGACCTTCTCGCTCTGACTAATAAATTCCTGGAATGCCTGGTTGTAGTCTTCGCGTGTAGGGAAAATTTCGTGGTGATCCCATGAGATACCGGTGATAAGACTGAAATATGGATCAAACGCCAAGAAATTGCGGTCAAATTCATCACATTCGTACACGAAATAGGTGCCGCCTGGCTCGAAATGACCTTGCGGCCCGAACGGTAGCTTGGCACCGACCGAGTAGCTGATATTTTGGCCTAATTGGCGGAATAGCCATACGACCATTGCGGTAGTCGTTGTTTTGCCGTGCGTTCCGGCGATAGCGATAAGTTTTAGATTGTTATCTTTAATAAGTATATTGAGTAACTCATCGCGCTTGGAATGCTTGATGCCGTGTTCTTCGGCAAAGACCAGTTCAGGGTGGTTAGGGTTTTCTTTGGGGATGGCTGAAGAGTACACCACCCAATCAATGGGATGCTCGGCATGCAGCTTGGCTATAGCCTCAGTCGTCTGGCCGATGAGCGGGTTGATGCCCTGCTTGCGCAAGTTGTCGATATAGAGGCTTTCTTGTTTGTCTGAGCCTGAGACTTCGTATCCGGCCTGTTTGGCCATAATAGCGAGCGGCCCAATCGCCCCGCCACCAATACCGCTAAAGAAGATATGCATAAGATCAGTCTACCATGCACCCTTATGCTACACTGATAAAAAGCGTAAAATAAAACACAACATGGAAAAACGATTTGCACACCATCTCTGGACCAAGATCCGGCCCGTAAAGGTTTGGTATTTGCTGGCTATCTTTCTATTCTCGGCGACTATGAGCGTCATGGCTTTACGCGACAATAACATCAAAATGATCCAGCTGCGCGACGAAGTATACAAGGCCGACGAGTTAAATACAGACGTTGAAGCCTCGCTCCAACGTCTCAGGCAACATGTCTACAGCCATATGAACAGTGACCTTTCAACCGGCAATAATGTCTATCCGCCCATCCAGCTTAAGTTTACGTACCAGCGGCTTGTTACGGCCGAGAAGGAACGCGTGAAGCAGGTAACGGCCCAGACTTACACCGAAGCCCAGAGATACTGTGAACAGCAGAATCCCAGCGGCTTCTCTGGACGTGGACGGGTACCTTGTATTGAAGAATACGTAAAAAACCACGGTGCTACCGAGCGTCAGATCCCGGACGCTATGTATAAGTTTGATTTTGTATCGCCGCGCTGGTCTCCGGATCTTGCCGGCTTCAGTCTTGTGATTAGTATCGTGTCGTTTATCTTACTGGCGCTACGCGTCGTGGCCGGCAAGGTGCTCAAAGCCTGGTCGAAGACGTAAGCTTCGCTGCTTCTTCTAAGAAGGTGAGATCCCGTTGCTGGATGAGCTTGCCATCCATGGCCTTGGGCGCGGCGCTTCGTACAAGCTGTATCGCTTCTTCGATCGTGCTTGCCCATACAGCTTCCTGGCCTTCCCCGATCTCAAAGTCTGTCAATGAAGGCGTGGTGCTACTGCCTGCTTTTAAGACAATGTAGCACGTATCGGTCTGAACTTCGTGCCAACGCTCCAGGAAATAGGTTACGATTGTGCCAACTTCACGCACCACCTGTGCCTTACACCCTAGCTCTTCAAGTACTTCACGTTCTAGGGCTTGTGCCGGCTCTTCACCAGCTTCTACGCCACCACCTGGCAGCTTGTAGTAGCCATGCTTAGAAACATGCATGAGTGCGACCTGTTGGCTTTCGTCAAAGACAACCGCACGTGCTGCTGGGCGAGGTTTGTAAGCTTCGCGGTCTCCGGTTGGCTTGTCGGGACTAATGTCAGTTGGCGTAATGGTGCGAAGCAGTTGCATTAGTTCAATAGTAGCACTCATGATTTCGGCAGCTAAAAAAATACCCCTCAGGTGAGGGGTATTTCTCTGTGTCAGCTGCTAACTACTGGTTGGTGCCGTTGTTAGTGCCGGTGCCAGTGGTGTCATCCTGAGTGGATGTGTCCTGTGTAGTACCGGTGCTTTGCTGAGTGCTGTTAGAGGTGTCTTCACACTTCTGGCCGTTCGGGTTCTGGTTGCGCCATTCTTGGATAGCCTTTGAAACCTTACCGTCAGTGCCTAAGTTCTCCCAGAAGCTAACCTGGTCACGGTTGATGACCATTTGGTCAGTTGGGCCGTGCAATTCACACCCGAGCTTTACGAGTGAGAAGCTGGTTGGTGCTTGTTCCTGGGAATTCTCACTACCTTGTGATTGTGAGTTGAGGTAGTAGATATCCGTAAGGTCGAGGTATTGGTTGTTAATAGCCTTAACTTTACCGAAGTATACCTGGCCGTTAGTTAGGAATACTGCCTGTGTCTTATCTTGGTCAACATAGTGAGCTTCGCGGTCCCTACCGAAGTAGAACAGGGAAGTAACTCCAATTGCCAAAATGGTTAGTGAAAAGAGAAGTATTACCGTAGCTGCGCGTAGCCAGCCTGGTTCGGTTGATAATGACTTCTTAACTCGATCAACTCCAGATGCCGCGACGCCGGGTTGGCCTCCGCCGTTGCTTCGTACTGTTTGAGGTTGATTATTCGCATTCCGATGCAAAAAATCCATTTAGGTTCTCCCGCCCGTTTAACATTTTTCTTATAAAGTTCAGTGTAATACATAAGCGCTATAGAGTGCAACTCAAGTTGGCTTGAGATATCCCCACCTTTGTACCGACCGCTGATCTCCAGATAGAAAACTGTTGACAAACAAAAAACCCCGAGAGTATGGTAGGGATACCATTACTAATCGATAAGAGAGGGAGAAACTCTAGCAATGGCTTACAGTCACACAAACTCCAAGGGTGTTAAGTACTACCTTAACTCAAAGGAAGTAACACTCCGCGGCGGCAAGTTGCAGAAGATTTACTACTTCAGCAAGGACGAGCGTCCAGAGGCAGTTCCAGAATTGCCAGCAGGCTTTGTAGTAAACGAAAACCCACGCAACGGTTTCCTTACCGTTAAGCGCGGCTAGTAGATACTCGTACCCGAAACACCTTGAGGCTTTTGCCCCGAGGTGTTTTGTTTTCTCCCTAATTTCGTAAATCTAACTTTGATATCATACAAATATGAACCAAATTATCTTAAAAGTGTCTAATCTCGAAAAGAGTTATGACGACAAAAAAGTCGTTAAAGGGATTAGCTTTGAAGTCAAACAAGGCGAAATCTTCGGTATTCTCGGGCCAAACGGCGCGGGCAAGACCACAACATTGGAAATGATTGAAGCTATGCGTCCAATTGATGGCGGTAAGGCAGAGATTGATGGCATAGATGTCGCCTCCCACCCTACTGAGATCAAGCGGATTATCGGTGTCCAACCCCAATCCCCGGCTTTCCAGGACAAGAGCAAACTAACCGAAATTATTGAGCTGTTTGCTGCTGCTTATGGTGAAAAGGTTGACCCTATGGAGTTCCTGAAGGATGTAAATCTTGAAGAAAAGGCTAGCTCATTCGTAGAAGACCTTTCAGGCGGACAAAAACAGCGGCTCAGTATTGCAGCTGCACTTGTCCACAGCCCTAAAGTATTCTTTATGGACGAACCAACTACCGGTCTTGACCCCCAAGCCCGTCGTAATCTTTGGGAACTTGTGCAGCATGTTCGGGACAAGGGCGTGACGGTTATCATGACCACGCATTACATGGATGAAGCCGAACTGCTCTGTGACCGTGTAGCCATTATGGATAAGGGTGAAATCAAGACTATCGACACCCCAAAGAACCTTATCAAGCAGTTGCTTGGCCGCGGTTTCAAGAAGAAGCAGCACGTCGAACAGGCTAACCTCGAAGACGTATTTATTGATATGACAGGAAAGGGACTAAGGGATTAAGTATGAAGAAGTCTCTATTTACGGTTTGGGTATTTACCAAACTTAATAGCCGGCGGTTTTTCCGCGACAGGCTGGCAATCTTCTTCTCCATTCTATTCCCGTTGATTTTCCTTTGTGTTTTTGGCTTTATTTTTGGCCGCGACAACGGTACAACCTTCAAGGTTGCCGTCATCAATGACTCTGATACGGCCTTTTCCAAACAGTTTGTCAAAGAACTCTCCAAACAGAAACTCTTTGAAATAGACAAAGTCGCTACGACCTTCGATCTTGCCAAGGAAAAGATGAATCGCAGCCAGATGGACGGTGCGATCGTACTACCTAAGGACTTCGGCGCCATGAAAGAAGGCCAACAGTATCCGAGCGGCCAGGCACAGGTGTTTTACACCGCCAACAATGAGCAGGCGGGCACAGCGTTGTCCTCAATCCTGGATGCACAGTTAAAGGGTATAAATGCCAAGTATGTACAAGTTACTGAGCCCTTCAAGGTAGAGGGCAAGCGTTTGAGCCAGGAGGGCTTGAGCCAGTTTGATTACACCTTTGCAGGATTGCTGGGCTTCTCGATTATCGGCCTTGGTATCTTCGGTCCGGTCAATGTATTCCCCGAGCTTAAGAAGCAGGGTATCCTGCGCCGGTTGCACACGACACCTATCAAGGTATGGCAGTACTTTTTGTCTACGGTGATCACCCAGGTGTTCTTAGGAATGATCTCAATTGCCGTCATGTTCGCGGTGGCAATGTTGGCCTTTGACCTGCATGTAGTAGGGAATTGGCTGGAGTTAATAGCATTCATAATACTTAGTATCATTACTATCCTTGGCATTGGACTTGCCCTGGGTGGCTGGGCTAAGAATGAACGTCAGGTTGCACCGCTGGCAAACATTATCGTATTCCCGATGATGTTCCTGTCAGGCACCTTCTTCCCGCGCTTCCTGATGCCTGAATGGCTGCAAAATGTCTCCAACTTTATCCCGCTTTCACCAGCTGTTGACGGTATCCGGTTGATCGCAACCGAAGGCAAAGGCCTGCTGGATGTATTGCCGCAGATTGGCATTCTTGGCGCCTGGCTGCTGGTAATCTATGTGATTGCTTTCCGCGTCTTCCGCTGGGAGTAGCAACACCGTAGCATTCTTCGGTACAATAGGGGTATGACATTAGTCCATATCCGAGCATTGGCCGAAGAATACGCAACCAAATATAACCCCGGCAACGTCGCTCCATTTCCCTACGAAAATATCTTGAAGGATCATCCTGATCTCAAGATCTATTTCACCGAATTGGAAGATGACAATGTGTCAGGGGTTATTTTGCTTAAGGACAGCGAGTTCAGTATTCTCGTAAACACTACTAAGCCCTCTACGCGCCAGAACTTTAGTGTTGGGCACGAGCTTGGGCATTACTTTTTGCACCAGGATACGCTGCGCAGCCAAAAGGGTATTATTGACGGTGATGACACCTTGGACGGTCAGGGCATTATGTACCGCCTGGACGGCAACGAGACCGAGCAGGAAATCGAAGCCAACAACTTTGCTGCTAGCCTGCTCATGCCCGCAGACCTTGTTCGCCGAGCCTGGGAGGCTACGACGAGCATTGAGGAGTGCGCCCGTATATTTAACGTGTCAGTGGTCGCTATGAGCGTCAGGCTGCTGGAACTGGGGCTGGTGTCGGAGTAACTATGGCCAAGAAGACGCCTATCCAGAACCAGAACTACCAAGCCACGGTTGATAAATACTTCCGTACATTGAGCGATCTCAAGCCCTCTGGCCGGCCATCTGCCGCGCCACGTACATCGGCAGGTACGCCAGCCAAGAAGACCAAGCGGATCGATATCAACCAGGAGATTGCCCGCGAGCAAAAACTCCGTAACGACAATGCCGAGCAAGATATTAAGCTCAAACGCCAGACGCTGGAACGCCTGTTCCGCTTCCTGACGACCGAAACAATCCTGATCTTTTTATTCGCCATCGCCCAAGCCACCAAGTGGCCAGGCGATTTCCATCTGGACGAGACAAGTTTCCAGATAGTTGTTGGCGCTACCATTGCCCAGATTACGGGCATGCTATTTGTGGCTGTCAGGTATTTATTCCCTAAGAAATAAGGAGCTACAATGGCACATCTTGACCAGGATGCTTTGGCTGCGCTTGTTGCAGAAGGCGAATCAAAAGTAACTGTCGGGGCAACCTACGCCCATTACAAACATCCCGATATGCAGTACAAGGTGCTGTCTATCGCCTGATTGAAGCCAATGACGAACCAGCAGTGGTCTACCAGGCGCAGTACGGCGCAAGGGTCATCTTTGTGCGTCCAGTGAGCGTATGGCTGGAAACCGTTGAGTGGCAGGGCAAAACAGTGCCCCGGTTTACAAAAATTATATAAGTACACAAAAACGGTGAAATAGCCTCTTGTCAGACGGGCTATCCGGGTTTATCCTCAAAACGTTATGCACAGCTCAAAGACCGTCTTCGAGCAGATCTGGGACGGAGATCTGCCTTCATTTCCTATTTTCAAAAGCGATAAGCACGGCATCCAGGTCGTCCTGGATATTTTCCCCGCCCAACCTGGCCATATGCTCGTTATCCCACGCGAACCCGTTGACCATATATTCGACCTCGAACCGCATCGTTACTTGCAAGTGTTTACGGTTAGCCAAGCAGCTGCCCAACAGATCAGGGATGTCTTGCAGCCGCTGCGCGTTATGCATATTGTTTCTGGCTACGACATTCCTCACGTGCACGTACACTTGTTGCCGAGCTTCAGGCGCGGCGACACCGAAGCGAACCTGCTGGCTGGCCGTGAAGGCAAGCGGGCAAAGGATGAAGACCTTGCTGCCATGCAGAAGAGGCTGGTATTCCCGACAGGCTTAGCCGAAGAGCTTGAGATGCGCATGGATCGTATAGTCGCCCAAGAGACTGGCTTTAGCCAGGACGTTGCCGCCCAGGATTTAGCCCGCCGCCTACGCAACCAGTAAAAGTCACGTAACGGTAACTATCCCCTCATAGCAAGTAAACGACTAAGTGACTCCGCTAAGATCAATCCCATAGTGGTCTTACCGCCTAGACGAGTATATCTTTGCCACAAGTATTGAATTATACTAGGGATTATATGAATGACAACGCGTTGCCCGCCATCCGTGATTACCGAATCTATTTTAACGACGGTAGGGAGTTAGAGATACGCGATAAATCTGGCGATCCAGATTTCAAAGACCAGATATATAGTGGTAAAGCCCTAGCTTATGATCATGATGGTAAGGTAGTGCCCGTCACAAGACAGAACACCAAAACAATAACCCCAGTTACTGCGCCAATATGCGCAAACTGTTTAGAAAAACTTGATCTTCACCCAGGCGAGACTTTTTGCCCAAAGTGCGAAAAATTCACCTGGCTAGCCGCACAAGAAAACTAGCGAAGGGATAGTTAGCCCCGTGCTAATCTCTGTCTTAGTGCCTCAGCGAGGATGTCTTCTCGTTTCCACTTCTCGTTGACTCGTATCTGTAGGTTGCTGTGTACGCGCTTGTTGATGTGGAGTGCCACTAGGTTCCGGCTGAAGTCCTCTAGGGCGTATCCCATCGTACGATGGGAACTTGTAGGTCGAAGTAATGCCCTTAAGCTCTTTTTTAGGGCAAATCTTATTCCCAGACTCTTGCTAAAATTTATCCCTAACTCATCTTCTACAGTCATATCTTAAGTGTACACCTGATACTAAAATTACCTTCCATTGCAATTGTCTGGATCGACTGTGGACACCCTCACTTAGTATATGTACTAGCCTACATGTACAGAATATTATTTTAAATTATAATTGATGTAAAAAAGTCTGCAGACGATGCGATATAATAGACAGAGGTCATCAGGGGTGATGATCTTGTTAGTTGATGCCAAAAGTTATAAAATGAATGTATGTCTGAAAATAATTCTGCCCCATCAATTCTCCAGGTTGCTCGAAAAATCGTTGAACTATGCGGCGATGGTTTAACGCCGCTCAAACTCCAGAAGCTTGCGTACTACTGTCAGGCATGGTCTTTAGTCTGGAAAGAACAGCCAATGTTTGAAGAGGACTTCCAAGCTTGGGCAAATGGCCCGGTGAACCCTGCACTCTTCAGCAGACATAAGGGTGTCTTTCTCTTGAAGGAGGATTTCCTTTCAGAGTTCACTGGCTTTCGGTTCAGTGCCGAAGACGAGGCCACAATTAAGTCCGTACTGAGTTTCTATGGCGATAAAGAGCCATTCTACTTGAGCGAGCTTACGCACAAAGAGCGACCATGGAAAGACGCTCGAGGGAACACGCCGATGGGTGAAGCATCCTCCGCGGTTATAACGAAAGAGTCGATGCAAGATTACTACACTGGGATCTCTAGTAAGTAAGATGCCCAAGGGGAAGCCAACTGCTGTAGAGAATGTGACTGGCGACAAGAGCCCAACGGTGTTAGAGGACGCCGAGGGATACTATCGCAAAAGTCCGTCATGGAGGTTCGCAAGGGCTGACACTAGCCACCCTAGATGGTCAGTGCTAGACCTACATGATGACATCGTAGAGGATAAGAATGATCCGACGGGAACGGCAGTTCTTCATACATTCTCAAAGTCGATAGATAGTGTTTTTCTTGAAGGGCTCAAGAACAGAGAGAATATGCTCTGGAGCGCCCTCCTTACTCAAAATGGTGGTCGTGGTAGAAGCGGTGGCACCAATAGCCACCATATACCGGTGCATAAACTAGACGATGAAGCACAAAAAAGAGCCAAAGAACTAGGTCTCGAGGCTGATGCACTGTTGTCGCTGAGGCTTGATGGTAAAAAGAGGGTGTACGGTGTTATGGAGAACGGGGTCCTAAATATCATATGGTTCGACAGAAATCACGAGATCTGCCCTGTATCGAAGTAGACGTTGCGCAGTTAGTTAACCCTAGATTATGCCATCGGAGTTAATTTGTGCTACTTGCTGCGAGGTGACCGCCTGATTAACAGATTGAAATAGCATAAGAAATATGCTATAATAATGCCCGTTATGACAGTGATGACTGGAGCAGAAGTATACGCTGATGGCGCCATGTTTGGTTTAGGACCAGAAGGCGACCTTGTCATGCCCCAAAGTCCTGTCGAAGCCTGGATGGAAGGCCGTACTGAGTATGTCCCGCAGCTTGAACGCGCGATGGTAACGGTTGTACCGGATGGCATTAACCTGCAATACCGTTCCAGTTGTTTGACCGAGTCTCTTGAGGCCATTGGCCAGGCAAACCAGGACAAGGGTTTCCAGAATGCAGCTGGTTCCGAGTATCACCGGGAGCGTCTGCAAAAAGATGTCGGTGCTGCTATCGACGAGATTGCTGACGAGTTGGGCAGCCGTGCAGAAGCAGGTATGGAGCTAGCTCGCCGCAAGTTCTTTGCCGCCTCTGGTGTAGGCACATTGGCGCTGAAGCAAAGCGATGAGTTATCCGGGCCTGAGCGTCTTGTCCGCACCCATATGTCAAAGCAATGGGGATTATTCCTGGATTCATACGGACGCACCGGTCCGGCTGCCCGTGCCAGCCGTGCCCGCGCTAAACGGCAGTACGCCAAAACAAGTGTGTATACTACGGTTGAAGAATAAATATGAGCATGCTAAACGAACTACCAAAGCCTTTCACTGTATTGGCGCCAATGGACGATGTGACGGATACCGTATTCCGCCAGATTATTAACGAGTGTGCAGCTCCTGACCTGTTCTTTACTGAGTTCGTGAACGTTGATGGACTGCAAAGTCCTGGCCGCCCAAACCTCCTTAAGAAGATCCAACTGGAACCTACAGAGGGTCCGGTTATCGCTCAGATCTGGGGCAAGAAGCCAGAGAATTTCCGTAAGACGACCGAAGAATTAGTTGAAATGGGTTTTGCTGGAGTTGACCTCAACATGGGGTGTCCGGCTAAGCCTGTAGTCAAAGACGGCTGTGGCAGCGCCCTCATAAACAACAGGGAAGCAGCCCTGGAGCTGATCCAGGCTGTCAAAGATGGTGCTGCTGGCCGTGTGCCGGTAAGTGTAAAAACCCGCCTCGGCTGGAATACCGTAGACCTTAGCTGGCATGAATTACTCCTGAAGCAGGGAATAGACATGCTCACGATTCATGGCCGTACCAAGAAAGAGATGAGCGATGTACCCGCTCACTGGGATCTGATAGGTGAAGTCCGCAAGCTGCGCGACCAGATTGCCCCTGATACGCTGATCGTAGGCAACGGCGACGTCCAGAACTACCAAGAGGCGATGGAGCTGGCTGAGAAATACCAGTTAGACGGCATTATGATTGGCCGCGGTATTTTTCACGATCCGTTTGCGTTTGCAAAAGACAGCCCATGGCCTAGCTATTCAAAAGAACAGCGCACTTCCCTTTATACTAAACATGTTAAGCTTTTCGCTGAAACATGGCCTGATGCGGGACGGCGTATCGCCATGCTAAACAAGTTCTGCAAGGTGTATATCAGCGGCTTTGACGGCGCCAAGGAGCTCCGTGAAAAACTCATGAATGCCAAATCGGCTGAAGAATTACTGAGTTTATTGCAAGAAGCATAGGCAAGTACGGCAAAGCTCTCTATAATGCCTATCTGTGATAGAAGTAAATAATCTCTACAAGAAGTATCGCAAAAAAGTAGCGGTCGACGACATTTCCTTCAAGGTTGAAACTGGCAAAGTTACGGGTTTTCTTGGCCCGAACGGTGCCGGTAAGTCTACGACCATGCGCTTAATGCTCGGTTTGGATAACGGCAAGGGTCATACGACCTTTGACGGTAAGGCACTGCACGAATACCACAAGCCATCGCAGGTTATCGGTATTCTGCTGGAAGCAAAAGCATTCCACCCTACCCGTTCAGCACGTAACCATTTAAAGATTTTGGCAGCAGCAGGCGGCATTGATGACTCACGGGTCGAAGAAGTGCTTGATATTGTGGGCCTCAAAGAAGTGACCAAAAAGGGTCCCGGTAAGTTCAGCCTTGGTATGAGCCAACGCCTTGGTATTGCCGCGGCAATCCTCGGCAAGCCAAAATACCTGATGCTCGATGAGCCGGCTAACGGCCTCGACCCAGAGGGTATTGCTTGGTTGCGCCAGTTCATTAAGGACTACGCAGACCAGGGTAATGCTGTATTTGTATCAAGCCACTTGCTGAGCGAAATGTCCTTGATGGCTGATAACATCGTAGTTATCGGCAAGGGTAAAATGATCGCTAGCACTTCCATGGATGCCCTGCTCTCCGGCAGCGCCCACTCCAGCGTCTTCGTGCGTGCCGCCAATACCGGCAAGCTTGAAAAGGCATTGCTGGCTGCGAAGCTGGACCTTGCCAAAGAAGAGAATGGCCTGAAAGTAACCGGCGCGAAGACCGACCAAGTCGGTAAGATCGCTTTTGAGGCTGGCATACCAGTGCTCGAACTAACCAGCCATGTTGCATCATTGGAAGAAGCCTTCCTTGAACTAACCGCCGATTCGCAGGAATACCGCACCGGCGAAAAGAAGGGAGACAAGTAATGGGTACCTTAATCCGATCTGAATTCCGCAAATTGCTGACCATTAGGTCTACATATATCTTGATGATCCTCGCTACCCTGCTGCTTGGATTCTTCTCGTTCTGGGCCTTGGGATACAAGGGTGTTGCTACGGCTAACCCAGTCCTCATGCAGGCAGTTATGGACGGCGTTACGGTGGTGGCCATGTTCATATCGATCATTGCCGTGCTGAACGTGACGCACGAATACCGCTATAACACGATCATGTACACGCTGACTTCTGCAAACAGCCGCACCAAGGTGTTCCTAGCTAAACTGGGCGTAGTAATAGCTTTCGTGCTTGGCTTCTTCGTATTTTCGTCGTTATTTGCAGTATTAATGACCTGGATCGGTGCCACGATGTCAGGCAACACGCCTATTAATGACACGTTCTATTTCACCGAAACTATCTGGCGCAGCCTATTCCACATTACGGCCATGACATTGCTTGGCTTTATGTTTGGTATGATGTTCCGCCACGTGGTTGGTGCGATCGCCGTACTGTTTATTGTTCCTAACACCATCGAAGGCTTGCTGTCGATTGTGATGAAAGAGAACACCAAGTACTTACCATACTCAGCTATCGAGCAGGTACACAGCGGCTCACTGCTTGCACCAAACAAAGCTGCGTTAGTAGCAAGCGCATACATTGTCGGCGGTCTGATTATTGCCTGGATATTGTTCTTGCGACGCGACGCTAATTAACCAGTTCGGCACTTCCCTGCAAGATTCTACGTTATTGCCCGCCTAGTACTGCTTATGCTACAACTAGGAGAACAGTAATCGGCGGTTCTGACCATGGCAAAAGCAAAAGCTTCACCAAGTAAAGCAGCTACCAAGCACGATGCGCAGCATTCGACAGATGTTGCCCTCCAGTGGATTTGCTTCGGATTGTGGGAATGGACACTTGTTGCGTTAAGTATTCTGCTCTCAGCAACGCTGGGCTATTACTTCGTACGTGATAGTGGTGACTACACCTTCGTGGTATATGTACTGGCTTCATTACTATGCCTGCTGCCGTTCTCGTTAGTTGCCGAGCGGATGTACGCTAAGCGTGAACCGGACCAGAAACAAGGTTTTGCCGGCGTGGTCATGGTACTCAATGCTGTAGTGGTGTTCCTGGCGACACTAGGTGCACTCATTACGACTGTCATGAGTTCGCTGTCGATATTCGTAAATGCCCATGCTTCGTCAGGCACATATATTGTGATCATCAGTTCGCTGGTTGTTACTGTGCTCGGCCTGTTGCTATTCGCACGCATCATCAATCCGCCCAAACTACGCAAGCTAACCAAATTGTTCCCGTGGATAGTAGTGGTAATAACCGCTGTATCTTTGGTGGCTGCTATTGCCGGGCCGTTCAAGTCGCAGATTAGCAGCAGGGATGATAGGTTCATTGAGGACAACCTTAGTACGGTTAACGAAAACATCCGTAGCTATGCCAGCGATAACGATAAACTACCAAAGACTCTTGGCAACCTTAGCCTTGACCAGGAATACGAGGACGGCGCCCAGACATTGATTGACCGCGACCTCGTTTCGTATGTACCGGATACCAAGAAGCCAAAGACGGCCGACGGCTACAAGACGATGTACTACCGCTTGTGTGTAAGCTTTGAGGACAAAAAAGGTAATGGACAACCAGCCTCTGAAGTAAAAGAACTCTATGACCTTCGCAGCAATCACGGGTCAGGCCGCCAATGCTACAACCTGGAAGCCGAAAAATATACTCCTGCAGATACTCTGCCAGTGCCGCCGGCGCAGCCTTTGCGCTAAACTAGAGTAATGCACCCGAACATCCGCAAACTGTACCTACTGAATTTGCTGGTAGGCATTGTGTTCTGGTATCCAATCGAGAAGTTATTTTTGCAGGATATTGGCGCAACACCCCTGGGTATTGGTTTCAACGCTCTTGTATTCCTGGCTACGCTGTTGCTGTTTGACGTACCCTCCGGTGTGCTGGCAGATAAGTGGAAGCGAAAACACACGTTGCTGCTGGCGATCGTGTGTTTCATTATTGCCTGCGTAATGGGCGGCATGAGTCACAGTCTTTTGCAGTACCTGCCGATGAATATTTTCTTGGGCGGATTTGTTGTACTTACTTCCGGAACCTTCCAAGCGATTATGTATGACAGCCTGAAAGATACAGGCAACCAGAAAGATTACGACAAGCATCAAGGACGGGCCTACGCGTTATTCTTGTCTGGCCTAGGCTTCAGCGCGCTAGCAGGCGGCTACCTGGCTGAATGGTACGACATGCGTACCACGTACCTCATTACCGCCGCCGTAATGGTCTTTGCGTTAGCAGTCGGCTTTGCACTCAAGGAGCCTGCATCACACAAGCAAATTTCAGACCGCAAACTGAAGGAACATGTGCTGTTTAGTTTGCGCCAGATACGGGCTAGCCAACTGCTGATGCAGCTAGCGTTGCTGTTGACAGCTGCCGGTATCCTTCGCGGTTCGCAGAACGAATATAGCGGCCTACTGTTTATCGCGCTGGGCATGACAGCAATTCCTATGGGATATGCTGCAGCGGCAAAATGGCTCACCAGCGCCTTTGGGCAACTCGTTGCCCCTCGTATAGGGCGCAAAGCACTTCGTTGGGTACCGCTGTTCTTTTTTTCATCCCTGGCGTTCAGCTTGTTCCATAACGATTGGTCGCTGCCCTTCTTTTACCTGGCTGCCTTCCTGTATTCAGTCATAGCAAACCAGGCAGAAGCAGCGGTCCAGGACAGCACGCCGAGCGAAATCCGTGCTACCACATTGTCGGTGCTGAGCTTTGCGAGCAACGTAGTACTTATCCCGTTAGGATTGCTCTTTGGTTGGATGACCCAGGAGTCCAATGTCTTTAATGCGTACTTAATGGTTGCGGTCATCGGCATGCTGTACATGGCGGTCTGGCTGATTAAGGGCCGGAAGATTTTAAGCGAGCTGTATTCCAAGAAGGCGAAGCAGTACGCAGTGACTGATCCTGAAATAGGGGACGGGACAATAAAATAAAGCCCGTCCGGAGACAGGCTTTATTTGTGGTGGGGGTGACAGGACTTGAACCTGTGACCAAGCGGTTATGAGCCGCCTGCTCTAACCACTGAGCTACACCCCCTCGTGGTTGAACTAACAGGGATGAGTATAGCAGATAACGGGGGAGAGGTATATAATCTTAGGCGTAACATTGCCAATGGAAACAAAAAATAAATCAAAACTGGAAAAGGCTTACGAGTATGTTCTGCAGTTCCGAGATGTGCGCGCTGCGGGTCTGCTCTTATTTTTGATTGTCGTACTTTTGATTAGTTGGAGCGGTATAAAGGTTATCGATACCAACTACACATTGCAAAAAGAAATCTCCCGCCTAGAGCAAGAAACCCAGGTTGCTGACCTGGGCAACCGCAATATTAAGCTCGAAAACCAGTATTACGAGACAGACCAATACCTTGAGATTTCTGCCCGCCAGAACTTTGGTTTGGCAGCACCGGGCGAAACGGTTATCAATGTTCCTGAGCAAGTTGCACTGGCTCACACCGTCGAGCTAGCTGACGAGGAACAAGTGGAAGCAGTCAAAACCAAAGCCAAACAACCAGCGTACCAACGCAACTTCCAAGCTTGGGTTAACTTCCTCCTGCACCGCCAAACAACCCAAGATTGACAAAAGAGGTGAGCCGGTAGTATAATTTGCACATATCTCAAGTAATTGGGATCCTATTTTTTGATAGGGTATGACGCGGGATGGAGCAGCGGCAGCTCGCGTGGCTCATAACCACGAGGTCCCAGGTTCGAGTCCTGGTCCCGCAACCAAAGAAAAACACTCACATTTTGTGGGTGTTTTTCTTTTATGCCGTTCTTTCTTGCGTGCGACAGACGTATTACCTATAGTTTGTGGTAATAAGGAGTCATTTGATGAAAAAGATAGCACTTGCCGGAGATTTTAACTTTACTGACGAACAGCGTACCCGATTAAACGCCCTCGCCCAGGTCGAACAGTTAGGCGACGTTGCATCTGATGAAGAATGGCTGGCTGCTGTTAAAGGATATGACGTTATATGCACATGGGGCGACCATGTCATGGCAAACTTAGACAAGCTTGAGAATGTACTCGTAACATATCCCTACACTGAACTGGGCAGCTTTGACTCGGCTGTGCTAGCAGAGAAGAATGTATATGTTGCTAATGCGCGCGGAGGTAACCGGAAGTCTATCGTCGAGTGGACGATGTTTATGATGCTCTCGCTGTACCGCCAATTTCCAAAGTTCTTGCGGACCACAGAGCAATATCCATTCACGTCAACTGAGAGCCTAGAAGGAAAGAAGGTCTTAGTTGTGGGGCATGGCACTATTGGCACCGAAGTTGGTGAGCGGTGCCAGGCATTTGGTATGGTTGTTGACTACTTCAACCGTGGTGATGACCTGGCGGCTAAAGCCAGCCAGGCAGACGTTGTTGTCAACGCTTTGAACTGTAATCCTACCAGCAAAAATCTCCTTGATGCCGGCTTTTTCTCAAAGATGAAGGAAGGCTCCTACTACGTTACGTTTGCACGGCCGTACACATATGATGTCGACGGCCTTATGGCGGCAATCGATGCTGGTACTGTTGGCGGTGCTGCAATCGACTGCGACCCCGAAGAACTCTTTGATGTGTCTAACGATTTCTACAAGAAGTGCCTGTCTAACGAGAAAATTCTGGTGACTCCGCATGTTGCGGGTGTAACCAAACAGGCCGCCGTTAACGGTCTTGAAATCATGGTGAAAGACGTGGAAGCGTACCTCGCCGGAACGCCTCAAAACATACTGAAGAAATAATCAAGAATCCTAGGCTGTAACGATCCGGATACGTGAGAAGTTTTTGCCCTGGAGACCGTCAAGGTGCACGTCTTGCCATTCAAAAGCTGCTGATTCGAGTTGCTTTGGCGACAGTACGAGGTCGGTGTAGTGATCGTTGTCTTTACGCAGAGCCCCGACGCCTGCCCAGAATTTAGCCATGGAAGCAGGCGTGCTGCCGGTAATGAGACAGCCAGGGTAATAGGTTGGGCTAAGCGCAATATGATAAGGATCGGATAAATATCCTTCAGCTAAGGTTTTGGTGCTGAATATAGCTTGATGTTGTAGTTCAACTTTCTCGCGCCACTCAGGATCATCTGCTTGGCCAGGTAGTAGCCGGACATTCAGTTCGGTGGCAGTTTTCTGTTCCTCACTGAGTACGGGGAGCTTGCCGTTACTCTCATCAAGCATATGTTGTTTTGCGGTCTCAAGTTCGGCATCATATTCTGCAATGTCCGTGTATTCTTCGGCGTGCCGGCGGTAAATGACTGATACGCCCTCGGGCATGTATGGTTTGAGCCATTCCAGCATGGACCGGAATGTCTTGGAATAATTGTCGGTTTCGGCGCGGGGTACGTTATTCAGGCTCTGCACAGAAACGTCTTGCGAATAAAAGAGCACCTGCACGCCGTGCTCATAAACGCCCGCCACATGTTTTGCGAGGCGTAAGAAATACACGGTAGTAAAGAGTTCAGCCCAGTCGATTTCAGGGGCTTCCTCGAACCGCCACAGCTTGTTGCCGCCGAAAAGCAGGCCTAATGTTACGGGTTTCTGCTCTTCGACTGCAAGGCGGATAGCATTCTTTGCGCCCTCGATGAGTTCTTCGTCAGCTTTTAGCTTGCGGAATTTTTTGGCGAGCACGCGCTTAAGCAGCTCGTCCTGCAGTTCCTGGCCTTCAAGAAAGGTTCGTTCTACGGGCTCGGATAGCTTTTGTAATTCAGAGTAAATGTGTTCTTGTGCGTTCATAGGCTATTGGAGATGCGAGACAGCCATTACCCTGCCGTGTATAACCTTGCGGGTTACAGCCTATTCTCGGCCATCGCATCGTATTAATAGTATCACTTACGCGTCTATACGGCAGATATAGCGAACACTTTTCGTGTGATATAGATCGCGGACAAATTGTGGTAATGAGCCTAACATTGTAAGTAAGCTACCAAATACTTTCTTAAGGGGGAATTAACATGGGATCTAAACGAATATTAAAGTTGCCCGGCATATTGGCCGTAGCAACGCTAGCTATTGCTAGCTTTATTGTGGCTGCGGTGGCACACGTGCAAGCGGTGACGATGGTGCAGATATACGGCACGGTATATGACTCGCAAGGCCAGACAATGGAAGATGTAGACGTCTGGGCTACGGCACCCGGTGGCTCGGATGTACTATACGGCGTGACAACAACTGACAGTGCTGGCACGTACAGTTTGCCGGTCGCGTATAAAACTACCTATGACATTCATTTTGAGCCGCCCAGTGGAAGCGCGGTTAACGGCTATGTAGCCTCTGATTACTCTGTCGTGCGTAATAGCCGCGAGCTAGATGCAAACCTAACCTCATCGCAGCTATATACGTTCTCAGGCACAGTTACTGATGCCAGTAATAATCCAGTACCTGGACTCGAAGTAAGGACTGATAGCCCCTCTTCAGGGAGCGAAACAACCTACACCGATATTAACGGTGACTTTACTGTTGTACGCAGCAGTGACTTCTATGCTGTAACGCTGGTGAAGGCTGACGGTTTTGTAGCTAGTGCATATCCGTACTTTGAGTTACCCCAGACTGAGATAGATTTATCCGGAGGAGATGTCGTACAGAACTACCAACTACCAAATGTGCTGGAAGCTACGGTCACCGTCCATGACCGCTTTGGCCAAAATGCTCCTGGGCAGCAAGTGCAGTATGCAGTAGGCTCAACAGAGTCAGCGAGTGCTGCAGCTGATAGCCAAGGTGTTGCAGTACTGCCTATATTAAACGGTGTGGCTATACCTGAAGGTGTCATTTGTTCGACCTTTGACGTAACCAATACGGTTACCTGCAACGAGCTAGCCTATGACGGCACCGGGAATATATCCCTTGAGCTGAACGCCCCGCTGAAACATGTTTTCTCAGGTGCTATTACCGACAGTAGTGAGAATCCTGTCGCTGACATTAATGTGAAGCTTACTTCCCAAGTAGACGGCGCCGTAGTCGAAGTTACGAGTGACCAGGACGGCAACTACAGCGTTGTTACTGATCCTGCCGTGTATGACATAACAGTCAATGACATCGGTTCTAATAATGCTACCAATAAGAAGTGGTCGACCTTCGCACTAGACAAAGGTAGTGTTGACCTTAGCGCTGGCGATATTACCCAAGCCTATGAGCTGCCAGCGATCCGTACCCTGCACGTAACCGTTAACGACAACCCAGACAACATAGTGAAGATCAAAGTCGGTACGCCTGAGGCTGCACCATACTACGCTACATCCGCTCTAGGATCATCAATCAACCTCGTGGTGCTTGAGGGTGCAACTATCCCGGCTGGCGGCCTCTGTGTGACCTACAACGCATCTAATGCAGGGAGTGAGTGTAATTCTGCCGAAATTGTAGTCGGCGCAACAAACCTCGAGCACGAATTTACCGCACCGCTTATGTACACATTCTCAGGCCAGCTTATGAATCCTGACAATACGCCAGCTAAGGGCAAGAGCGTGCGCGTGCTCGTAGGCGGCGATATTATGCTAGCTGCAGTAGGCAAAACCGCAAGCTATTCAATCCGTTTGCTGCCAGCTACATATGACATACGCCTCTTCAACAATGCAACCCAAACAGTACCAGGCTTTGATCTTACGCAGGGTACCGTCGACCTCACGACGGGTAATCTGACGCAGAACTACACCGTTCCCGAATATGTAACGGTTGAAGTGACGGTATTGGATTTCTCCGGCAACCCAGTACCTGACACTGGCGTGGGTGTCAGCACGCCAGCCGTATGGCATGGTCCATTCGGTACTGACAGTAATGGCCAGACGACACTTGTGGTCGTCAAGGACCAGGACCTGCCAATCGGTACGGTCTGTGCTACTGAGCTTAATGTATGTAATGACTCGATAATCAGCGCATCAGGCAATACCACTGTTACGCTGCAGCTACCAGAACAAAATCCAGACCCAGAACCGGAGCCAGAAGAGTAGCAGGATAATCTGTGGATAACTCAGGCATGTTCGCAAAAGTTTCTAATTGTAAAGCATGCCTGGGTTGCTACAATGCTAACAAGTGATAACACAAAAATCATTGACAAAACATAAGAATTATGTATAATAATGAGTATTGTGATCACAAACAAAAACCATCAAAAACAAAATAAAACGAAAGGTCATAATAACTATGACAGTAAGAACCAAGAGCGGTTTAGCCTTTGAGCTATCACCCTCAAGCGACAAGCGGTTTGTCCTTATAGACAAATTACTTGGCAAAGCTTAAAACCTTAGATTTGTTCCTAAGTAGTCAGTTACAACAAAAGAAGACTCCCGGTAAAGGAGTCTTCTTTTCTATTTGAGTAAAGTAGGGGCTAGCTTGTTTCGCGTCCGCGGCGTGAAGCTTCACCACCACGTTTGCCGGCTACGCTTGCGCGCTTACGGTCTTTGGCGAAGTTGCCACCGCTGGCCCTGCCGCCCATACTTGCAATTTCGCGTTGCTTTTCCTTGCTCATTGATGCGAAACCGCGCTTGCTTGTGTTGTCTGCCATAATGCAATTCTCCATTTAGGTTATGTTGCAAGGTCTTAGTATGCCAGCGCACCGGCAGGCGCACTATAAGATATTTCACTCACACCCATTTGCAAGCGGGCGTAAAATAGAAACATAAGTGGGAGAAGCATCACATGAAGCGTTTCATTATCTCAGGTACTCTCGTCGTACTGGCTGCAGCATTCGGCATTGTTGGCAACTTTAGCCCTACTGTTGCTACTGCACTTGAAAGTAAAAGATATGTTGCTTTAGGCGATTCCGTAGCCGCTGGCCTTGGTTTGCCGCAAGGCCCGGGTATTCCAGAAGAGCAAGCTTGCGGCCGGTCAGTCCAAGCATATCCAAACCAAGTGGCAAAGAATCTAAACATGCCAGTCGAACATTACGCATGTAGCGGTGCGAAAGTAGACGAGGGCCTTTACGGCCCGCAAGAAGTTGGCCCTAACGAATTGGCTCCTCAACTAGACCGCGCCTTTGCTGCCGGTACGCCCGATGTCATGACGGTTACTATTGGTGCGAATGACCTACGGTGGTCGCAATTTGTCCGTGACTGCTATGTATGGCGATGCGGCTCGTCATTTGATGACGCACGTGCTAGTGCCTATCTGCTCGACTTACGGTGGGAATTATATCTGACCATGCAAAACATCCAGCAGCGCAGTGGTGCACACCCGCCGAAGGTGTTCTTTACCGGTTACTTCACGCCATTATCTACTTCAGCGCCTAGCTGCACTGATACCCAGAACTTTTCAGCAGCCGAAATCAATTGGTTGAACTCTAAGGCGGCAGCGCTTAACCAAGTGATCAGCGATGCTGTTTCTTGGTATGGTTTTGCCGAGTATGTACCCGTAGACTTTACGGGCCATGAAATTTGCACGAGCAACCCATGGGTACAGGCCAGCCAGGACCCGGCACCATTCCACCCAACTGCTGGCGGTCAAGCTGCAATGGCTAGGGCTGTAACAGCCGCCATTAAGAATTAGAGAATACGCCTACTTGCGTGGACGGCGGGCAGGGAATTTGTTGATAACCATGCTAAATAGCAGTGCCCAAACAATCCCGTTGACCACAAATACACCAAGGCCTGCGAACACAACGCGCAGGATAGCACGACTTGCATCGTAGTTGAGCAAACCCACGAGACCTGCGAGTACAAAGCCAACAGCAGCTAATACCAGGTAGGTGTGCTGCAACTTAACGCGTTCGCTGTAATTAGCGTTCCACTCACTTAACATGTCTTTGATTGTCTGAATCACGGGGATAACTCCAAAATAATAGACTAACTATACATTAATAATGCATAAAAGTCAATGCTACTGTCTGGGCTGGAGAGGTGTTAATGAGACCTGCCGCTGCGGAAGCCAAGCGTCCACCAGTTGTTATAAGCAACGTGGGCGCTTAGGTTGGAAGCAAATCCTAGTTTTCGCTGCAAGTACCAGAGTACGCCTCCACCCAGCATGGATTGGATTGGTACCGTCTTGAGGTCCATGCCCTTGTTGTCGATATTGTGGGCGTAACTGAATAGCAGCGAAGTAGCGGCACCGACAATCATTTCTTTGCGAGATAGTTTGGGGTTGCCATTACCCCAAAGCACGGTTTCGGGCGGCGTAGTATAGGTGTCGCCCTCACTAGGCGCGACTAAGTCGGTGACAAGCGATGGCAAGGCCCGGAAGGACATCTCTTCAATAATTGGCCCTCCTATGACCGCCTTTTTTCTTGCAGCAGGGTTCTCCATGCGGTCTGCGGCACAGGTGAGGCGGTTTTCGGCTGAAGCGCATGCTGCATCTAGCTCATGACGCGTGCTGGCGTTACCAGTCTGAAGCCCGGTATGTTCTTCGATCTCCACACCTACCGCTTCGGTGGCCGGATAGAGGGCGCTACCGGCAACAATACCTAAGGGCGCTGCAACAGCAAGTCGCAAGAAATTGCGGCGGGACTCATTAATCACCTCTGACATAGAAGAATACTATCCCATGGGTATGTAGATTTACAATAGCTCTATACCAAGCGGCTTCAGCCCAAAAGTTCACACTCAAAGTGTGTACTATCTCATAGAGCCATATCCAGATGGCGCCTATAGTAGTGGGTACAGTAAGCGTAAAAGGAAGGAGCTTATATGCAAACAACAATCGACCGGGTACGCAGACGAGACCTCGCTTTCCTTACAGGATATCCAGAAACACCTAAACTCTTAGATGGTAACCAAAAGGACAAACGGGCAGGAACAGTACGGGAACCAACCTGAACCAAAAACAACCCTTTCATAGAAAGACCCCCACCACGGGGGTCTTTTGCTATACTTTAGGCTATGAAATCAAAGGCACCCGAGCACGTTGTGCTGCGCTACAAATTCTTGACTCTTCTGACGCTACTGTTGTTGGCTAACGTTTTCTTCTTCCACCCGTGGGGTGACATTATTGCGATCATCACCTTGCTGGTGATCTTTTATCGCATTGGCCGTGATGGTCCGAGCGCTTTGGTTTCTTAACTAGTTTTAAACCGGAAGATATAAACAAAGGCCTCAGATTTTTCTGAGGCCTTGATGATTCTACTTGGTAGCCGTGAGTAGGACAGATTGGAACATTATAAAGACCGAACTGATCAGTATGCACACTATCGTGCAGATGTACCAGAAGCACTATGCAGCGGGTGAATATAAGTGGGGCAGTTGAACCATCCCCCAATTAACTAGTAAACGTAACCAGGGGCTTCCTGCTTAATCAGTTCGTAAGGAATTATGTCCTCTTGTCGTGACGTTTTCCAGGGAATTTGTCGATGCGTGAACTCAACAATCTCTTGTGTGGGACGTTGCTGCCACTTCTCGCAGATAGATATTATTAAGTCACGCTCTTCTTCACTTAGTAGAGATTGAGGTGCCACTTCATTTGCATGAATCATCATGGCCGTTCCACGTTGCTCGATAGTTATAGCGCCATTTTCAAAAAGCTCATCAATAATCCTGAAGTATGTATCAGATACGGGTCCTTGTGGAATGTGCCTATAGCTTAGGCCAGTCATAGGCCGCCCAGTTTTGCTGTAGTAAGCAAAATCACTTAGGTAAACCAACTTCGCAAGTTTAGTTTTCGTTAGCTTACGGTCATGTTCATCAGAGCCATACTGCAAGCAATTCAGGATAACTTCCTTAAACTTGGCTATCATATCTCTATTTTGTGCGGCTTGCTGACTATTAAATAGTAATTCTTCAAGAGCCATTCCTAATGAACCGGCAATGACTCGAAGCTCACTTAAAGTTGGCTCTCTTTTGCCCGACTCAATTGCATTATATGTTGGGCGACTCATCTTAAGGACGTCGGCAATATCTTGCTGACTTAAGCCGCGCGCCTCACGATAATCCTTGATGCGATGACCTAGGGATATCATAGGTGCCTCCTTCCTCTCACACTTTATTGATAATATTACTAAAATATTGTCAACTAGTCAAATGATAACAGACGTTACTTAACGTCGTCTGTAAAAAATTCTTTGCAAATTAAAAGCATAAGCACAATGAATTGGAAAATGATGCAAAAAACAGGCTTGCCAACCGTGTAGCAGCCTGCTAACATTCTTAGTAACTCTTTGGAGTTACACCCAATAGAAAAATCGCTGACTGTATTTTGTTTGAGACGCAAGACAGTTCAGCGATTTGGTAGGGACGACAAAAATCGTCTTCCCTCCAGACTAACACACAATCCCAAAAGGAGGGCTAAAAATGGCATTTAAGATTACGGGCATCCGGAAACCGGGCGGTGCGGACAACATTCATGAGGCTATCAGCCACTATCGCTGGCAAGACGATTTGAGCAGCAAGGCCGGTATTGCCGATCGCCTAACTGTGGTGGGTTGGGTCGAGCACGGCATCGACGCATACGTTGCCGGTATAAGCGGTAAGGCTTGGTGTCAGGTACGCCAAAATGAGTACGGAACGAAATATTTGCAAACAGTTGCAGATAATCGTTGGGCAAACAACCTGTTAGCATTGCCACAGGTTTAGGCAGTGCTTATGCAAACTACGCCCACCAAGAGCATGACCAGGAACGGCGTTGCCGTTCCTGGTGTCGGGCAGTGCAAGTGTGAAGGTTGCTTATAATGAAGTGGCCTTCTGCATATTCCTACCAAGACAGTGAATTCTCTGTTGTGGATGGAGATTTCTCAAAGCTGGAGATAAGGGACAGCGGCAGTGATAGCGGCTTCCACTATTTTTATGACACCGCAACCAACAGGCTTATTACCGACTTCATTCTTGATGCGCGACCACAGGTTGCGACCCTCTGTCAGGTGACCCTTATCAAGAAACATGGGAAGTATTCGCCGCGTCTCAGACTATGGAAGAAGGATAAGACGAAGGCTGGCAAGACTGCTGTCGAGCACAAGACTGAGGCTACTGATCTTACTAAGATTATTAAGGCGACGGTCGATACGGATAGCTGTCATGACAATTTCTGGAAGCTGATTACTTTTCTTCAGGGTTTTGCCGATATCGACTTACCTGATAATAACTTCCGAGTTATGTCTGGCGGTGACGCTGAACTTGTGCAGCTCCTGCAGGGCAAGGAAAAGAGCACAATCGTTACCGCGGTTAAAGATGCCATTGGCGGTAGTCTAACGGAGCGTGACATCCAGCTGTTGGCCGACAGGAAGACTCAGCTGGACTATTTTGATAAGCTGCTGCACGACAGTGACTTTTTCGAGAGTGAGCGCGTTCGGCTTGGTAAGCGTGGCCCGGAATCAGTATGGCAACAGTTCTTTGAGGACAACCCCTGGATTTTCGGTTATGGCCTTACGCTAGTATCTTGCGAGTCCCTCAGTGACAAAAAGCTAGAGCAGATTACTACTGGGGCGAATGTGTTTACGGGTGCTGGTAAGCGCAGTGATGCATTGCTGCGAACCCGTGGCTACATCAGCAGCCTGCTATTTTGCGAGATTAAGACAGACAAGACAGCGTTGCTGGCCGAAGCTGCCTACCGACCACCTGATGTGTATCGTGTATCTGATGAGGTGAGCGGTGGTCTGTCACAGGTGCAGAAGACGGCGCACAAAGCCACGCGACGTCTTACTAGCGAGTTTCATAAGCTTTATGAGTCTGACGGCACCCCACTGCGCATAGAGGTTTCGACGATTAAGCCGCGTCAGGTTTTAGTTGTGGGAAATCTCGAACAGCTTACTCATAAAGGGGACGTGAACTTGGAAAAGTCTTTGTCGTTCGAGCTGTATCGTCGATCTATAAGTGATGTCGAGATCATAACATTCGACGAGCTTTATGAAAGAGCTGTTTTTATTGTTCGTGGCTTTGATACCCCGACAGAGGGAGCGACCCAGGCGTAAGCCTGCATCGTTAATTACCATATGAAATATGCATCCAAATATCTCCGCGATGGTGAACAGAAGAAATGGCTGAACCTTGCAACCAGCATCGGTTCAAACGACCAATGGGTTGCTAGGGAGTGTCGTGAGTTTGCTAAGTTTATCAATACCGGACTTGATGAAGTACAGCGAACTGAGTTTGCGGCTATTACTGGCATCACTGTGCCAGTAGACTTAGAGTATCCAATTGATAGTAAGGCCAAGCTACAGGCTTTACTCCTAAAGCACTTCGTTGACGGTATTAGTCTGAGCATGATTAAGGAAGCTCGACCTGGCATTGGCGGCGAAGTTACGCAAATTTACCTTGTTCTTGCTGCTGAGCTTTTTGCAGACGGTCGTTATCCGGATGATATCTACGCTCACACGGCTTACCGGAGGAGGGGCACCCCGGCAACTTGGCTGACTGTCAGCGCTGAATTTTCGGCGCAACAGATTGAAGAAGCATTGCGTGACAAGATTGGCTCTATTATTGGCAGTCTGAACTACTATCTCGGTCATCTGGGGCAGTCGCGCAGGCTGATCTCGATTACTGATGTGGGTGAGAGGCTTATTTTTATGCTAAGTAAGCCTACCGGCCCCAAGGTTGTTGTCGCCGAAAATCGTAACATGGAGATACCGACTGCTTCTTACTCCTTTATTGTATTCAATAAGACAACTAACCAGGTTGGGGTAGTCAGTGGTAGCCGTCGAGAAATTGGAATTATCCACTATAACCTACGACATAAGATATTTAAGGATTCCGTTGCAATAGCGCGTAATGATATAGAAGGTGATACTAATGCTCAGCTCAAGGCTTTAGTGGAAGACCCGGCTGAGCCTGATTCTCTTAGCCTGATGTCATTTGAGCTTAAGAGGGCGATGTTGCCTGGCGCACCGCAACTTCGCGTGTCTAGCAAGGAACTGCCTGGTATTTCGCAGGCTGTGGAAGCGCTTAGGGCGCACTGGGAGGGCGCAAAGCTTAACGACTTGCAGCAAGTAGAGTACCAGTTTATCGGCAAGAAAATTCCACTGTATACCCGAGAGGATAACTGGGATCGTACGTACATCAACACTGCATCAAAGAATGTGACAAATGAGCTTGAAGAAGCTTTCCTCGGCCAAATAAAGGACAGGCTCGGTGGTATCAATATTAAGGAGACGCGATTCATCGTCCAGGACTACACCACCGAATACGTTGTTAATAAACTCCTAAAAGACAAGACTATTCCCACCGACCCGCCGATGCCACGTGCTGCTGAAGAAATCCTCATCAAGCTTACTACCAAGAAGATCATTGCCAAGCAGGTGAAGATTGCTCAGAGGAAATGCTTCAACTGCTATACAAAATCTTGGGATAGTTTGGTTTGTCCGAGCTGCGACCAGGATACTATGCGTATTGTCGGCGAGGCTGTTCGTGTTGATGCTGCCGAACAGCCGATAATGCAACTTCTAAGTAAGCAAATTAGCTTTGAGCCAACTCGTCTTGTTAAGTACGTCGCTAAAAAGCAACGCAAGAAATATACGAAGTCAGTAGTCAGTATTATCAACCCTGCTAAAAGAGCTTCTACGTTTCTGGTTCTTGTTGCCAACAAAAAAGACGTCAGCTATGCAGGCACGCTTGTTAGGGAGGGGTTCGGGGTTATCGCGCTTCTTGACCCACACATGGAAACATCAGCTAGTGAGCTAGCCACAGCTGGTTGCTCAGCTGTGAGTCTTACGAAAGCAATCACATATTTGCTTGAGCCTGAAGAGGATAGCCCCTTTGATGATGTGGTTGCTGAGCAGGAAGGCATGATGCTCCAGCGTATTGCTGACAATGCACGCCGTGCTGTCGTAGATGTCCGCGAGAAAAGACCCGGATACAATGAATACAACTTTGAAACTGACCTAAAGAGCTTAGCCCAGGCAATCGTGCCTGATGTAGTACGGTTAGGTACTGAGTACGTCGGCAAGTCGGTACCTGATGGATATTCTCGGTATGGCTCGAAGGTGTATCTAAACTCTAAGCAGGGCACTCGCTTATTTGGCTGGGACGCTAAATACAGTCAAACGGCAACCTATAGGCTGGGTGCTGGTGATGTTCGCAAGCAAAAGAAGTACATTGATTGGCTAATGGATAAGAATGAAGTTCCTAGCCAGTTTGGTTCTCTCGGCCTTTATGCAATTGTGTCTAACTTCGACTCGCCGCATCGATTTGATAGCGCACTCAGCGCTGTAGCAGGCTATAGCAAGTTAAACAAATCAACGCGCATAGCTCTCGTGGAGGACTTACTGTTGGCTAAGATTGTGGAATGGTCTTTGGCGCACTGGGATGTTGTTCTTGATAACAACTCAGAGATTGCGAAGGTGGTATTTAGCTGGCTGCGTCGCAAGCAAAAACGACAGAAATATACCATTTCTCGCGAGTCAGACTGGCGATGGCTTGAGCCAAAGCTAAATCGCATAGTAGGGATTTAATCGGCTGAATTGATCGGCTCCCATTTCTGCCGGGCAAGCCACTCATCTGTCTTCTGCTTAACGGACTGGGATTCTTCGTACAGATACAGAAGGCGGTACAACGTACCTTATTCCCACGTGAATTGGTATATGACTTCGAGAAGGGTTTGGAACTATCGAATTGAACAAATCATATCTGTTAATACAAAAATTAGCACCCTAAGGTGCTAAAAATTCTACTATGGTAGCGGCGACAAGACTTGAACTTGTGACCCCAGGCTTATGAGTCCTGTGCTCTAACCAGCTGAGCTACGCCGCCATGTAGTAACAGTGACCAAATATACCATAGATTATCCCTGTTGGCTAGAGGTTGGGCTGAAAGGAACTCTCATAGTTTTGTAGTTTACTTTTATACACCTCGCCAACACTACCAGCTGTTTGGATCGGCGCCGAAAGGTTGCCCCATGGGGTCATGACGAGGACAGTATTGCTCGTATCAATGACAACGAATGGCGCATCAGTTTTGTTAATGACAAGGTTATTATTGCAGTCGCCTTCAAGTAACACATTGCCAGCAGTAACATTGCCCCGTTCATCTTTATCGCCGATGCCGTACAGCGCCGAGAAGCTGCCTACATCTATAATTCCGGCTTGGGCAACGCAGATATTTACATCTGCCGCGCGTGCAAAGTATTCACTACTTATGTCACGGAATGGCATTGCCAGAAAAGCAGCGTGCTGGTCTTTTTCTCCTGCACCCAAATATGTACTGACCCGCTCAGACAGCTGGCTATCCATCAGAGGGAGCGCCTTGCGGATAGCATCAACAGTAATTATGTACTTACAGGTATTCGCATACAGCGGCCCTTCTTTTAGCATTTGCTTGAGGATGTTCAGGTCCGGCTTCTCCAGGAAAGATGTTATTTTATTGCCGGTGATTTTTGCATAGCCCAATGTTGGATCAGCGATCCGGGTAGAGGCACATACTAATGTCGCCTGTCCGGTATGCTGCCGTTCGAGGTACGGCCTTAAATCTTCCAGGAACTGTTGCTGGTCGGGTAGGTATGAATCTGTGCTGCTAAATAATACAGCCTGGTCATCCGAGGTAGTCAGTGCGCGTAATGCAAATAGGGTGTGAGGTAGGGTATTGCGCCGTTCTGGGACGCATAAGACATTATCCGGTGAGATGCCAGGAAGTTGTTCGTAAACAAGGCCGTCTAATCCGCGAAGCGTGAGTACGTATATTTCGGAAGGATCGGCGACCTTACGAAATATGTCGTAGGTGTATTGCAACATAGTCTGAGTTCCAAGAAGTGCCTGGAACTGCTTGGGTCTTTCTGGGGTCGAGAGCGGCCAGAGGCGGCTGCCCATACCTGCTGCAAGGAGTACTATTTTCACTACACGAAGAGGTTAGGTTTTGTGGCGCGCAGATTTGTCCAGCAGGGTTCAAAAAGCGGTGTGGGCAGATTGTGCAGGTCTGACCATTGCACGCCAATGATTTTCTCTGGTTCTTTGCTCTCCGCCTCATTGGCGACCCAATCGGCAGTCAGCCAGATAGTGATGTAGTGTTTGCCTTCAGATTCGAAGATATCATTAGTGACTTCGAGCACCTTGATATTGCCGATCTCTACGCCAACTTCTTCCATTGTTTCGCGCTTGATGCATTCTTCCCAGCTCTCGCCAAACTCAAGGTGACCTCCCGGAACTGACCATGTGCCTGCGCCGTGAGATCCATGGCGTTTGGTCATCAGGATCTTCCCATCGCGGTAGATAAGGGCTGCGATGCCTACTTTAGGCCGTTTGGTATCGTCGTGTTGCATGATGGCATGATATGCCCGTTTATCCCGAGGCACAAGCTTGTCCGTTATTGCTATAATTTGCTTATGGCTATTAAGCACGTAAATAAGGCTAACGTCTTACGTCTTGATGAAAGAATCATCCGACTTTTCAGGGTGAGCTATATCCCGCTCGCACGGTTTGCGCTATTTGTTGTGTTCTTCTGGTTTGGTTTTATCAAGCTGACAGGAATGAGTCCGGCCGGTGAGCTTGCCGAAGCACTGACCGCCAAAACAATCGGCACGGAATACTTTGACCTCCTCTTTAAACTTATTGCATTGCTTGAGTGCTTGGTTGGCATATTATTCCTGGTACCTAAGGCGGTGCGGATTGTTATACCCCTACTGTTCTTCCATATGGCCGTGGTCTGCGCGCCGCTAGTACTGGTGCCGGAAATGACCTGGCAATCTTTCATGGTACCAACCCTCGAAGGCCAATACATTATTAAGAATATTGTGATTATCGCGGTTGCCTTTGGCATTGCCGCCCACACCGAACCGCTCAACAAATTCAAATAGCGTCCGTTACCAGATTAGTAACAGAGGTGGTAAGATGGTAGCAATTATGAACGTGGAGATTCGTCCTGGAACGTATGTGGTGGCTGTGTCGGGCGGTGTGGATTCGATGGTGCTGCTTGATGTCTTGGCGCAGGTGCCTGGGTTGCAATTGGTTATCGCTCATTTTGAGCATGGCGTCCGTGAAGATTCGGACGAGGACCTTCAATTAGTAGAAGCAGCAGCCAAACACTACGATCTGCCTTTTATATATGAGCGTGGTAACTTAGGGCCAACTGCCAGTGAAGCTGTTGCCCGTGCTGCACGGTATGCGTTTTTGCGCCGTGTACGGGAACAGCACGCTGCCGATGCGATCGTTACGGCCCATCATAAGGACGACCTTATAGAAACAGCTGTTCTTAATATGCTGCGTGGCACTGGCCGCAAAGGTTTGAGCTCGTTGCAGAGTACTGATGAACTGGTGCGTCCGTTGCTGCACGTGCCGAAACAGCAGATTTTGAATTATGCTGGTCAACACCATATCACGTGGCATGAAGACAGTACGAACCAAAACGACACGTATCTGCGTAATTACATAAGACATACTATTCTCCCGCGGCTTGGCGACGAAGGCCGGCAGCAGCTCTATGGATATATTGAAAAAGCCCAGGAACTTAATCCGGAAATTGATATGTTGCTTACCGAGAATTTGCAGGGCAAGACAGAAATCAGCCGGAGCTGGTTTATCGCGTTACCTTATGATGTTTCCTGCGAAACGATGGCTGCCTGGCTCCGTCAAAATGGTATCCGCGAATTCGACCGCAAGGCAATCGAACGGTTGGTTGTGGCGGGAAAGGTTGCACAGCCTGGCAAGCAATCTGACATTGATGCTGAACATTTCCTGAAGGTCGGTAAAACCAACCTTTGTATTTCTCTCCGTTTAACATCGTAAAAACAGCGTAGCCGTGTATAATTGCCATATATGGATAAAGGTAAGAAGACATTCCGTTCACCTAGCAGGGGAGGGAACGGCCGGCGCGGTTTCAAGGGCGTCGGATTTATCGCCCTGCTTGTACTATTTGGTTTGATCATTTACGCGGCTTACTCACAGCCAAGTAATTTGAAAACAATTTCAGCCTCTGAAGCGATCAAGGATGCCAATAAAGGCGCCTATTCAAAGATCGAAGTAAAGGGCGGCCAAGAGCTGCTTATTACCAAGAAGGGTGATGATCAAGCAACACTTAAGTCTTCTAAGGACCCGCAGTCCAGCATGAAGGAAGAGGGCTTTGATCTCAAGAAGGTTGAAGTTTCTTACAAGCCTGGTTCTTCTACGAGCTCCCTGCTTGCAAACATTGGCTTCTCATTGCTGCCTGTGATTATCATCAGCCTCGTGCTGTTCTTTATGCTCCGCAGCGCCCAAGGCCAGGGCAACCAGGCTTTGAGCTTTGGTAAGAGCCGTGCCCGTTTGTACGGCAACGAAAAAGACAAAGTAGTCTTTAAGGACATTGCCGGTTCGCAAGAAGCCAAGCAAGACCTTGAAGAAGTTGTTGAGTTCCTGAAATACCCTAAGAAGTTTGCAAGTGTTGGTGCCCGTATTCCTAAGGGCGTGCTGCTCGTAGGTCCTCCTGGTACCGGTAAGACGATGCTTGCCCGTGCTGTTGCCGGTGAAGCTAACGTGCCATTCTTTAGCATTTCCGGTTCTGAATTCGTAGAAATGTTCGTTGGTGTTGGTGCCAGCCGCGTACGCGACTTGTTCGCCAAGGCCAAGAAGAATGCACCATGTATTATCTTTGTTGACGAAATTGATGCTGTAGGCCGTCGCCGCGGTTCCGGTATGGGTGGTGGCCACGACGAGCGTGAACAGACCCTTAACCAGATCCTCGTAGAGATGGACGGTTTCGAGCAGGGCCAGAACGTTATTGTATTGGCTGCTACCAACCGTGCTGACGTACTTGACCCTGCATTACTTCGCCCGGGCCGTTTTGACCGCCGTGTAAACATCGGGCTTCCAGACCGCAAAGACCGCGAAGCTATCCTTAAGGTACACTTCGCCAAGAAGCCTGCCGGTAAGGATGTTGATCTTGACGCATTGGCTGCCAAGACTGCTGGTTCTTCTGGTGCTGACCTGGCTAACATTGCCAACGAATCAGCTATTATCGCTGCCCGTTTGAGCCACAAGGAAATTACCAACGCAGACTTAACTGCTGCATTCGAAAAGGTTGCCATTGGTCCTGAGCGCAAGAGTAAGATCATGAGCGACAAAGAGAAAGAGCTTACTGCTTACCATGAAGCTGGCCACGCTATCGTTGGACAAGTATTGCCTGATAGCGATCTCGTACACAAAGTTACGATTATCCCACGCGGCGGCACAGGCGGTGTGACCTGGTTCATCCCACCCGAAGACAAGAGCTACCACAGTATTGTTGAATACAAGGACGTGCTGGCACGTATGCTAGGCGGCCGTATCGCTGAAGAGACTATCTATGGTTCTGACCACGTAACGACTGGCGCTGGCTCTGACCTCCAAAAGGCTGCCGAACTTGCCCGCAGCATGGTAACCCGCGAGGGTATGGGTAAGGGTTTGCGCGACCAGGTATTCAAGGTTGATGAGGGCATGATGCTTGACCGTATGATGCACGAACGTGAGTATTCCGAAGACACTGCCAAGCTCATTGACGACGAAGTGGAGGCGCTTATTAAAGAGGCTGCAATCCGTGCCCGCGCCGTTATCAAGGCAAACCGCGAGAAGCTCGAAGAGCTCAAAGACAGCCTGCTTGAAAAAGAGACCGTTGAAGCCGAAGAGGTTAAGAAAATCCTCAAGGGCGCAACAATGCCTAAAGCTGCTGCGCTTTACTAATCTCCCCTGTAGGTAATTCTTACAATGTAGTGGCGCATTAGGGCGCGCCACGCTTATACTGGAAGGAAATGAACCGCTTCTTAAAACGGACAAATAAACGTATATCCCTTGGCGGAGCTGCCACGTTACTTGTGGCAGTCACCCTGGTGGGACAAGCGCTTGGTTTCTTGCGCAACCGTTTCATTAGTACGAACTTTACGGTCAATGACCCTGGTACCTCTGACGCCTTCTTTACTGCATTCCAGATTCCGGACTTTTTCTTCTATGCGATTGCTGCTGGTGCGCTGGGCGTGGCCTTTATGCCAATCCTCTCGGACAAGTTGCAGAGTGGTGACCGCAAGTCCCTGTGGGAAATTGTTAACAGCCTGCTAAATGTGCTCGCGGTAGCGATGCTCATTGTGGGTATCGTTATTTTTATCTTTGCTGACCACCTCATCCGTTTGCTGGCGCCTGATCTGCCGGCTGACCATTTCCGCGAAGCGGTGATTATTATGCGTTTCATCGCCTTTAACCCGTTGCTGTTTGCGCTGTCCGGGGTTATTACGAGCGTGCAGCAGACCTTTGGCCGGTTCTTCTTCTTTGCAATCGCACCATTGTTTTATAACCTGGCGATTATCGTCAGCGTCTTCCTGTTTAAGGACTCATTGGGCATTATCGGCCTAGGCGTGGGTGCGGTTATTGGTGCCGTGCTGCAGCTGGGTATCGCCTGGATGGGTATGATTGGCCTTAAGTACCGCTACCGCCCAAAGATCAAGTGGGGCAACGAAGGCTTCCGTAAGGTCGTGAGGCAGCTGCCAGCGCGCTCATTAGACCAGGGTGTTGACCAGGTTAACAGCATGGTAGAGATCAACCGGGCCCAGGCTTTGGGTACGGGGCCTATCAGTTACTACAGCTACGCCTTCACGCTGCATAGCGTGCCGATTATGTTGATTGGTACTTCCATTGCTACTGCCGCATTCCCGCGTTTGATCGAGCGTTTGTCGCAGAACCGCTCAGATTTGTTCCGCAAAGACTTCCTGCAGATTTTGCGGGCTATGCTGTGGATGACAGTCCCTGTTGTTATCACGGCGTTCTTCTGCCGAGGTTACTTAGCGCGTTTAATCTATGGTGATGTGGCGCCTGAGGTTGCATTGATCTTTGGCTTCCTGACAGTGGCGATTATTTTCCGCATTATCTATGCCATGGTTTCGCGATACTTCTATGCCTACAAGGACACGAAGACGCCGCTCATTGTATCTATTTTTGCCATTAGCCTTAACATCGCGTTGGCTTTCTGGCTGGCCCGTAAGGATATGTATGGTGTCGCAGGCTTGGCGATCGCCCAGTCAATTGTGGCGGCAGTAGAAGTATTTATCTTAGGCGGAATCATGATGTGGCGCGACCGTAAACTGTTTAACGACATCGAGTTCTGGAGCGGCATGTGGCGCATTGTAGCTGTCTCGGGATTCTGTGTGGTTACGGGCTTCATCATTGCCCAGTTCTATCCGCTTGGTATTGATGATCGCGGTTTCATCACTATTGGTGCCAAGGTTGTGGCTGTGGCAGTTGCAGTATTCGGTGTGCACCTGGTGCTTTCTTCGCTGTTTGGTCTGCGTGAAGCTACGGCAGTCTTTGACCGTATTAAGCGTCTTATCGGCAGCACAGTCCGCATCCAATAATATTATGCAACGTAACAGAGGAGCGTCTCTGTTATAATATAGGTGATGAATCAGGACCACATCCGGAATTTCTGCATTATTGCCCATATTGATCATGGCAAGTCTACTTTGGCTGACCGTCTCTTAGAGATGACTGGCACTGTCGACAAGCGCATGATGAAAGAACAGTTGCTCGACAAGATGGACCTGGAGCGCGAGAAGGGCATTACTATCAAGCTTGCCCCTGTGCGAATGCAATACAAGGGTTTTGAGCTGAACCTTATCGATACTCCCGGCCATGTAGACTTCAGCTACGAAGTCTCGCGGAGCCTGGAGGCATGCGAGGGCGCTATTTTAGTTGTGGACGCCAGCCAGGGTATCCAAGCCCAAACGCTTGCTAACGTGTATCTGGCTATGGCTGCTGAGCTTAAGATTATTCCTGTCCTGAACAAGATCGACTTGCCAGCTGCTGATGTTGAACGCGTGAGTGCAGAAGTTGTCAGCTTGCTGGGCTGTGAAAAAGAAGAAATCCTGCACATTTCCGCTAAAACAGGCCAAGGTGTTGATGCGGTCCTCGAGAAAATTGTTGCCGAAGTACCTCCTCCGAAGGGCGGTGTTAGCGACCAGACGCGTGCCTTGATCTTCGATAGCTACTATGATGATTATCGCGGCGTAATCCTCTATGTTCGTGTCTTTGATGGTGCTATCCATAAGAGTGACCAGATAACAATGATGGCTACGGGAAGCAACGGCATCGCCCTGGAGATTGGTGCGCTGAAGCCTGGCATGCTGCCAGCAGCAGGTCTTGAGTGTGGCGAGATCGGCTATGTTGTTACTAACCTCAAGAGTACACGCGAGGCAAAAGTTGGTGACACAATTACGCTGACCAAAACACCTGCTACAGAAGCTCTACCTGGTTATATGGACGTAAAGCCGTTTGTATACGCGGGCTTTTTCCCGGACAGCAATGAAAACTATGAACCTTTAAAAGATGCTATCGAAAAACTGTCACTGAGCGATTCGGCTTTGCAGTTTGCGCCTGAGAACTCACCAGTACTTGGCTTTGGTGTGCGCATCGGCTTTCTTGGGCTCCTGCATATGGATATCGTTAAGGAGCGCCTGGAGCGTGAGTACAATCTCGAATTAGTTGTCACAAACCCTTCTACCGACTATCAAGTGACACTGACGAGCGGTACCGAAATTGATATCAAGAGTGCGGCCGAACTGCCAGACCCGGCCCAGATTACTGAAATCCGTGAGCCGTGGATCAAGGGTGAAGTAGTCGTGCCAAAGGCATATGTAGGCGCAGTTATCCAGCTGGTGGCCTCCAAGCGCGGCGTGCACAAGAACTTATCTTACGTTGACGCCCAGCTCGCCCTGGTAAGCTTTGAAGCGCCACTCGCCAACCTTTTGACTGATTTCTACGATCAGCTGAAGAGCGTAACCAGTGGCTACGGATCGTTCAACTATGATCTGGACGATTACCGTGCAGAAGACTTGGTCCGCGTTGATTTCTACGTATCAGGTGAGCGTGTTGATGCCTTGAGCATTATGCTGCATCGTACTGAAGCCCAGCATGTGGGGCGGGAAGTTGTGTCCAAGCTCAAGGAAGTTATTCCACGCCAGAATTTCCAGGTAGCCCTCCAGGCTGCTATCGGCGGCAAGTTTATTGCCCGTGAAGATATCAGCGCGTACCGCAAGGACGTAACGACCGGACTCTACGGCGGTGACGTATCACGCAAGAAGAAGGTTCTTGCCAAGCAGGCAAAAGGTAAGAAGCGCATGAAACGGTTTGGTAAAGTAGATATTCCAGCCGAAGCGTTTACCGTAATGTTGAAACGGGATTAAGAAAGGAACAGAGTGGGGACAGATTACAAACCAAACGAGAGTGTACTGACAAAATTACCGGAGGTTACTCTTGTGATAGCTGTCGGGCCAACATCTGTAGGCAAGACGACACTTATGAATGCAGCTGCAGCACGCTGCCCTGCGCTTCACCCGGTGCTGACAACAACAAGCCGGGCACCACGCGAAGGCGAAGAAGACGGTGTCGACTTCCATTTCCGCTCCAAGGAAGAGATGGAGCAGCACATTGCCAACGGCGAGTATGTCCAGGTTGCTATTCACCCGAGCGGTGACTACTATGCAACTGCTCCAAGCGACTATTCTACGCAAGGTGTCTCTATCATGGCTGCAATGGCCGGCGTCATGCCTGTCTTTAGTGCATTGCCATTTAAGACGGTGCGCACGCTCTTTGTGCTGCCTTCCAGCTGGGAACAGTGGCAGGGAAGGCTTGTTGACCACAAGTTTACCCCGGAGCAGCGTGAGAAGCGCCTGAACGAAGCGCGCCAATCACTACGCTATGCCGTTGATACGCCCAACCTTGGGTTTATCGTTAATGACGATTTAGCCCAAGCGACGCTCGACTTTACGCAGGCCGCACTTGGCGCCGCTCCAGTGGCGAACGAATTTGCTTGCCGCGACCTGGCCGCTGGCCTCTTAAAAGAACTACAAAACCAGCAATAGGATAATAATACAACACATCACCCCTGTTACGGGAGGTTGATAACTGGGGGAACGTACGATAGGATACGCAAGTCTCGGCCTGGCGGTAATGTCGGTCATGCAATGTGCGTGTGTGGTCTCCCATGCCGCAACATGTTACCGTCAGCGAGACTATTTTCTAACTATGTTAGTTAGGTTTTGAATTATGCGCTCCTTTCTGTATAGTATGCGCATGGAATTAGACGAAAGACTAAAGGCGAAACTCGCTACCTACACAGCCGACCCAGCGATGTTGGAGTCCATCAAGGACGTGCCTATTCTTTTTGTCGTGGGGATCTCCGGAGCAGGCAAAGACACTGTCCTGCACCGATTAATGGAAAAACATCCCGACCAATATCGCTTTATTGTGTCGCACACGACCCGCCAACCGCGCCGGAACCTGGGAGTGATGGAGGAAGAAGGGGTCGACTACCACTTCGTTGATTACGCCGAAATTGACCGCCTTCTTGATGAGAAGGCGTTTATTGAATCAAAACAGTATGCCGATAATATTTACGGTACGACTATTGCTGAAGTGGCTGCAGCTAAATTGCACCACAGGATTGCTTTTGGCGACGTTACTGTTACGGGTGCGGACGAGTACGTTGACCTTGGACTCAGGGTGAGAAATGTATTTCTTCTGCCTCCTAACTACGAAGTCTGGCAGAAGCGCCTGCTTGCCCGTTATGAAGGCAATGTGCATCAGCATGACCTATACAAGCGTATGAAAACAGCATTGGCTGAGCTTGAACACGCTATGACTACCGATTACTTCTACATCGTTATCAATGATGACCTCGACGAAACAGTAGAACTGACAAACCAGATTGCCCATGGTGAAGAGCACGAGCCTCATTACCATAAGGCTATGGCTATCGCTGAGCAGATTGCCGAAAAGACCCGCGCCCAGCTTGCCTCAATGGAATAAGCTCTCTTTGGCACTCTTGACTACAGAGTGCCAATAAAGGTACACTGTCTTCAAGAAAGACAAGCAGTATGACGGACCGACAAAAGCAAATCCTCAGTGCCATTGTTGAGCAGTATGCCGAAGTAGCTTCTCCGGTGGGTTCAAACTTGCTTGCTAAAGCTTTTGCCGTTAGTTCGGCCACTATCCGTTCTGAAATGGTTGAGCTCGAGCGGCTTGGTTTTATTACCCAGCCGCACACCAGCGCTGGCCGTGTACCTACTGACAAAGGCTATCGTTTCTACGTAAATACGCTGACTGAACGGGAAGAATCCAGCAGCGAACGCCGCGGCGAACGTGCATTAGCGGCACGCGTCCAGGATAGCGGCGTCCCCGAAAGAGCCATCCGTAACGCGGTTGATACGCTCGTTGAGCTGACGCATAACCTTGGATTAGCAACGATCGGCAACCAGCTGTATATGAGCGGTTTGTCTAATTTATTCGGACAACCAGAGTTTATGCATGCTGGCCAAGTGCAACAGGTAGCACGCCTCTTGGACAATCTCGAGCCTTGGCTGCGCGAGGCTGCTCCTAACCAGCCCTTAAGTGTGTATATCGGCAACGAGAACCCTATTGGCCGCAGCGCAGGCTGTTCGCTGATTATCAGCCGTTTCCAGAGCCCGTACTCGGACAAGAGCTACATTGGTGTTCTAGGCCCCACCAGGCAAAGTTACCGTGATGTTATGATGTTGGTACGTCGGGCAGGCGAAACGCTGGAGGAGGTGTTATATGATGGTCATCCTCGCATTTCTCACCGACTTAATTGAATTGATCAAGAGGCATAAAAAACGATGAATAAGAAGCATACCGAACAACCAGAAGTAGACATAGAGGCAATGCAGCAGCAGCTTGCCGAGCTGACTGAAGCCTTGCAGCGCGAACGTGCTGATGCCACAAATCTGCGCCGCCGCCACGACGAGCAAGTCGCCAACCTCAAAAATGTCGTTAAGGCTACAGTCGTACGCGACCTGTTGCCTGTTGTTGATAACTTTGAACGGTCGCTCAAACACGTGCCAGCCGAGCTAGCCGACAACGACTACATGAAGGGTATACAGGGAATTGTTAAGCAGTTCGAGAAGACGCTTGCAGACCTTGGCGTACAACGAATCAAAACCGTTAACGAGCCATTTGACCCCCGTTACCACGAAGCTATAAGCATGGAAGAGGGCGAGGGCGCCGAGGAAATTGTGAGCGAAGAGCTCCAGTCGGGCTACGTCCTGGGCAGCGAAGTTATCCGTCACGCTATGGTTCGCGTGACTATGCGCTAAACTAGTAGCATGAGCAATGATGCAAAATACTGGGCGTACCGCCTGTTATTTGTAGGTATTCTTTGCGTTGACACCCTTATATTATTTTCGATGGCTGGACAGGCGATGCTTCCTGAGGGTTCTGTTGTGCCATGGGCTATTGCTTTCTTTGTGAGCATTATTGCAAGTATCCCACTGGGGTTTAAGTATCACCTGGCAAGATCCAGGCGTTGGGGAAATAGCCAGCGCGATATGCGCCAGCTTGAGGTTGAGGCATTGGCTGCCACGGCTAAAAAACCAAAAACTAAGCCGCGGATTCACTCATAGGGTTCACTACCCGTATTGGCGGCCTAAGATTATCGGGGATAGGCGGTACATTCTTGTCCTGCCGGTCTTTATAGATACTGTTTGCCAGACCACCCAAAATAGTGGCGGCAGCTATGACTGCGCCAGTACGTGCAGCCCCATCGCTCTCGGCAGCTGCACCTATAATGATGACTCCAAGGCCGCCAAAAAGGGACAGGCCCAGTATACTAATACGTCGTTCGTGCCATATTAGCCGGCCTTGCGCTCCTTCGTTAAGGGCCGTGTCATGGTAGAGCGCGTGGGCAAGGCCTGTATTAATCTGTATTTCGTCCGCTTTGGTAACAGGGACAGCAATGTTAAACGGTTTGTCTTCGCGTTCAGGTGGTTTAGCGGATTTGATAGTAAAGCCATCGTCTAAATGTCTCGTGTAGGGCGATACTTGCACGTACTCAGGCAATGCTGCTCCAAGATACTCCGCATATGCGTCAAGCGCAGGACGGTCGCCTTCAATCCGCTGTCCGGACCAAAGCGCGTCCCTCCATATTTCATCAGACGGCCAGATATCGAGAGCTCGCTCAGGGTTATTTGCCATGTAGTCAATTATACGCTTTAAGCAGCTTTAGGACGCCGGGGGTTTAGTACGATTGCTCCAGCAAAACGGGAACTAACCTCGCTAACGATTCGCTTATTGTTACGCTCTATACGTGCACCAGCACCAAGTGCTATTTTGAATTGCCTAGCCCAGGCTGCTGGCGAGGCTAACATACGATGGTCTTCAGCCGGGTTATATATGACTGTGCTGGCAAGCGCCCCTATAAGAGGTCTTCCGAGATCTTCCATCATTTGGACCTGCACGACCGGCCGCCTAAGCGCCCGTATCTCGGCTTTGGCAACTGTGGCTGCCTGTATCTCGGGTCCAAGGGCTAGTTGTCCGGCAGGGACGTAAAGCGCGGCTGGATTTGCTTTATGAAAGTTAGGATCTGGATCAGGCCGCTCAAAGCCGCCTTCACCAAACCGGTACACAAAGCTGGCAAGTGTCGGGTCATCGGGTAATTTTGCATCAGTTTCAGCGTTGATAAATGCTACTGCGTCACCAAGCATGTCGGGGTTATATAAAATGCCGTCGTGGCCAGTGCGGACCAGGGCAAATGCTCCTGGCGCCATGAATGAGGGTAGTTCAGCGTATGTGTCGGGTGCGGACATAATCATTCTCCTTTAATGCGTATTACTATCACCCACTGCTACGCTAAACAAAATAAGAAATCATACAACTACAAGAAAATTATTAGCACTCTTGACATGAGAGTGCTAATTTATCTATGATAGAATTATTAGCACTCGATATGCCTACTTGCTAAAAGGAAAGGATATATACAATTATGGGAAAAATTATTGGAATCGACCTAGGTACTACTAACTCAGCTATGGCTGTAATGCAGTCCGGTAAGCCAGAAATTATTACGAATTCAGAAGGCAACCGCACTACTCCAAGTGTGGTCGCCCTTAATAAGAACGGTGAACGTCTGGTTGGCCAGGTGGCACGCCGCCAGCAAGTAACTAACAGCAAGAACACTATCTACGAAGTAAAGCGCCTTATTGGCCGCAGATTCGAAGACAAGGAAGTCCAGCGCGACCTCAAGCTCATGGGCTACGAAATGGTCAAGAGCGGTGACGCCGTTAAGGTCAAGATGGGCGACAAAGAATACAGTCCTGAAGAAGTCAGCGCAATGGTCCTCGGCAAGCTTAAGGCTGACGCCGAAGCATTCCTGGGTGAACCCGTAACAGAGGCTGTTATTACGGTTCCTGCTTACTTTGACGACTCCCAGCGCCAGGCAACCAAGGACGCCGGTAAAATTGCCGGTCTTGAAGTTAAGCGCATTATCAACGAGCCTACTGCCGCTGCTTTGGCGTATGGCCTCGACAAAGCCGAGAAAAAAGACGAAAAGATCGCCGTGTACGACCTTGGTGGTGGTACGTTCGACGTATCTATCCTTGAGCTAGGCGACGGTGTCTTTGAAGTTAAGAGCACCAACGGCGACACCCACCTTGGTGGTGCTGACTTCGACCGCGTCCTCGTGAACCACTTTGTTGATGAATTCAAAAATGAGAATGGTATCGACCTTACCAGCGACAAGGCTGCTATGCAGCGCTTGCGCGACGAAGCCGAGAAGGCCAAGATCGAACTCTCTACAGCCCAGGAAGTAGACATTAACCTGCCGTTCCTGACTGCTGACGCCGATGGCCCTAAGCACTTTGAATACAAACTAACCCGTTCCAAGCTCGAGCAGCTTGTTGCCGAACTGGTTAGCAAAACTGCCGAACCATGCGAAAAAGCTTTGAAAGATGCTGGCCTGAGCGCGAGCGACATCGACGCTATCGTATTGGTTGGTGGTATGACCCGCATGCCTGCCGTACAGGAAAAGGTTAAGAAGATCTTCGGTAAAGATCCAATGAAGGGTGTCAACCCTGATGAAGTCGTTGCCGTAGGTGCTGCCATCCAGGGTGGTGTATTGCAAGGTGACGTTAAGGACGTATTGCTCCTCGACGTAACTCCACTGTCACTTGGTATCGAAACCATGGGTGGCGTGATGACTAAGCTCATTGAGCGCAACACGACTATCCCTACGAGCAAAAGCGAAGTGTTCTCTACGGCCGCTGACAACCAGCCGCAAGTAGAAGTACACGTTGTACAGGGTGAACGCGGTATGGCTGGCGACAATAAGTCACTTGGCCGCTTTATCCTTGACGGCATTCCCTCTGCTCCCCGTGGCGTTCCTCAGATTGAAGTTACCTTCAACATCGACGCTAACGGTATCCTTAACGTGACCGCCAAGGACAAGGGTACTGGCAAAGAACAGAGCATTACAATTAGCGGTTCTGGCAATCTCGACAAGAATGATGTCGAGAAAATGGCCAAGGAAGCAGAAGCTAACGCCGAAGAAGACAAGAAGAAGCGTGAAGCCGTCGAATCAAAGAACATCTTAGATAACACTATTTACCAAGCCGAAAAGATGTTAAGCGACTATGGTGATAAAATGAGTGATGAGGACAAGAAGTCCTTACAGGAGGCAATCGATGGGGCTCGTAAAGAAGTTGGTGAAACTAGCGATAATGAAAAAATTAAAGAAGTAACCAAGAAACTGAACGACACCTTGATGCCTATTGGCGCCAAGATGTATGAAAATGCCAAGGAAGACGAAACTGAAGCTGCTGAAGACGCAGCCGGTGACACTTCCAAGAAGGATGATAAAAAGAAGAACGATAAAGACGGAGCTGTAGAAGGCGAAGTCGTAGACGAAAAGTAGGTACAGACACATGTTAGGATTCGGGGAAAAAGAACAGCATATTGATCCAACTAAGCTGCCGATTTTCGTGCACTCCTTGCAGAGCGCTGAGGCATTCGACCTGGCGCAGAAAGTATGGGAGAACAACGGCCGGTATGTGATACTGGATCCAACTAACCGCAAGGAGTTGATGCGCTTTGTTTTCTCCCAGCCTACATGTGTGGTCTGGCTGCAGCGCGACCAAGGCCGCTCTGACAGCTATGAACTTGTCCTGATGTGGGAAGGCAAAGAGAAGGAAGAGAACGTTACTGAAGTATACGTAATCGCCGCTCTTGCCGGTTCGAATGTCGGTGACGACAGCCGTGCTAAGAGTTTGCTGGGTGCTATCCTGGCTTCTCCGGCTATCGTACCCGTCAACCAGAACCGTCCACAACCCGGACAACCTGGAGGACAACCCCAGCCAGGCCAACCTGCATAAGGCTCTTTTTGGCCACCGTAGTCTAGAGGATTTATGAGTAAACGAGATTATTACGAAGTATTAGGCGTTGGCAAAGACGCGAGTGCGGACGAGATCAAGAAGGCATTTCGTCGTTTAGCTATCCAGCACCACCCCGACAAGGAAGGTGGCGATGAGGCTAAGTTCAAAGAAATCAACGAAGCCTACGAGATCCTCAAAGACACTTCCAAGCGTCAGCGCTACGACCAGTTCGGCCATGCCGGTGTAGGCAGCAGTGCTGCCAGTGACGGCAACCCATTTGGCGGCGGTTACGGCGGCGGAAGCCAGAATGTCAATTTTGACTTCGGCGACCTCGGTTTGGGTGATATTTTTGAGAACTTTTTTGGCGGTGGCGGACGTGGCCAGCGCCAACAGCGCCGTGGACGCGATGTTGAAGCGCGCGTAGATATTACCTTCGAGCAAGCTGTCTTTGGTACGGAAACCCCTCTAAGCATGTCGCTTGACGACGTGTGTTCGCATTGTAAGGGTACCACTGCTGAACCAGGCCACGACCTCAAGACGTGTGGCACCTGCCAAGGTTCAGGCCAGGTTGTGAAGGTTATGCGTACTATCTTTGGTAACGTGCAGCAGGCTGCTGTCTGTGGCACCTGCCAAGGCACTGGTAAAGTCCCGGAAAAGGCTTGTACCGTTTGTAAAGGCAAGGGAACCGAGCGTAAAGTCCAGAAACTAACCCTTAAGATTCCTGCTGGTATTGATGACGGTGCGACTATCCGCCTGCGTGAGCATGGTGAAGCTACTACGCACGGTCCAAAGGGTGACCTATATGTAAACATCCGCGTTAAGCCGCACAAGAAGTTCACCCGGGAAGGCGACCTCATACTGAGTGAAGAGCATATCGATATGGTGAGTGCTTCTTTGGGGGCAGAGCTCGAGGTAGATACCGTTGACGGTCCTATGACTATGAAAATACCTGCGGGTACGCAAAGCGGGACTGACTTTAAGCTTTCCAGCCATGGCGTTCCGCACCTGAAGAACGACAGCCGCGGCGCCCACATTGTGACGGTAATTGTTGATATCCCCACTAAGCTAACGAAGCGCCAAAAAGAGTTGCTAGAGGAGTTCGGCAAGCCCGAAACCAAGAAGCACTTCTGGGGCTAAAGTAAGCGGACTATACAAAGCTAGCGCTTTCGTTGATAATAAGCGTTAGTATGAAGAACGCACAACAGGAAGAGGGTTTCATTTTGATGATCGTCATCCTGGTGCTACTCGTTGTTGGTGCGGCCGCTATTGCTTTCATGCGGGTACAGAACGCACAATAGGGCTGCCGCTATACAAAGAAGGAGGCTATATGGCCAAAGAAGTGTTATTGGTATTTAGCTATGAAACGTACCCCAACGGCAAACAACTGTATACCCATCATGCCGACATTTTGAATAAAGTGCAGGGAGTGGCCCAGGACGTGGTGTTTACAACCGGTTATCTGCATGACATGCGGTTTATATATGACGGCCAAAAACTTGCAGTGATAGAGCCGCGTTCGGGACGTGACATTGCTGATTTTGATTTGGTCTTTTTCCAGAAATGGATGGTTCTGCCCCAGTTTGCCTTAGCCGCCGCAGAGTATCTTGATGCTGCAGGCACGCCATTTATGAGCAGCGAAGTCCTGCGCCAGAACCCGATTTCTAAACTAGCCGAGATGCCTTTGCTGGTCCAGGCTGGATTGCCGATACCCAAAACAGTTTCAGCGCCACTTAGCGCAATTAAAGCGATGTTGGATGAAGGTACGCTACCATTTAAGTTGCCATGTATCGTCAAGGACATCGCCGGATCACGAGGCAGTAATAACTACCTCATCCATGACGCAGAAGAGTTATTGTCTATTGAAAAAGAATTTCCTGGAGTAGTCTTTATCGCACAGGAATTTATACCCAATGACTGCGATTATCGTGTCACGATCATGGGCGGCGATATCGCATATGTACTTAAGCGTACACGTACAGGTGATACGCACCTAAATAACACCTCCCAAGGTGGAGAAGGTGAATTTGTCGACGCCGGTACATTGCCTGCCGAAATGTTACAAATTGCCAAAGATGCTGCCAAGGCAACGGGAAGATCTGATTTTGCGGGAGTCGATATTATTGTGGGTCCCGACCAAAAGCATTGGGTTCTGGAGGTTAACAAATCTCCTGAAATCCAGACAGGCTTTGATATGGCTCACAAATCCAAGCTGCTTGTTGAGTATTTGAAGCGCCGCGTTGTTTAGCTAACGAGGGTTGAGCGCGGATTATACGCGGAATGCGACATGATGTAGAGTACATTCCGATGCTCCGAAGACGCGATGTCCGAGTGGGCGGACTGGGCATTCGTATTATGCCTATCCACGAGAAATGTGCCGTCGTTACTAACTGATTTGTCGCACTCTTCATAGATGCGGCCAGCTAATGCCGACTGGTAGCCTACAATCCGGCAACACACTAGAAATTCGAGCTTGTTGTCTAGGTGGATATCGTCGTAATGCCCGCTAATGACAGCCTCAAGCTCTACGATCATTTGCCGGTATGTGGGTAGCAGCCCCGCCGGTATGCGATTTGTATAAAAGTTTGTCTCGCCGATAACGCAGTGGGTATAGAAATATATGTACAACTGTAACTGCTGCGGATCATCCAGGTCATACCCCTTGCCAAGACTATAAAAACGATCCAGATCTACACCGCTCGTATCCGAGCCCTCAAACACTACCCGTTCTAAGAGGTAGACCAGGTTAATGGCATACGTCGACAGAATGCGCATAGCAGGCTCGTCGGCTAATAGTGCTTCCTTCAACTGTTGCAATTCTTCTTTGGCCACAAGCTTAAGCAGTAGCGGGCGGGTATCAACGCCGTAGACGTTTAACAGGTGCCGTACGCGGAAAAGAGTGTTATCGGTAGTGCGTAATGTAGGATACTTTTCAAAGTAGGGCTCACGTAATCGGCTGGCATTGGTTTCGCCTGTTGCGGGGCCTGCCAAAATCTTGCTGAGAGTATGCAGCATAGCCTCTTCCGAATAGGGCTCAGGCACAAATTGGGGTCGCAGGCTGCGGAGGTGTTCCAGCGCTGCCTGGTCGCCTTCCCAGGCGGCTATACGGGTACAAAAATGGATTTGCTTCCCAAGCGGAAGCTCTGCAAGGTGCGCGTAATAATTGTCTTTGATACTCCGGGCTAGTTCCATGCCAGTAATAGTATCATATGGGAACAGAGAGGTTCTCTGGGTAATTGCAATAAATGTACAAATCTGTTATAATTGCACCCTAAAATAAGAAATAGAAAACTATGAATGACATGCCGCCGACTTTAACTCACAAGCTCATTTTTGATGAGGCTATTAGCCGTGGCTGGACCATCACAAACCTGTCGAAAAATAGCTATGATGTTACTGACGGCAATGGAAGGACGATCCATTTTAACTTGAGTAGCCCCGAAGTAAATTCGCGTGCAGGCGTCAGGACGGCTGCTGATAAAACCGAAACATTACGTAGCGTTGAGTTGTTAGGATATAAGGTCGCCCCTTATGCCGAACATATTGACGGAGTCAAGGACCGGCAATTCCTTGAACAACATGGGCCTATTGTAGTTAAGCCTGTTGACGGCCAGAAGAGCCAAGGGATTACTGTTGGTATACGTACTCCGGAAGAGCTTGAGGCTGCTGTCACTAAGGCTGTTGAGTATAGCAAGCAAGGACGCGTACTCCTGCAGAAGCAGCTCCAGGGCCATGAGTACCGGTTACTTGTTATAGGGAATGACCTCTTTGCTGCCTCGTACCGCCGTCCGGCTCGTATAGTAGGGGATGGCAAACACACTGTCGCAGAACTGGTTGAGCAGTTGAACCAAGCTCGTGACGGCCAGGAAAGCGCGCTTGAGCGCCTTGATATAGCGGCCGTTCAAGAACATGTTGGCCCCAAGGTGTTTGCAAAGGTAATTGCCGAAGGCCAGATTGTACAGTTAAGCGATCTCGGGGGCATGAGCGCCGGCGGTGAAACGGTTGATGTTACCGGCTCCGTACATCCCGATTACGCCAAGGCTGTGCTGGCCATTGCAAAGGCTAATGGTCTTGTTGCCTGCGGATTCGACCTCTTAACCGAAGATATCACGAAGCCTATGCCAACGTTTTTCCCAGTGTTGGAGATGAACGCTGCCCCTGGTTTCAAGCCTCATGCATATGTAAGCGAAGGTATTGCCCGCAACCCGGCACCGGCGCTTCTGGACTACTTATTTAACGGCGCTGAAGACAAAGGTATGCAGGTGACTTTTGACCAAACGGCCCGTATAGCGGGCATTGGCCTGGTCCCATGGCCCCGTCTTGGCCCTGAGCGTTGGTTCGAGAACTATCGGATTGCCTCATACTACGGCTGGGATATGCACGATGTGCCTGGTGTGCCTAAAGTATCTGCGCTTGCAGACCGCGTGCGTCCCCTGCCAGAACTAGCCAGGCAGAACACGCCGTCGTTATTGGATACGCCTGAATTCCGAAGCATGCTGACCGAGGAACTGCCCGGATACAGCTTCATGACATACAAAGCAGTGCAGCCGCCAGGTGAGTTACTTGATGCTGGCTGCAAGTTTCTGCTTATGGACCAGAAGCTAGCTGGCCGCCTTGAGAACAAGGCTGAGTTCCGCACGTTGTTTGCCGGCAAGTTGCCATTTCCCGAATACCGGATTATTGAACGGGCAGCAATCCATGCCGATGAAGCAGGCCTGGCAGCAATTTTGCAAGGACGTGAAGCTGCTGTCGTGCAAGACGAGCGCTTAAGCGGAGGCAAGGGAACGTACATTGTGCGCACGCTCGATGACCTCAGGAATGCTCTCGAGGCATTTTCGATACTCGAAAGCGGAACCCGTTTGGTCGTATCTGAATTGGTGCAAGGGGCGCGGGAGCGCACTGTCCAATGCGTGGCTACGCGCTATGGCGTATTCGTAGGTCCGCTGCAACAGCAAATCGTCCGCCATCCTCTCCTTTCGAACTTACAGGTGGCTGAAGGCGACAGGTTCTGTGGCGGGGTACTTTCTTCCAACGATGCATTACAGTCATCGTATCCGGCTATTAAGGGGTACGCCGAACAGATCGGCAGGCAGCTTATTGAGATGGGTTATCGTGGCATATTCGGACTTGATTGCCTGGTTGGTGATAACGGGAACGTATATGTAATTGAGGTTAACCCCCGGCTTACAGGAATGACCCCGCTATTGACTATGATGTACCGCGATGGACAGGATATTCCATTCTATCTGCTACACATGCTTGAGCTTGCGGGCATGGACTATGAACTAGCGAACGCCGCGTCTGTTACTAAGCCTGCAGAAGGCAGCCTGCTAATCCTGCATTCACAGAAGTTGAGGCCTGCCGTAGTTACGGCCGTGCCACAATCAGGAAGTTATGACCTGCAAGGTAGTTTTTTGACGAAAGAATATCGCATGAATATGGAAACGGAGAAGACGCAACTACTGCTTCAGCAGTACACATCTCCGGGATTCAAAATTAAGCCTGGTGGCCGGTTGGCTACCGTCTATGTCAATAAACCTGTACTTGATGCGTCTGATCAGTTATTGCCAGAAATTGAGAGCGCCATTACAAAGCTGTTGAATAGTATTACACTAGAAGAGATAGAGCTATGAGTGACAAGAGAAAACAACCCGAGATCGTCGGCCGTGCCGAGAACATAAGCTTTCCTGATTTCCATTTGGAAAATATACCGGCACGTATTGATACCGGAGCCCGGACTTCAGCGCTGTGGGCTAGCGACATTACGGTTAACGAGGGTGTATTGAGCTTCGTTTTCTTCGGTGAGGGCAGCCCTCAATATACAGGCGAGCGAATTACATTCGAGACATTCGAGGAACAGGTTGTTGCCAGCTCCAACGGCATGACTGAGCGTAGATTCAAGGTCAAGTTGCTTGTAAAACTGAAGGGGCGTAAGATACGGGCGTCATTCACCCTGGCCAACCGGGTTACACAGGTATACCCTGTCCTTGTCGGCCGGAATGTACTGTTAGGTAAATTTATTGTTGACGTAAAGCGCGGTAAGACGCAGTTTAAGGCAGAGCAGCAGCGTATCGCAGACCTGCAAGCTGAGCTCAAAGAGCTATAGGAGAAAATATGAAGATTGCGATTCTATCACGCGGTGGGGCAAACTACACTACCAGGCGGCTCAAGGAAGAGGCGATTGCCCGTGGACATGAAGTAAAAGTTATTAATTATTCTAAGTGCTACATGGCCATCGAGAAGGGCAACCCTGTTGTGTATTACAAGGGAAGCTCTCTCGAAGGTTTTGACGCGATTATTCCGCGCATTGCCCAGTCGTACACCAAGTATGGTTGTGCCGTAGTCCGGCAATTCGAAATGCGCGACGTTTTCACTACCGCTAAATCCATTGCAATTGACCGTTCGCGCAACAAACTGCGCTCATACCAGTTGCTGGCTAAAGCAGACGTAGGAATCCCAAAGACAGTGTTTGCCTATGAGACTGCCGACCTCGATGACGTTATCGAAAAGGCTGGTGGCGCGCCTTTGATCGTGAAGGTCGCACGCGGCACGCACGGCAACGGTGTTGTACTTGCCGAGACCAACAAATCAGCCAAGGCTGTAATGCAGGCCTTCTATGTTGAAGGTGTGAGCTTCCTGGTGCAGGAATTTGTTAAGGAGTCAGCTGGTACAGATATCCGCGCATTAGTTGTAGGCAGCCAAGTAGTTGCCAGCGTAAAGCGCCAGAGCCTGGATGACGATTTCCGCTCTAACACCCATCAGGGCGGAGTGGGCAAACCTGTCAAGCTGACAGTTGAGGAAGAACGTTTGGCGGTTAAAGCGGCTAAAGCCATGGGCCTGCCAATCTGCGGCGTCGACATGATGCGCAGTGAACGCGGACCATTGGTACTGGAGGTTAACTCTTCAGCTAGCATTAAAACTCCTGAAATGCTCACGAATCGTAATGTTGCTGCGAAGATAATCGAGTATATTGAGAAGAATGCGAAGCAACGTAACCGTAAAGATAAAGTCGGCGCTTAAAAACCGTCCACTACTGCTCCTAATAGCGGCTGGTGTTATGCTGGCCGCTATTTTCTTGGCCGTTGACCGTCCTAACTCATCGGTGCGCACTCTCAGGGTGGGCCCGCACGCGTTTAAGCTTGATATAGCGGTTACCGATAAAGAACATGAGAAGGGACTGTCAGGGAGGCGTATGCTGGCCCAAGATAAAGGTATGCTGTTTATCTTCCAGCGTGAAACTGATTCCTGCTTTTGGATGAAGGACATGAAGTTCCCGATCGATATTATCTGGACGGATGCCGGCCGCAAAGTAGTGTTTGTGTCACGCGATGTACGGCCTGACTCATATCCGCGGACGTATTGCACGCCAGAGCCTGCGGCATATGTCATTGAGCTGCCTGCCGGGAGCATCGGTGACACTGGTATCCGCAAAGGGCAGGTGCTCAACTTTTAAAGTGCTCATGCTATCATGAAACTGATATGCCCAACGATATCGTACTGATTGCTGCGCTGCTCGTACCGGTAGTATTGCTTGTTGCCTTGCGTATTAATGCTGCTATGGTTTTCTTGAGCCTGTGCCTGGGGTATGTGCTCGTACAGTTTGTAGCAAATGATGCCGATTCGCTGATCAGTTTTATTGCTCCTGACGCGAACTCTATGAGTGCCAGCTCGCTCAAGCTTGCAATGTTATTCACGCCTGTATTGCTCACGGCGGTTATTATGTTCTTTAGTGTCCATGGGCGTGTGCGTGTCGCTTTGAATGCATTGCCGGCAGCGGGTGCATCTGTATTGGCATTCTTGCTAGCCGTACCGCTCTTTACGCCTGGGCTGCATTACGCTATCGAGTCGCTAGAAGTCTGGAAGCAGATTAGCAATGCCCAGGCTATGGCCGTGGGCATCAGCGCTTTCATCAGCTTGCTGTTTTTATGGTCTCAGCGGCACAGCGCCCGTACTGGCGAACACCACAAGCACTAGTGCAGCGATTGACTTTTTCGCCAAAATAAGGATAATATAATCTGTTATTGCCCTATGTGGGCCCATAGCTCAGTTGGTTAGAGCAGTGGCCTTTTAAGCCACGTGTCCTGGGTTCGAGTCCCAGTGGGCCCTCCATATGAATCCTAAAGACCCTTCGGGGTCTTTTTTGTTTGCTTTACAGACTTGATATGATGGGTCAATGATTACACAAGACGACCTGCTGAATGATTTTGATAAAGCCTGCCTTGATATGACGATCGCTGAAGCGAACCGCTCGTTTGAGGAGGGCAATTACCCCGTGGGTTCACTGCTGGCCATCGGCGATGAAGTAGCAGCCAGGGGAAACAATACCGGCGAAACTTCTAAGAATTACAGTAATCACGCCGAAACGAGCTTGATCATCAACAATGGCGAGGCATTACTGAAGAATGCTACCGAAGGCAAGACCATCACCCTGTATAGCACGCTTGAACCTTGCCTGATGTGCCTGGGCGTGGCTACGATGAACAAAGTTAACCGGATTATATACATACAAACCGATCCGCACGCAGGCGCATGTCACATTGACCGGAAAAGCCTGGGCGTCAGGTACCAGGAAGTTTGGCCAGAGATTATCCATGTTGATTACTCCTCCAAGCCCAAAGAGCTGATCGTCACATTTGTACAAAAGCAAATAACTAACGGCATACGCGTTGAGTGGGGCCAGAAGTTCTTGAAGCTTATTGAAAATGAATAGCGACCTGCTCTGGGTTGCGCATCTTAACTAAGATGGTATTATATCGTCATTATGACACAGCCAGGAGAGATGAGCGGTGATAGGGTCCTGCCGACAGGGCGTGAGCTCGATGAACTTGACCTCTTACTGTCTCCTGAGCCAACATTTGATCTTATAGAACCTGCGGCAGCACCACAGGAGATGCTCGAACGGGTAGGTATTTCTGCCGATGGCCTGAGCCTGGAATCAGTTACCGATACGGGTGTGCCGGTATCGGTGGAATTGTACTGGGCTGCCGATCAGGCTGAGCCACCCGAGGAGCGTCCTGCTTTTCACCCGCCACTTGCTACCGGCCAAGAAGATGCTAGAGCACCAGAAGCAGCGCAGGAGCACCCGTACGTGCTGCTTCCCGATGGCGCACTTTACCAGATCGTAGTGAGAGCGCCCCGGGAGCCTGCTTTAGGGGAGCCTGTAGAAGAGAAAATCAATCTCACCGACGGTGTTAAGGGCTACTTCGGGATGAGTCTTGATGAGTTTGCCCAACATTTTCCTGGTGTAGACGTCAATCTCCCGGCTGGTAATTACCTTATTACAGCAACAAAGCGCACCACTAATAAGCTTTTTATCACCACCCGTGTAGAAAATGGCGAACCTCTTGTCCGCCGCCAACAAGCAGGCAAAGATGACGTCCACTACAAAGAAGTAGTTAATGGATTTGCACCTTCTGTACGCCAGCCTGACACTGCTGTTTCGGGTACCGACAGCAGGCTTACTATCCGCGGGAACGGTGAGGACGCTGACCGCCAGCGGCTGGTATTCAGACTGCACGAAGACGGAGAAGGCGGCTGGGGTACTGCCGCCTCGCACAGTGGCCGCGTGGAAGTGATGGTTATGGAAGGCGAGCAAACTGAAATTACCGATTTTGTGTTTACGCAGCCCGAGCAGATAGTTATATCAGACGAAGTTGAACGCACTCCGCGGTCTATTGGAGCGAGTATGCTCAGGGATATTGACGCAGGGGTACCAACGAGGCGGGTGTTTAGCGGTAGCACCAGCTATCTGCCGCCACGAACAGTTAAGGCGAGGCTTAGTGGTGTCGGTAGCCTTAAGCCTGTAGCTGCTTTCCGTTTCGCTCTCGCAGGCGCTGAAGACTAATCATCAACGAACATTTTTTGTTTGATTTTTGTTAAGCGGGCGGTAACCTGGAAGCGATCAGTTAATCTAACGTTGTATCTAACAGTGGAAGAAATATAACGTAGATGATATACTTGCCAACCAAAAATCGCGGGGTATACACTGAACAGGTAGCATACATAACTTAAAGGGGGTGGATTATGCAAAAGAGAACTACTATTTTCCGTGCGGCTAGCATGCTAGGCGGCCTAAGTGCCGTGGTAATTGGGACGACATTCGCCCTGGACCCAGTCACAGCCAGTTTAACCGACAGTTCGTTGACCGCAGCAAATGCTAGTTTGCGGGTAGACGGGCCAGACGTTAACACTGATTTTGGTGCTGACGATCCCGGTTTCAAGTTCGATAACCTGTTCCCAGGCTCTACGAACTGGAGCGCGCCACAGAACTTCTCGCTTAAGAACGTCGGCACAACTGACCTTAAGGTGGGCGTAGAGGTTTCAGCTGGTGTGGGTACTCTTAATCCTTCTAAGGTCCACGTGAAGATTGTTAACACAAGCGAGGGCAATGTGAGCGAGGAATACACACTCGCGGAGCTTGCTACGGCTAAGAACTTACCCGGCGTAAGCGGGGCAACGGCTGCACTCGAGGGTGATGCTGATCCTGAAGCACTGCCTGCTGAGGGTGAAACGGACAACTTTACCGTACAGGTTAAGCTCGACAATGATGCCGCTGGCAGCCTTGCCGACTTAGACTTCTTGTTTACTGGTACGCCAGTTGATGAGACTCCTGTTGTGACTCCACCAGAAGAGGAAGCCTAACTCTTAGGGTAAGCTCTTATGTGGGGTAAGCTGTTTCGCACTGTCCAGTTAATCGCAGCAATTACATTTGTAAGTGCCGGGTTGCTATTGGTTGCGTTCAGCTTGCCCTTCTTTGGGTGGAAGACACTGTCCGTACAGTCGGGCAGTATGGAGCCGGCGATCGACACAGGTGCATTGGTATTCGTGAAGAATACGCCGGCTACCGAACTCAAGAAAGGCCAGGTGGTGACATATCGCAGTGTCGTCGAACCTGGCAAGACAATCACGCACCGTCTCGTAGATGTCAAAAAGCCTAGTGATGGGCCTACGCAGTACATCATGAAGGGTGACGCCAACCAAACGACCGACCGCCCAGTATATGGCGACCAAATGGTTGGCAAGGTTATGTTCAATGTTCCGTTCATGGGTAGCGCAGTGGACGCTATGAGAACGCCGCTCGGTTTAATTCTACTTATTTATCTGCCGGCAGCATTGATCGCTATTAGTGAGATCCGTTTATTAATTCGCCGGCTCACTCAGCTAGAAGTTGAAAAGCGTACCCAAAAAGATGACCGGCCTCTAGCTACTGAAGCACCGTTGCCAGTCGGCCCGCAGCCTGAGCTGGCAACCGCGCCGTCACTCATGGCGTATGAGGAAGTTAAGGGCAAAGAGCAGCCAGTTAAGCCTGCTCCGGCTCACCGTAAACGCCGCCGTCTGAACGGACTGAATGTATTTGCAGCCCTAGTATTGGGAACGGCTGCCGTTGGCACGACGCAAGCGCTGCCAACAACTACCGCCGTACTGACGGGGACGACTATTTCTGCCGCTGGTATCGTCGAGCCGCCTACCAGCGACCACATTATGATTAAGCGCATCGACTTCCCGGGCGCTCCAGCTGACAAGGTCAGTTTCCAGCCGTTGATATATCTCTACAATCCAACGCCAGGCAATATCGTGGATATGGAAGGCTGGACGCTTGAGAGCACGTCGGGACAGGTCTTTGGATTCCGCGGTGCGACACCTATTTTTCCAAGGAACCAGTTCGATGTGCACCCTGGCCCCTCCGGAAAACTTCTGATTGATGGCGACTTCCTGGTTCTAAAGAACGAAGATGGACAGATTATTGATGCTCTTAGCTGGGGTACTGATATCTCGCAGCTCAGCCCGGCCATCCAGGGCGTCGCAGCCCAGAAGAACGTGAAGCGCATCAATACGACATCCGATACCAATACGGCCGCCGACTGGGTTATCAAGCCCACCCCAGGCCAAAATTAAGTTATAGTAAAATTATGAAGATTTGTATTGCCGGCAGCATGCAGTATGCCGAAAAGATGGCTGAGGCCTGTGAAGAACTGCGCAAACGTGGACATGAACCAATCCCGAGCAAATTCCTCGACGCCTATCT